>SPJK01040381.1_pt1 | contig 11087 bp, 9 predicted proteins | sample 3741771 | NCBI WGS metagenome assembly SPJK01 (sample SAMN10925997, study PRJNA522277) | cold seep metagenome | isolation source: Elba SIP-enriched marine methane seep metagenome, extraction at timepoint T2 | place: Italy: coast of Elba, Mediterranean Sea
AGTGAGAAGCGTTGCTTTTCCACCACTGGATGAAACGCGATAAATACCCTGGCGTTCAGACCAGTCACCCGAGGTGAGGTAGCCGCCACCATCTTTTTCATAAACAATAGTTCGGCCATCCGGTGAAAAACCAGGCCTGCGATAATGGCCAGGCTCGGCAGTAATTTTTCGCGGAGCCCCTCCGGATGCGGGTACTGTTTTAACAGCGCCGAGTTCTTCGTCATCCCAGCTGACAAAAACGATTTTACGGCTGTCACGGGACCAGGAAGGGAACGCTTCAAAATCATCGCTGTTGTCCCTTGTCAAACGCTTGGGGGCACCATCGGGCAGGTTCTTGATATACAGTTTTCCAAGGCTTTCGAAGACAACTGATTTTCCATTGGGTGAAACAGTCGCAAATCGGGACATTTTTGTCTGGAATGTATCAGGCGAGACATCCACGATCGGACGCGGTGGATCGACAATCTCTCTTGTATCGTCCACTTTGAACGGAATGACACTACTGGCACCGGAACTGATATTCACCTTACGGATTTTTCCACCAGCCCAGAAAACGATTGTTCTGGAATCCGGCATCCAGTCCATTGTCGGGTACAGGCCATAAACCCCCCAGCTTTCCTGATTGTCCTGATCGAGTGCATCATAGAATTTGCGCTCTTCACCACTTTTCAGATCTTTAATGTAGAGTTTACTCTTGGCGCGTTCCCGGCGAACGAAGGCTATATATTTTCCATCCGGAGACGGTTGTGGACGTACAGATCCGCCAGCACCTGAAACGATGCGCTTTGTTTCGCCCGTGCTGATCTCATATCGGTCGATAGCAAAAAGCTGCGTATTGGAATCCTCGGCATAGAGAAAGGTATTTCCAGGCGTTGTTGAGCGTGTGAAATATATGTACTGCCCGTCAGAGGAGAAAACCGGTTCCCCAATTTCCTTCTGATAACTTTCAGTCGGTCGCTTTACAAGAGAAACACCGCTGCCACCCCCGAGGTGATAAAGCCAGATTTCGCCCGTACCGGCAGAGCGCGCGGTGGTAAAGTGTTTTTTTGCAGCAATATAAGTACCGTTCGGATCCCAGGTCGGGTTATTCAATAGACGGAAAGATTCTTTTGTGACCTGGCGTTTGTCTGACCCGTCTTTATTCATGATCCAGACATTGTCCCCGCCCGCACGGTCACTGGTAAAAGCGAGCTTCTTGCCGTCCGGTGAAAAACGTGGCTGTACTTCATAAGGAATACCACTTGCAACGGAAGTCGCTGTGCCGCCGGAACTCGGCATTGTATAAATGTCCCCCAGAAGATCGAATGCGATCGTGCCACCATCCGGGCTGACATCAATATTCATCCAGGTGCCTTCATCAACAGAGAGTGGAATTTCACGTGTTGGGACTGGCGGGTTTGCGACATCCCATTTGTTATCCTTCTCAGAGGGGGTGCCTGTCTCTTCATCTTCTGATGCTTCGGCGGTTTCCTGCATTGCCCCCGGCGCTTCATCATAGGCGGGTGGTTCATCATCAGGATGTGCCATCAGGGCGAGCGCGCTGGTGCTCATGGCCAGAAGTGAAAGAGAAGCAAGTGTTGTGAAGGTTTTGATCATGTCCGTCCCCTATTTTGTTTTTTGACAACATAGGGGACTACACTGCATTCGCCAATTGGGGAGGTATTACAGTTTACACAGGTCGGCGACAGTTAAACTGTAGGTTCCCGTGGGATGAAGAAATGGAACATAACATAGGCAATGCCAATCAAGCCGGGAATGGCGGCTGTGCCGAGAATGATACCATTTGAATGGGTCAGCTTTCCTAAAATCGCCAGTCCACCAGCCAGGGCGATCATGAGTATACCTCTGCGCAGATCAGCATTGGGGCCAATATTCTCCTGGGTAATTGCGGCAATCAGTTTCGGGTCGGCCTGTCCGGTTTCTTCTACAGAGGTTTTGATAGCCTCATAGAGGACCCGGCGGTTGCGGTGGCGAAAGTAAAACGGGGTCGCGATGACCAGCACCAGACTGGCAAAGACAATCAGTGGCACGATGATCGGTATTAACAGGTCTTCATCCATAATGCCCTCTTAACATGATCCGGCCTGGCTGGCGAGATGATTGAACGTAAGTATGTTTAATCCACATTGATCACTTTCATCAGGTTTGTCCCGCCCTTGATGCCGATCGGAATACCAGCGGTAAGGAGGATGGTGTCTCCCGCCTGCGCGCCGCAATATTTGCGAGCAATATCCTGTGCGTTCTGGTTCAGCTCTTCGAATGTATCAAAGTCAGGAGCAACGACCGCTTCTACGCCCCAGGCAAGAGAAATTCGACGGGCTGCTGCCGGATCCGGGGTGATACCTAATATGCTTGCACGGGGGCGTTCGCGAGAGATTGCAAAGGCCGTTCCTCCGGTTTTTGTGCTGGCGAGAACCGCGCGGCACTTGAGTAGTTCAACCGTATGCCGAGCGGAAACTGAAATCGCGCCGGGGCTGTTTGCTTCTGCCCGGCCGAGGCCGTTGTAAATTTCTTCCCAGTAAAATTCATCATGCTCAACCGCTTCAATGATGCGCGACATGATGGCAACGGTCGCTTCCGGATGGCGCCCCACAGCACTTTCTGCACTGAGCATGACGGCATCGGCGCCGAGGTATACGGCACTTGCTATATCAGACGCTTCTGCTCTCGTTGGTGTCGGACTGTCGACCATGGATTGGAGCATCTGTGTTGCGACGATCACTGGCTTCCCGGCACGCCGGGCGAGGCGAATGATCCGGCGTTGAGCAATCGGTACCTGTTCAAGGGGTAATTCCACACCGAGGTCACCGCGGGCAACCATCACAGCATCACTGTGCTCAATGATGCCCTCAAGTTCTTCCAGAGCGGAAGGTTTCTCGATTTTGGAGATGATACCGGCTTTGTCGCCAATAATTTTACGTGCATTGATCACATCATCTGCTGTCTGAACGAAACTCAACGCGACATAGTCGACGTTATTGTCCAGGGCGAATTGCAGGTCCTTGAGGTCTTTTTCGGTCAGGGCAGAGATGGGCAAGCGCCGTCCGGGGATATTAATGCCTTTACGGTTCGTCAGCTTGCCGGGCACATTGATTTTTGCAGTGGCGGCATGGCCGTTATTGTCGATCAGGGTCAACCGTAAAAAGCCATCATCCAGCATGATAGTGTCACCGGGCTCCAGCGCATCAAACAGTTCCTGATGGGGAATTGGTATTACCCCGTCTTCTGTTGAGGTATCAGCCTTCACTAGTTCTACGGTTTCATTGAACTGCAGGATCTGTTCGTCATTGTTCAGTGTGCCAACGCGAATTTTCGGTCCCTGCATGTCTGCAATTGTGGGCAGGGAAAGGCCAGTTGCCTCTTCTGCAGTGCGGACATTCTGAATGCGCTTATGATGATCTTCATGGCTTCCATGGCTGAAATTCAGGCGGAATGCGTCAACACCCGTATTGGCGAGGGATCGAATTCGCTCCGGTGCGTCGCTTGCAGGGCCTAATGTCGCGACAATTTTACAGGATTTCCGTCTTTTCATGGAATCAGCCTTAATTTAGTTTGTATAGAGAAAAAATAAGCGACGCATAGTGTTTTACCTTTCCTAATGAAGACGGCTTGGCGTGTTGGTGTCAACTTGTTAGAAGCCTTCTTGGAAGGATTTTTATGGATTCAGGTCTCGATAAAGAAATTGGCCGGGTTGCAGAGCGCGTCCGGCGGACAGATTTTCTCTGGGCCGCGGGGTTAAGTGGCGGCGCGTGTGGCATTCTCGCAGTTTTAACGGATATAGAACTGACCCTTGCAGTGACTGTCTGGCTGGTGATCCTGCTGGGGCTGGCGGTGCGGTATTACCGTGCGAATGTGAACTGGTCGGTCCCGGTTAAGCGGGCAGTGAATGCACAATTGGCCGTGTTTCAGCGACTTCGGGCTATTCTGAACGCCTTGCCTGAGCCGGTTATCATGCTGAAAAACAATGGTGTTGTAGAACTGGCTAACCCGGCAACTCTGGACTTTGTCAGCACTGAAGCAGAAGGCAAGCACTTGACCTCCATCTTCCGGGCACCAGCCGTTAATATGGCGCTTGAAGATGCGATGAACAGCGGAAAACCGCAGATGGCGGACTTTGTAATGTCGAGTACTACCGATCGTCATTGTCGTGTTTACGTGACGCCGCTGAAAAACAGGCGCGGTGAGGGTTTGCCAGATGGTGAGCTGGAAGACAGGTTTCTGGTCTTCATCAATGATCTCTCTGGTGAACGACGTCTGGAGAAAATGCGCTCTGATTTCATTGCCAATGCCAGTCACGAACTTCGTACGCCGCTGGCCTCCATGTTAGGCTTCATCGAGACCCTGCGAGGTCATGCAAAGGATGACCCGGAAGCGCGGGAGAAATTTCTGGGCATCATGGAAGGACAGGCAGAGCGTATGTTACGCTTGGTCAAAGACCTAATGTCCCTGTCCTCCATCGAGCTGAATGAACATCTGCCGCCGAGCGATAAAGTCGATTTGCTCGCAATTGCTGAGGATGTGCGGGCGAGTTTGGCGCCTGTTGCGCAGAATTATGATGGTCAAATCGAACTCGAATGCCAGGTTGGGGCCGAAGAGCGTATTATTGAGGGCGATCGGGATGAGCTCATTCAGGTCATTCAGAATCTCACTGACAATGCGCTGAAATATTCAAGTGAACAGCCACATGTCACAATTGTTATCGGCTGCGGGGAACCGGAATCTTTAGGAGAGGAAGGTTTGAGGACCGGTGAAACTGCGGCGCAGATAAGCGCGCGCGCCGGGCTGACGGCTAATGAACTCATTTATGTGCAGGTTCGTGATCAAGGGCCTGGTATCCGGCGCAAGGATTTGCCACGTCTGACAGAGCGGTTTTATCGGGTCGACGTGGAGCAGAGCCGCACACGCGGCGGCACAGGATTGGGGCTCGCTATCGTGAAACATATCATCAACCGGCATCGTGGGGGGCTGCAGATCGAGAGTGTTGAGGGCACGGGGTCTGCTTTTACTTGCCTGTTTCGCACTCTTCAGTCTTAAAGTTCTGGAATTATTGAATTAATTGTGTTTTCCCCAAGTTGTTGAAAAGTCTACCAGAAGTTTTGTGACATTTTTGTGAAGGTATGATCTGAAGTATATCCAAATAACTTGCAATATGGGATAAATTTCTGACAAAGCTTACAAAATTCTGTCATAAAACTGCGGCATACACTCTGTTTTCGAGCTTGGGTGCTGCGCAATGCCAATAAGTCCGTTGATGTCTGATACTGATTACATAGACAAGCTATGTTTACGCCTCTCCGCCATGGGTGGATTGGTGGAGCATCAGCTGTCATCTGCGATTGCGGCTTTCGAGAGACGCGACGTTGCGCTTGCGCATCAGGTTATTGATGGTGACAGCGAAGTTGACCAGAGGGAAGCGGAGATCGATGGGATCGTGCTGGAACTGCTGGAATCCAAGCGTCTTGCCGGCCGGAATCTAAGGCAGGCTGTTACTGCCATGAAGATCGCCCATACGCTGGAGCGCGTCGGGGATCTTGCGAAGAACGTCGCCAAGCGATCACTTGTGACAAGCAGGGAAGATGCTGCCGAAACGGTCGCTTCTGTTGCCCGGATGGGACGGATTGCCCTGCGCCAGCTGCATGATGTGCTTGATGCATTCCAGGACTGTAATCCGGACGTTGCAATTGCTGTCTGGGGCGGTGATCAGGAGCTTGACGAGCTTTTCAACTCGATCTTTCGGGAAATCCTGACCCGCATGAGTAATGACCCTTCACAGGTCAATGCTGGCACCCATCTTGCATTCGTAGCGAAGAATTTCGAACGCATCGGCGATCATGCAACCAACATAGCTGAGCGTGTGTATTACAGCCTGACTGGCGATCAGCTCGAGGAAAAAAGGCCCAAGACTGACATAACCAGCATGACGGTGGTAGATCAGACAACCGCCCGGCAGAGTTAGGGCAATTTGGCTAAGGAACTTCAGCAATGGCAATGACAAACATCCTGGTTGTTGAAGACGAAGAATCTCTCGCAACACTAATTGATTATAATTTGGGCAAGGAAGGCTTCGATACACGCGTCGCTAATGACGGAGAGGAAGCCTTGCTGAAAGTTGAGGAACAGTCACCTGACCTGATCGTTCTAGACTGGATGTTGCCGAAAATCTCCGGCATCGAAGTCTGCCGCAGGCTTCGTTCCAAGAACGATACGCGAAACATTCCCATGATCATGCTGACAGCACGGGCAGAGGAAGCTGACCGTATTCGCGGGCTTGAGACGGGCGCGGATGATTATATGGTCAAGCCGTTCTCAATGAATGAGCTTGTTGCGCGTATTCGCGCGGTGCTGCGACGGATAAGGCCGGGCCTTGTTGAGGATGCGGTTACATTCGGGGATATCATGATTGACCGGGCGGCGCATCGTGTTCGTCGCGGTGATGTTGAGGTGCATCTGGGACCGACGGAGTTCCGACTGCTTGATCACCTGATCCAGCACCCGGGGCGTGTGTTCTCACGTGAGCAGCTGCTAAATGCCGTATGGGGATCAGATGTATTCGTTGAGGCGCGAACTGTTGATGTGCATATTGGTCGCCTCCGTAAAGCGCTGAGTAGACATGGCCACCCGAACCCGATCCGGACTGTCCGTTCTGCAGGCTATGCGCTGGAATTGCCTAACTAGGGTTTCTCTAAAAATAAAAGCCTGCGGGGGAGGCAGGCTTCTACTTACTCATTTACTGTAGGTGCTGGGGGTTATCCGACAGCCCTTTTGGGTGCCGGGATTGCATATTCCGGTGTCTTGCGCTCGCGCTTCGTGGTGGAGGGTTGAAACGCCATATGGGCGTGATAGGCACAGTAAGGCTTGCCGTGCGACGTTGACTGGCCGCAAAAATGAAAATCATCTGCAGACGGATCGCCAATTGGCCACTTGCACATATTATTCTTGATCGTTGAGATCGTGGCGTTGTCCCCGGTAGAGAGCACCAGCGGCTCTAGGAAGTCCGGCTCGGAGATCATTGTCTTTGTGTCTGCATCCACATCCACGAACACTCGAGGTTCCGGTTTGTGTGGGCGTTCAGTTTTGCGCGTCAGTTGTGGTTTTGCGGGTGTTGCGCGACCGGATAGTCCTAAGCGGTGAACTTTACCGATCACGGCATTTCGGGTCACGCCGCCCATTTTACTTGCGATCTGGCTCGCCGAAAGGCCGTCAGCCCATAATTTTTTTAACAGTTCAACCCTGTCGTCTGTCCAAGCCATATGTTTGCTCCGTCTGCCTTTGTCTGGTTCCCTAGCTGCCCAAAAGGTTAACAAATTAATCTATATCTTGTGTGTGCGATGTAGATGACTGCGTATTGGGCCTATATATAGTAGCTGAAAAATTCTGAAACACAACATGCGGGATTAGGAAAATTTTAACCACAACACTTTGATTCGGGTCTATTTCTCCACAAAATCTTGCTCTGGTGGGGCTGCATGTGGAAAAGCAGTATCGAAGCAGCCATGCCCTTCCTGTGTGCTCGGAAAAGGAACTAAAATGCCCCATGAAGTTTCAGCTCAATCATCAGACCTTTCAAAAGCGCCCGGTTTTGGCGCTCGCCGGTTTGGGATAATCAACTGGTTGGGCCTGTGGACCCTTTATCAAAGAGAGATCCGGCGGTTTTTAAAAGTCGCCTTCCAGACCCTGCTGGCACCGATTGTGTCAACGCTCCTGTTCTTGCTGGTGTTTATGGGCGCATGGGGCGCACGGGGCACCGGGATCATGATGGAAGGAATGGAGCTACCGGTAACGGTCTTTCTGCCGCCGGGCCTCATCATGATGGCTATTATAAGTAATGCATTCCAGAATTCGTCTTCTTCGCTTATCGGGGCAAAAATGCAGGGTACAATCGTTGACTTGTTAATGCCGCCGATATCCCCGGCAGAATTAACGGTGGCGCTTGTGGCCGGGGCTGCCACGAGAGGTCTGCTTGTCGGGTTGATTACGGCCTTAACGGTTTTCGCCTTTGCCTCGGGAGAGGGCGGCCTGAAAATTGTGCATCTGTGGCCGGTTCTCTATTTCTCCGTCATGGCTGCCATTGTGATGGGCATGGTGGGCGCTATCGCCGGCATGTGGGCAGAGAAATTTGATCAGCTCGCAATGGTCTCAAACTTCCTGATCACGCCGTTGACCTTCCTTTCAGGCACTTTTTACTCAATGCGGTCTGAATGGCTGCCTGACATTGTGTTGACGTTCAGTCAGGTAAATCCGGTGTTCTACATGATTGATTGTTTTCGCTACGGTTTTATCGGTGTTTCCGATTCTGATCCGGTTGTCGGGGCTTTGATTGTTTTACTCTTGAATTTTGCTCTTGGAGGGCTCACCTACTGGCTCTTCAAAACCGGTTACAAGTTGAAACACTAATGTCTGAGACAACCCTAAAACTGACTGACGATTTCGTTCTGCCCTTTCAGGTGGGCAATACTTCCGTGCGCGGTAAGATTGTGCGCCTCGGGCCTGCGGTAAATGAAATTCTCCAGCGTCACGAGTTTCCTGAACCATTATCAATGCTGATGGGGGAGGCTGTTGCGCTCGTAAGTATGCTCGGTGCTTCCCTGAAGTTTAAGGGGAAGCTCATTTTTCAGGCGCAGGGGGACGGGCCGGTCTCAATGATTGTGGCCGATTATACCGTTGGTGGCGGTGTCCGGGCGACGGCGAATTTTCAGGAAGAGCAGGTCTCGGTCATCGAGAAGGCAAAGGGCGCGGAGTTGCATTATCTCCTGGCCAAGGGGCATATGGTCATGACCATTGATCAGGGGCCGGATATGGAGCGTTATCAGGGTGTCACCCCGCTTGAAGGGCGCGACCTCTCAACGGCTACAGTAAATTATTTCAAGCAGTCAGAGCAGATCCCCACGGCTATTCGTCTCGCGGTCGGTAAGGTTTCAACACCGGGGGAGGAGCCGGTCTGGCGTGCCGGTGGTGTTATGGTGCAGTTCATGCCGGGAGAAGGCGGGATCCGCGAGCGCGGCGAAGCTGAGTTAATGCGCGAGGATGACGAAGACACCTGGGCCAATGCTGAGGCTCTGCTCAAGACAGCAAGCGCGGATGAATTACTGGACCCGATGATCCCTGCGCAAGAGCTGTTATACCGTCTGTATCATGAGAATGGCGTCAGGGTTTTTGATGAGCTGCCCGTAAAATTTACCTGCACCTGTTCCGCAGAAAAGGTCGCGAATATGCTTGCGCAGTTTACGGAGCAGGAGCGCATCGACATGGCAGAAGACGGAAAAATCAAGGTGTCATGTGAATTCTGCCGGGCGCCCTATGAGTTTGATCTGCAGTAGCTTACGGGGCTAAAATTGCTCCAGTAGCTTTTTTAGTTTCTTCAGGTCTTCGTCGCTCGACATTCTGTGGTCGCTGGATTTGACGAGGGTCATCTCAAGGTCATCCGCCTCAATGTGATCTGCCAGCCGCGTTGCATGCTGCCACGGAACGGCATCATCCTGCATGCCTTGCAAAATCCGAACGGGAACTGAAAGCTGCAAGGACTCGGAAAAAATGAAATTACTGGCGCCATCTTCATAAAGTTTCTTGGTATACACCATAACACTGTCATCATATTCAGAAGGGAACTCGACTTTGCCTTCAGTCATTATTTTCTCACGTGTTTCGTCATCCCAGCTTGGCCACATGAGCTCATGGGTAAAATCCGGGGCGGGGGCGATGAGGATGAGGCCGGCCAAGCGTTCCGGTCTTTGTCTGGCAAGCAAGCAGGAGACCCAGCCACCCATGGAAGAGCCGATCAGCACTTGTGGTCCCTCTGTCAGTTCATCCAGCACATTCAGGGCATCATCGGCCCAATCGGTTATGCACCCATCTTCGAAGTTGCCGGCGCCCTCCCCATGGCCGCTATAGTCAAACCGCAAGTACCCCCGGCCGTTTTGTTTCGCCCAGTCGCTGACAAATTCTGCTTTCGTGCCCAGCATGTCGGAAGCATATCCTCCCAGCCAGATATAGCCCGGCCCTTTACCGTCAAGCTTGCGGTATGCGATGTCCGCTTTTGCAGGGCGGCGCAAAAAGTTTGGGGTGTCAGTCATTTATATCTCCGGTCTGGTTCTTGTCATTCCGATCAACAGATCATATTCAATTTGGAAAGATCACTATAGCCAGGACGCAGCTCATGCCGCCAGATTTCAGTGCAACAATTCTTCAGGTTATTCCTGAACTGGAAACAGGTGGTGCAGAGCGCACAACCGTCGAAGTTGCACAGGCCATAATTCAGGCAGGTGGGAAGGCAATTGTCGCTTCTCAGGGTGGGCCCATGGTTACCCTGCTGGAGGAGATGGGGGCCAGACACTTTACCCTGCCTGTCGCGTCAAAAAATCCTTTCACAATGTACGCGAATACAGGGCGATTGGAAAAGTTAATCCGTGAACATCAGGTTGATATCATCCACGCCCGATCACGGGCACCGGCCTGGAGTGCGATGCAGGCGGCAAAACGAGCAGACATTCCATTTGTAACGACTTATCACGGTGTCTATAACGCGAATTCCAGCCTGAAACGAAAATATAACGGGATTATGGCGCGTGGTGACTATGTCATTGCGAACTCAAATTATACGCGCGACCACGTGCTGGCACAGCACCACCCGAAGCGCCTGTCTGATCCTGACAGGCTGATCACAATACAGCGGGGTGCTGATTTAACCCGGTTCGACCCGGGCACTCTGGAACCTGCCCGGGTTAAGGCGATTGAGGAAGCGTGGCAGGGCAAAGATGCCCTGAAGGTACTGTTGCCTGGCCGTCTTACTTCCTGGAAAGGGCAAAGCGTTCTGATCAAAGCGGCGCAAAACTTGCGTGTAACGCGGGGAGCGATGAATTTACGTATCGTCCTCGCCGGGAGCGATCAGGGGCGAAGCGAATATAAGGAGCAGCTGCTGCGGGAAATTGCGGCAGCAGAGGTCGGGCACATGGTTACTATTCCGGGAAACTGCAGTGATATGCCAGCGGCCTATGCCTGGTCGGATATTGTGGTTTCGGCATCGACCCGGCCGGAAGCTTTCGGCCGTGTGGCTGTCGAAGCGCAGGCGATGGCACGACCGGTAATTGCCA
>SPJK01068104.1_pt1 | contig 11085 bp, 10 predicted proteins | sample 3741771 | NCBI WGS metagenome assembly SPJK01 (sample SAMN10925997, study PRJNA522277) | cold seep metagenome | isolation source: Elba SIP-enriched marine methane seep metagenome, extraction at timepoint T2 | place: Italy: coast of Elba, Mediterranean Sea
CAACACGGCAAGCGGCGGTTACACCATAGCCGCTGGTGCGGTGGATGTGATCGGCCAGTTCGATATCGATAACATTTTCGAGGTGCTCTACGAAACGGGAGGAGCTCGTTTGATAACCGATATGCGTCTCGCGCCAACCGGGGCTGATTTCGAAATCGGCACTGACATGATCCATCTCGCGAATTTTGGTCAGCAAGTTCAGGACGATATGCGCAGCAATCTCGCAAGTTTCTTCACCGATGTGAATGGCAGTGCACAGTTTGAGGCGGAAGGGGTTCGCATCCTCTTCAATGATGTAGGTGTGAGCGATTTCACAAATGCTGCATTCGACGACGTGTTCGTTTTTGAAATCTGATTGCTCCCAAGGATAGTCACATGAAAAATTCTCGTATCATACTCGCGACCACTACCTGTCTGACGCTAACTGAATTGGCGGGCTGCGGAGGTACCACGACTCCCGTCGTCGAAGAAACGGCGCCAACGACGACTTCGCCTCCGGTGACGACAACCGCGCTGACCACTACGACGACCCCTACCGGTCCGAGTTATCGGACACTTGCCAGCACAGCCAACCCGGCGTCGAGCGTGGCGGTCTTGACCGTTGTGACGGGCGGTGGCGGATCAGCTGCGCGATTGACCGGCAGCTATGATCACGCAACGCAGACAACGACGGCCAATGGAACCAGCGCGCCATTGTCGACGGACAAAAGGACATATGTCGGGACGTTGACCATAGCTGGGGGCGACAACAAAATCGTGGCGATACCAACTCTGACTTCAGACATGCCCACAAGCGGAGCTGCGACCTATTCTGGGACAGCAAATTACCAATCCATCGGCGCGGGTGTGGGGCAAACCTCAAATGGGTCGTTGACCGCGACGCTGACAGCAAACTTCTCCCAAACAAATGGTGCACCATCTGGGAGTTAGAATGCTGCGCTCAGCGGGGGAGCAGGTGAGACAATCGCCATCAACAATCTGGTGATCAGCGGCAACGGTTTCAGCAATGGCGCAGGAAGCGTAGCCACGGGCAGCAATTTGGGGACGGTACCAGACTTTGCCAATGCGACTGTTGATGCCGATGGCGTTTTTGCGGGCCCGCAAGCAAAAAGAAGTAGGCGTGACTGCGGTCATTAACGCCGCCGGTGGGGCCAGTCAGACCTTCATCGACCTCACTGGTGCTAAACCATAGCATATCGGCGTGTCATAGTGGCCATGTTTGTCGAAACTCAGGGGTCAGAATTGTGGTCTATTTTGTGACCCATTGAGTGGCGACGGCAGCCTCTACGCGCTCCGACATGAAAGCCTATGGAATGACCAACGCTTTGATGTTTGGTCAGGTTTGTGCGTGAATTCAACTTGATTTGGGTCCCGTTCATACGGGGAGGGGGGACCCCTCCCTATTGGTTGGTAAACACGGCCGCCGCTAGGTGCGGAAGGCAGGTGCCAGTCGCGATCAGCTGCCCGTCTCTTGCCAATGTGTCGGATCCGATCTTCGTGCGCGGCCCATTCCCGACAATGACTAATCTTGATTTAAGAAATCTAGAACCAAATCAACGACTTGCCTAGGTTGTTCGGTTTGCGGAAAATGGCCGGTATTTTTGAGCAGTGCGAAAGTGTAGCCGCCGGTAAATGCTGTCTCGGCCCGAGCGTAGTTGTCCAAGACGCTGGCACCGTCATTGTCTCCGGCAATCACGAGTGTTGGAACTATGATGTCATCGGTCGGACCCATTTCGGCGTTGTCCTCACCATTTTCGGAAAACGCATGGTAGTAATCGAGGGTTGCGGCAATCACACCGGGGACGCGCATAGTGCGTTTCATGTCTTCGAACTCGTCCTCAGGCATCTCAAAACCGGGCGACCATGCTTCATAGATGCGGCGGATGTGGCTGAAATCATCGCTCCACACCAAACGCTCCGCGCTCGGCAGTTGGTAATACAGGAAATGGGAGGCTTTCTTGAGAAGTTCAAAGCTTGGCGTAATGCCGCGAGGATGCGGGATGGAGAGGGTGATCAGGTGCGAGACTTTCTCTGGCGCGATGAAGGCCGCTTCATAGGCGGCGATGGCCCCCCAATCATGACCTACAACAATGGCGCTTTGCTCGCCGAGGGCTTCGATCAAGGCGGTCACGTCCTGCCCCAATGTGCGAACTGAGTAATCGGCCCCGAGCGAGGAGGGCGCATAGCCTCGCATGAAGATGGCGACGGTTCTGTATCCTTCAGCGGCCAGTTGGTCTTGAACCGCCTTCCAGGACCGGGCCGTTTCGGGATACCCGTGAAGCAGCAGGACCAACGGTCCGGTGCTTGCCTCGATATAGGCAAACTGCACGCCATTCGCCTGCACAAATTCAACGCCTTCGGTCAGTTCTGGACCGCTTGATTTTGCAAGGGGTTGGGCACCGAAATCATGTAGCCTCAGGTACTGCACAGCGCCGATGAGGACACCGACCAGCACAACCACCAGAATGAACTTGAGAAGCCTAAGAGCGATGAGACTGAAGATGGTCACTATGTTTTCCTCGGATGGTCCCGTTTGCCCAGACACAAGCGTAGGTGGAGACGGGATTGAAACGGTAAATTTAATAAAGTACCATACGGTATGAAAATATCGTGTCAACATAAAGTACCAATCGGTACGTTAATATGAGCCCGGCTATCGACAAGCGTTCGCGAGGTCGTCCAAAGACGCTGGATCGCAGCCGGATTCTTGAACTGGCCATGGTGACCTATTGGGGCGAAGGTGTTCACAACGTGTCGTTGAACGAGCTGTGCCGTCGCGCTGGCGTGTCGAAACCGGCTGTCTATCGCGAGTTCGGAAGCGAAGACGGTCTGAAGGCGGCCGCGTTGGAACATTATTTCGATCAAGTCCTCGCGGAGTTTCACACGCTTTTCGCAGGGGATCTTCCGTTTGAGACGGTGCTGGACCTTGTGGTCGAGATCATCACGGGGCCCGGTGCAAACCCAAATCACCCTGCTGGATGTCTGTTTGTTGTGATGTCAAACGCACAGCACGGATTGGGAGGTAGCACACAATCTTGCATTGCTGCTCTGGAGAGCAAAATTCTGTCGATCTATTCCGAGTGGTTCGCCCGTGCCCAAGAGCGCAGCGAGTTCACGCGAGGCATCCCAGCCGACCACGCGGCGTTCTACCTGCACTCGCAAGTGTCAAACGCGATGAATCACATAGCCCTTGGCGATCCCACCTCCTCGATCAAACCCGCCTTGGACTTGGCCCTGTCTGCTCTGCGCCCGGCGCCCCCCAGTCTCGAAAGCTGAAATCCGGCTCTTGTATGTCCGGCAATACGCGCAATGGGGTCGCATCTCGGATTGGGGTAACACGAAGATGTCAGATTTTCGTTGCGCTCTGTGGAAGAGCCGTGCTCATAATCTTTCACTCCTTGGCAATAAAGGCATTGCGCGCTGCTGCTTGGGAACGGGGCCTGTTTGCTCTTGGTTCGGGCCGTGTCGGCTCCCTGCGCGCAACGAGGCTCCTTTCTTCTCACAAGGCGGCGCGCCGCCACTGTCGAAGGGACAGACATGCTACACAACGATAAACTCGAACAATGGGATCGCGAAAATTTCTTTCATCCCTCCACCCATCTTGCCGACTTCGCGCGTGGGACCCTCCCTCAACGCGTGATTACCGGCGGCACGGGCTGCCACATTGAGGATCGCGATGGGCATAAACTGCTTGATGCCTTTGCAGGTCTCTATTGTGTGAATGTCGGCTATGGCCGTTCGGATATCGCGGATGTCATCGCGGATCAGGCGCGCGAGTTGGCTTATTATCATTCCTATGTCGGACATGGCACGGAAGTCTCGATCACTTTGGCCAAGATGGTGCTGGACCGCGCGCCGGATCATATGTCCAAGGTGTATTTCGGCATGTCTGGCTCGGATGCCAATGAGACCAACGTCAAGCTGATTTGGTATTACAACAACATCCTCGGACGGCCTGAGAAGAAGAAGATCATTTCGCGGTGGCGCGGGTATCATGGCTCTGGGTTGATGACCGGATCGCTGACGGGGCTGGAACTGTTTCATAAGAAATTTGATCTGCCGTTGCAGCAGGTGATGCATACAGAGGCCCCGTATTTTTTCCGCCGGGCCGATCTCGGTCAAAGCGAAGCGGAGTTCACCGCGCATTGCGTGGCTGAGCTGGAAGCGATGATTGACCGCGAAGGCGCGGACACGATTGCTGCGTTCATTGGCGAGCCAGTGCTGGGCACGGGCGGCATTGTGCCCCCGCCAGAGGGCTATTGGCCTGCCATTCAAGAGGTGCTGGACCGTCACGACATTCTGCTGATCGCAGATGAGGTGGTGACGGGATTTGGGCGTTTAGGAACCATGTTTGGCTCGGATCACTACGGAATGCGGCCCGATTTGATCACAATCGCCAAGGGTCTGACCTCTGCCTATGCGCCTCTCTCTGGGTCGATTGTGTCAGAGAAAATGTGGGCGGTGCTCGAACAAGGCACGGATGAGAACGGCCCCATTGGCCATGGCTGGACCTATTCCGCGCATCCCGTCGGAGCGGCGGCGGGCGTTGCTAATCTGAAGCTGCTCGACACTCTGGGCTTGGTGGAAAATGCAGGCACCGTAGGCGGCTATCTGACAGCCCAGATGCAGGCTGCGCTGGCCGATCATCCGCATGTTGGCGAGGTCCGCGGCGCGGGGATGCTATGTGCTGTCGAATTCGTGGCCGATAAGGACAACAGGCAGTTTTATGAGGCCGCCGACAAAATCGGTCCGCAGATTTCGGCCAAGCTACTTGAGCAAAACAGCATCATCGCGCGGGCCATGCCGCAAGGGGATATTCTGGGCTTTGCCCCGCCCTTCTGCCTGACGCAGCAGGAGGCCGACCTTGTTGTGGGCGCAACCGTGCAAGCAGTGACCACCGTTCTGGGAGCATCGTAATATGAGCACCAGCAACGCACCTTTTGAGCGCGGTGAGTACGCACGGCGCATCGCGAAAACCCGCGCGGCGATGGCGGCGCAAGGGTTGGACGCGGTCTTTGTCACCGACCCGTCGAACCAGGCGTGGCTCACGGGCTATGACGGTTGGTCCTTCTATGTGCATCAGGGCGTCCTTCTGACGATGGAGGGCGAGCCGGTTTGGTGGGGCCGTCACATGGACATGATGGGAGGTCGCCGCACCTGCTGGATGGCGCATGAGAATATCGTGGGCTACGGCGATCACTATGTGCAATCCACCGAAATTCATCCGATGCAGGATCTTGCGGCGCTCTTGACGGCGCGCGGATTGGAGCGGGCGCGGATCGGCGTGGAGATGGAGAATTACTATTACTCCGCGAAGGCCCATGCCGTGCTCAGCGCGGAGATGCCGCATGCAACCCTATGTGACGCGACGGCTTTGGTGAATTGGCAAAGGTTGATCAAGTCAGACGCGGAACTTGGCTTCATCCGTAAAGCCGCCCGGATTTCTGAAAAGGTGATCGAGACCGCAATTGATCGGGCGGAGGTGGGCGTGCGCAAGAATGATCTTGTCGCCGACATCATGCATGCCGGTCTCACCGGCGTTGAGGACGATTGGGGGGATTATCCCGCCATCGTGCCGCTGACGCCCTCGGGCCTCGACGCCACTGCTGCCCATCTGACCTGGGACGGTACCCCGATGCGCGAGGGCGAAGCCACGTTCTTTGAACTCTCCGGATGTTACCGCCGCTACCATGCACCTTTGTGCCGCACCGTCTTTCTAGGCACCCCCTCTGATGACATGCGGCGAGCGGAAGCCGCTCAAATCGAAGGGATCGCTGCCGGGCTTGACGCGGCCCGTGCGGGCAACAGGACCTGCGACATTGCGAATGCCTTTATGGGCGTTCTGGCCAAATACCGCATCGAGCGCACAGGGCGTATGGGCTATGCGACGGGCCTCAGCTACCCGCCCGATTGGGGCGAGCGCACCGCGTCGATCCGCAGCGAAGACACGACCGTTTTGGAACCCGGCATGGTCTTCCACTTTATGCCTGCCTTGTGGATGGAAAGCTGGGGTTTGGAGACGACCGAGACCTTGCTGATCACTCCGGAGGGTCCGGCGGAACCGGTCTGCAATATCGAGCGCAAATTGTTTGTGAAGCCCTGATGCTGGCGCGAACCAAGAGCATTCTGTCTGACTTAATCGCCTTCCCGACGGTCTCGGTCGATAGCAATCTGGAGATGATCGCCTATCTCGCGCAGCGGTTGGAAGACTGCGGCGCGCAAGTCGATGTGATGCGCGATCCCAGCGGGCGGAAGGCCAATCTCTTTGCCACATTGGGTCCCATGTGCGATGGCGGCATCGTGCTGTCGGGGCACAGCGATGTGGTCCCGGTGACCGATCAGGAATGGAACAGCGACCCCTTCGAGATGATCGAGCGTGACGGGTGCCTGTTCGGACGCGGCACCTGTGACATGAAGGGGTTTATCGCGGCTTCGCTTGCAATGGCCCCGCACTTCGCCGCGCAGGTCAAAGACAGACCGCTGCACTTTGCCTTCACTTATGACGAGGAAACTGGATGCCTCGGCGCGACCCAATTGGTGCGCGACCTGAAGGCGCGCGGGATCAAACCTTCCGTTGCGCTGATCGGCGAGCCGACCGATATGCGGATCATCGAAGGGCACAAGGGATGTTGTGAATACAGCACGCACTTCCAAGGTTTGGAGGGGCACGGATCTGCCCCGGATCTGGGGGTTAACGCCGTAGAGATGGCGGTGCGCTATGTGGCGCGGCTCTTGGAGCTAAGCGCGGACCTGAAGCACAAAGCACCGGATAACAGCCCGTTTGTTCCGCCCTGGACCACGGTCAATATTGGTGCGCTCCACGGCGGTGAGGTGCACAATGTGATCCCCGCCAAAGCGTCGGTTGATTGGGAAATGCGCCCCGTGCAACCCGAAGACGCCGCTTATGTCAAAGCCGCGCTTAAATCCCATTGTGACGAGGTCCTGCTCCCCGCCATGCGCGCCGTTTATCCAGACGCATCCATTACGACGCAGACTATTGGCGACGTCGTGGGCCTGATCCCGACAGAGGATAACGAAGCCTTCCAGATCATGTCAGAGCTCACCGGCGCGAACTCTGCTGACGTGGTGGCTTTCAGCACTGAGGGCGGCTTGTTTCAAACATTGGGCATGGATGCCGTGATCTGCGGCCCAGGCTCAATCGCGCAGGCGCATAAAGCGGATGAATTCGTGACAGTGGATCAACTCAGCCAATGTCTTACGATGCTGGACAAGTTGGGCGTCAAACTGGCGGGTGCCTGAACATCCCGGCCCATCAGCCAACACACACGTCTGCCCCCATTCAAATATCCTGCCATGCAGAAGCGACACCTGGCCAATCCAGAACGTGCCTAGCGCGGGACATTTGCAGTCCTTCGCTTTGGGCATGGGCATGGAAAGGGCGGTTGACATGCAAGACTACGCCACCATGTAAAGCTTGCGTGACATAATGACAAAGGAAGATGACATGTCACATCCCAAGTTCTCCAACATGTCTCCGGCTTGCAAACGATTTAACCGCGGATACATCGCGCGCCGCGCTGCTCTATGCCGTGGCCATCATTGGCGTAAAGTGGGCACTGGACACTTATCCGTTGTCCGGCAGCTCCCAGGTATTCCTCGTCCTCTTGCCAACTTTGCCATTGGTCGCATCCGTCGGCCCCATGGGTCCCTACTACGGTGAGGAAACGGGCGAATATCTTCGCCACCATTTGGCGATTTCCATTATGATTGGTGCCGGATTTATGCTTGCCATCACAACGATCTGGGGCTCTCTCACCGACGCGGGACTGGCCCCACATATGTCCAGCTTTTGGGCCTACACTCTGTGGTGCATGGGCTTCGGGATCGCGCAAAGCACATTGTTCCTGCGTAGCCGAATAGAGGAGGCGTGATGAAGAACCGTCTGAAAGTCCTCCGGGCCGAGCGGGATTGGAGCCAGCAGGATTTGGCGAACCGGCTGGAGGTGTCGCGCCAAAGCGTCAATGCCATCGAAAAGGGACGATATGACCCCTCCCTGCCGCTCGCCTTCAAAATCGCGGACCTGTTCGATCTGGCAATTGAGGAGATCTTCGAGACCTCTCGCTTGAGTGACGCAGCAGACTAACGCGCGGGCTTTAGGGGCAGGTCACGTAAGCGCCAAGTCGTTTACAGGTCCCGCAATTGGCCGAACGAAGCCTTCGGCATCAGAACCGAGAATGCTGCATCCGGCGCGCATGTGTTGGAGGCGACAATCCGAAACGCGCATATCGTGGCAATTCGTCCTCCGATCCAATTTTCGCCCAGCTCTAAATTGGTCATCTCGCAGCGACGGCGCGGATCTATAGGACAATCCAGGAGCCAAATGGACCCGGAGGTTTGCGATTACGCAGTTCACATCAGCGGTGCGGGTGGCAAAGTCACCTGTTGCGCTTATCGCGCAAAGGGTGACTTCGACATTGTGAGGTGCCGTGCAGGTTTCACATGCAAGACAGTAAAAGCGCTTTTGTGTTCGCTTCTGTCATTTCAACCGGGTTCCCCCCGGTGCTGGGGTCGGACAAGGCGCCAGCGACAACGCGATCGACATCGAGGTTTTCGATGCCAAGCTCCTTAAGCGTCTTCGGGATGCCGAGCGATGCGTTGAAATCGTCGACAAAGGCGCAGAATCCGTCGAACCCATTGTCGATGCCAAGGTATGTCGCGGCTTGCTCAATCACGTCGGTGATGGCTGGTTTGTTGAACTGAAGCACGGCAGGCATGCAGACGGCGTTGGTTGTGCCGTGATGCGTGTGGTAGATGGCCCCGATCGGATGGGAGAGCGCGTGGATCGCGCCGAGGCCCTTTTGAAACGCGGTTGCCCCCATGGCGGCGGCGGACATCATGTGGGCCCGTGCTTCCAAATCCGTCCCGTCTGCATAGGCGCGCGGCAGATAGTCTTTGACCAAACGCATGCCCTCCAGGGCCATGCCTTGAGACATCGGATGGTAGTGCGGCGAGCAAAAGGCCTCGACGCAATGCGCGAACGCATCCAGGCCGGTGCCAGCCGTGATAAACTTGGGCATGCCGACTGTCAGCTCGGGATCGCAGATGACGACTGCGGGCAGGAACTTCGGATGGAAGATGATCTTCTTTTCTTCGGTCACGGAATTGGTAATTACCGACGCGCGACCAACTTCGGAGCCGGTGCCTGCAGTGGTCGGCACCGCCACGATGGGCGCGATGGCATCTGCGTCGGCGCGGGTCCACCAATCGCCGATATCCTCAAAATCCCAAAGCGGGCGTGTTTGCCCTGCTTGAAAGGCCACCAGTTTCCCAAGATCAAGGCCAGAGCCGCCGCCAAATGCAACGACGCCGTCATGTCCGCCCTCATTGAAGGCCTGCACACCAGCAGCTGCGTTCTTCTCATTCGGGTTCGGGTCTACATCTGCGAACATCGCCCACCCCAGCCCAGCCGCCTCCAGAAGATCAAGCGTGCGGGTTGTGATTTCCATATCCGCCAGACCCCGGTCTGTGATGAGCAGCGGTTTCTTGATGCCAGCGGCCGCGCATGCGTCTGCGATCTCAGAAATGCGTCCTGCGCCAAAGCGGATGGCTGTGGGGTAAGACCAGTTAGCAGTCAGGGTCATGGCTCAAGCCTTTTTCAGATGGTAGGATTTAGGACGCGTGAGGTTGTGATAGCCGATGACCGACAGGCCGCCGCCACGTCCTGTGTCTTTGCACCCCGTCCAGCACAGGCCAGGGTCCAGGTAATCCGCACGGTTCATAAAGACAGTGCCTGTTTCGATTTGATCGGCAATCGCCTCAGCCCGTGTGATGTCTTTCGTCCAGACGGAGGCTGTCAGACCGAAATCACTGTCATTCATGAGGCGGATCGCCTCTGCATCGTCCTTCACGGACATAATGCCGACGACAGGGCCAAAGCTTTCGTCGCGCATTACGCGCATGTCATGGGTGACATTGGTCAGGATTTGCGGCGTCAGATACGCCCCACCGTCATCTGCGGCGAACGTGGCGATATGGGCTTTGGCCCCATCCGCAATCGCCTCAGCCGTTTGCGCGCGCACCTCATCGGCGAAGCGTTTATGTGCCATGGGACCAATGGTCGTCTCAGCGTCCAGAGGATTGCCCAGCGTATACCCGTTGACGATCGCCACGGCCTTTTCGACAAACGCGTCAAAATGCTGTTCGGCGACATAGATACGTTCGATCCCGCAGCAGCATTGGCCAGAATTGAACATCGCCCCATCAATCAACGTGTCCACAGCAGCATCAATGTCTGCGTCATCACAAACATAGCCGGGATCTTTGCCACCAAGCTCTAATCCGACCCCAGTAAAAGTGCCTGCAGCCGCCTTTTCCATGGACCGACCGCCACCAACGGAGCCGGTAAAGTTCACGAACCCGAAGGACTTCGCGGCAATGAGGTCTGACGTCGTTTGGTGATCGAGGAACAGGTTTTGGAAAACATCGTCGGGAATACCGGCAGCGTGGAAGGCTTGCGCCATACGTTCCCCCACCAGCGGTGTTTGGCTCGCATGTTTCAACATGACCGCGTTCCCCGCGATCAGAGCCGGGGCGACGGTGTTGATTGCGGTCATATAGGGGTAGTTCCAAGGGGCAACGACCAGAACCACGCCATGCGGCACACGTTTGATCACACGGCGAAAGCTGTCGCTGTCCTCAATGTCGATATCCGCCAAGGCATCTTGCGCGATCTCGGCCATATAACTTGCGCGTTCGTTGAAACCGCCAAACTCACCGCCGTAGCGGATCGGGCGGCCCATTTGATGCGCCAACTCTGGAACAATCTCATCATTCATCGCCCCAACATTGGCGACACCTTTTTGCACCAACGCGATACGCTCTTCGAGCGGGCGAGCGGCCCACTCTGATTGCGCAGTCTTGGCGCGGGACACGGCGCTTTGCGCGTCTTGCGCAGATAGGACAGCGCGTTCGACGTAAACCGACCCATCAATTGGGGAAATACAGCGGATCATTTTTAAGCCTTTTCAAAGCCGCGGGCCACTTCCCAATCGGTCACCACACGGTCAAATTCTTCTTGTTCCCATTCGGCGCAGCGCGTGTAATGCGTCACCACATCTTCGCCCA
>SPJK01062850.1_pt1 | contig 11084 bp, 10 predicted proteins | sample 3741771 | NCBI WGS metagenome assembly SPJK01 (sample SAMN10925997, study PRJNA522277) | cold seep metagenome | isolation source: Elba SIP-enriched marine methane seep metagenome, extraction at timepoint T2 | place: Italy: coast of Elba, Mediterranean Sea
AGTACTTAACATTTTTAAGTGATTTAAATTTTCTGGCTAACTTGCAAGGACTAAGCCAAAATGAAAGCCGAGCAACCCGGAAACGAATTATACAACTTGACAACAACCTCAAACCGTGAACAGTCACATCGCATTTTTGGAATTAAAGTACGGCAATATTTACGGTGGCTATCCCAACTTCTATGCCATCAGCGAAATTGCCCTCCTGGTTTTTGAACAAGGCTCAAACAAGATCTTCATTGAAAGCTGGGTAAACAACGCTAACGTTGATGTTGTCAACGTTTTCGCTAAAACCAATGAACTCGGCCACACCATCGGTCGAGGGAAGGAAGTCATCAACATGAGAACCCGCCGCCGTCGGCCATTCGACGAGGAATTCCGCCTCGAAGAGCATGACCTGGCGTATGCGTTTAAGAATCTCCGGCCTACCAAAGGACCAATTAAGAGCTTCCTGATCAAGAACTTCAATAAGTATCGCTTTCAGGACATCGTTGTCTTTGACGGTCGCCGCGATATTTTCCTCTGTGAGCGTGCTGGTGTTAATTTCCGCCGCCACAATATCATCGATATTCAAAAAGACCTTAATCGCGAAACCGATTACCTGTTCAGCCTCAATAAACTGGCCGTGGTGATCAATTTCGAGATGGACCGTGCTTACCTACGCTCCAACAACCTGGAGTACTGGTTGCACCCAATTGCAGCTCGTCAGCTGATGCCAAAATCAGCAGCCTATGATGCAGCGCGTCTAATGATGGTGTTCAATGAATACACAGAACACCATGACGATTTCCTCATGAAAGCTGCCTTGATCCTTAATAAGATCCAGAATACGAAAGAAGCACAGGCTGCGGCCGCTGCTGCTGCCGCCGCGGCCGCTCCGCCACCTCCTGCCGCTGAAGAGGAAGCAGCTCCGGAAGAAGAGACAGCAGCTCCGGAAGAAGCAGCAGCTTCAGCACCGGTTGCTGAAGCGGAGGAAGCTGCTCCAGCAGCCGAAGAAGAAACAGCCCCACCGGCTGAAGAGGAAGCGGCTCCTGAAGAAGAAGCAGCTCCGGAAGAAGAGACAGCAACTCCGGAAGAAGCAGCTCCGGAAGAAGATACTGAATAGTACATCTAGTCAGCATACTAAACCAGTCGACAGTCCAACGGCCTACTTATGGTACCGTTGGACTGTCGCGCGTTAGCTCAGGAAATTTCCATCCATTCATACCCTTCTCCAATGACTACAGGTCAACAAACAATCTTAGTAACAGGGGGCTGTGGCTATATTGGCAGCCATACCATCGTTGATCTCATCGAACATGGTTATTCGGTGGTTTCTGTTGATAACCTCAGTAATGCTAGTGAAGCAGTTCTAGACGGCATTGAAAAAATAACAGGTGTTCGAGTAGTTAACCACCCGATTGATCTTGTCGATCAGCAAGCAACGGCCGACCTGTTTGGCCAATATGCTTTTGCTGGGGTGATTCATTTTGCCGCCTTGAAATCAGTGGGTGAGTCGGTATTGCAACCCGCGGCGTATTATCGCAACAATGTGATGGGCTTGTTGAATGTCATCGAAGGAATGGCGGCCCATGATGTACCCAACCTGATCTTCTCTTCTTCCTGCTCGGTTTATGGGAATAGCGAAGACTTGCCAGTGACGGAAGAATCGCCACGCCAGGAAGCAGAATCGCCCTATGCACGTACCAAACAGATGGGCGAAGATATGCTGAAGGATTACTGTCGTGTACATCCGGAGTTTCGCGCAGTTCTGTTGCGGTATTTCAATCCTGCCGGTGCTCATGAGAGTGCGCATATTGGCGAGGCACCAACAGCAGTGGCGTCCAATTTGGTGCCCGTAATTACTGAAACAGCTATCGGGAAGCGATCCGAAATGATGGTCTTCGGTGCAGATTACGACACCCGTGACGGAAGCTGTATCCGTGATTATATTCATGTCATGGACTTGGCCAGAGCACACACGCTGGCTTTGGAACGCTTGCTAAACGAGCAAAACCAACAAAACCTGGAAACCTATAATCTCGGTATTGGGAATGGGGCTACGGTACTGGAGGCGATCTTCGCTTTTGAGAAAGTCACCGGACAAAAACTCAACTATCGAATCGGTGACCGCCGCCCTGGCGATGTAATAGCCATCTACGCCAACCTCGATAAGGCCACTCGCGAACTCGGCTGGCAACCCGCCTATGATATCAATGACATTATGCGAACAGCCTGGGCTTGGGAACAAGCAAAGGGGTAGGCTAACGGACCAACAAACCAACAGTCAACTCAGTCCAACGGTCCCTTAAAAAGTGAGGGCTTTCCTTATTTTTTCTAAGCTGATCGTCCTTCCATTTCAAGGGAAGCCTGCCTGCCAGCGAGACTGTCGAGCAGGCAGGGATAAGAGGATGGGTTAAGGAGAAAGTCTAACCGGCTCCAACCGACCAACAGTAAACTCAGTCAATCGTCGATTTGACAGCTTGACATCGGACGTCGGACGCCTGACACCGGACCAACAGACCAATTCAAAATCTCATAAACTGTTCTGCTGCCCACTGCACTACTGCCTACTCATTACAGCAAAGCCAAAAATATAGTCGTTTAGGCCACCATTTGGGCTGTTTAGGCCGGCGTTGGAGATATGCCGAAAGCCGAGAATAAGAGAGAGGTCCAGGGGGCGATCAAACCACTCTACTGTTTCAGTATAACTCAAGAGCCAGTTGTCCGAAAAGATGTAGCCTTGTGCCTGTCTAGTGGTCGTGACATTTGTGAAATGGGGCCCTGAACCCATAGTGAAAGTTAGGTATCGGTTTGGTTGGAGAAAGAAGGTTTCACTCAAGCCTACATTGAGGCCGAATTCAAAGACAAAGCCCTGCTCCGTAAGGGAATGAACCCAACCAAACTGCGGCTGCACATCAATGTGTGTCACCCATCGCTTACCGGGCTTGGTTAGTACCCACCGATGGATAGCGCTGAGAAGGACCAGGTCGTAATTGGTGCCCTCAGGCATAGGCCGATCACTTAAGCCAATGTGCGTGAAGTAACCCTCCTTTGGCAGGCTAGGCCACACTGTTGAGTCGGAAGCAGGAGCTTGCGCAAATAATTGAATGGAGGCCAGGCAAAGTATTGCCAGGCTGAGTAGCGTAGATTGCATGTTGCTATAGTTCGGTATTCTTAAGCGGGACGTTCGCCATAAGTCAGGATAGAGAGATCTTTCCTAAGTCGCTAAAGTAGGGAGGGTAGAGCGATAAAAAGGACCAAGCGTTAATTTCCAACATCAGTAGTTGGAGCTGATCTGGGAGATTCCATTATTTGAAATGTTTGGCATCCCTCTACCCTCTATTATACAGTGGCGATGACATCGTCATGTATCGCTCTACGGCTTCGGTTTGTCGAAAGTCCAACTTATACTTTCCTTCTTTCCCAATAGTTCTGTTCTTCGATTTCTTCCAATAGGGTCAGGTAGTTGAAATACCGGAGGTCGCTGACCGTTTCCTCCTCCAGCGCTTCCTTAACGGCGCATCCGGGTTCGCTGCGATGAAGGCAGTTGCCACCAAAGCGGCATTGGTCAGAGAGTGCGAAGAATTCACGGAAATTATGAGCAATATCAGCCGGTTCCAAATAATTGAATGAAAGCGTTTTGATGCCGGGAGTGTCGATCAGGTCTCCGCCAAAATCAAGGGCATGCATCTCGGCAAAGGTGGTCGTATGCTGCCCTTTGCCGCTGTAATCACTCAATTCCTGGGTTTTGATAGTCATCCCAGGAGAGATCGCATTGATCAAGGTAGACTTTCCCACACCAGATTGTCCACTGATCAGGGAACGCTTATCCTTTAACAGGCTTCGCAATCCTTCCACGCCCTCCTGGTCGACAGCTGAAACGATCAAGGCCTCGTAGCCAATATCCTGGTAAATACTACACAAGTATTCTGCAATACCCCTGTCCTCTTCGGAATAAAGGTCTGCCTTATTAAATACGACGATGCTAGGGATGTCGAAAGGCTCGGTCATTAGGAGAAAACGATCGATGAAGCCCTGTTTCAATTTAGGTTGGACAATGGTGATGACGAGAATCGCCTGGTCGATGTTGCTAGCCATCAGGTGAAGCGCATGCTTCTTTCGCGGCGACTGTCGAACCACATAGTTGTCCCGGGCTAAGATATCGCGGATAATGCCAGTACCTTCTTCGCCCACTTCTATATGAACCTGAACCTGATCGCCGACAGCAATAGGATTTGTAAGTCGTTTATCGTCTTGGCGAAATTTGCCTATGATCCGACACGGCACTTCCTGTCCATCAGCTAAGCGTACGTTGTACCAGCTGCCTGTAGACTTAGTAACCGTTCCTTGTTGCACGTAAAGGTTTTTTGTGAAGAAGCGGGAAAGAAGAAAAGATAAAAAAAACGAGGCAATCACATGGATTGCCTCCTAATAACCCCAAAAAACCAAATGAAAACTATCTTAAAATAAGTTTTATCGAAATCAATGATTCCGCAATTCGGCGGAACAATAGCAAAAAAAGAACCTTTTTCGCACTTGTACAAGAAATTAAGCGGATATTTTTGCCTAGCGGAAAATAAGATATGCATGTAGCTACACTTTTTTTAGAAATTCTTATTTTTATCCGCTTATCCACAATTGGCTGATTTCTGAGTACAATCGTACACATCTTGGTGATTAAGGTTTTTCGCTCATTTTTAGCCGGATGCCATACTTTGGCCGCAATGTCACCAAGGGTTTTCCCACAATTTCTTGCCCAGCTACCAACTGAAAGTCAAACCGTTGTACGAATTCGGCGAGGATTAGCTGCATTTCCAGCAGGGCAAAATTATTACCGATACACAATCGCGGACCACCTCCAAACGGGAGGTAGGCGTAGGTAGGCCGCTCTTTTTTTGCCGCCGCCGAAAACCGTTCAGGCTGGAAGTTTTCCGGGTCGGGCCAATAATCGGGATGATGATGAATACCGTAGATGAATATTCCAACCAAAGTCTTCGCCGGGATCGCCTGCCCCTGGATCTCATCTGGTGCGAGTGAGAAGCGATCGGTAATCCAGGCAGGCGGGTAGAGCCGCATACTTTCTTCTATCACTTGCTGCACATAGGGCATTTGTCGCAATTGAGCACCAAGATCTTCCTGCTCACTTAATCCTTCAAGGGCGGCATTCAGTTGAGCTAAGGCATTGGGATGTTTGGCTAATAGGTAGAATGTCCACGCCATGGCGTTGGCCGTGGTTTCATGACCGGCAACGAAAAGGATGACCACTTCCTCCAATAGCTGTTCCGCATCCATTGGCTCGCCATTGTCTTCGTAACGGGCATCCAGTAGCATTTGCAAAAGATCATCTCGCACCTGTCCTTGTGCCTTTCGCTTTTCAATAAGATTGCGCAAGATGGAAAAGGCCGACTGAGCAATTCGTTGGTAGCGCTGCTGAATACCTAGTGTGCGAAGTGCCGGCCGGATGAATGGCAGGCGGATGGGATAAATGATAAACTCCTGTACTTTGGTGATCTTTTCACTGAGGTCATGAAGTTGTTCATCACTGATATCCTCGCTGAATAAGGCCCGGGCAACAATGCGGAAAGCAGTCTGTAGCATCACCTCATAGATATCAATCTCTTCCCCTTGCCGGACCCTTCGCGCTACTTCATCGGATTCCTTCCGGATGACCTCCTGCATTAAGTCAACTAAATTCGCCAAACGTTCGCGATGGAAACCTGGTTGGATCAATCGTCGCTGGCGGAGCCAGGACTCGCCATTGTTTGTAAGGAGGCCCTTTCCCAGGTATAGAGCCAGCTGGTCGGACTGTATTTCTGATTTGTAATAATTGCGGTGGTTCTTCTGCAACACATGCTGAACTGTGACCGGGTCGGTTGTCATCAGGGATTTTCGGGTACCGCCTACGAAGATGTGGTAGTTGTGCCCATATTGCCGATTATAGTGAGTGAACATCCGCAGTGGATCGGCCATCAACTTTAAGGTGCGGGGTAAAGAAACGTAGGTAGGAACAGTGGCAAAGGGAGGCATAGGCCGATGTCTTTTGCAAGTGATAGTGGACGTCAAACAAGCGTGATTCTCTGACCAAATTTGCGGAACTAAAGCCTTGCTCGTAGGCTCCGCCTTTGGCGGACGCTTATTGGTCGGGGTCTTTAGCGGGTTCAACTGTCCGAGAAAGACAAATGTAAGCAGTCCGCTTGATTTGCGCATTTTGCGAATTTTCGCTAATATTCACGCTACATCTTTACTTTTTGCGAGAATCCCCTTAAATTCGTAGCGAATTTTCGCTAAAGCAACAATTTGACCGCATATGTCTGAAGTAATCACATCCTCAAAAGTCCTCCGCGGTGGGGAATTCCTTGTACGCTCCACCCAACCAGAAGAAATCTTCATCCCCGAAGAATTCAATGAAGAACAACGCATGATCCGAGATATGGTCCGCGATTTTGTAGAGGGCCACATCTTTCCTAATGTGGAGAAGATCGAGCACCAGGAAGATAATATCGCTGCAGAATTACTGAATGTAGTGGCAGAGCTTGGCCTGCTAGGTACCCACATGCCGGAAGCCTATGGCGGGATGGAGCTGGATACCAATACCAATACGTTGATCTGTGACACCATGGGCCCTGCTGGGGCGTTTACGGTTTCTTATGCAGCGCATACGGGCATTGGTATGTTGCCGATCCTTTACTTTGGCACTGAAGAACAAAAAAGCTCCTTCCTGCCGCGTCTGATCAATGGAGAACTAAAAGCGGCCTACTGCCTTACTGAACCTGCAAGTGGTTCAGATGCATTAGCTGCAAAGTCTCGTGCCGACCTAAGCGAAGATGGTAGCCACTATGTGCTGAATGGTCAGAAGATGTGGATCTCGAATGCGGGCTTTGCAGATATCTTCATCGTATTTGCGCAAATAGACGGTGATAAGTTTACCGGCTTCATCGTGCCAAGTGACCTGGAGGGAGTAAGCTTAGGAGCAGAAGAAGCAAAATTAGGCATCAAAGGAAGCTCTACGCGCCAGGTTTTCTTTGAAAATGTAAAGGTACCGGCTGAGAATGTCTTGGGTGAAATTGGCAAAGGTCATTTAATCGCGTTCAATGCATTGAATACCGGCCGATTCAAGCTAAACGCCCTTTGCACAGGTGGTGCTAAAGAGTGCATTTCAATTTCTGTACAATACGCAAATGAACGGGTGCAATTTAAGACGCCTATTGCCAACTTTGGCGCGATCAAGTACAAACTGGCAGAGCAAGCTATCCGTGTATTTGCTAGTGAAAGTGCGTTGTATCGTACGAGCCAGCTTATCCAGGATTGGAACAAAAACCTCCGAGAAGAAGGGATGGACTATGGCGAGGCTAAGCTGCAATCAGCTGAAGAATATGCCATCGAGTGTGCCCTTTTGAAAGTTATTGGTTCGGAAGCGTTGGATTATGTAGTGGACGAAAATCTACAGATCCATGGTGGTATGGGGTATTCCGAAGAAGGCACAGCTGCGCGTGCGTACCGCGATAGCCGGATCAATCGGATCTATGAAGGAACAAACGAAATCAACCGCCTGCTGTCGGTAGATATGTTGTTCCGCCGTGCTTTGAAGGGTGCAATCGATATTGTTACGCCAGCCTGGAACGTGCAGAAAGAACTGGCGGGAATGCCTCAGCTAGGTGGCACAGAAGGCCCCTACGGCAACGAACAAAAAGCGGTGGAAGACTTCAAGAAAGTAATTCTGATGACAGCTGGTGCAGCCGCCAAAATGCAAATGGATGGAGAGCTCAACCTGAAAGAAGAGCAGGAAATCGTTATGAATGTGTCGAACATGATGGTCGACCTGTTCCAGGCGGAAAGTCTGCTGCTTCGCGTGCAGAAGTTGAGTGCGATGGAGAAGACGCATGATCAGAGTGTATACGATGCGATGCTTCGGGTGTTCTTCACGGATGCCAATGCACGTATTGCCAAGGAAGCGTCGGATGCGGTGGCCTCATTTGCGGAAGGCGACCTGTTGCGGACATTCCTGATGGGCATCAAGCGCTTCACGAAATATCCACCAGCTAACGTCAAGAAAGAACGTCGACTGGTAGCTGATACCCTGATTGAAGCGAATGCCTACTGCTTCTAAAGGGAAGAAGCGGCAAGGTTGTTTGCCGAAAAGAATAGGGTCAAGTTATTTTAGTATGAAAGGCCGATTTCCACCGGGAATCGGCCTTTCCTTTTACCCAAGAGGCGAAGGTTAATTTGGTTCGAGGTCGGCCTGCGTTCGTTCTCCGGTGATCGCCAGATATAAGCCATAGGCAACGGCTAGCAAGATGGTAAATAGAACGATCATCAACCAGGCATGCCGGTACTCAAGAGGATACAAAAAAAGTACTAAGGTATCATGAATGGGACCGGAAGGCTGCCATAAGGCATCCCAGCTGTTCCACCGTTGTATTCGGCCCAGATAGATTCCCAAACCACTTAGGCCGAGTGTAAGTGTAGCCAAGCCATTCGCCTAGGCGACCGACCAGCGAAAAGAAACGTATTGCCGCATGGCATCCAGTGCACGCAAACCTAAAAATAGACCAAGTAAGGCAAAGCTAAAGAGCAAGGTAGCATCGTACCAAAGCGGAATAGGTGGCCGAGCATCAAGATGAATAAGATCGGTGATCAGATAGGGGGCATTCGGGAAAAACAAGAGCCATAGGGTAAGACCGATCGGGGCAAGTTCCGCTGGCATGGTCCCTAACCGAAGGAGGTATATGATTCCCAACGGTACCCAGGCCAGGTATAAGTTCCAGAGCAAGAACAAATATCGCCACCGTGTGCAGCGCAAGCCGTCAAGGCAATGCACATCGGAAAGCAAGATGATGCGGGTAGCAATAAGACTAACGGCAAAACAACTGGCCAGTACCAATGGCCACTCTCTACGAATAATTTGTAATAACATAGGGGGCAGTATTGGGGTTAGCAATGCTTGTTAAGGCGATGGGGATGGCCCAGCAAGAAAGCGCGTAGCTCTTCCAGGTCTTCTTGTAGTAAATATTCGAAGTACCAATGATGAAAAGGCCGTAAGCCAGCTCCCAGGCGATAAGCATTTTGGAAATTTCGCCAGTGTTCGGGGAAAAGACTGCTGCCTAGAAGTATGGCAAAAAGGCAATAGGGAGTCCGCTTGCCGTTGCCGAATAGCGCCCATTGTAACATGACCTCCTCTGGAGCGCTGGTGCCAAAAGCTAGCAAGGTATGACAAGTATCATGTCCCTCAAATGTAGCAAGGAGTTCTAGCTCATTCGCTTGCAAAAAACGCCCGAGAGCATGGCCCAGTGTTCCGGGCGTGAAAGTAAGGAGAGCTGCCCGGTTCACTTGCCAAGCCGGCCGATTCCGCTTCCATAAACGAGCATAGATCGGATATGATTGCTGAAATCCCCATTGAAGAATAATGCTGCGCCAACCATATAAGGGTAAACGAAGGCGTGGAATGCCGGGCGGAGAAAGTGCGATGCTTTTGGCTTTCATAAAGTACTTTGTTTTTCAAAGTTAAAGAGCAAAAAAATCCCACCTTATTCGATTGGGACCAACTTGACCGGGCCGCTGGCCTGCGGGAGAAGGCGGAATAAAGCGCTTCCTGTGTCAAATACGGTTGCTCGACTGATGTCAAAATCCCCTTTGGCTCTCGGGTATTCCATAAAGCTGAGTGTTTCCCCATTCTTCAAAAAAAGAAGCACATGGATGTCATCTCGCATGATGATACGCGTGTGTCGGGCACGATCCAGTTCCAGGTCAAGTTCCTTTTCCAGTGCTTTAGGATCGGTGTAGGGAGGCATGATGACCACTTGATCCCAGATGAAATCGGTGACGGTGGTCAATTGCAATACCGCAGGGGTGTCGGGTTCTTGCATGGCGGTTTGTATCGCATTTTCCATAATGGGCACTAGCTTGCTGTCGGAGTACACATACCCACAAGCAGCCAGGAGGAAACAGAGCATTCCACAAACCAGGAAAAGGGAATAATTCTGACGCATTATTTCTGCAGGTTGATGATCTTTTCAAGATAATTCAGGTGATCGATAAAAGCTGTCCGACCTTTATCGGTGGCGGTATAGCTGGTGTTGGGCCGCCGGCCGATGAATTGCTTCCGCAACTCGATATAGCCTTCTTTTTCCAAAGCCCGCAGATGGCTTGCCAGGTTACCATCGGTCACCTCAAGTTGATCACGCAGGGAAGTGAAGTCAACCCAGTCATTGACCATGAGAATGGACATGACACCGAGCCGAATACGGTGGTCAAAGGCTTTCCGTAAATGACTAATGATCTCTTTCATGACTCCTCATATTTTGGCGAAACCTCATCGTACTCGTATTTCCAGTACATCCCTACGCCGTATAAAATGTGCAACAGGCCAAACCCAATTGCCCAAAGCAACAGGCCATGCCCTGGGATAAAAGTACCCAGAATACCTAAAGCAATTTGAAATAGGCCAAGGTAATAGACATCCTGTAGCGTATACTTACTGCAATTGACCAAAGCCAGCCCATAAAAAACCAAGGTGGCCGGCCCTACTAGCCCACCCAGGTGATGGTACAGTAAAGCAATGCAAAAGAGACCGCCAGCAATCAGGGGAATAGCCAGGCTGATCAATAGTCGACGAGTAAGCGCATCCCAGCCGATCTGCCCCTTCCGGCGTGCCCTGCGACGGGTGAAGTAAATACCACAACTCAATGCGCCAACCAACACAAATACACCATCCAAGAGGAAGAACTCCAGGGGAGACCAGCCCCAAGGGTGTGAACTACCTGGCCACCGGCTCAGTGTTTGAGGCGCAGCACGCAGGCCACCAACTAAGAGGTACCATTTAGCTAAGCCGGCACCGACCAATGCAAATAGACCTGCACCTACGCCCGACAAGCCACTCAAGCCAATGAAACGACTAGAGCGTTCCATCAGGCGATGTATATCTTCCAGTTGTCGTAGCGGTTGACTCATCTTTAAAGTACTTTGAATTGCAAAGTAAGTGTTTCTCACCCAAAATTGCAAACCCTTCTTGCCTTTCAATCCTGAATTTCTCCCATTCGACCTTGAAAATAGGCCATCCGAAGGAAGGGAACGGGATCGTACTAGGCTTTTGCGTAATTTTAGCC
>SPJK01016898.1_pt1 | contig 11079 bp, 6 predicted proteins | sample 3741771 | NCBI WGS metagenome assembly SPJK01 (sample SAMN10925997, study PRJNA522277) | cold seep metagenome | isolation source: Elba SIP-enriched marine methane seep metagenome, extraction at timepoint T2 | place: Italy: coast of Elba, Mediterranean Sea
AAGATAAAAAAATTAAAATAATTAAACAACGCTTAGTAAACAAACAAGCAAAAATTTTCAACATCAAAGTCCAATAAGGGTCAGATAAAACAATGCAGACACATCCACGCCTAACGAGTGAATGTATTCTCAGAAATTAGCAAATATATGCGTATCAGTAAGTGTTACTGTTTGGTATAAAAGAAATACACACCGCTTTTTAAAATCATTTCTTTATCATTCTGGCTATGAAGCGTATAGCGGGAATATTTTCCAGGCCGACCTAATTTCTCAATCTTTAAGGTATTACCTTCTACAACAAAACGAGTCTTGGATGTCATCCGAGATGCTGCTCTTGGGTCATCAAATAACAATTCAAAGCTGCCATCTTTTTTAAATGTCCAGGTTTCATTATTTTTTTTCTCGTCATTTCCGGCCAAATATTTAAACGGGGAATCTTCCAGTTCTTTATTTCTATCTTCATTATCAACTTCCAGTGATGGCCTCGTTGCATACATCTTCCAAGAGCCAATCAGCGCATCTTCATCAAAGACCGCTGTTTCAGCACTGACTCCTAATGTAAGACAAAAACCTAAAAGTGTGATGAAGCATTTATTTGTAATAGTCATTGTTATAGTCTCGTTGAATTAAATTGAATCGATTACTGAAAAAGAAAATATCTGTTGTATCGAATTTTTATTCGCATTCATAGCAAGACAATGACTCCATAGTAGACTATAGCACCGTATTAAGACCATCAAAGACAAACAAAAACAGAATGATAGATTCTTACAAGAGCATAGAAATTTCAAGTCACAAAGTCAAGGTGATCATCCATTTCCTAAAATAAAAGTATTTTCTCCTCTTTTTTTCGGCCGTCCATCATCCACATCGAAATATTCTCGGTTCTTACTGCGTAGGATGTGCTGAGGTACGAAGCGAATCAAAGGTAAACAAACACCTTCCACCAGTCACACATCCAATGACGACCGCCAAACTTGAATTTCGATCGCTTTAGCCAATTTTATACACAAATGCATACAGCACCATCATCCTATGCACAATCACATGTTATTCAAAACAAGACAAATATCACAGGCTATTGATTGTAATTATTTTATCCTAGCTGGCCTGCTGTTTGCTCTATCAATAGACAAATTTATCAGAATAAAAACCAATATGATCGACAACGAATTTATATCTATTCAGCTTACGTTCAGTTTCAAGTTGATAAATTAAAGCCCATGATCAGAATTTGGCATTCGCTTGGAAAAATCAGTTTCCCTGAGTTCACGCTAAGGCAAGCAATTTTCTCAACTGGCTGAAACTGATTTTATGGGGATTTATCGGTCGCAATTACGTGAAACAATGATTTTGCATAGGAAGGAAAATGAAATCAATACCTAGTTCACTCAATCACATGCCAAGCTCGCCGCCCGGCAGGGGAATTTACACAGAATCCGCACGCCTGGAACGCATCGCATTTGTCAGAAACCAGACCAACGCTAAGTTAGAGCACGTTAATAAAACCTCATTAAAAGCCGAATCATTAACGAACACCATTGAATCATATTTAGGTTCTATAGAAATTCCAGTCGGTGTCGCAGGTCCGCTCAAAGTCAACGGCAGCTATGCGAACGGAGTTTATTATGCGCCTTTTGCCACCACAGAAGGCGCTTTAATTGCTTCAATCAATCGCGGAGCTTATGCGGTCTCGTTATCCGGAGGCGTCACTACCCATGTGCTGGGCCAGCGCATGATGCGGGTACCGCTGTTTATCTGTGACAATATTCTGATGTCGGAACGCTTCGCCCGATGGGTCACTCAAAATTTTCAATGCATTCGTCAGGAAACTTTAAAACACTCCAACTACGCCGAGCTAGTGGAATTAACACCTCAAATATTCGGATCCACCGTACATGTACATTTTATATATCAAACCGGTGATGCGGCCGGCCAAAACATGTCCACGGTCTGTACCTGGGAGGCTTGTAAATGGATTATGCAATCATTGCAGGATCATCAGGAAATTCGATTACAGCGTTTTTATATCGAAGGCGGTTTATCCAGTGACAAAAAGGTATCAAATTTAAATGCTAACCAAGGCCGTGGGATCAATGTTCAAGCCGAAGCTGTGATTCCGGAAAAAATCCTGAAACGAGTATTAAAAACCACCCCCGAGCAGTTCATGGAGCTATGGACCCAATATTCAGCCGCTTATATGGCAACCGGGGGAAATGGTATCAATGTCAATGTCGCCAATGTCATTGCCGCAATATTTACTGCAACCGGTCAGGATATCGGCTGTGTGCATGAAAGCGCCGTTGCCAATTCATCCGTACACCTAACCGAATCCGGTTCACTATATTGGTGTATTAGTTTACCCAGTCTGGTGATTGGCACGGTTGGCGGAGGTACAGCTTTAAAGCACCAACAGGAATGTCTGGAAATGTTGGGTTGTAATGGCAACGGTAAGGTCTTTAAATTAGCTGAGTTGATTGCAGGTTACTGTCTATCGCTTGACTTATCAACCTGTTGCGCCATCGCTGCCGGGCATTTTGCTACGGCACATGAAAAACTGGGCCGCAACCGATTACTTGATTCGGTTAAATTAGGTGATTTTAATACGGAGTTTTTTACGCCATATTTGATCCGTTATTTTGATGAGCCCGGGTTAAGTGTCGAAAAAGCTTACCTTGATGAGAGTTTCGAATTGCAAGGCTCGATCGTTACTGAAGTCACTTCGCGAAAGCTAAAAAAAACCATCGGCTTGTTTCCTTACCAGCTTCAATTTCAAAGGGATTGTGGTCTGCAATCGTTGGATGTCATGCTCAAAGTCAAACCCACTGATGATGAGGTGGCAGGGGCAGCCTATCAGTTAGCGGCACTTTGTGATGAAGCATTATTCAATCAGTTTAAACAGCATAAAAAAGCATACGGCATCGAAGGCTGTGATCAACGCGAATTGGAGATCTATCAATTGCCATCGAAGACACTCCAGGCTTATATGCCAAAAATTTACGGCCTTTATCAAGACCCGGACCGGGAAGCGTTTGTTATCATTCAGGAGCGCTTGTGCGATATGGCCATTATGGATTCAGCAAACGACCTTTCGGTTTGGCAAGACCATCATATCAAAGCGGCATTAACCGGCCTAGCACACTGTCACAGTGTCTATTACCAGAATACCGAAACATTATCCTGCAAAGCATGGATGAAAAATCAACCTGACATGGCTTCGCGTGTAGCTTTATCGGGTTTTTATACGGCATTAATCAATCATGCTGAGCATGAATTTGATAGCTTCATCAATTCCGAGCAGGCTGACCGCCTTCGCATGATAGTCCATCATATTCCACTTTGGTGGCAGGAAATGGAAACACTGCCAAAAACCCTGGTACATAATGATTTTAACCCTAGAAATATCGGCTTACGAAACACAGCAAACGGTTTGATGTTATGTGCATATGATTGGGAATTAGCGGCAATCCATATTCCACAAGTCGATGTAGCGGATTTCCTTGCCTATGTATTGAACGGCAAAGCCACAGAAAAAAACCTGTGCCTGTATGTAGATTTTTATCGAACTCAACTGGAAAGCCACCTGAAACAGACTCTGGCCCCAATCCAATTTTGGCGCGGGTTTTCAATGGCTTTGATGGATTTTGCTGTGACTCGCCTGCCTTTGTATTTATTAACTCACACTTTCAGGCAAAGCGATTATGTACCGACAGTATATAAAACGGTCAATGACATACTAGATACCGTCTTGCCTCTATTCGAATTCCCCAAACCGGAGCCCTTAACCATTACTGATGCTAATCGCTCTGCACCCAATGTCGATGCTGTACAGCGTCTATCGAATCAATATGATTAATCTATCTGCACACCAAGGAGACTGACTCATGCAAAAAGATCATCAACCGAATTCGCTTTATCATGACGCATTTAACAGGACTGAGCAAAAGATGTTTATCGTTCAGCTAAATCCAGTAGATTGCCTGACTTTAACGGGCGTGTTATTTGCGGCAATCAGTGCCGCATTGATACTAGAACAGCAATTCAGCTACGCACTGACGGTTTTATATTTCGCTGTTTTGATCGATGCAATGGACGGTATATTGGCGCGTAAATTCCAATTAGAACGACCTTTTGGACGTTATTTGGATGGTTTTGTCGATACCCTCGATTATTTATTGATTCCCGCCTTATTTCTTTATATCTGGGGCTTCAGCGGGTGGATTCAATCACTGTTATTGGTTTGCTTGATTGCCTGTGGATTTATTCGTTTATCGGTATTTAATGAAATGGGGAATATCAACGATGAACAAAACGGCTTAGCATATCAGGGTGCTCCGGTGTTTTGGACTGCTTTGGCACTCGGTCCCCTCTATGCTTTGCATTGGCTAGTAGAACAATATTGGGTGTTTGCATTAATTATAATTGCGCTGCCGTTATTTTCTGTAGCCATGCTACACAACCAACAGTATTACAAGTTTAAACGGGCGACCACTATATTAGCTGCGTTACTGGCCTATATGACTTTTTTTGCCATCGCCGGAAATATCCAAAATCATCCGGAATTCTACCAAGCAGTATTAGCAGATATTCTGAATTCAATTGGGTCACTGCCTGATTATTTACTAGTCGCAAATATCGCCATTTTGCCAGTAATTTGCGCAGGCATAATGCACATGATGATCGTCACGGGTAATTTTTTTCTCAGACTGGCGGTACCAATCAACACTACACGATTCGGAACAACCAAAACTTGGCGTGGAATTATCATCATGCCGGTCTTTACTGCCGTTTCTGCAGTATTTATTTACCAAATCCTATATGACATATCAGCCGATATGATGCAAGCCTTTCAACACCAGCCATACTGGTTAACCGGAGCTGCTTTGGGACTTGCTTATAGTCTGGCTGAATTGCCTAATTCAGCGTTGAAGCGAAGTTTGGGTTTAGCTGCAGGCAATTTACCTCAGCGCAGGCGATGGCTGTTTGTTGTTTTCGATCAGTTGGACTCGATACTCGGTTGTTGTCTGGTCTTTATGTGGCTGCTGGACTTCAACTTAATCTTATTAACCTATGTATTAATCGTGGCTTTTGTCCAGGCACTAATTATTAAACGACTTTTATACATGTTTGGCTATAAAAAAACTCCAAGATAATAGGGTAATGTTATGAAAGCTTTATTAGTGACATCTGCTGTAACTTTCGTGCCGGAAAATTACAATCCTTTTATAAACGCTATGGCAGATAACCAAAACATTGGCGGTTTATTGATCATTAACAATCGTTCCTGGACACTGCTACTCAAAGCATTTCGATTGGTTTGCGGATATGCGCCTTTGCTAGGTCGAACATTGCTGAACAATCATCGCAGTGTTTTTAACAAGCAACGTCAAAAGATCTATCAACAAGCTGGCAAGCCGGTTTGGTATGCAGACTCTGTCAACTGTGAATTCGTGCATACCTTAATCAAGGCAAATCGATTTAGCCTGGTGATCAATGCCCGGACACGGTGTATTTATGATGGCGACACACTGTCATTACCCCGATTGGGATGCATCAACATTCATCACGGTTTGCTGCCTCAGCAACGCGGTACATTGTGTGATTTATGGGCTTTAACGCGAGGCCAAACAGCAGGATTTTCTATCCACAAAATGTCCGAACAGTTAGATGATGGCGAACTGCTACGCGTAGTAACAACCTCGCAAGCAAAAGAACACAACTATCTTGAATATCTGGCCCGAAGCTGCCTGCTGGAAGCGGATACATTAAAACAAATCCTTAACGACATTGCTGTCAATGATGCAATCATCGGTAGCGCTAATATCAAACCCGCCGAACACCGATACGATAAAGACCCGACATACAGGCAATTCCGGTCCTTAAAACACAACGCCATTGAGGTATAAGTGATGAATCAAGAATACTTTGTTTTGTTTATACATGGTAATCCCGGATCTACAAACGATTTTAAAAACATAGCAACATCAATTACCGGTAAACAGGTTGAATGCCTGAATTACCAACGACCAGCAGGTATGACTGATGAATCAGCTATTTCAAGCTATTTAAAACAACAACTGGAACTACGCAAGCATAAAACCAGGATCATTGTCGCCTATTCCTGGGGTTGTTATTTTAGCGTCCAGATGCTTCAACAAATCGGCATACAGGTTGATAAGCTAATCTTTATCGCACCTACCTTAAACGTGGAAAAGCCGGTTTCGAGATCTTTATACTTACTGGCGAAGACGCCGGTTTTAAACCGTTTAATGCTGAAAAGTCTATCACCCAGACAGACTCATAAATTCATCCATAAACTGTTCATACCCGGTAAACCCACCCACCTAGAGCGCAGGGAATTGACTCTAGATCTGGAAAACTGGCAGATCTGGCGAGACGCAATTATTTTCAAATATCGACAACAGCACCATGCGATCAACATTCAAGACGGTGAAATCTGCAACAAATTAATACTCATCTATGGCGAAATAGACCAAACTACCATTCAAGGCATACGCAACATGCCCTTGCAACAATTAATAGCACAGCATAAAAAACCTCATAGCTATTGTCTGCCAAATGGCGGACATGCTTTATTATGGACACATACTCTGGATATTATCAATGTCATCAGCATAGAGTTATGCCGTCCCAAACAACTAAGCCGGACGCCGGAACGTCCCGGATATTTTCAAGGTAAAACCGATCGAAATAATATCATCAACTTAATACGCAGACATGTTGAAATAACGCCAGACCACCCGGCACTGGCCTGGTGTAACAATCCCCATATTAACGGTGATACCGATGAATTGGGCATCGAACAAATCAGCTATCAGGAATTTTATCGGGGTATCGAGCGACTGGCTTTAGGATTAAGACAAACCGGCATTCAGGAAGGTGACCGGGTGATATTATTTTTACCCATGGGTCTACCTATGTATACAGCCATGTTTGCTATTATGTGGTTGGGAGCTACATCGGTATTTCTTGACTCTTGGGCGAGACGCAACCAGCTTGGTGCCAGTGCATTATGTGTGGCGCCAAAGGCCATGATCAGTCATCGCGCTGCCTTTGAATTGGTAGCCGCGGTGCCTGAATTCAAACGCTTACCACTGCGCATTATTGCAGGTGATCCGGGCTCGGTTCAACACGATGCGCATTTGGAAGAACTGATGCAGACCCCGGTTTATGCCCCCCTGCCCTTAACTCCTGTTTATCCAGAATACAGTGCATTAATCACCTTCACCACGGGTAGCTCGGACACACCAAAAGGCGCTGACCGCTCGCACCGGTTTTTATCAGCCCAACATTATGCTTTAAATCAACAAATTCCATATTTTCACGATGATATCGACATACCGGTTTTTCCTATATTTTCCTTAAATAATCTCGCCAGTGGCATCACCAGTTTCTTACCGGCGCTGGATTTGGCGGAACCTAAAGATAGCGATTCATCAGTATTGGCCACTCAGATTCGCTTTGGCAAGGTCAGCTGCGCCACATTATCGGTAGGCATGATGAACAATCTGGCTGACTATTGCCAACAACATACATTGACCCTGTCCGGTTTGCGCCGGGTCATTACCGGAGGTGCGCCGGTTAGCAAGGATAATGTTCGCAATTTTCTAAACATTGCACCCAATACTGAAGTACATATCTTGTATGGATCGACCGAAGTTGAGCCCATTGCTCATATCACTGACCGGGAAATGTTGGCGATAGCGGATGATGATGACCCGGAACTGATAGAGGAAGGCGTCAATGTTGGAAAAATTGCCGCCGGACTTGAAGTCAAACTGATTAAGCCAGTTAAAGGCCCTGTTGTTTTGGATGATCAAGGCTGGACTCCCTGGTTAGTAGATGCAGATGGAGTCGGCGAACTAATCGTGTCCGGCGATCATGTGTGTGAACGCTACTTCAATAACAACCAGGCATTTGTTAACAGTAAAATTCGAGATAAAGCTGGGATCATCTGGCATCGCACCGGAGACTTGGTTCGTTTCGGTGCAAATAAATACCTCTATGTAGTTGGCCGTGTGCATAACATGATCCAGCGTGATCAACAGTATTTATTTCCAGTCAAAGCGGAAATTCTATTAAAGCGATGTAGCTTTGTTAAGCGTGCGGCCTATTTGGGATTACCTGATACCATTTTAGGTGAAAAAACCGGTATAGCGGTTGAATTTAAACCCTCAGCGGCACAAAGCCACGATCAGATTAACGAAATATTGCGCTTGTTTAAAAAAAATAACATGCCGGTCGATAGCATGTATCAAGTAGAACACCTACCTATGGACCCACGACATCATAGTAAAGTGGAATATGGATGTTTGCGGGAATTAATTTTATCTAAGCAAGCCCAAGTCTTATTATGAACGTCAATTCAGGAGAGTCTCAGTTTTTGAAAAACCCGGAATCCCGACTCAACCGTATACAACGCTGGCGGATCTTTATTCAAGAGCGCTTCGCCCTGCCGGAGCATTTATTACTTATCGCGGTGATTAGCCAAGGCAATGCAATGGTTGCCATTGGTGTTTTTGAGACCTCCCCAGATCCGGCTTTAAATGCACTGATTTTCATGCTTAGCGTTTGTTTCTACTTTCGCTTACGTTGCTTCGATGAAATCAAGGATTACCGTTCCGATTGTATTTTTAATCCACATCGCCCCTTGCCGCGAAATTTGTTGACTGTACAACAAGTCAAAGCCATGATCACAGGTCTGACCCTGTTTGAATTGATTGTCGTTAGCAGCATAGGCCTGAGCGAAATGTTCTCGTACGGCATTGCTGTCGGCTATAGCTTTCTAATGTATCGTGAATTTTTTATTGGCCGCTGGTTATCATCAAAGTTAACAGCGTATGCAATCAGCCATACCTTTGTTTCACTACTATTGGCTTATGCGGTGTTTTCAATTACCGGGTCAGTCAGTTGGTTTGAATTGCCTGACTCACTGCGCCTATTCGGTTTGGCTTCCTGGGCCCTATTCAATGTCTACGAATTTTCCCGAAAAACCTTTTCCGAACTGGAAGAAAGACCCCGTGTACCAACATACAGCAATAGTTTTGGAATAAGCGGCGCTGTGATGCTAACCCTGAGCCAGGGATTATTCGCAGTATTACTATTAGTGATTTTAAGCCCGATTGATCCGCTTAATCTGCTGACATTTACAATACATCCGATCCCTACCTTTTGCTACGGGTTGATACAGGCAGAAGTACTGTCATTACTATCCATAGCTTGTATCGGTGCCTATTTAATCTATTCACGCCATAGTGCAGCTGCAAAATTGTTCAGACAATGCTGCGGACTTTATTTAATCAGTTTTTATGCACTGTTACTGGGATTTTCGTTTTCAACGTTTTAGTCGCATGTGTTCAATCGAGAGGAAAAAATCATGATGTTAGTTACTCCCAATTCACTTGATTATTTTGCCAAATCAGAAGCAGGCGGCAAAGGCTACAATCTGTTTTTGATGCAAAAACAAAACTTTAATATCCCTGATTGGGTTATTTTAGGCCAATCGGTATGGCGGTCATTTAAGCAAGACAGTGGCATTGAGCAGCAACTGGATGGCTTTTTGGAATCTTTCCGTAATGACCAACTAGATGCAGATAGTTTGGCAAAACTCAGCCATGCCTTAATTACTCAAACACCGCTGCCTAAATTGGTAGAAAACATTATTTTACAAGCATACCGGCAATTAGGTAGCAATCCACTGATTGCGGTTCGATCCTCATCCCAGGATGAGGACGGCGGTACATTGTCCTTCGCGGGTCAGCTCTCTAGCTATCTTTATGTTCAGGGGGAGCGCGAGTTAATTAAATATGTCAAAGCCTGCTGGGCATCGGCCTACAACGCCCATTGCATGGCTTATCGAAAACAAAACCGGCAACCCTTAATCGATGTGTCGACAGCTGTAATCTTGCAACAGATGATAGACGCCCAAGTATCCGGAGTCATGTTTACTGCCGACCCTTCCAATCATATCGAACATAATGTGATAGTGAATGCAGTATATGGTGTTGGTGAAGGCTTGGTTTCCGATGCCATACAAGGTGATACCTTTTGGCTGGACTACCAAAGCGGTCAAGTGACCCAATCAAACCTGGTTAATAAAGTGCAGGCTTTGGGTCAGGGAAAATCCGGCCATTGCATGGTTAACCCGGTACCGCTTGAAAACAAAAATACTGCCTGTCTGAGCGCCGATCAGTTAGCGCTTTTGTGGCATACCGGATTGCAAATAGAGGATTTTTACGGCGTACCACAGGATATTGAATGGGCTTTTTTTGACGATCAATTATACATCTTGCAGGCGCGTTCCATTACTACACTGAAACAAACACAACACGGTTACCCGAACTTATGGGATAACTCCAATATCGTGGAAAGTTATGGCGGCATTACCCTGCCGCTAAGCTTTACCTTTGCTTTGGATAATTATCATGGCGTATATACCCAATTTTGCGAAATACTAGGTGTTCCAATACAAATAGTTCGTGAAATGGACTATTACCTAGCCAATATGTTGGGATCCATTAATGGCCGTGTTTATTATAATTTGTATAACTGGTATAAACTAGTGGGTGTACTGCCCGGTTTTGCCCACAACCGTCAATTCATGGAAACCATGATGGGCGTTGATCAAAGCATTCCCGATGACATTATCCGCCGCATTGAACCTCATCCCAGCTGGCAAGGCCTGCAAGGCCGGTTCAAACGGATACGCACCGGACTAAGTTTCCTAAACTATCATTTCACCATTCAAAAGCATGTTGACCGGTTTTTAGCTGAATTCAATATAAATTACACCTATTTCCGCAACAAAGATTTCACGGGGATGAATAGCGATCAGTTATTTTTAGAATATCTGGAATTTAAACAAATATTTCTTACCCAATGGAAAGCACCGATTATCAATGATTTTTTATGCATGATCCATTTTGGCCTGTTCAACCGCTTGACACAAACTTGGCTGGTAGGAATCGATAAAAATTTACAAAATGATTTATTAGCCGGAGAAGGCGAGCTGGAAAGCGCCGAACCGACTAAATATTTGATCAATCTATGCAAGGACAT
>SPJK01039054.1_pt1 | contig 11078 bp, 6 predicted proteins | sample 3741771 | NCBI WGS metagenome assembly SPJK01 (sample SAMN10925997, study PRJNA522277) | cold seep metagenome | isolation source: Elba SIP-enriched marine methane seep metagenome, extraction at timepoint T2 | place: Italy: coast of Elba, Mediterranean Sea
CTCGACTTCCGCCGCCGCACCGCCGCCAGTACCGAATCCGCCTGCAATCACGCTGAGGAAATGGCGGTTCATCGCACGACACATGATGTAACTCAGAATTGCACCGCTGCTACCGACCAAGGCTCCCGTGACAATCAGCAAATCATTGCTCAACATGAAACCCGTTGCCGCCGCTGCCCAGCCCGAGTAGCTGTTCAGCATCGAGACCACCACCGGCATATCGGCTCCGCCTATTGCCATCACCATGTGTACGCCGAAAGCGAAAGCAATCAGGGTCATCAGGATCAACGGAAAGGTGCCGCCGCCTTCTTCGGCTCCTGCAAGAAACCATTTTCCCAGCAAAATGCACAGCACCAGAATGCCGAGATTCAGCCAGTGACGGGCGGGCAGCAATAATGGTTTGCCGTCTATTTTTCCGCACAGCTTGCCGAAAGCGATGACCGAGCCAGAAAACGTGACTGCACCGATTAAAATGCCGATATAGATTTCGACTTCATGAATGGTTTTTTCGGCCCCTTCCAGCACCGAGGAATCATCCATGAAATTGGCGAAACCGACCAGCACCGCCGCCATACCGACCAGACTGTGCATCAGCGCGACCAGTTCCGGCATCTGCGTCATTTCGACTTTCAGCGCCGCCTTGGTGCCGATGAAACCGCCAATCAGTAAGGCGATGACCAGCACCACATAGGAGCTGACCGCATTGCTCATGATCGTGGCAAGAATCGCAATCGCCATCCCCGCCATGCCGTAATAATTGCCCCGCTTGGAGGTCTCTGGATGACTCAGTCCGCCAAGGCTCAAAATGAACAGAATAGAGGCTGCAACGTAAGACATTGAAACTAAACTTTGTGACATGATCTTAACTCCCTCTTATTTTTTGAACATTTCAAGCATACGGCGGGTGACCAGAAAGCCACCTGCTATATTGATTGAGGCGATTAGAATGGCAAGCCCTGCGAACACGCTTATCCAGAAGCCGGATGCCGAGATTTGCACCAGTGCGCCGACGACGATGATGCCGCTGATGGCATTGGTGACACTCATCAGCGGCGTGTGCAAGGAAGCGGTGACGCTCCAGATCACCTGATAGCCGATAAAACAGGCCAAAACGAACACGGTGAAATGCGACATGAATGAGGCAGGAGCGACCGAGCCTACGCCGAACAAGGCCAGACCGCCGAGAATCAATGGAATGAATGGTTTGACGCATTCTGGAATCAGCGAAGGCTTGGTTTCGGCGATTTCCTGCTTCGCCGCCGGTGCTTCGGTCTGCGGTGGGGGAGCTGCGGAAATTTTCGGAGGGGGTGGTGGCCAGGTGATTTTGCCTTCTTTTATCACCGTCGCGCCGCGTATCACCTCGTCTTCCATGTTGACATCAATGTTGCCGTCTTTTTCAGGCGTCAATTCGGTCAACAGATGGCGCAGGTTCGTGCCATAAAGCTGGCTGGACTGGCTGGCCATGCGGCTGGGGAGGTTGGTGTAGCCGATGATGGTCACGCCGTGTTTCTCGACCACTTTGTCTTTTTCGGTCAAGGCACAGTTGCCGCCCTGTTCTGCGGCCAGATCGACCACTACGCTGCCAGGCTTCATGGTTTCCACCATGCCAGCGGTAATCAGTTCCGGTGCGGGTTTGCCCGGAATCAATGCGGTGGTGATGATGATGTCAACTTCCATCGCCTGACGCGCAAACAGCGCCATTTCTGCTTCGATGAATTCCTTGGACATGGTTTTGGCATAACCGCCGCTGCCGGAGCCTTCTTCCTCGAAGTCCAGCATCAAGAATTCCGCGTCCATGCTTTCTATCTGTTCTTTCACTTCGGGGCGGGTGTCGAAAGAGCGCACGATTGCGCCCATGCTCTTTGCAGCACCGATGGCCGCAAGCCCTGCAACCCCTGCGCCGATCACCAGAACTTTTGCAGGCGGAACCTTGCCCGCTGCGGTGATCTGTCCTGTGAAGAAACGTCCAAAGTGCTGGGCCGCCTCTACCACTGCCCTGTAACCGGCTATGTTGGCCATCGAACTCAGGGCATCGAGCTTTTGCGCCCTTGAAATCCTCGGGACGCTGTCCATTGCCAGTACGTTGACTTTTTTGGCTGACAGCTTCTCCATCAAGTCCTTGTTTTGCGCTGGCCAGATGAAGCTTATCAGGGTCTTGCCGGTGGTCAGGAGGTCTGGCTCTTCGCCCTCGGGCGGCCTGACTTTCATTACTATGTCGGCATTGCGCCAGACGGTCTTGCTGGTTTTATATATCTTGGCTCCTGCCTCTTTGTAAGCCTCGTCGGAAATGTCGGCGGCTTCACCTGCACTCGACTCAATGACGACTTCAAAGCCCATCTTGATGACTCGCTCAACCACCTCGGGGGTGACTGCGACCCGTTTTTCACCTTCGTGAATCTCTTTTGGAATACCTATCTTCATACAAACCCTCTACTGTGTTTATTATTATGTTAGGTGCTATGAAACTTTTTAGGCGACAATTACGGACACCCTTACAACAACAGACCTTTGAGTTTCCAATGAAAATCTCAAAGGTCTTCGCAGGTTTTGCCCGATAATCAAAGCCTAACCTGTGAGGATATGAGAAAAGATGTTTTTTTTCAATGACTAAATCATTGAAAGCGCAATCTCTCATTAATCGCGGGTAAAAGCGGGGATAAGCAAGAATGATTCTTGTCCACAAAAAACACGAACGTCACGAACAACCTTATTTTCGTGCTTTTCGTGAGTTTCGTGGACTTTATGGACGTTCAGCCTTTCGTCCATGATTAATGAGACGTTACCTGAAAGCCTCGCCCGAAGTGAAAAACGCAGCTTTTATGTTCTGGCGATGCATTTTGGGTCTTCAGGGTTTCCCGTGAAACTGGGGCTGTTTAGCAAAAGGACTGGCAGTCCTTTCTTGATTTTCATGCTCTACGGAAGGACTGCCAGTCCTATTCCACGGGAAACCCGAAAGAGCCTGCATTTTTGCCATTTGCAAAAAGGCGGCGGAATTTGAACAACCATAATCGCGGCCAGTCGAAACCGGCATGTGATACAGATGAGAGGATGAAAAGAAAAATGGATCGTTTTTATGCCAAAGATTATATAGAGACCGCAGAGGGTCTGCGCTTTGCGGTGATGAAAAATGGCACCGAACAAGGCAAGGTGCTTTGTTTTCTGCGCTATGTTCTTGCAGACGGTCAATGGAAAAAGGTTGAAACCGGGGAAGCCAATGATTTGCTGAAAACGAAATATCCGAAGTATCTGCATTATTCAAAGCAGCTTGATGCCGATTTGCACGGAGTCGAAACAGCGGATATAAGCAGGCACTATCAGGCAACAGAGCGTTTGCAGCAGATACTCTCGCAAAGGGCCAATGACAAGCCCTGTGCCGATTTGATTACCCTGTGTCAGCTTCTGGCCGAGAAAGGGCTGGATACCACGCAAATCGGCGTGACAGGCTCCTTGTCTGTCGGCTTGCAAAAAGAGAGTTCTGACATTGATCTGGTGTTTTATGACAGAGACCTGTTCCATCAGGCACGGCAGGACATTGCCCGTCTGATCGAGGAAGGCCGATTGGAACCCCTTTCAGAAAGGGACTGGCTGGAAGCTTTCGACCGGCGTGGCTGCGAGCTGAGTTTCGAGGAATATGTCTGGCATGAAAAGCGCAAACACAACAAGGCGTTGATTCATGGGCGCAAGTTCGATATCAGCCTGTGCCAGCAGGAAGAGGTTCTCGAAAGGCATTATTACAAGCGAGGCAAAATCAAGCTGGTGACGAAGGTGACGGATGACCGCTATGGGTTCGATTTTCCGGCGGAATTCTATATAGACCATCCTGAAATCCGGGCGGTGCTCTGTTTCACCGCGACCTATAACGGGCAGGCGCAGACGGGGGAATGGATTGAGGTTTCGGGGCAGCTTGAAATGTCTAATGAAGACGAGCAGCAGATTGTCGTCGGTTCCGACCGTGAGGCGAAAGGGGAGTATATCCGGGTCGTGAATCACGGCAAGACCTCCGAGGTTTTAAAAACCTTGGAGGCCTGATGTTTCCAGAATTCGCCAAGACCTGTCAGGTCTATGAGACCTGACGGGTCTTCATTGCAGACACGCCAGCAATTGCGCCCGCAACGCTTTTTCTTCAAGCAGTTTTCCCCGCATTTCGCGGCTCATTTCCAGATGCAAAAATCCCTGATGGCCGAGTGCCTGCAATAGCTGTCCCTGGCTATTCGTGGTCGCCCCGAGTTCCGAGACTTGATAAGGATACAATAGCGCGTTAAACCCCTTATCCTGCAAACACTTTGCAGCCGCTTTCACCCAGACAGGGGGAAAGTCATGCCCTGCACTGACAATCATTCCGGCCTTGCGGGCTTCGCGGCTTTTGCGTTTATTCGCTGCAAAGCCGTGCAACTGGATGATGCGGCCATCGGCATATTTTTCGGCAAAGGCTTGCGTCAATGCCTGCCAGTAACTCTGGTAATGATGGGCGGCATCGACGCTTTTTCGCGGCAGTGTATTCCAGATGCCGAGCCTGAACGGGCCTTCTGCAAACAGCTTTGCGGCAAGCTTGCCGGTGTGCAAATCGCTTTTGGCATGGGGAGCCTGCAACAGCCAGGGTTTCATCTTGTCAGGACTCAGCACCATGAAACCTTGCGTCCTGTTTTTTTCCGGCAGCACGAAAACAAGCGGCGGCTTTTTCTTTATTTCAAAGCCAAGGGCCTGCCATTGCGAAGCCTCCATTTTTTTATCAAGAGCTTGCGTTATTAGGCTCTGGAATCGCTGCATTTCTTCGCTGGACGGCATCACGAAAGCCGCGTCTTTTGAGAACGCCGCCCGAAACTGTTTTTCGATAATGTCGGCTTGCAATGGGGTCGAAAGCATCATGGTCATTGTCATTAAAAAAGGCTTAGTTTTCAAACTGTATCTCCTTGTAAAAACGCCTTGCTTCATAGGCTCCCTGCATGATCTGGGCCAGGCTGAGATAAGCATCGCTGCCGCCTGCAAGCCTGAAAGTGATACGGTAGATTCCGGCGGGGAGATCGTGGTTGAAAGGGATGAAAAAGCTTTCGCCGCCATCAAGCGATTTTGATGAATGCAGCAGGGGACTTTTTTCGGTTTGTCCGAGGCGGATGTCATAGAGGCGGTTTTTGAACGTCCAGCGGGTGAAAGGCCTGTCAGAGGATTCATTGCCAATATCCAGCGGCATGATATGCACCTTGATGCGGGCGCGTTGGCCCGCTTTTGCGCTGTATAGACGCGCCGACAGGGTTCTGTCTTCTCCCTGATGCTGGTAGAGGTAGCTTAATTCCGGGTCGAGCCTGATGATGCGCCGTTTCAGGTAGCGGGTTCCTGAGCATTCCGGGATGTTGTTCAGCAACCAGCGGCCCTGGCGATAGGGTCTTAAGGACAGAATCCGTTTTCCTGCGAGAATGTGCGGCAACGGCATTCGGGCCTGTCTGCTGCGGACGCTGCGCTGCAACAGTTTTTTGCCATCGACGTTGACCGAGAGGTCTAGCCGTCTTTTTTCGGAATTGAAAAACCATAAATCGGGCGCGAAGTTTTCCAGACCGCCGGGATTTTGCAGCCTGATGGCAAAGCTTTTCTGTCTGGGCAGTTCGCAATAGAGATTCCCCAAGGCTTCCTTGCGTACCCGCTCCTTGTCATGGACGGAAAGGGTGTGATAGGCGCGGTAAGGTTTTTCGGGCAGGTATTCTGTCCACAGGTAATCGCCTGCGGTGGCATCCTCCCCGTCCTCGGGCGGGCGATACTGGCCCTGCACCCATAAGAGCCGCTGCTGCAAAAAAAGCTCTTTGGCATTCAGGGGATTCAGTGGAAACCAGCTGGGTCGCCAGAATTTTTTGTCCAGACTCACATAGGCATCTTCGGGAATCCTGCTGCGCTTTATGAAGCGCGAGGGCTGGTTATAGACATTGATGACTGCATTGGTATTTTCCGACTCGATATGCAGATAGCGCACCTGGGGGGGAACCACCCAGTAATGACGCAGGGGATCGCTTATTTTTTCCGTCGACAGGATACCGCGCAGGCGGTCGTATTTCGATGGCGGCAAATCCATTGCAAGCTTGCCGCTTTTCAAGATATTGCGCTTTGCATCCTGCCATTGATAGGTCAGTTTTACCGGCTGTGGCTCAGGCTCGTCTGCACTGAAAAAACGTCGCACATCGAGGCGCACCGCAGTCGGCCTTGTTCCTGCATGGCTGATCTTGAAGTCCGCGCCTGCATCGGCGAAATAGGTCTTCACCCTCAGGGGGCGGGGGGTGATGTCCAGCGTTTCTCCTGCCTGAGTCTGCAACTGTGCCTTTATCACCACCGCCGCGAACGGGCGGATTTCCAGCAGTCCGCCGTCCACGTCATGAATCAGGGGTTTGCCGTCTTGCCATTTGTCAGGACGCTGCCAGCGTTCATCACGGCTGCGGCCAAACCAGCGCAATTGCAATGGCAGGCTTTCCGGCGGTTCGCTGTTATCGAGCATCTTGAAATCCAGAGTCAGGCGGCCTCCGTGTTCTGGAATCGGGATGACGGCGGGGTGTCCGGCATCGGCCTGAAGGCCTGCAAGCAGCACTTCCGGCTCCAGCTTGTCTTCGCTGATGTTCCGGCGGTTGTACAGGGTCTTGCTCAGATAGTCACGCCCTTTGATGCCGACAGGCCCTAGCGGTTGCCACTGGCTTTTTAGCAGGTTGACCTTCTCCGTTTCCGACAGCATTTCGGCAGGATAGACGCTGCCTTTGGCCAGCGCGTCTTGCTGGTCTTCGCTCAGCCTTCGCCACAGCCGCCCGACCCGGTGTGCGGATATTTTGGTGGGGACATACAGGCGTGCAGCGACTCCTTTTATTTCCGGCTGATGCCAGCCAAGGCGCAGCCTGATGAACGCGACCTTTTCGTGAAGGCTGAGATTCAGGATGATTTCACGCCCGTCCAGCACCAGAAAACGGTCGCTGGCAAAATGATTGGCATGATATATTTTATTGTTTTTGTCGCGATAATGGGTCAGCGAAGTGCGCTGGTGATAGACGTGTCCATCCAGTGTGCTGCCGTCTTTCGATAGTAACTGGTATTCTATGCTGTAAAGCCAGCGGCTGTCGGGCAGGATGTCTTTGCGGCTGTCTATGTGCGCATTGGTGAGGATGCGGACTTTGCGGCTGTGGCCGGGAATCTGGAATTTTATCCAGCGTTCTTTTTGCAGCGGGTAGACGAAGCTGGTGACGATGTTTTTCGCGCTCAAATCCTGCTTTGACTTGAAAGCCTGCAAATGCCGCTCGGTGTTTTCCCAAAGCTTTGGCAGGCCGAAGCCAAGGATGGCGGCAATCAGCAAGGCAAGCAGCAGGAGTCTTCGATAGCGGCGCATCATTTTTCCCCTGCGATTAGCCAGAAACTGCGCCTTGTCACGAATTCGGAAAAGCCTTCCGGCAGCGACTTTTTGTCAAAGTGCAGCGTGTAGCGGTTTCTTGGAAAAAGGTTCGCGACCGCCATCAGCCTGTCATTCCGGTCGGAGATCAGCAGGAAAGACTGGCGGCTGCTGATGTCGAGCAGGCGTTTCAGCCGCAGTCCCTTGTCCTGTGCATAGTCGGTGACGATCTGCAATTGCATGATATTCTGCCCTGCTGCATAGTCTGCAAGCAGGGCTTTCATTTCTTCGGGACTTTGTTCGTTGCCGAGGCTTTGTTGCTGTATATGAGTGGCAAGGTCTTCCTCGATGCTGGCTATGCCCAGTGCATCGAACTGCGCGGCCTGCCAGAGGTTTTCATTCTGCTGGCGATAGCGGGCGCGGGCATCCGGCGACACCCACAGCAAGGCAAAGCTGTTGTTGGTGGTCGCTTTCAGGTAGGCCGCCTGTGAATTGCGGCCGACTTCGTAGCCTGTGGTCGCTTTGGAGCCGTCTACAAGACGCACGCTCATGTCATCTTCCTTGAGGCTTTCGAGCAATCGCAGTTCAAGAATGCTCAGGGCTTCGGGCTGAACCCGTCCCTTGTCGAAAGCGAGTATCACGTCGCTGTCGATGACGCCCTGTTCTGCATTGTAGGCAAAGGCCCTGCAACTTATCAAAAGTTGCGGCAAGGTCTTGCCCCTTTCGGCAGGTCTTGCCAGAACCTGGCTGACGAGGTTGAAAAGATTCACCTTGTTGTCGGGATGGCCGATGTCGGAGCTGCCGTCGGTATTCGTGTGGGGGTGGGTGGTGGCGATCAGCAACGCCCTTGCCTGCAAACGCTCGAACAGCGCGGTTCCGTATTCAAAGCTGTTGATGTCATATAGCGGCCTTGGTATCTGCACCACCTGATTTTCATGCGCACTCAGGCGGAAGATGTAAAGTCCCCAGAAACGCGGACTGTCATCGCGTTCTGCCAGAATCAGGTAGTTCTGTCCGGAAGCCTTGTGGCGGTAGCGGATGATGCGATACCCCATGACTTGTGCCGCGCTGTTGATGGTCTGCAAGTCCTCTTCCAGTTGCAGGTTCCATCGGTTGCGGTTCTGTTGATGGCGTTTGACCAGATCGAGCAGCGGGGTCAGCACGTTTTCATCAAGAAACAGCAGTTCTCCTTGGTTAGGGAGCCGGTAAGCGTTGCTGCCGCGTGTTGCAATGCTTTGCTTGCGGTTCAGGATCCAGTCCTGAAGATAGCCTTCAAGGCTGATTTCCTGTTCAAGATAGTCTATCTGGTATTGCCGTTTCAACAGGGAGCCGAACAGCAATGTCCGTGCCGTTTTCTGGCCGAGCATCAGTTCGGCGAAACCGTAACGGCTGTCTTCGCGTTGCAGGCTTTGGAACGGCGGATTGTTCCAGTCCATCTCCCAGCTTTTCAGCAGGGCTTCCAGTTCGGCCAGATCAAGCCCTTCGGGAATCTTGCCGTTGATCCACAGGCGGTTGCCGAGTCCCTGCTGCTGTATGTCCTGTTCGGTCAGGCGTTTTCCTGCCAGAATGCGGCGGGTCTTGCCGGTGTAGGTGCGCACCTGCAAGGCGTTGTGACGGGCCATGATCTGATGGAAACGGTGGAACGGGGTCTGGCGGTTTTGCAGCACGTCGGTGGACAGGTCCAGTCTCGCCCGGCGCGAACTGCCTGCAATCGCGAGCGTCCTCGCTCCTAGCAGCGAAAACAGGCTGGCCCCTGCATTGAAAACGCCTTTCTCGTCCAGCGGCGCGGGAATCTCGATGCCGAGGCCGGAATTGCTGCGGCTGTCGATCACATAGACCCCGAAACCTCTTTCGGGATTCTTTTCATGCAGATAGAAATAACGCTGTTCGACAACATCCAGATGGTAGCCCGCCTGTTGCAGGTAATGGCGTGCCTGCCTTGTTTTTTCGGGATCGGCCTGTTTCAGGTGCGCTTTCAGAAGCTTGAGGGCTTGTGAAAAGCTTTCCAGTTCAAGGGTCGAGGCCTTTGAAAACTTCTTGGTGATTTTCGCCTGATAAAAATCCAGTTGCGCCTGTTTCAACCGCTGTTTCAGGGACTGGGCGGAAATTTCCGTCAATGCCTTTTTGTCTGCCAAGTCTTTTTCGGCATCTTCTGTCGATGTCGAAAAGAATGGCAGCAAGGTCAGCCCGAAGCCGATGATGCCAGCGAGCATCACCGAGGCCAGCGAGGTCACCAGCGTCGCGCCGAGGAGCCGTGCAAAAATGCCCTTGTCATGAATCTTGATCGCAATCAGGGTCGAGAGCAGATAGCCGAAGCCGTAAAAGTCGGTGATTTTTATTTCGGGAAACCATGCCAGCAGAAAATACGCCAGCGCGATTTTATAGGCGAAGCTGACGTTGAAAAAAAGCAGCAGCTTGCGTGCGCCTTCTATGGTCATGTTGCTGAACGGGGGCATCCTGATGAGCTGCGAGCCAATCAGCAGTATGATGCTGGATTCGATGACGGTGGCGATGATTTTGACCGGCTCATACCATTGCAATGCCAGAAGGGAGGGGATCAGGATGCCGTTGAAATCCCAGCCGTAGGCAAGATTCATTCTTGAGGCGAGAAAGGCGGTGCAGACGAGGATGATGTAGGCTTTCGGGCTGGCGAGGATGGAAGCCGCCAAACCTTCATAAAGATAGCTGATGCTGCCGAGGCTGAAATTGGTCAGTTCCATCAAGCCGTAACGCACGATCAGCAGGGTCAGCCCCAGCGTCACCGACAGCGGCACAAGTCCCCTGGCAAGGCCGGTTTTCCAGAACTGGTTCGCAATCAGCGCGATGATGATGAGGCCGAAACTGTGGAGCTGGTTGCGGTAGTCGAAATTGATGCCCCAGTAATGGTTCACCCATGCGCCGAATTCCGGCAAAAGATAGTCGTCAAAAAACAGTCGCACGGCGATGCTGCACAGCACTAGCGCGAAAAAGCGGTCGCGCCCGAAAAAATTGGACCAGGGACAAAAGCGGGAAAGCCGTTCGGAAAACAGCCAGACCAGAAAGTAGGTGACAAAGCTCTCGGCCAGAATCGCTGCGGCGGCCCAGGGCTTTATCAGCAGCAGCGGAACCAGATACCCCGGGACGACCAGCCCGGACAGAACCCAGCCAAAACGCAGATTGAAAAAGCAGACGACAAAAATGCCTATCCAGACCGTGGTGATGACCGAGCTGGAAAGGCTTCCCTGAGGAAAAATATTCAGCGGGAAAATGTCCACCGGCTTTTTAGAGGCTTTGCTCCAGTTCCTTGACCTTGGCAATCAGCTCTGGAACTTTCACGGGCTTGTAGAGCAGGGTCGTTGCGCCTGCGGCCTTGACCTCCTGCTCGGTGTTTTCGCGTGTCATGCCGGTCAGCACCAGCGTCGGGGTCGAAAGCTTCGCTTCCTGTCGCACCCAGTGCAGAAAATCGAGGCCGTCAAGCTCTGGCATCATCAGATCGACGATAATCATGTCCACCTTTTGCTGTTTCAATATTTCGATACCCTCGTTGCCCTGTGTCGCCAGCAGCACTTCGTAACCGTTTCTCATCAAGGCCATTTCCATCAGCTTTATAAAAAACTGGTCATCATCAATAATCAAAATCCGCTTTGCTGAATCAGTCATGAATTAATCCTGAATGGTCTGAAAAGTTAAGGAGTGTGCATGTAATGGAAAGCCTTTTGGGCCTGTCTGGAAGTTATGCCCATGTGACTAC
>SPJK01060205.1_pt1 | contig 11075 bp, 12 predicted proteins | sample 3741771 | NCBI WGS metagenome assembly SPJK01 (sample SAMN10925997, study PRJNA522277) | cold seep metagenome | isolation source: Elba SIP-enriched marine methane seep metagenome, extraction at timepoint T2 | place: Italy: coast of Elba, Mediterranean Sea
AGTTCAATATGCTGGGCTGTTTGTCCCGCAGCTATCGGCGCAGCCATGAACGAGAGTCCAAAGAGGGCGATGGCATAGATCTGAATTTTCATGGTTTCGTCCTAAACACACAAACGGATGGACACTCGCTTAGTCCCGTCAATTGAAGCCAAGCTGAAGGCAAGCTGAACTGAAGCTGAAAATCGCCCCCGACCTCGAAGCCGAACCTGCGCAGCGACCATTTCCAGGTTTGGGGGGGGACAATGGAAACGGCGCTACGCAGGCGGCACTATATGACGAACCGTTCGCGGTGGGGACGCACTTTGCGCGAGACAGACCGCCGTCCGATTAAGGGGAGAATCGGACAATGCGATCTATGAGCCGGCAATCTGAATTGGCGCTGAAGTGTGGCTGAATAATCAGTTGAAATTTTTCAGGCCCGTTTCAGCTTGGAGTGTATTATAGTCGCCGTAGTACGCGTGCTTATTGGAGATTCGAAAATAAACATTCTGATAGTCGAGGATGAAGAGGAGGTGGCCAACCGCATCGCCAGTGGCGTGCGGCAATCCGGATTCGTGTGCGAACACGCTTACTCAGGAGATGACGCTATTCTTATGGGGCAAGACAATGCCTATGACGCCATTGTCCTCGACCTTGGGCTGCCTGGTAAAAGCGGCCTGGAAATTCTGAAAGCCTGGCGCGCCTCTGGGTTGACCACGCCTGTGCTGATCCTGACCGCGCGCAATAGCTGGACTGAGAAAGTAGAAGGCCTTAATCTGGGCGCGGATGACTATTTAACAAAGCCCTTCCACACACCTGAATTGGCGGCGCGGTTGAATGCACTTGTTCGCCGGGCAGCTGGTCATAGCGATCCACTGCTCACTTATGAGAACCTGACGCTTGATCCATCAAGAAGTCGTGTCAGCGTAGATGGCGCAGACCTTGAACTAACCGCTTTTGAGTTTCGCCTGCTCAAATACTTCATGACCCGCCAAGGTCATGTCGTGTCGCAGAATGAACTTGTCGAACATCTCTATTCACTCGATGGCATGCGAGAATCAAATACGATTGAAGTTTATATCAGCCGCTTAAGACGGCAAATTGGCGCGGAAAAAATAAAAACAATTCGCGGCCTTGGCTACAGGTTTGGGTAAGATGGAAACCACAAATATCTCTTTGCGCAGGCGATTGATTTGGGCATCATCATTTTGGATTTGCGCGGGGTTTGTGATCGCCTTTCTGCTTCTTTCTAATATCTTTAAGGCACAAGTTACGCAGCAATTTTATGAAGAGCTGGATATCCATGTTTTAGAGCTTGAGCGGCTCGTACAAGATCGCGATGGCGGAGATCTCGCTATGGGTGAGCATTTCAGTGATCCGCGATATGATGTTGCTAAATCTGGATACTATTGGCTTGTTCGTGACGGCGATGAAAATAAGCTGGAAAGTCCCTCTTTTGACGGATTTAGCTTAGACCTCGAACCAGACCCCCACCCTCCAGGTGCGTCTACGGAACGCCACAAAGTTGATGGTCCAACCGGCACGCTTTTATTTGTAGAACGATCGATCAATCCACACCCCTCGAGCGGCCAATTGCGCCAGTATATTGTCGGAACAGATAAGCGCCACCTCGATGCCATGGTCGCAGAATTTAACACGCTTCTGGGCATATCACTTAGCGTCTTTGCGCTTGTTTTGGTTGGGTCAGCCATCATGCTTCTCAGATTTGCTTTATCACCCTTTACCAAGCTACGCACATCATTGAGCCATGTGCGCGCGGGCGGCACTCGCAATCTCGAAGGCGCGTTTCCACAAGAAGTCCAGCCTTTGGTCGATGAGTTTAATGGGCTGCTTGTTAGCATGGGCGACATGTTGCAACGCGCCCGCGCCGGCGCAGGCAATCTGGCCCACGGCCTGAAAAGCCCTCTGACAATAATCTCGAGCGAAGCCTTTGAGTTAAGTGAACGCGGTCAGGATAAGAGCGCAACCGCGATTCTGGAACAGTCGCGTGTCATGCAAAGACATATCGACCACCACCTGGCCCGCGCACGGGCGTCCATTGTTGCCAGAATGCCCGGAATGCGAACGTCCCTGGAAGAACAACTATCTCAGATGCTCCTGGCTCTACAGACTCTCTTCAATGATAAAAACATTAGTGTTAAGACAGACATTGATCCTGGCCTCTTCCTGACAACCGATTCTCAGGACCTGAAAGAGATTCTCGGAAACATTTTGGAAAACGCCTTCAAATTCGCGCAAACTGAGATTGTAATCTCTGCGCAGCGCTCGCTCAGCGATATGGTGGTCATCACGATTGAGGATGATGGGCCTGGCCTACCATTGGAGGCCAGAGAGATGGTATTTGGTATCGGGACTCAATGGGATGAACTTGAACCGGGACATGGTCTCGGACTGGCCATTGTAAAAGAACTTGTTGAGCTATATGGCGGCGAGACTCGACTGGACGATGCTCCGGGCGGCGGGCTTCGTGTTGATATTACATTGCCGTCTTGTGAGTGAGTTTAAAAGATATCCACGGCGAAACAATCGACCGCTTCGGAACCCATATCTAACGCACGCGCCCTTGGTTATACCATGGGCCAACACTGTCTGAGGTGTATACCATGTCATACCGCAATCTTCCGAATGAACATCATTACCTCCACCGCATTGGCTGGCTTCGCGCAACCGTGCTGGGCGCGAATGACGGCATTGTTTCGACAGCCAGCCTGATTATCGGGGTTGCGGCGGCCTCGGCGGGGCGGAGTGAAATTATCATTGCCGGGATTGCCGGTCTGACTGCCGGGGCGATGTCCATGGCCGCTGGAGAGTTTGTATCTGTTAGTTCTCAAGCCGATACTGAGCGGGCCGATATTGAAACAGAGAAGGCGGCTCTTGCAGAGTTTCCGGAAGAAGAAGAACAGGAACTTGCAGATATTTATGTGGCCCGCGGACTTGAACCAGAGCTTGCTCAGAAAGTTGCGTCTCAGTTGTCAAAGGAAGACGCCCTCGGCGCGCATATGAGAGACGAACTCGGCCTGACCGAGGCAGCAACCGCTCAACCAATTCTGGCCGCGGTCTCTTCAGCCGTAAGTTTTGCGGCGGGCGCGGCTTTGCCGTTGATCGCCGCCTGGCTTGCTCCCATAGATTCATTGAATTGGATCATTGCGACGGTCTCATTGATTGCCCTCGCTCTGCTCGGGGTTGCTTCGGCTACCGCAGGCGGCGCCGGGCGCGTTCGGGCCGTTGTCCGCGTTGTATTTTGGGGAGCCGGGGCCATGATTGTCACAGGCTTAATCGGCAGATTATTCGGAACGGTTGTCTAACCAACACCTTCTGCGCACCTTCCAAGAAACAATGGGCGCAACTGGAACAGCATTTTGGAGACCAAAAATGAGCACTTCTGACGAGCAGCCAAAAGTAAAAGTCTGGGACCCGCTAGTCCGGATAGGACACTGGACGATCGTAATCGGTTTCTTCACGGCCTACTTAACCGGTGATGAACTCCTCGGCCTTCATGTTTGGGCGGGATATGCTGTTGCAATTGCTGTAGTGTTGAGGCTGCTATGGGGTTTTGTTGGCACAAAGCATGCGCGGTTCTCAAATTTCGTTACAAGCCCGCGAGCAGTTTTTAAATATCTCGCAGGGATACGGTCAGGGAGTGCCAAACGCTATTTGGGCCACAACCCTGCAGGCGCGGCTATGATCTTGGCACTTTTGTTTTCGCTTACAATCACAACTGTTTCAGGAATGGCCCTACTGGCAGTAGAAGATGACCGGGGGCCATTGGCCGGTATTATCAGTGCCCAAACAGAAAATGATCAGTCTTCGACATCGAGTGTTCAATTGGAGCGTGGAGATGATGAACGGGAAGAATATGATGATGATGAACGGGGAGAAGGCTCTGAAGAGTTGTTGGAAGGCGTCCATTCGGCTTTCACCTATTTGACGTTGATGCTTATTGCGCTTCACATAATTGGCGTAGTTGCCTCAAGTCGCGTGCATAAAGAAAATCTCGTCGCGGCGATGATAACGGGGAGAAAGCGATGGGATGATTAGGCCGGAAGAGAAAATGGTGCTGACGTGTTGCAGAGTATTATATCTCAAATTTTTCAGATCAAACTCGCAATGAATCACTTGCTGTGTAGAAGTTCAGACGTGATCTGCCAGTTTGTCGTTTTGTGGCGATGATCTGTTGGGTCAGATTTGGGCTACAAATTTTTCACTCCAGATTTTTTGCCCTCTATCATGGTCTCGAAGGGTGTTCTTCCGCGACACATTTGCCTTGTTGTTTGCGCAGTGTGTTGAAGTGATGGAGCCATTGATCAAGATCTGTCTGCAACTGTTCAATGGTTTCGTACAGGTTCTTGCGAAACGCCACCATGCGATAGAGCGCTGCCGTCTTCGGCGAGGCTTGCGGCGCGTCTGAATCCGTGGTCACCTCCAATGACGACATCATCTTACTCTGTCTATGCCCTAAGGGGGTATGTGGGCACCGGTAGATGCTGAGTCAATTGCTCCAGACGAACGGTGTCTTCCAACGAATTCAATGCGCCGCTCGGCGTGCGACGCCAATCCGGCCCGAGTGGACAATCAGCCTCCAATCGAAGCCCTTCGGGATTGGCGCATTCTCACGTGCAGACTGGTATTCAAGGTGCTCAACGTCCCTCAGGCTTCACCATACGGATCGCAACTTGCTGAACAAAATGATCGTATCTGCGTTTGCCCAACGCGTAGGCAACTTCCCGCTCGGCTTCCGGCAACGGGTCCATACGGGTCAGCCAGTATAGGACATATTGCGCGAGTGTTTCTGTGCAGAGGCGCAGATCGGTTTCCATACGATCTTGCCGTGTGTCAAACCGGTCGATCCGGGACAGTAGCTGTGCGTCGCGGCCCTGCACCTGATCCGGATCAAAATACTGCTCTATCGCTGTCTCAATGATGGCCGTCATGGTCGAGCCATGGGCTGCAGCCTCCACAGTCAGCCGCTCCCAAAGTTCATCAGACACACGGATATTGATCCTGTTGCGTTTCATAGCCTAGCGCTCCGGGATCATGTCCTGATCGACCTCGTCCAGGGCCAGCGCCTTGCGCACGGCATCGAGATGCCCAGCCTGCGCCGGATCGATGGGATCATCCTCCATGGCCTCCTCACAGGGAACTTCCATGTCACGATCACGTGTCATTTCTTGTTCAAACTCATGACTGATCTCTCGCCCGCCATCTTCGTCCTTCGCGACCTCCCCGATCAATTCGGCGGTATCGGACTCGGCGAGAAACCCCACCCAGTCAGAGTTAGGTGCCAGCGACAAACCCGCTCCCGCTGCAGCAGGCAGAACCCGCCCGGTAAAATTGCGATCCTCAAAATAGCGCAGCTTATTGGCCAGGATGGGCGGCGTGCCAGAAACCATGACAACTTCCTTATCTGGCGGCAACTGCATGATTTCACCGGGCGTCAGCAAATGCCGCTGGGTTTCCTGACGCGAGACCATCATGTGGGACAGCCAGGGGGCCAAGCGGTGGCCGGTATAGTTCTTCTGGGAACGTAATTCGGTCTTGGCCCCGAGGGCTTCGGATATGCGCTTTGCGGTGCGTTCGTCCTTTGTCGCAAACGCCACACGGACATGGCAATTGTCGAGGATCCCATTGTTCGGCCCGTAAGCCTTTTCGATCTGGTTGAGCGATTGCGCGATCAGAAAGGCCCGGACGCCATAGCCCGCCATGAACGCCAGCGCGCTCTCGAAGAAATCCAGTCTGCCCAGTGCCGGGAACTCGTCCAGCATCAGAAGCACTTTACGCCGTTCCTGATCCGGCAGTGTTTCGGTCAGCCGTCTGCCGATCTGGTTCAGCATAAGGCGCATTAACGGCTTGGTCCGTGAGAGGTCGGATGGTGGAACAACCAAATAGAGCGATACGGGCCGGTTGCCTTCAACAAGATCACTGATCCGCCAATCGCTGGCCGACGTGACTGAAGCGACAACAGGATCGCGGTACAGCGATAGGAAGCTGAGCGCAGTCGACAGGACGCCGGAGCGCTCATTCTCGACCTTATTCAAAAGCTCACGCGCAGCCTGAGCGACGACAGGATGCGCTATCTGGCTGCCATCATCGGAGACCACATGCTTTGTGTTCAGCATCCGCGACAGCGTTTCCTTGAACGGGCGGGACGGGTCGGACAGGAAGGTCGCGCAGCCTGCCAGCGTCTTGTCGGGCTCAGCATAGAGAACGTGGAGGATCACCCCGACCAGCAAAGCGTGACCGGTTTTCTCCCAGTGGCTACGGCGTTCAAGCGAGCCGTCAGGGTCAACGAGAATGTCAGCGATATTCTGGATATCGCGCACCTCGTTCGGACCACGCCTCACTTCCATAAGTGGATTGTATCGCGGTGAACTGGCATTGGTTGGATCAAAGCGGATGCAGGGCCCGAGTTTTGATCGCCAGCCTGACGTCAGATCCCAGTTCTCGCCCTTGATGTCGTGAATGACCGCGCTACCGGTCCATGACAGCAAGGTCGGCACAACCAGTCCGACGCCCTTGCCTGACCGTGTTGGCGCAAAGGCGAGAACATGTTCGGGGCCATCATGGCGAAGATAATTGCCCTTCCAGCGCCCCAGAAAAACGCCGTCCCCGCCCAGCAGTTTGGCTTTCGCGAGATTGCGCTTTTCGGCCCATCGCGCTGAGCCATAGGTGGTCACGCGCCGCTCCCAGCGCGAGCGCCAGACTGACCCCATCACCGCTGCCAGTATACCGAACAACCCGCCGCTCGCCGCAATCGCGCCGCCCTTGGCAAAAACCTCCGGTGCATAAGCCTCATAGGCATACCACCACTGAAACAGCCGCCAGGGCCTATAGACCGGCCATCCATCTGCAAGGAACCATGGCTGTCCCAGCGCCGCCTGATAGCCAAGTTCATGGGCCATCCACTGGGTCGCGCCCCATAGCGTGAGAAGCATGATGGACAAGACGATGAGGAACTGACCGATAAGGATTTTGGATGGGGACATGACGCGTGAAAACTCCGATGTTGAAAAACGCTCGGAGTGTCACGCGTTCACGGGCGCTCGCACAGTGAGAATGGCGGCAAATGCAGGCAACACCTCGCATCCCTCGCTATCGTGACAAGCCACGTGCGCGACCTGACGGAAACGACCAGGAAAGACCTTTCGCTCGTTGTTCAATCATCAGAGACCTTCCGCGATGGCGCTCAAGATCAGGACGCCAGGGCACCAGCGCGAAGGCCTTCTGGTTTCCAATCTGCGCCATACGCCCGGAGGCAAGATCAACCGCCTTTTCGAACTTGCCCTCGAAGCCATCGCCTTTCGCTAACTCGACGTGCTCCCTTCCCGAGCGTCCCTCTTCCTTCGAAGCTGCGCGGGTGAGTTCCGTCATGCGCAGGCGATGTCGCGCCTCGTCCGAAAGCCGGTCTTCTCTGTCACTGATCAGACCTTCGCTGCGCAGGAAAGCGCGCCTGGCATCACGGGCTTTGGATAACCGGTCTGACCTCACGCTTGCGCTCAAATCTTGCTGGTCAAGCCAGGTGTCTGCACGCGCTTCAATCTGCGCATCAAGCGTCATCCATGAGCTTATGGTGATTTTGATACCGCCGCCTTTGCGCGCCTCGAAGTCTGCGGCCTTGCTCAAATAGTCCTCGCCAATTTCCCAGACCCCATCAGCGCGCCGCGTCACAAGTCCTGCCCGGCGCAAAGCTTCAAGCCGTCGTTTGTGGGCTTCGCGATAGTTGTGAGACGCAGTTGGATCAGCTTCAGCGTGGAGGGCATTTGAATAATATCTGCCCGTCTGGCGTGCGATCCGCGCGATCACCTTATCAGCAGCCCGCGGCGCGGGCTGAGCTGATGCAATCTCCACAATCGCCCCACGCGGTGGTAATCCCCCTGGCTCGACGCCATTGGCTGACACATGCCAGCGCGTCCCTTCGAGGTCTTCGACAAGCAAAAACCGCGTGCTTCGCAGCTCATCATCCGGCCCCGACGAAATCACCACGCCGGTCAAAGCCTTTGCATCGCGCGGGCGTTCTTCGAAAAACCGCACGCCGCGCGCTGTTTCACCTGGCTCCAGGCCTGCGGCGAGCGTGCGGACGATATCGCCCCGCCGCCCCATGGCTTTCAGCGCGTTTTGCCAGTCTTGTTTGAGCTGCCAGACGCCGGGCCTGTCCTCAGCAGCGAGATGCAGTTTTTCCAGGTGTTGCAAACGCTGCAATTCCAGACTGCGACGGAAACGGTCCCCCGTTCGATGCGCAGGGGTGATCTCTATGCGATTGGATGCAGCTTTACGCTCAAGGTCACGATCAATCGAGGTGAACCGGTCCTGGCCAGTCTCTCGCTGGTTTGCCGCAGCAATTTCCAGATCACGGCGCGGGCCGAGCTCATTCGTAACGATCTGCTGGGCGCGGCCCCGGATCCCCTGGGTCAGATAGTTTTTCGCGATAACAAGGTCCCTGCCGCGCGCATCCGTGCCCCGGATCACGATATGCGTGTGCGAATGCCCGGTATTGTGATGATCGACAGCAACCCAGTCGAGGCGCGTTCCAAGATCATGCTCCATCTGGGTCATAAGTTTGCGCGTGCTGGATTTGAGATCACCCAGTTGGCTCGCATCCTCGGCGGATACGGTCAGGCGAAACTGATGCCGGTCATCGCCGCTTCGCTCGGCAAAATCATGACCATCAATTGCTTGTCCCTCCCGGCCATAGAGTTCACCGCCGCTTCCATCTCGCTCAACACCGTCGCGCTGAATATATCGAACATGCTCGGAAAAGGCCCGGACGCCAGAGCCTCCACGCGCCCTTGCAATATGGACTTTGACGATGACGCGGCGCATCCAGGCGCGGCTAATCTGCCTAAGCGATTGCATGGCCTGCGGGGTCGCGCCATTTCCGCGCCCAATATTGCGTCCTGAAAAGCCGGATTTTCCTGCGGGTTTAGCAAGGCGCGCCGCGACTTGCCTCACTTGCCGGCGAAAGGACTTTCCGCCGCTCGCGCCCCGGTCCCGGATACGCCCCAGGCGTGGCGTGAAGTGTGTATCGCCACTCATAGGGTTTGGCGCCAAGCGTATGACAGCAAAACCCCAGTCATGACTGGGAATACGGCAAAACGTGTACGTTGCAAGTGGCGGCAAGAGGCGACGAAAAAAAGATGTGCAGACAAGGCTTTAGATGGACGTGTACGTACATCCTTTAATCTTGCCCTGACGGGTTCGCTATCTATTCTCATGCCGCCTTTCGCCGCCACTTGCCGCGCTTTGCCGCCATATGCCGGGATTGCCATTTTCAGAATTCCCAAATCAGCGCGGCGACGCCATCCAGATCGCTGAGATCAGTCGCTCCTAAGTAGCGCCCATCCAGCGAATCTGGATGCGGATTCATCAAGAAGACTTCGGCCTCAGATAACACCTGACACCTTGTCCAGACCGGCAAAGACCGGCCTCGTGAGTCGATCGTCTTTGCCTTCCCAATGGTCTTTCCATTCACAGAAATCTCGCCATCGACTCTGCAGATTTCATCTCCGGACACTGCCGCAATCTGCTTCAAAAGCGGCCAATCCTTACCGATAAATCCTTGAGACTGAGCCCACTGCGCATCATCGCTCCTGGCTGAAACGACAACCCATCTGCCAAGGGTGAATGGGTCGTCGTTCAGCCAGTAGAGCCCTGTCGGCGCACTCGCTGTCCGGTTCCAGATCAAGCGATCCTGGGGATTATGGAAACTGGCAAGCACCATCAATCCAAGGCCAGCCAGTGTCAGTATTGCGATCGGGTAGCGCATTGCATTAGCGGATCGGGTCGCCGGTGGAGGACCAGCGCTGCCCATCAGACCAGTCGATAAGATCGGGCTTGGCATAGAAGATACGCCAGCCATGTTTGCGATAAATCGGTCCGCGTCCCTGACAGCGATAATGTGACAAGGTGATGGGCGACAGGTTCAGAAATTCTGCGGCTTCGGCGGCTGACAAGAGTTCAGGTAGCTCGTTGCTGCGGGCGGATTTCTTCGAGGGTCGTGACATGTTTTCTGGCTCCTTTCGTCATCGTTTCGAGATGTCAAAAAATGCCGGAAACAGCCGCCGGTCATAGCCGCAATAAGCGCGATGTGAATTTTCACCCTGCTGATTAACCAAACTGTTTCAACGAAAAACCGCCCCGAAGATGATCTTCGGAGCGGTCAAATTGAACTGGATTTGCGCCCTAGTCGCGCGGGTTCCAGAGGATGACGTGGCGCCCTTTCTTGCCTTTCACAGGCGCGAGGTTTGCGTAGATCTTGCGCGGGCCGATCTGCGGGTCTGCAAGCGTGACCGAGACATATTCGCGTCCTGAAGCCTTGGCTTTGCGCATCCAGCCGCCGCCGATTTCGGTCGAAGTCTCGCCTGCGAAGATGCGGTAGTCGGGCTGACCTTCCGCGGCTTTCTCCGCGTTCTTCTCAATGCGGATCGCAGCTGCGAGGTTCATCATTGCGAGGGCGCCTTCGAAGCCGGTTTTGGTTTCGCTGACATATCCGAGTGCGTTGGCCATGGTGTTCTCCTTTTCGTTTCCATGTGTCTTGGAGGACCCCTTGTCCCCGTCGACGCCGGACCGAAAGGACGGGGCTGGACGGGCTTGAACCCATCCTTCAGCGCGCTTGCTTAACCAAAAAGTGCCTTCCACTTTTTGGGCAAGCGCTAGGTGGGGCGCAACGTGAGTGAAGCACTGGATCAGCGCAGAATTTTGCTTCGCGGTAAATGCGCGCAAGCGCAGAGGAAAATTCTGCGATAAGCCGGTTTCAACGCCCGTCAGGCATCGTCCAAGTCATACGGCATGAGACGGGAGCAAGGGGTCGTCTCTGACAAGGAGACATCAGAAAAGAGCAGCTCTGACCTGTCTCTCGGACACCCAGAGAACCCCACAGACGGGCGATTTTTGGCCCCATCTATTGATGCAACCCGATCGCAAATCGTTTTGCACACATTGAGAAAGCCATGCGATGACGTGTACCGGACGGCCTCTCGCATCGCACTGACGGGAGAAAAAATCGTCAGGCGGCCGTCCTGTTGCGTATCGAAATCTTCGGGACTGGTATCTGTTTCGCCCGCCTCGAACAGGCCCTTGAT
>SPJK01043493.1_pt1 | contig 11074 bp, 11 predicted proteins | sample 3741771 | NCBI WGS metagenome assembly SPJK01 (sample SAMN10925997, study PRJNA522277) | cold seep metagenome | isolation source: Elba SIP-enriched marine methane seep metagenome, extraction at timepoint T2 | place: Italy: coast of Elba, Mediterranean Sea
GAGGTAATGAGCGATTTAGCCTGCATTTCAAAGCTGAATTGGCGGGCTTTGCCGTTCGGCAGTAATTCGGTGTATTGCGATGTTTCATCACGCGTCATTGCAGGCACATCGGTTAGACGTAATTGGCGTAACCATTTGACGTTGAGAATACCTTCCCAGCCGGGAAGAACAAGGCGTAATGGGTAGCCATTTTCAGGGCGTATACGCTCGCCATTTTGATAAAGGGCTAATAGGGCATCATCCATTAATTTTTCTAATGGAATGCTGATGTTGAGCGCTGCGCCATCAGCCGCTTCAGCAATAACCCATTGCGCGTTAGGTTTAATGCCGGCTTCTTGCAATAATATTTTTAATGGGATACCCGTCCACTCAGCATTTGAAATAAGACCATGCGCATAGCCTGCTTGAGTTTGTGTCGGATTACTGCGCCAACCACTATTGCTATTGCCGCCACATTCAATAAAACAAGTGCGACTCTCCATTGGGTAGCGGAGTAGGCTTTTAATATCGAATATGAGTGGTTTATTCACTAAGCCATCAATCAATAATTGATGTTTGTCAGGATCTATTTGAGGTACACCGTTATGGTGGCGTTCATAATGTAATCCATTAGGTGTGATTGTGCCGTGAAGATCGTGTAAGGGTGTCCAAGAGACCCCGTTACCCGGAGCAGCTGGGTTTGCAGAAATCCAACGGATTACAGCTTGTTCATGTTCTGAAGGTGTTCCATAGTTGCTGAACTCATTTCCAGTTGAGGTCATTGAGTCAGGCAATGATAACGGTTGTGTATCGCTTAATACAGGAAAACTAAGTGCACCTAAGCTACCAATAGCCCCTCCCAAGCTTGCATGTTTTAAGAACTGTCGGCGACTCTGTTGCTTGGTCATGAACACCCCCGTTGGTTTTGATTATTCTTCGCTTATAAACCAGCTATCTAGTTGGCGAATAGCTTCCTCTTTGCCGGTCTTTTTGAGTGATGAAAATAATTGGACAGACGCATTTAGATTTAGTTTTTTTAGTTCTGCGGTAACTTTGTGCAGGGTTGCCATTGCAGCACCACGTTTTAACTTGTCTGATTTGGTTAGCAGAATATGAACAGGCAGCTCAGCATTATTCGACCATTTAACCATTTGAATATCAAATTCTTTTAATGGATGGCGAATATCCATCATAACCATTAGGCCTCGCAAACTGTCGCGCGTTTCTAAATATTGACCTAAGGTTTGTTGCCATCGAATTTTCATTTTTTCAGGCACTTTCGCATAACCATAGCCAGGAAGATCAACTAATGCGCGATGTTCATCTAAATTGAAAAAATTGATCATTTGCGTGCGGCCGGGTGTTTTACTGATTCTGGCAAGGCCATTAATATCAGTAATGGTGTTGATAGCACTTGATTTACCCGCATTTGAGCGCCCAGCAAAGGCGACTTCAATACCTTTGTCTTCAGGTAATTCTGAAAGCTGTGTTGCGCTGATTGTGTAATGAGCTTGTCGATACAGTTGTGACATAGTGGACTTATGATGCAAAAAAATAGGAATAAGGGTAGCATACCAACAGTTTCGGTAACTGAAATCATAAATTTTAGGAAGTGGTAATGAATAAGTTATTTCTAGGTATGTTGTGTGTAGTTGGATTTGGAATCAGTCAGTCAGCTTTTGCTGCGGGTGATGTTAATGCGGGTAAATCAAAATCAGCTGCTTGTGCTGTATGTCATGGTGCTGATGGTAATAGCCCATCTGACGCATTTCCTAAATTAGCGGGGCAGGGTGAAGGCTATCTTGTAAAACAGTTGATGAATTTTAAAAGTGGTGAGCGTGAAAATGCCATCATGGCACCTATGGTGGCAAATTTATCAGAGCAAGACATGGCGGATTTAGCGGCATATTTTGCTAGCAAAACCACCGCGCCAGGCGGAACACCAGAAGAGTTTGTAGAATTAGGTCAAGCCATTTATCGCGGTGGTAATAAAGAAACAGGCGTACCTGCTTGTATGGCTTGTCATGGACCAAATGGTTCAGGAATGGCCGCTGCTAAATGGCCAAAACTTTCAGGTCAATATTCTGCTTATGTTGAAGCACAATTGAATGCCTTTGATTCTGGTGTGAGAAAAAATGATCCAAACAGCATGATGCGTGACATTGCGAAAAGAATGTCTCCTGAAGAAATTAAAGCTGTTTCAGCATACGTTTCGGGCTTAAATTAATTTAGAAGTATCAAACCAGTCATTTATTTGATGATTGGTTTGATCGCTTTGTTCTAATGGGTACGCTTTTTCTACTACTCAATTAAGCGAATTGTTATGACATTGGCAACTAATTAAGCCAAATGAAGCTCTATACATGTAAGTCGTGGTTTAGATAATTCAGTCGAAAACCACTGTGTTAATCAACATCGCTGTTTTATAAGGATAATGATGATGAATAAACTGTTTAAACTCGCCGCTATATTAGGTGTTGTAGCTTTACCTTTCACAAATGCATCAGCTATGCCTGAAGCTTTTGTAGAAGGCACACATTATAAAGCCACGCCACAACGGTTAGCGACGGCAACAGAAGATAATACGATTGAGGTCATTGAGTTATTTTCATATAGCTGCCCGCATTGTTTCCGCCTTGATCCTATGGTGATGGAATGGAAAAAATCACTGCCTGAAAATGTGAAATTTATTCATGTACCCGCTATCTTTCGTGACAGTTGGTTGCAATTGGCAAGGGTCTTTTATGCCGCAGAAGCAATGGGTGAGTTAGATCGTTTACATCCAATTATTTTTAACGCTATTCATGTTGAAAAACGTCATTTAAATACAGAAGGTCAGTTATTAGACTTTATTGCTGAACAAGGTATTGATCGTGATGCGTTTGAAAAGACAATGAATTCATTTACGGTAAAAGCGAAAGTCAAAAAAGCATTAATCCTTAGTCAAACATCGGGTGTTACAGGCGTACCATCAATGATTGTAAACGGTAAATATCGTACCGATGCTCCGTTGGCCGGTAGCATGGACGATATGTTAAAGGCTGTTGATTTTCTTATTCAAAAAGAAAGCGCTCAATAATAATTACTATTGATATTTGAGTAGCAGGGTAATAGAAATATTGCCCTGCTATTTTTTTACCCAATACAACAGTTTCTGCCTTTAGATTTCGCTGTATAAAGCATCTTATCTGCTCTTTGTAGCAAAGAGTCAATGGTGTCATCATCGTTAATGGTTGCGATACCCGCGGATGCAGTAATAGGTACAGGTTCTCCCTCATAGTGGAATTTAGCGCCAGCGACTTTCTCACGAATTTTATTTGCCAACGTTAAGGCTTCATTTAATTTCGTTTGTGGAAATATACCGACAAATTCTTCTCCGCCAAATCGAGCCACGAAATCAGTTTCACGCGTTGCCTTCATAAAGGTATGAGCAAATGTTTTAAGTACCTTGTCACCCGCGGCATGACCATATTTATCATTGACTTGTTTAAAGTAATCAAGGTCCCATACAACGAGGCTAAATGGTGTGTGATATCGTTGCCAGCGAGCAAGCTCTTTTTCAAGTTCTTCGTTAAGCGCTTGTCGGTTCCACATGCCGGTTAATGCATCTTTTAATGCTAAATCACGATGTTTTTCTAAATCTTCCTGTAGCTTTTCAGATTCTTTTTCCATCGTATGGATACGTTCATTTAGTTGTTTGATCTTCTCTTGAGAGTCATCAAAACTTTGGCGATCAGATTGACGATATTTTTCAATATGTTGACTTAAAAATGAAAGTCGAGAGTTAACGGATGATTTTAGTTGATCAAGGTTATTGGCTTTATCGACATGGCTGCGAAGTCCGACCATTTCATCTTCAACTTTTTGACCAATAATCGTTTGGTTTTCGAATGCTTTGGTGCTGGCTTCACTGGCTTCTTGTAGATAGTCATCAAGCGAGCTTAGTTGACCACTCACGGCTTTTAAGTAATTTTCATACTCACGCTTATCTGCAATTAATTTGATGCTTAATGAGCTGACGATACTTGCAAATTGATCAATGATGTCAGGCAACTCAGTCGGTGATATGCCACCTTCAATATGTTGGCGCAACTTAAGCATTTGCTTACATTGTTCTTCAGGCAGCGACAAGCTTTCTAACATTTCAACTAGAACGATATGAGGTGGTGTCATATCATTAGTTGCTTGCTTAAGATCTACTGCTTCTTCATTGTCCTGAGCCTTAGCTCGTTTTTCGTTTTGTTGAAGGAAGCCGAAGAGGTTAAATCCTGTTTTTTCAGTATTAGATTGTTCGAGTTTTTCTGATAAAGCATCATTAAGTAAATTAATAACATCGTCCATTAAGCGAGTGACTTCATCAAAGTTTGCTGCACGTAGTTGTTTAATTACTTTTTTACTTTCTTTTTTAAACTGACCTGATAAAGAAAGCGATTTAAGTAAATCAGATAAAAGTTGTCCGGCATCGATTTCTGCATCTACTTTTTTAGTCTCTTCCATTTGGCCAATGGCTTTTTCCATTTTGTTTAAAATGGATTCAATTTCAGATTGTTCAACTTCATTTTTACGAAGAGTTTGACGTAACTGTTTTAATTGCAAATCTAGCTTAGAATCAAGCCCTTGAGCAGCAAGTGCTAGCCTGCCAATACTGCGTTCTAACAGCGTGTCATATTGTTGCTGCTGTTCAAGTTGAGTTTGTAGTTGGTTGTATTTTGACTTCCATTCACCAACGTTACCTGTCTCAGTGTCTGCCATTTTTTATCCTAAAATATTTTCACAATGCCGCTGGTAAGGCCGGTTCAGCGGTCGTTTTATTCAAAGTTGTGCCGTCGATACTTTGTTGTTGTAATAATAAAATATCATAATAGCGACGGATGTTTTCAATATACCTAACGGGTTCACCGCCTCTCGCATAGCCGTGTTTGGTCTGGGTGTACCATTGTTCTTTTGCAAGTAATGGTAGGTTCGTTTTTACATCAGACCAAAGATCTGGGTTTCCCCCATTTTTTTGTGTAAGTACGCGTGCATCTTCAAGGTGACCAAACCCAATATTGTAAGCCGCGAGGCTAAACCATGTTCTATCCGGCTCATTTATTCGATCTGGTATGCGACCTCGTAATTGGTTTAAATACTTTGCTCCAGCATAAATGCTTTGTGAGGGGTCTTCACGGTTTGTAACACCTAAATCACTAGCGGTCCCTTTTGTAAGCATCATAAGGCCTTTTACACCTGTTCCTGATACTGCTTTGGGGTCCCAATGTGACTCTTGATAGGAAATAGCAGCAAGTAGGCGCCAATCAAAGTTAAATTCAGTACTCGCGCGTTCAAACATTTCTTGGTATTTCGGTAAGTGCGTTAACACTCGTCGGTGTAGAGCCCTTGTATCAACATAGTCAAAGCGTCGAATATGGCCATAATATTTTTCGATTAACAGATCTAATTCGCCGGATGACTCAAGTTCTTCAAAGAAATTATCAACTTCAGTTAATAGAGTTATGTCTGCGGCATTTGCTAATGCCCAAGCTAAAGGTTGAGGTTCTGACAGGTCAAATGCGACCCGTAATTCAGGAAATAATCGCTGGTTAGCAGCAAATTCATTTGAGTCTGCAATGGTGTAATCAATCAGTTCTAATTCGACTAATTCCAGTAAACCACTGTTATCTATTTCTGCATTTTCAGTCCAGCTTAGATTAGGGATTTCTTTTTGATAAGAATTCAATTGTGCAACATGGCTACTATTAGCAACTACTTCAAGGTGACCATTAACAAGATCAGTGATTCGTTTCGGTTTTTTGGTATTACGTTTGTAAATGAGTTGTTGTGTTACTTCTTGGTAAACGGGGCCAAATGAGAGGGTTTGTTTACGTTTTTCGGTGATGGTTAATCCAGCAGCAGCAAGATCGGCTTTGCCTTCAGCTAACATGCTCATCATGTCGCCTAAGTTATCAGGCACGATAATTTTTAAATTTACATTCAGGTGATTAGCAAAGCGTTGTGCTAACTCGTACTCTAACCCGGCTAGCTGTTCGCCCTTTATAAAGTAACTGGTTGGTGCATAGCGTGTTAAAACTTTAAGTTCGCCTCGCTCTTTTATTTCTTCGAGGTGAGGCTGAGCTTCATCACAGGATATGAGGAAAAAAAGGCTAATAAATATTATGCTAGCTATTTTCAATTTATTATCCTTCACCTATATAAAACAATAAGTACTGAACTCGTATTCGGTTTCGTTATTTTTGCTATTCAATTATAGGTTTTTATTAATTGAGTTTTTGCGACGAAGCCTAAAAAAATCACGTAAAAGCAAACTACTTTGCTCTCCTAGTATGCCATGTTCGACTATCGTTTTATGATTAAGTTGTTCAAGCTCAAATATGTTGAGGCAACTTCCCGCTGCACCGGTTTTGGGTTCACTAGCTGCAAAGACAACACGACTCACCCGAGCATGTACGATAGCGCCTGCGCACATAATACAAGGCTCTAAACTAATATAGAGTGTTGTATCTGGTAAACGATAATTCTGTTGGTGGAGGCATGCGCTTCTAAGTGCCTGAATTTCTGCATGAGCCGTTGGATCATTGTGACTTATTGGTTGATTCCAGCCTTCGCCAATTATTTCATTATCTTTTACAATGACAGCGCCTACAGGTACTTCGCCTTCTTTTTCTGCCCTTTTAGCTAAGTTGAGGGCATGCGTCATCCATTTTTCATCATCAGTCATGATGTTATATGGCGTTTTATTAAATTCATTATGCGAGAAGTAGCACCTTGGTTTTGACTAATTATTTTTAGACCAGCCTCACCCATTTCAGTACGCTTCGCCGGATTTTCTAATAATGCCGTCACCGTTGTTGCAAGTTGTTCGGTATCAGCTACTTCAATTAGGGCATTGGCAGCTAAAAACTGTTTCGAAATGTCATTAAAGTTAAAATAATGAGGCCCTGTAATCGTCGCCCGACCTAACGCTGCTGGCTCTAAAACATTATGTCCACCATGGGGGACCAAACTTCCTCCCACAAAAGCAACATCGGCCGTTGCGTAAAACATCGGTAACTCACCCATCGTATCAACCACGAGCACTTGGATTTTTGATGAACATGGTTTTTGTTCACTACGGCGTAAAGTGACAAAGCCTGTACGCTGACATAATGCTGTGACACGATCAAACCGTTCAGGGTGGCGAGGCACAATAATAACTAACAAATCAGGAAAATGGCTGCGGACGTGTCGAGATGCATTTAAAATCATTTCATCTTCACCCTCGTGAGTACTTGCCGCTATCCATACTGGGCGGTTGCGATCCCACAAGGTTCGCATTGATTCAGCCTGTTCTTTTAAGCTAGGGGGAAGCGTTGTTTCAAATTTTACATTACCAACAGCAAAGACCTTTTCGCTTGCGACGCCTATTTCTTGAAAGCGTTGCTGATCTGCTGGGCTTTGAGCGGCGATTAAGGTTAATTGGTTTAATACTGACTTTGAAAACTGGGCAAACCGTTGATAGCCCTTTTGAGAGCGTTCAGATAATCGTGCGTTCGCGAGTACAAGAGGGGTATTACGTCGATGGCAATGATCGATTATATTTGGCCAGATTTCTGTTTCCATTAAAACGCCGAACTCGGGGTGTGTTGCATTCAAAAATTTATTGATTGCAAAGGGAAGGTCGTAAGGTAGGTAGCAGTGTGAAACGCTACCTTTAAAGGCGGTTTTTACACGAGCACTTCCTGTGGGCGTCATTGTCGTGACTAAAAGTTGGTGATTAGGGTAGTTTGTTTGTAAAGCGACGATTAATGGTTTACTGGCTTCAACCTCACCCACCGATACGGCGTGTACCCAAATAACAGGTTTAGTGTTTGTTAATGGTGTGACATTACCAAACCGTTCTGACCAGCGTTTAAAGTAATCAGGGGATTTTATACCTCGAAAAACTAAGCGAAGCAATATAAGCGGCAAGGCGAGAAAAAAGAGGCAGGTATACAGTATTTTCAAAAAACGGCTCTTTTCAGAAATTGAAGTGTAAATGTAATGAGAATAATAGCATGCGACAAATGATTTTCGTCAGAGAAAACCTGCTTATCTCGTCAATATATCCTAATCGATGAGGTAAAAAAAAGCCCCGAGCTAAATGCTCAGGGCTTTGATATCGATTTTCTAACTTTTAGAAGTTTGGTGAGAAGCTATAACTTAAAATAACAGATTCTTGACCAGGGTTATCGCCACCGATACCAGCATGTGATAGGTGATATAGCGCAACTCCTAGATGAGAGCTTTCGTTTAGTTTATATGCTATTTCTAAGCCTGAGCGAAATTCAAGACCATGGCCTAAATCTTTACCACCACCTTTTTCGTAACCGACAACAGCAAAGTTCGGTGTAAGTACCCAGTTATCACTGATATCAATATCATAACGAACGCCAGTGTGAGCCCAGTAACCACCATCAGCATTAGCTGCAAGGCCAATTACAGGAATAATATTATAAAAAGAGTCGACTGGAGCAAAGCGGTATTCAAGGCCTATTTCAGCAGCAGTATCATCTTTTGCAACATCAAAAACACCGGCTGAAATGGCTAATGCTGATGTTTCTTCTGCATTAGCAATGCCTGATAAACCAAATGTAAACATCATGATTGCGACTGTGAGTTTAATGTTTTTCATACTTTGACCTTGAACAGTTATTCCGATTAATAAAGAATTTATAACATGAAAAAAGTTTTTGATGCAAAAAAAAAGGCCACCCATATAAGGATAGCCTTTTTCGTATTGATAACGAACTCGTTCTTAACGTTTAGAGAACTGAGGACGTTTACGCGCTTTATGAAGACCGATTTTCTTACGTTCAACAGCACGAGCATCACGAGTGATGAACCCTGCTTTACGTAAATCTGATTTCAAAGCGTCGTCGTATTCTGCTAACGCACGGCTAATGCCATGACGAATTGCACCCGCTTGACCATTGTTACCACCGCCACGAACGGTGATTTTAAGATCAAACTTATCTAACATATCAACTAACTCTAGTGGCTGACGAACAACCATGCGAGATGTTTCACGACCGAAGTAATCTTCTAAAGTACGTGTGTTGATTGTGATGTTGCCGCTGCCTGGTTTAATAAAAACACGAGCTGTTGAGCTTTTGCGACGACCTGTTGCGTAATATAAATCTGCCATGATGATATCCGATTAGATTTCTAGCACTTTAGGCTGTTGAGCTGTGTGAGGATGTTCTTCACCAGCATATACTTTTAATTTGCTGAACATTGCACGACCTAAAGGATTTTTAGGAAGCATGCCTTTAACAGCTGTTTTTAATACACGTTCTGGCGCTTTATCTAATTGCTTTTCTAAAGAGATAGACTTAATACCACCTACATGACCAGTATGGTGATAGTAGATTTTGTCTTTCATCTTTTTACCAGATACGTGTAATTTCTCAGCGTTGATCACAACGATGTAATCACCAGTATCAACGTGAGGTGTGTAACTTGTTTTGTGCTTGCCACGTAAACGACGAGCGATCTCAGTCGCCATACGACCTAATGTTTTGCCGTTAGCGTCAATAACTAACCAGTCATGACGAACTTCAGCTGGCTTTGCACTTAATGTGGTTGTTTTCATTCCGCGTTTGCTCCTGAACAAATAATTGCAGGCGGTTCAAATAAAGAGAGCGAATCTTACGCATTCAGGCTAGTACTGTCAAGCCTATTTGCTAGATAAAAAGAGCGATGAGTATAGCACCTAATACCAGACGATAGATAACAAAGGGCAGCATACCTATTTTGTCTAATAATTTTAAAAAGTAATGGATGCAAATATAGGCGCTTATCGCTGATAAAACTGCGCCAGAAATCAATGCATTCCAGTCTGTTTCGTTTGTGCTCTGTAATAGCTCTAGTGTTTTTAAACCACCGGCTAAAGTAATAACTGGAATCGCAAGTAGAAATGAAAATCGGGCAGCGGCTTGGCGAGTTAATCCAAGCATCATTGCTGCTGTCATAGTGATACCTGAACGAGAAGTGCCTGGAATTAAAGCGATAGCTTGAGCGGTTCCTATCCATAAAATATCTCGCCATTTTATGTCGTGCTCGTTACGTTTTTGCTTGCCTTGCCAATCAGCCCAACCCAGTAATAAACCAAAAATAATGGTTGTAGCGGAAATAACTAATGGATGGCGCAGGTACAACTCAATTAAATCACCTAAAAACAATCCAGCTAAACCAACGGGAATGGTGCCAAATAAAATAGCCCATGCTAAAGCGCTTTCTCCAATTTGTTGGCGTTGTCTTAACGAGCTGGTCCAATCCACAAATAAAGTAGCGAGGGTCTTTCTAAAATAGAAGACAACTGCTGATAGGGTACCAACGTGTACGGCGACGTCAAAGGCAAGCCCTTGATCTTCCCAGCCGGCGATAATAGGCATCAAGATCAAATGTGCAGAACTTGATATTGGTAAGAACTCGGTCAGTCCTTGTAATAAGGCTAAGGCGATTATTTGTATAAAATCCATACTTTATTTTTAACTAATTAATATGCTGCGCTGATTATAGTGCTATTTATATGACAGTGTAGTGATTATTGTTATTTAGAAGAGCTATAAGCACTTAATGATACTAAGTATCACAGGTGGCTTTGGGTTATACTTAGCAAATTAAGCTATTGCATAATGGCACTATTACAATATTACAATATTACGAGATACATCATGTTAGATAACCCAACTAATAGCGCTTTACTGGACCAATTAAAACAAATCGTTGGCGAGGCCTATTTATTAACGACACCTGTAAAAATGCAGGCCTATACTAAAGGCTTTCGTTTTGGTTCTGGCGAAGCATTAGCCGTTGTTCGTGCAGGTTCATTAGTTGAAATTTGGCATGCTCTGCAAGCCTGTCACAAAGCTGATGTCGCGATTATTATGCAAGCGGCAAACACCGGTTTAACAGGCGGTTCAACGCCAGATGGCAATGATTATGATCGCCCGATCGTCATTATCAGCACAATGCGTATTGATGCTATTCAATTAATAGATGATGCCAAGCAAATTATTGGCTTGCCCGGCAGCACGCTATTTGGTTTAGAAGAAACGCTAGCGCCGTATGGTCGTGA
>SPJK01089504.1_pt1 | contig 11073 bp, 13 predicted proteins | sample 3741771 | NCBI WGS metagenome assembly SPJK01 (sample SAMN10925997, study PRJNA522277) | cold seep metagenome | isolation source: Elba SIP-enriched marine methane seep metagenome, extraction at timepoint T2 | place: Italy: coast of Elba, Mediterranean Sea
GTATGCGATGATTAGGATGACACTAGTCCAGCTTGCTGCGTTCTGCAGCTAGTTTTTGCTGGAATTTGTTACTATTGAATTTAGCATATAGTTTTTGCGCACGCGTTTCGACTTGTTGCCAAAATTGATTAGGTTGTTGCTGGTAATAACGCTTAAAGCGCAAATAGTCTCGCGCGCTAAAATCCAAGTCCATGCTAGAGAAATATAAAGCCGCAATATCTTTCATATTGGCTTGTATGGAAGGTGTTTGGTGAATCAGCACACGGTGCAAATCAATCAAGTACAAATCAACCTTCTCCCTATCCTGATTACCCAAGCACAAATGGCATAAATAAAAATCCCGATGATTCACACCCGCTTCATGTATGGTTTTTGCTAACGTTGCCGCAGCAATGATTAGTCGCCTTTTAAAACGTGGGTTAGGTGGCTTGGCAGCCCAATCAGCACACAAATCTTCTAAAGAGGTAATGTCACCCAAATCGCCCGTTAATACAAAAGATTGCAAGGTCGCTGGGTTTGTACCGCGCTGCCCATAAGCCACCAGAGGTGTTGTCGCAATACCCAAAGAAGCGACTTTTTCAATGGCTTTTACTTCTGTCATCGCACCTAAGATTGGCTTTTTCAATGACAACAAGTTTTTAAAAATCTCACCCCAACCGACACCAAAATGCTGCTTGATAAAGTAGCTCTTACCTAACAATTTAACCTGACTAGTCTTACGGCCTGGCACATCTCTAAATGCCTTACCAGTTAACTGCATCGCCTTTTCAAAAGTATCACACTGCTCGCCCTCACCCAATGCTTTGCGCAGTTTTGCTGGCATCTGAAAAATCGTTCTTTGTCGGCAACCCATTATGCAGCCTCACCATTGGCTTTTTTTGCTTCAGCCAATTGAATTAAAATTTCAGCCTCGGCGCTACCATCATTCGCCTGCATAATTTTCTTCGTATAAGCTAGCCCATGCTTAGACCAAAGAGGCTTATCTTTCGCCCCCTTCACAAGTGCTTCGCGCATCATTAACCATTTCGCATTAAAATCACTTTGCTGATAAGGCATTGGCGATACCAAGCCAGCATCCGCTTCTTGCACATGCACGGCATAACCACAACTCTCGGTCACCAACATTGGCGCACCACTAGCCATCCCCTCTAAAATGACTAAGCCAGTATTTTCTCGATAGGCAGGATGTACGCAAACATCTGCACCTTGCATCAGATGCGGGATATCAGCACGCCCTTTAGAAATAACCACATGGTCTTCCACGCCTAATTTTTTCGCCATGGCTACAAATTGTTTTGGATTGTCTTGCCCAACAGCGACTAAGCGCGCATTCGCACGTAAATCATCAGGCATTGCCGCTAAGGCATGAATTGCCCTGTCCAAACCCTTCATAGCGAAACCTGAGCCTGTGAGCATATAAACAAAGTCGTTGGCAGCAAAACCAAAGGCTTCCCGCAGGTGCTGTCGCATTTTTCTTTTATCTTGCTTCGCAAAGCGTTCTGGTGATAAATAAGGTGGAATATAATGAAATCGAGCATCTTGTAGTCCGTACCACTTTTGGAAGTGTGGTTTTTCAGATAGTGACACTGCCAACACCTGTGTTTCTGACGCTGATGAAAAGACCGCTTTTTCACAAGCTGCAAACCATTTATAGCGAGGGGTTAAACGATACAATGCATTGCGCTGTGTATGTGCCCTTTCTACAAAACAAGGGTCGGCTGCAAAATGCGCATCCAAACCAGCCATGCGGTTATAGCCAAAAATATAATCAAAATCACCTGCTTGAATAATCGAAAATGCAGTTTTGATAAAACGTTTATACCGTGTGAAATTAAACCAGCCTTTTTGCGGCAACACATGCATGCCAATATTCTTCGGCGCATCGCCCTGCCAACTCAACGTGAATATGTCGACCTGATGCCCACGTTTGATGAGTTCATTTGCCGTACGCAACATATCACGCTGCATACCGCCAAACGGAAAGTACTTAAATATAATGAATGCAAATTTCAATGCTGGCTAATCCGCTGGAAAATGATGATTGTATGCGAAAATACGGCTATGGAACGTATTTTACTGGTTAAAACATCTTCTTTGGGCGATGTTATTCACAATTTACCTGTCGTCACCGATATTTTGCAACACTATCCAGACGCTAAAATCGACTGGGTTGCTGAAGAAAGTTTTGCAGACATTCCAACATTACACCCAGCTGTTAATCAAGTATTCACTGTCGCGGTACGCCGCTGGCGAAAAGCCCTCTGGGATAAAAATACTTGGCACGAAATAAACGCTTTTAAACAAGCAGTATCAATGCAACCTTATGACCTTGTGATTGATACGCAGGGGCTTATCAAAAGCGCCCTAATGGCTTACTGCGCACAAGGCACGAGGTGCGGCCAAGACAAAACCACAGCACGTGAGCCTATCGCTAGCTACTTTTACCAAAAAAAATTGCCGGTAGCACGTGACCAGCATGCCGTCACGCGTAATAGAGAAACAGCGGCTAAAGCATGTGGTTATGCAGTACCTGATGGTGCGCCAGATTACGGCCTAAACATTACAGAAAACAATGTGATTGATTTACCAACACCTTATATCATTGGCTTACACGGTACCAGCAAAGACAGCAAGCTATGGCCGACGCCTCACTGGAAAGACTTAGCCGTAGCATTAAAACAGCAACAGTTAAACTTGGTTCTACCCTGGGCATCGGAAGTTGAACACAACCGCGCGCAAGAGATTGCCAGCAGCAGTGACAATGTTTTGGTTTTACCTAAACTCAGTATTAGCCAACTGACGCCCATTATTGGCAATGCGGATGCCGCTGTAGGCGTAGACACTGGACTATCTCATTTAGCTACTGCATTAAGCATTCCAACCGTAGCCGTTTATACTGACACAAAACCTGCCCTAACCGGCGTTTATCCAGGCGCTTTTGCACCTGCAAAGAACCTAGGTGGTAAAGCGCAATGCCCTGCCGTTAACACCGTCATTGCCACGCTAGATCAATTTAAGTCTTAAAAGGCTTGAAATCAGTTTAAACATCCCCACATTGCCCATATTGGTATTTTAACGATTTAATCGACTCAACGTTTTAATGGGAGCTAACATGCAAGACGAGCAGGAAAATCAAGAAGAACAATTAGACGCAGAGACAGCGCAAACAGATGAAGCCTCAACCGATGAAGTTGCAGAAGAAGAGGTATCAATTGAAACACTACAAGCACAACTAGCAGAAGCACAGGCACAGGTCTTATATATCAAAGCTGAAGGCGAAAATATTCGCCGCCGTTCTTCAGAAGATGTCGATAAAGCACGCAAATTCGCCCTAGAAAAATTTAGTGGTGAACTGTTATCTGTTAAAGATAGTTTAGATGCAGCGCTGGCAACAGAAACCGAAGATGTACAAAGCTATAAGGATGGTGTTGAACTCACAAACAAGCAGCTAGTGTCTGTTTTCGAGAAATTCAATATTACAGAGCTGAACCCTGTTGAAGAGGCATTTGACCCTAACTTACATCAGGCTATTCAGACTGTCGAGTCGGAGCAAGCGCCGAATACGGTTGTTAGTGTATTACAAAAAGGCTACACCTTGAATGACCGTGTTTTGCGCCCAGCATTAGTTGTGGTTTCAAAAGCAAAATAACCGCATTCATATTAGGGGCTTGAAAACAAAAAAATCATCCCAATTATTAAATCAACGCAGTCATGATTGACTACAAATTTAAAAGTATTTTAGAAATAAGGAACGAACAAAATGGGTAAAATTATTGGTATCGACTTAGGCACAACAAACTCTTGTGTTTCTGTTATGGAAGGCGGCAAGCCACGCGTCATTGAAAACGCTGAAGGCGGTCGTACAACACCATCTATTATCGCTTATCAAGATGATGGTGAAATTTTAGCGGGCGCTCCAGCGAAACGCCAAGCGGTCACGAATCCAGAAAACACACTCTATGCCGTGAAGCGTTTAATTGGTCGTCGTTTTGAAGAAGAAGCCGTACAAAAAGACATCAAATTAATGCCTTACAAAATTGTTAAGGCAGATAATGGTGATGCTTGGGTTGAAGTGAATGGCGAGAAAATGGCGCCACCACAAGTTTCAGCTGAAGTATTACGTAAAATGAAAAAAACAGCTGAAGACTATCTCGGTGAAGAAGTAACAGAAGCAGTGATTACTGTGCCTGCTTACTTTAACGATAGCCAACGCCAAGCAACAAAAGATGCTGGCCGTATTGCTGGTCTAGAAGTTAAACGGATTATTAATGAACCAACAGCGGCTGCATTAGCTTTCGGTTTAGATAAACAAGAAGGCGATCGTAAGATTGCTGTATATGACTTAGGTGGCGGTACTTTTGACGTTTCAATCATTGAAATCTCAAGCATCGACGGTGAACATCAGTTTGAAGTACTTTCAACCAACGGTGATACATTCCTTGGTGGTGAAGACTTCGATAACCGCATCATTGATTACTTAGCGGATGAGTTTAAGAAAGACAATGATGGCTTAGATCTACGCAACGACTTGCTAGCAAAACAACGCTTAAAAGAAGCGGCAGAGAAAGCAAAAATCGAGTTATCTTCAAGCACACAAACAGAAGTTAACCTGCCTTATGTAACGGCTGACGCAAGTGGCCCTAAACATTTAGTGGTTAAAATCACGCGTGCAAAATTCGAGAGCATGGTTGAAGACCTTATCGAGCGTACAATCAAACCTTGCACAACAGCAATGAAAGATGCTGGCGTATCTGCTTCTGACATTACAGACGTGATTTTAGTTGGTGGTCAAAGCCGTATGCCTAAAGTGCAAGAAAAAGTACAAGAAATATTTGGTAAAGAGCCACGTAAAGACGTGAACCCTGACGAAGCGGTCTCTGTTGGTGCAGCGATTCAAGGTGGCGTACTACAAGGTGATGTGAAAGACGTGTTGTTGTTAGATGTAACACCGCTATCACTTGGTATCGAGACATTGGGTGGCGTGATGACTAAACTCATCAAGAAAAACACAACCATCCCAACCAAGGCAGCGCAAACATTCTCAACTGCAGAAGACAATCAAAATGCAGTGACGATTCAAGTGCTACAAGGTGAGCGCGAAATGGCATCTGGTAACAAATCACTCGGTCAATTCAACTTAAGTGATATTCCACCAGCACCACGTGGTCAACCTCAAATTGAAGTGACGTTTGATATTGATGCAAATGGTATCTTACATGTATCAGCAAAAGATAAAGCGACTGGTAAAGAAAATAAAATTACCATTAAAGCGAACTCTGGCCTAAGCGAAGAAGAAATTCAACGCATGGAAGAAGATGCTGAAACACATGCAGAAGAAGATAAGGCATTGCGCGAGTTAGTCGATGCACGCAACCAAGGTGACGCAATGATTCATAGTGTACAAAAATCACTAGAAGAGCATGGCGACAAATTGGAAGCCGCTGAGAAGGAAGCTATTGAAACTGCGATTAAAGACTTAGAAGAAGTCTTAAAAGACGGTGACAAAGAAACGATCGAAGCGAAAACTAATGCCTTGATGGAAGCTTCTCAAAAACTTGGTGAAAAAGTAAATGCTGAGCAACAAGCACAAGCAAATACTGAAAGTGCTGAGCCAAGCCAAGAAGGCGAGAAGACAGTTGACGCTGAAGTGGTTGATGCTGAATTCGAAGAAGTGAAAAAAGACGACTAGTCGTTTAACTAACTGCTAGATTTTCTTTAGTCCAATCAATAGTCGCTAGCATCAAAAAGGTGTTAGCGACTTTATGCAATTTAAAATAGATTTAATTTATGGCTGATAAAAAAGATTTTTACGAGATATTAGGCGTTAACAAAGACGCGTCAGAGGATGAGATTAAAAAGTCTTATCGCAAATTAGCGATGAAATATCACCCTGACCGCAACCCAGACAACGCCAAAGCAGAAGAGAATTTTAAGGAAGCAAAAGAAGCTTACGAGGTTCTCTCCGATGACCAAAAACGTGCTGCATACGACCAGTATGGGCACGCTGGTGTCGACCCTAACATGGGTGCTGGCGGCGGCTTTGGCGGTGGTGCTGGTGGCTTTAATGATGCTTTCGGCGATATCTTCGGCGATATTTTTGGTGGTGCTGGCGGTGCGCGTGGCGGCCAACAACGCTCGAATGTGTATCGTGGTGCAGATTTGCGCTACAACATGGAAATCTCATTAGAAAAAGCCGCTAAAGGTACCGAGACTAAAATCAAGATTCCAGTCATGTCTAAGTGTGAAACATGTCATGGTACTGGCGCAAAATCTGGTAAGTCAGCTTCAACCTGTGGTACTTGTGGCGGTCATGGTCAAGTGCGCATGCAACAGGGTTTCTTCTCTGTACAGCAAACTTGTCCGAAGTGTCATGGCACAGGTAAAACTATTGCCAAAGAAGATGAGTGTCCAACGTGTCATGGTGATGGCCGTACTAAACAACACAAAACGCTTTCTGTGAAAATCCCTGCTGGTGTTGACGATGGTGATCGCATCCGTTTATCAGGCGAAGGTGAAGCCGGTGTTAACGGTGGCCCAACGGGTGACTTATATGTTGTAATTCATTTAAAACAACATGAAATTTTTGAGCGTGATGGTGGCAATCTACACTGCGAAATGCCAATCAGCATTTCTCAAGCAGCCTTAGGTGGTGAAATTGAAGTGCCAACATTGGGTGGCTCAGCAAAAATGAAAGTGCCTGCAGAAACACAAACAGGTGCCGTCTTTAGATTACGTGGCAAAGGCATTAAACCATTACGTTCAAGTGACCAAGGTGACTTAATGGTACATGTGGTCGTGGAAACCCCTGTTAAGTTAACGGAAAAACAAAAAGATTTGCTACGTGAGTTTGAAACCAGCACACAAGCAGATGCTGGTAAACATAGTCCAAGAAATAAAACTTGGCTAGATAAAGCCAAAGCATTTTTCGAATAACGTATTAACATTAACGATACGGTATAAAAAAGCGTCGCTAAAACACGACGCTTTTTTAATGTCTTTACAAATCAGTTACATAGTTGTCACTATGCTGCAACAACATCTGCCTATAATGTAGGCTCTTTCAACAGAAGAGGAGACTTAAAATGAATCAAAAGTTCATACAAAGTACATTACTTGGTGGCGCTTTACTTGCTGCGCTTACATTCGGTAACTTTAGTCCAAACGCTAAAGACTTCGAAACCATTGTCGATCTAAAAAAAGAAAGCATTTCAGCTAACCAGTTTTATGATTTACTAAACAAAACTGAAGCAGATAAAGTCGCCAAAATATTCGGTGCTCCAGACAAAATGGCAACCCTGAGCAATGCTGAAGGTAGTCAAGAAGGTGTTATCTGGACCTATAAAAAGGCTGTATCTCAGAAAAATGAAAAATTAGATGCAAACTTTGTTTTTGTGGCGGGTGAATTTAAATACGTCACATTATCTAAAAGCTAGTTAAAAATCTAACACCTCCCTGTTAGTCAAAAAAGTCTGTTCCTCCCTGTGCAGGCTTTTTTGTTTTTCTAGCGACTCAAGCTATTAAGCCTTTGATGAATTCCAACTCTTCATTAGGGTCATCATAAGTTTCAAATTGTTTACCATTAGTGCGCTGATACCAGTATTGACTATTCCATTCATCACCTTCGATTTTATGCAATACCGCATGAATCCAATTCGCATAATGATCAGAAAAGTCTTGTACGATTTTATGGGATGCATCCCATTCGCCATCTAAAGCTAGTTGTACAGCCTCTTTAAGATGATCTACATTCTCCACAGCTTACACATCCCGTGGGTACTCAATGGTATCTTTTTGAATAAATTCAATCTTATATCCATCAGGATCTTCAACAAAAGCAATCACGATTGTGCCATGCATCATCGGCCCTGCTTCTCGCACAACCTTGCCGCCTTGTGCTTTCACTTTGTCACAAGCTGCGTAAGCATCATCCACTTCTATCGCAATATGCCCATACGCATTACCCATATCATAGCGTTCTGCCCCATAGTTATAAGTGAGCTCAATGACCGTATTATCGTACTCGTTACCATACCCAACAAAGGCTAGTGTGAACTCTCCGTCCGGATAATCTTTCTGGCGAATAAGCTTCATACCCAACACCTTGGTATAAAATTCAATCGACTTTTCTAAATTACCGACACGTAACATGGTGTGTAGCATGCGCATAATGCTCTCCTTATTAATCAGTTAAACGATGGTACTTTGCAAGTAAGCCTTCTTGTGTTTCCTGGTTATTTGGGTCAAGTGGGATACAGTCTATCGGACAGATTTCCACACACTGCGGCTGGTCGAAGTGCCCAACACACTCCGTACATAAGTTTGGATCAATCTCGTATATTTCTTGGCCCTGATAAATCGCTTCATTCGGGCAGACTGGTTCACAGACATCACAATTGATACATTCATCGGTTATGAGTAAAGACATATCTATTTAAGTTTATCCATAATGGCAGACTTAACATTTGGCGAGACAAACTGTTCCACCTCACCACCTAAGCTAGCCACCTCTCGTACCAGACTCGATGAAACAAACATATACTCTTCTGATGGTGTTAGGAATAAAGTTTCCAACTTAGGATAAAGCTTACGGTTCATCCCCGCTAATTGAAACTCATACTCAAAGTCACTGGCCGCACGTAAACCACGGATGACCATTTGCGCGCCTTGGTCTTGCACAAATTGCATCAGCAAACCATCAAAACCCACCACTTCAATATTCGACCCATCAAAAACTTCTTTGGCCAGAGCAACCCGCTCACCCAAGCTAAATAAAGTGTTTTTGTTCGTGCTCCCTGCAACCGCAACAATCACCTCGTCAAATAAATTAGCCGCGCGACGCACAATATCTTCATGCCCCAAGGTAATCGGGTCAAAAGTGCCAGGGTAAACTGCAATGCGATTTTTGCTCATATTCAAAACCTTTAGTTAATGCCTGCATTTTAACAAATGATAAAACACATTACCCGCTTTGCCTTGTTTGAATACTTCCCATTGTTCGTTGGAATCAACTGTGTACTCGGCTTCTACGTAAACTACGCCATCCTCTGCAAGATGTTGCCCAAGGGCTGGCAGTACTTTGTCTAACCATCGTTTTTGATATGGCGGGTCACAGAAAATCACATCAAACGACTGCTGATTGCTCGCTAAAAACTGCATTGCATCCATATTCAGCACTTGGCAGTTTTCTGCTTTCAGCAATGCTTGATTTTGGCTCAAGGACTTCGCCACTGCTTTGGAATATTCAACCATCACCAGTTGCTTGGCATTGCGTGACAATGCTTCAAATCCCATCGCCCCAGTGCCAGCGAACAAATCTAAACAAACTTGGCTAGTTAAGTCTTGCCCCAACCAGTTAAACACCGTTTGCCGTACACGATCCGGCGTTGGACGTAAGCCCTCACTATCAGGAAACTTTAAGACGCGACTGCGCCATTGTCCTGCATTAATCCGAACGGTATTTTGCTTTTTAACTGCCATTAGGCTGGATTATACGTTACTTGTGGGAGTATCTAGGGTGAGCGAAAGAGACACAGAACTTGTGCTTAGGAGTACACACCCATGTACAACAATCAAAGCATTACTCAGCCCCAACGATCACTGTCGAAAATTCATCTAAATGTACTCGGCGTTTAAACGCATCATTGATTTGCTCAACGGTCACTTTAGCAATCTCTTTATTAAAATCGTCTAAGTAAGTTAGCGGCATTTCATAAAAGCCAATCGCGCTTAGGTAGCCTAGTATCTTTTTATTACTATCAATCCGCATTGGGAAGCCACCGATAATATTATTTTTCGCAGCTTGTAGTTCTTTTTGCGTCACGCCGTTCTTAATAAAATCAGCGACTGTTTGATTAACAACGGCTAACGCTTCTTTGGCTTGTTCTTTTTTGGTTTGTAGTCCAACGGTGAAAGGCCCAGCTTGTACCATTGGTGAGAAGTAACTGTAAACACTGTATGCCAAGCCACGCTTTTCACGCACCTCTTCCGTTAGGCGTGAGACAAAGCCGCCACCGCCCAATATATAGTTGCCAACACACAGTGCAAAGTAGTCAGGATCGCCACGCTTAATCCCGGGTTGCCCCATTAAGATATGCGCTTGTGAAGCAGGATGTGGGATTCTCTCCATGCTGCTTTTTGTTAATGCTTGTACTGGTTTAATTTTGGGAATGGCGGCACCTTGTGGCAAACCTTTGCTAATCGAAGCAGCAATAGCTTGTGCTTGCGACTTAGTCATATCACCCATCAGCGCAATCACAGCACTTTTTGCAGTGTAGTACTGTTGATAAAACTGCCGTAAGTCTGCTACGGTGAGTGCTGAGACGGTTGCCTCTGTGCTTTGCATGCCATATGGATGTTGCCCATAAAGGGCTTTTTTGAATGCTTTGTTTGCAATACTGCTTGGCTGCGTTTTCGCCTCTTTTATCCCGGCAATAATCCGCTTCTTTTCTCGCGAAAGAATCGCTTCTGGAAAATCAGGCTGATGGAGAATTTTCTTAAATACAGTTAAGGCTTTGTCTTGTTTACTGGTTAAGGTGCGGAGGGAATAGCTTGCACTGTCTGTCCCAGCACTACCGCCGACGCGCGCACCAATATCGGCAAAGGCATTGGTGATCGCTTCTTCATTCATGCCGCCTGCCCCCATATCCATCATATAGTGGGTAATGCCAGCTCTGCCTGCCTGATCAGGTGTGTCGTAAGCGCCGCCAGCTGCGAATGTCACTGCAATATCAACAATCGGCAAATCATGGTTTTCAACAAAATAAACGCGTGCGCCATCTGCAGTTTTCCAGTGCTGAATATCCACAGCAGCATGACTTGTCAGCGCTAAGCAGTTGGCGAAGACGAATAAAATAAATTGTAGTACTTTCATCTGATTAAAACTTTCTTTGAACAATGTGACTAGTGTCTATGTGGGTTTGCACGCGGTTTTGCATTAGTGTCTATGGGCTGTGGGTCTAAAGTAACAACTGTCATATTGTCTCGAATTAAGTATTTTTTCGCCACCGCTTGCACTTGCGCTGACGTGACTGAATTTAACTTCTCTGCATAGCCATTTAATAATTTCCAGCTATA
>SPJK01007206.1_pt1 | contig 11068 bp, 12 predicted proteins | sample 3741771 | NCBI WGS metagenome assembly SPJK01 (sample SAMN10925997, study PRJNA522277) | cold seep metagenome | isolation source: Elba SIP-enriched marine methane seep metagenome, extraction at timepoint T2 | place: Italy: coast of Elba, Mediterranean Sea
AATTCACAGGCCTTAAACATCGGTTCCGGGTGAGGTTTAGCATTAGCCGTTGTATCACCACAAATAATGCAGGCTGCCTGCTGCTCAATCTCTAATGCCTTAGCTAAAGGCAAAGCAAAGCGTTCGACCTTATTTGTCACAATACCCCATTTAAGTCCGAGTTGCTTAATGGTAGCCAGGGCCTCTTCAATTCCTTTAAAAAAACAACTGTATTCGGCAATATTGGTTTCATAAAAATCCAGCATCTGTTCGTGAATACTGTTATGTGTAATCTTTTCCAGCTCTTCTACACTTTGCTGAATCATGACTTCAGCTCCATAGGATATATAGGGCCTGATCTGATTATGTGGCACCGTGTTATAACCATGTTGTTGCAGAGAACGATTCAAACAAGCGATCAAATCGGGTGCAGTGTCAACCAGCGTTCCATCCAGATCAAACAAAACACAGTCGATCGATTTGTTGCCAGGCATCACTTAACTGCGCCTAAAGGCAGCTATATAATTCACATCAATATCAGAGCCCAAGTGAAAACGCTTACTTAATGGATTATATTCAATACCTTTCATACCCACCAGTTCCAGCCCAGCCGTTCTGGCTGACTGAGACAATTCAGAGGGTTTAATAAAACTTTTATAGTCATGTGTCCCTCTAGGCAGCATTTTCAAAATATGCTCAGCGGCAACAATGGCCAACAAATAAGATTTTGGAACTCGATTTAAAGTGGAGAAAAAGACCATACCGCCCTTTTTTACCAATGTTGCACAGGATGAAATAATCGAACCTGGATCAGGCACATGCTCCAGCATTTCCATACAGGTTACAAAATCAAAGCTTTCTGGCTGCTGCTGGCATAATTCTTCAACACTGATTTTTTTATATTCTGCTTTTACGCCGGTTTCCAACCCATGCAAATCTGCAATATCGATTAGCGCCTCACTCATATCTATACCTAGCGCATTAGCTCCTTTTTTTGCCATTCCTTCAGTTAAAATGCCACCGCCACAACCGACATCAACCACATGCTTACCCTGCATATCGACATAATCTTCTATCAGGCTGATTCTAAGAGGATTGACATCATGTAAGGTTTTAAACTCCCCCTCAGGATCCCACCAACGCTCGGCCTGGGAACCAAATTTTTCAATTTCATGTTGATAAACGTTTTCTGAATTATTCATAGCCGCTGTGAAGTTAGTTTTGGAATAGTTTACTATATTACTAGGTTATTAGCTAATCATCTGAATCCATTGGTTAAAATACGAATTCAGATATGATCTTGTTATTTTAAAGAGCTATTCAATCGATAAATACTGATTTTTCAACTCAATATAATGTTGGTATGAGTATTCTAAAAAGGCTAATTCTGATTCTTTTAATTCCCTTATGCGTTTTGCAGGTGAACCTAAATATAAATAGCCACTTTCCAGCACCTTACCAGATGGTACAAATGAACTGGCACCCAACATGACATGATCTTGCAGCACCGCACCATCAAAAATGACAGCACCGATACCAATCAGACAATAATCACCAATTTGACAGCCATGAACCACAGCTTTATGCCCGATGGTCACCCCTTTTCCGATATTCAAAGAATAGCCTTGTTCAGAAAAATCCCCTGCATGAGAAACATGCAGTACTGAGCCATCCTGTACATTGGTGCCTGCACCAATTCGGATAGATTCAACATCTCCCCTGATCACGGCCTGTGGCCAAACTGAAACATCATCGGCCAATACCACATCACCAATCACAACAGCGGTTTCATCCACCATAACATGGTCACCCAAACTTGGCTTTTTATCTTGAAATGGCCTTAGCATGGTTCGCTCCTACAAAATTATTTTGAACAAGATTTATGGATAATCAATCAGGGTTTGAGAGTGCTTTGTCACACAATTTTCAAAAATGAATGCTTCCAACAATAAAAAAACCGGCTAGTATTTCACTAAAGCCATTAAATATCAACGTATATTTGAATCAGGCTACATGACAGCAAAACCTGTTTTATAATCTGACCTGAATATTGCTCGAAGGCGGTTAACATTTTCAACTAAACATAATCTATTCAAAAACTTACGCGACAATTTAATGTGTTTATTAAAATACAGTTTGTACCTGATACGGTTTTCTGACAAATCTGGCTGCATAGATTATCCAGAAAACGCTAGATTCATAGAAAAATTTAATCTATTCAACAATATTTTTAACATTTGAATATATAATTGAGTTTAATAACTCTTACAATGCAGGATAATCAAATGGCAATGCTGGACGGTATCAAACGACAACTGCGGTCAGTAATTGAATGGAATCATCCAGACCCGGACATCCTTTTTTATCAATGGACTGAAAATGGTGATGAAATTAAAAATGCATCAAATTTGATCGTAGGCCCCGGACAAGGCTGCATTTTTGTTTATGAGGGTCAGGTGCAGTCTGTTATTGATCAAGAATGCATGGTTAACCTGAAAACTGAAAACATACCGTTTTGGACAACGATTACCAAGTTCATGCAGTTCTTTGAGAGTGAACATAAAGTCGGTATTTATTTCTATCGTAAAGCCAAATTTCTTGATCAAAAATGGGGAACAACCTCCCCTATAGTCTACGAAGATCCCAAATATCGTTTCCCTGTCAGCTTGATGGCCTATGGGAATTACAGTTACCAGATTGAAGATGCAAATCATTTCTTCATCAACGTCATCGGTTCACAATCGGTTTATTCTGCGGATGATTTTCGTCGCGTCATGAGCGCCAGAATACTGCAACCCATCACTGATTATCTGGCAGAAAGCCAGTTAACCTATACTGAGATTGATTCAAAGCGTGATGAAATTGCCCAGGGAATATCGATCAAGTTGTCTATGGTTTTTAGGAAACTGGGATTTGATATTACCGATTTCAGAATTGAAGGGACTCAGTTTGATGCTGACACGATGGAAAGAATAAACCGGATTGCAGAGGTTTCAACTGAAACAATGGCGGCTAAAGCCGCAGGTTTAAATTATTCACAATTGCAAAATCTGGAAGCGATGAGAGAAGCGGCTCGCAACGAAGGGGGAGCAGCCGGGATTGGGCTAGGCATTGGTGCGGGCATGGGCTTTGGTAAAAATATGGCTGATGCGATGGATACCCCCTCTAATACGCAATCATCATCAAGTAATACTGAAAAACTGACTGAACTAAAACAGTTATTTGAAGCTGACCTGATCACAGAAAGCGAGTATCAAAACAAAAAAAAGGAAATTCTGGATAGATTCTGATATGGCACGATGTAGCAGTTGTTCTGCCCCTCTAAAACCGAATACCACAACCTGTGCTTATTGCCAGGTTAGAAATGATATCGACTGGATTACTCGGCATAAATTCACATTAAACGATACACATAGCAATCGTAGCTGTCCTCATTGTCAAATCAATCTGCAAACCATCAAACTGAATCTGACAAAACCATTATTAATCGAACGTTGCCATCAATGTTTTGGCCTGTTTTTTGATCCGGGAGAGGTCGAATCTTTATTAGACCAATCCTGCAATGAAATAACACAAGTAAAACAGAAACTGCTGAACCAGATAAATCGCGATCGATATAGAACGGTCAAAAAAATAAAATATATCAAATGCCCCGTTTGCAAAGTTTTAATGAACCGCGTTAATTTTGGACTTTATAGTGGCGTTGTTGTTGATCGATGCTCACGTCACGGCATTTGGCTGGATAGTGGAAAAATCCGCCATTTGATAGAGTGGAAAACAGTCGGTGGTGCTCATTTACAAAGCAAAAAACCGCCTGCAAAAAAAAACCGGACACCTGCATTCAAAACAGATTACTTACGTTCAAATTCATCCGATGCCAGTCTAACCCAGGGAATAATTGAAACTTTATTCAGTTTATTTTAAACCCGCTCCTTTCCTGCGAATCAAAATTATATATGCCTGGTGTGACTTAAACAGGAAACAGAATCTTAAACGCTCATGTTAATTAACAGATTGTTTCATAGTGAAGACTTGATTAAATCATTTCTGACCGATATAATTTCCGTGCTGTAATTAACGGGTTTTGAGATGCCAAAAAAATCTGACTATTCAGCGATTTATAAGCTTCTGATTTTACAGTTAGTTGTAGGGTTTATATTTGGCACAGGGTTTTTTTTACTGGGTACAGCGAGTATGGCCTTTTCATCCATATCTGGCGCGCTTACAGCTTTCATACCCAATCTAATTTTTGCATACCGAATGTCTTTGGCTAAGGGCCAATGTGCCAAGAAGTTTGTTCATTCTTTTTACCGAGGAGAATCAACAAAACTCTTAATGACATGTGGATTGTTTGCAGCCGCATTTCAGATACCCGGCATACAGTTTTTTCCTTTAATGCTTTCCTTTGTGGCCGTATTATCAGTTTTTTGGATTGCGCTGCTTTCAACAGCGCGGGATTTTAATATTTAATTGTGAGAAAAAATGTCGAGTGAAGGCGGAACTACCGGATATATTGTTCATCATTTAACCCCTCTTTCTGTCGGTGAAGGTTTTTGGACCCTGCACCTTGATACCTTATTTTTTTCTGCGGTTTTGGGCGGATTGTTCATCCTGTTTTTTAAAACAGCCGCTGATAAGGCGACTGCGGACACACCAGGATTTAGCCAGAACCTTGCTGAAATGCTGGTAGAATTTGTAGACCAGCAGGTTAAAGATTCATTTCACGGTGAAAGCAAACTGATAGCACCTTTAGCATTAACAATTTTTTGCTGGGTTTTCATGTGGAATCTTATGGATTTGTTGCCTGTAGACCTGCTTTCAATGATTGGTTCCATGATGGGTATTGAATATCTGAGAGTGGTTCCCAGTACAGACCTGAACGCAACATTTGCCTTATCTATCAGTGTGTTTCTCCTGATAATCTTTTATAGCATCAAAATTAAAGGTGTTTTTGGCTTTGCCAAAGAACTGACTTGCACACCTTTTGGTCCTCTATTAATGCCGTTTAATCTGCTCCTGAAAATAGTCGAGGAAATAGCCAAACCCATTTCATTGGGACTACGGTTATTCGGTAACTTATATGCCGGGGAATTAATCTTTATTCTTATTGCTTTATTGCCCGCGATCATACAACCACTTCTAAGTTTCCCCTGGGCCATTTTTCATATTTTGATCATTGTTTTACAAGCTTTTATATTCATGGTTTTAACAATTGTTTATTTAAGTATGGCGCATGAAGACCACTAGATAAGTTGTTGTCATTACAGTTTTTTTATTTCTATTTTAAAATTTAACTTTATACTTTTGGAGGTATTATGGAAATTGCAGCATTGATTGCAGATGTTCAAGGTTTAACAGCGATTGCAGTAGGTATTATTCTAGGCATGGGCGCCGTTGGAACAGCAATTGGTTTCGGTTTATTAGGTGGTAAATTCCTGGAAGGTGCAGCGCGTCAGCCTGAATTGGTTCCTATGTTGCAGGTAAAAATGTTCATCGTAGCAGGCTTACTTGACGCGGTCACCATGATTGGTGTTGGTATGGCACTGTTCTTTACTTTCGCAAACCCTTTCCTTTCAGCCGTAACATCTGCCGCAGGTTAATTTGATTAACACTGACCATACTCTGTTACGAGCATTATAAATAAGGGGAATACCGTGAGTATCAATGCGACACTGATAGGCCAAATGATCACCTTTACTTTGTTGGTATGGTTTACCATGAAGTATGTATGGCCACCAATTTTCCAGGCAATGGAAGAAAGGAAAAAGAAAATTGCTGACGGTCTCGCTGCTGCCCAAAAAGGGCAGGAAGAGATTATTGAAGCAGAGAAAAAGGCCAATCAAACTTTAAAAGAAGCAAAGGATGAAGCGGCCATTATCATAGCATCGGCTCAAAAACGTGCAAATGACGTTGTTGATGAATCTAAAGAAAAAGCCAAACTGGAAGGCGAAAAAATGATTCAAACGGCTCAAGCACAAATTGAACAGGAAATACAAAAAGCCCGGGAAAATTTAAGGAAAGAAATTTCTTCTCTGGCTTTTACTGCGGCTGAACAAATTTTGCAGGAAGAAATTGACAGAGCCAAACACAAAGAAATTATCAGTAAAGTTTCTGATCAGCTAGGGTAAGAATAAATGAGCGAATTATCTACACTTGCCAGACCTTATGCTGAAGCCGTTTTTAAAATTGCGAAACAGCATAATTCTGCCAGCAAATGGTCTGGTATGCTGGCATTCTTAACGGCTGTTGTGAATGATCCTGCGATGATTCCAATCATAGCTAATCCTAAAATCAGTCACGCTGAGTTAACTTCTTTAATGCTGGATATATGCCAGGAACAACTCGATGAACAGGGGGTTAATTTTGTAAAACTGCTCATTGAGAATAATCGTTTAAACCTTACTCCCTTTATCAAAGAGCATTATGAAGTTTATAAAGCCGATGACGAAGGATATATAGATGTTGAGGTTTTCACTGCATATAAATTACCCAAAGAAGAACTCAACGGATTTGAATCTACACTGAAAAAGATGCTAGCGAAAAATGTAAGAATGTCTTCAACGATAGACAAATCCATCATTGGTGGGTTTCTTGCAAAAGCAGGCGATAAAGTGATAGACGGCTCTATTAAAGGACAGCTTCAATTATTAGCAAAAAAACTTTAGGAGGCTCTCTATTCTTTGCCTGCCTACCAAGAATTAGAGTGAGAAAATAAACATGCAATTAAATCCATCTGAAATCAGTGATCTGATTAAAAAGAAGATAGAAAATTTTGACGTCAATATAGAAGCCCATAGCGAAGGAACAGTCGTTAGTGTCACTGACGGTATTGTCAGAGTCCATGGTCTTTCAGAAGTTATGCAAGGTGAAATGCTGGAATTCCCTGGTGACTCATACGGAATGGCGCTGAACCTGGAGAGAGATTCCGTCGGTGTCGTTATGTTAGGTGCTTATCAGCACATTACTGAAGGTGATACCGTAAAATGTACAGGAAAAATTCTTGAAGTCCCTGTAGGCGAAGCCCTACTAGGCCGAGTCGTTGATGCTCTAGGAAATCCTCTGGACGGAAAAGGTTCTATTGACACATCTGAAAGCTCACCCGTTGAAAAAATTGCTCCAGGTGTAATCGCCAGACAATCAGTTGACCAGCCAGTACAGATTGGCCTTAAATCAATTGACTCCATGATTCCTATCGGTCGAGGCCAGCGTGAATTAATCATTGGCGACAGACAGACAGGAAAAACAGCGATTGCTATTGACGCGATCATAAACCAAAAAGGCACAGGTATTAAATGTATCTACGTGGCGATTGGTCAAAAGCGTTCTTCCATTGCTAATGTTGTTCGCAAGTTAGAAGAACATGACGCGATGAAACACACCATTATCGTTTCAGCCTCAGCATCTGAATCAGCCGCCCTGCAATTTATCGCGCCTTATACAGGATGCTCGATGGGCGAATACTTCAGAGATATCGGTGAGGATGCACTGATTATCTATGATGATTTAACCAAACAAGCCTGGGCATACCGCCAGATGTCATTATTACTACGTCGCCCACCCGGCCGTGAAGCCTATCCAGGTGATGTTTTCTATATTCATTCCAGACTTTTGGAAAGAGCATCTCGCATTAATGCAGATGAAGTAGAAAAACTGACAAATGGAAAAGTAAAAGGACAAACAGGTTCTTTAACCGCATTACCTATCATTGAAACACAAGGGGGTGATGTGTCAGCTTTCGTTCCTACTAATGTTATTTCCATTACTGATGGTCAGATCTTCCTTGAGTCAGATCTTTTCAACTCAGGTATCCGTCCTGCGGTAAATGCTGGTTTATCTGTATCTCGTGTCGGGGGCGCTGCGCAAACTAAAATCATTAAGAAGTTGGGTGGCGGCATCCGTCTGGACTTGGCTCAATACAGGGAACTGGCTGCATTTGCTCAATTTGCATCAGATCTTGATGAAAGCACAAGAAAACAGATTGAACGTGGACAACGCGTTACCGAGCTAATGAAGCAGGATCAATACTCACCTATGTCTGTTGCTGAAATGGCTATTTCACTTTTCGCAGCAAACGAAGGTTTCCTTGATGATATTGAAGTCAGTAAAGTACGTGATTTTGAATCTGCTTTGCAAGCTTACCTGAAATCAGAACAAACCGATTTACTCGACAAAATCAATGAATCGGGTGATTTTAGTGATGAGATTAAAGCATCAATAAAATCTGCTATTGAAAGCTTTATTAAAACCAGTAGCTGGTAAGGGGCTATAAATGGCTGTTGGTAAAGAGATACGTACGCAAATAGCAAGTATTAAAAATACGCAAAAAATTACACGCGCCATGGAAATGGTTGCTGCCAGTAAAATGCGTAAAACCAAAGACAGGATGCAGGCAACCCGCCCCTATTCCAGAAAAATGCTGCAAATCATTAAGCATTTGTCTCACGCCAACCATGAATACGAACACCCCTTTCTGGTTGAACGCGAAATAAATCGAGTTGGCATCATTGTTATTTCTTCTGATAGAGGCCTCTGTGGTGGCTTAAATTCAAACTTGTTTAGAAGTGTCCTTCTTAAACTCAAAGAATGGGAACAAAACAAGGTCGAAATTGACTTGTGCACTGTTGGTAGCAAAGGCGCCAATTTTTTTAATGGTGTCAATGCCAATATTATTGGTCAGGTCAGCAAGATTGGCGACACACCCCATCTAAACGATATCGTTGGGATTATAAAAATCATGCTGGATGCATTTACTGAAGGCAAGATTGATGAATTGCATGTCGTCAGTAATGAATTCGTCAACACCATGACACAACGTCCAACATTTGAGAAGTTACTGCCAATTGTCGCCAAAGAAGCAGAAGATGAGGTGGCTGACCATTTTGGAACCAGGTATTGGGATTACATCTATGAACCGGATGCCAAAGAGATACTGGATTCATTATTGAGCCGTTATATAGAGTCAATTGTATTCCAGGGTGTCGTTGAAAATAATGCCTGTGAACAAGCAGCCAGAATGATCGCCATGAAAAGTGCTTCAGATAATGCCGGCAATATCATTGATGAATTGCAATTGGTTTATAACAAAGCCAGACAAGCAGCGATCACACAAGAGATTTCAGAAATTGTTGCTGGAGCCTCAGCTGTTTAGCCAAGCCTGAATGATTAAGAATTTGAGTTATTACAGAGGATGACAGAATGAGTATGGGTAAAATCGTTCAAATTATTGGAGCGGTTGTTGACGTGGAATTTCCACAAGAACAACTGCCTAGAGTATTTGACGCATTGAATGTAGAAAATAAAGAATTGGTTCTGGAAGTGCAACAGCAGCTAGGCGACGGCGTTGTCCGGACTATTGCTATGGGTACAACAGATGGTTTAAGTCGTGGACTTGATGTCAGCAACACAGGTGATGCCATTAAAGTTCCTGTTGGCCAGAAAACCCTGGGACGTATTATGGATGTTCTAGGTAACCCTATCGACGAAAAAGGAGCCATTGGTGAAGATGACAAATGGGTTATTCACCGTGAAGCTCCGTCCTATGAAGAGCAGGCACCTGCAAATGAATTATTAGAAACAGGCATTAAGGTCATCGACCTGGTTTGTCCGTTTGCAAAAGGGGGTAAAGTCGGTCTGTTTGGTGGTGCCGGCGTAGGTAAGACAGTCAATATGATGGAATTAATCCGTAATATTGCGATTGAGCATAGTGGCTTTTCTGTATTTGCCGGAGTTGGAGAAAGAACACGTGAAGGGAATGATTTCTATCACGAGATGACAGACTCAAACGTAATCGATAAAGTATCACTGGTTTATGGTCAGATGAATGAGCCTCCTGGTAACCGTTTACGTGTTGCCTTAACAGGTCTGACCATGGCTGAATATTTCCGTGACGAAGGCAGAGATGTATTGTTCTTCGTCGATAATATTTACCGTTATACACTTGCAGGAACAGAAGTATCTGCTCTATTAGGCCGTATGCCTTCAGCGGTGGGATATCAGCCTACACTTGCGGAAGAAATGGGGGTATTGCAAGAGCGTATTACTTCAACCAAAACAGGTTCTATCACTTCGATTCAGGCGGTCTATGTACCTGCTGACGACTTGACAGACCCCTCGCCTGCAACAACTTTCGCTCACTTGGATGCGACAGTAGTACTGTCCAGACAAATTGCTGAACTGGGTATTTATCCAGCGATAGATCCATTAGATTCCAGCAGTCGACAGCTTGACCCATTGGTTATTGGTCAGGAACATTATGATGCGGCTCGTGGTGTGCAAGGAATCTTGCAACGTTATAAAGAATTACGCGATATTATTGCTATTCTTGGTATGGACGAATTATCTGAAGAAGATAAGTTAACTGTATCCAGAGCACGTAAAATTCAGCGCTTCTTGTCTCAGCCATTCTTTGTTGCTGAAGTATTTACCGGTTCTCCAGGAAAATATGTATCTTTAAAAGATACGATTGCAGGCTTTAAAGGCATTATAGATGGCGAATATGATGAATTACCTGAACAGGCATTCTATATGGTTGGTACTATTGATGAAGCAGTTGAAAAAGCCAAAAACATGTAATTTTCATTCCTATAGGTAATATTATGGCTACAACTATTCATGTTGATATTGTTAGTGCAGAGAATGAAATATTCTCTGGCACTGCCGAAATGGTTTTTGCACCTGCTGTAATGGGAGAAGTTGGCATCGCACCCCGTCACTCTCCCATGATAACCAACTTGTTGCCCGGGGAAGTCAGAGTAAAAATCAATAATGATGAAATCCAGGAATATTATGTCTCAGGCGGAATATTAGAGGTTCAGCCACATCTGGTTACGGTGCTGGCTGATACAGCCGTCAGAGCGCATGATATCGATGAAGCCGCGGCCAAATTGGCCAAACAACATGCTGAAGAGTTACTCGCAGACAACTCAGGCAAAATTGATTATGCTAAGGCACAAGCTCAATTAGCTGAAGCTGTCATGCAGTTAAGAACTTTAGAGCGACTTCGTAAACGTGCTTCATAGCACAGCTATACCCTAGGCTCAAACAATCACCAGGTTAAAGTTCTATAATAAACTTTAACCTGGCTAAACAT
>SPJK01028293.1_pt1 | contig 11067 bp, 9 predicted proteins | sample 3741771 | NCBI WGS metagenome assembly SPJK01 (sample SAMN10925997, study PRJNA522277) | cold seep metagenome | isolation source: Elba SIP-enriched marine methane seep metagenome, extraction at timepoint T2 | place: Italy: coast of Elba, Mediterranean Sea
AACCATCCGTGGTCGCGATAAAGGAAGACAGGGTGCGCGGCAACAAGTCCATTGCGGCGGTGGGGCTGGATGCAAAAAAGATGCTGGGCCGGACACCGGGCAACATCACGGCCATCAGACCTTTGAAAGACGGCGTGATCGCCGATTTTTATGTCACCGAAAGAATGCTGCGCTTTTTCATCGACAAGGTGCATGAGAGCAAGCTGCTGCGCCCTAGCCCCAGAATTCTGATCTGCGTTCCCTGTGGCTCCACCCAGGTCGAACGCCGCGCCATCCGTGAATCGGCGGAAATGGCGGGCGCAAGAGATGTCTATCTTATTGAAGAACCGATGTCGGCGGCAATCGGGGCCGGGATGCCGGTCGATCAGGCACAAGGTTCGATGGTACTGGACATCGGCGGCGGTACCTCCGAAGTTGCGGTCATTTCCCTGAACGGCATCGTCTATTCCTCTTCGGTGCGCATCGGCGGCGACCGTTTCGACGAGGCCATCATCAGCTATGTGCGCCGCAATTACGGAACCTTGATTGGCGAGGCGACCGCCGAGAAAATCAAGCAGGAAATCGGCGCGGCCTACCCTAGCAGCGAAGTAAAGGAACTGGAAGTCAAGGGCCGCAACCTTGCAGAAGGCATTCCGCGCAGCTTCATCCTCAACAGCAACGAGATTCTTGAAGCCTTGCAAGAGGCACTCGCTGGCATCGTCGGCGCGGTGAAGCTGGCACTGGAACAGACACCGCCAGAACTTGGGGCCGATGTCGCAAACAAGGGCATCGTGCTGACGGGCGGCGGTGCATTGCTGACCGATATAGACCGACTGATTTCCGAAGAGACGGGATTGCCGGTGTATGTCGCCGACGATCCTTTGACCTGTGTGGCGCGTGGCGGCGGCATGGTGCTGGAAATGATGGAGCAGCGCGGCGGAGCGACTGCTTTTTCGCTGGAATGATTCTTTAGGCTGATCGTTCATTTACCGGGGCCATAAATCATAAGGACTCCGGCAGGCTTTGCCATGATGGCTGAATGCTTCTAGGTTCGGCCATTTTTGTTTGATACCCAGAGGTTTGCCATAAAACTTTTATTTGCAAAAGGCCCGTCCCTGAACACCAGTCTGCTGGTGGCGGTGCTGCTGTCTTTGATACTGCTGACAATTGACATGCAAGGTTCGCGCTTGAACGGCGTCCGCGCCCTGCTGTCCGTCATCGTGTATCCGATTCAGTCACTGGTCAGCCTGCCGCTTGAAGTGACAGACCAGACTTTCCAGCTTTTTGTCTCTTACAGCGAACTGAAAAAAGAGAATGAAATCCTGAAAAAACAGGCCCTGCTTCACAAGACTGACCTGTTGAAGCTGAAGACCCTGGAAAAGGAGAACATCCGTCTCCGGGCGCTGATGGAAAAGTCCTATACCCTCGGAGAACAGGTGCTGGCCGCAGAACTGATCGCGGTCAACCAGGCCCCTTACGAGCATCTGGTGCTGGTGGACAAGGGAACCCATTTCGGCGTGCATGAAAGACAGCCGGTTCTCGATGCGAACGGCGTGGTCGGCCAGGTGACCCGCGCCCTGCCGCTGAATGCAGAAATCATGATGATCACCGACCCGAACCATGCGTTCTCGGTCGAAGTCAACCGCAACGGCCTGCGCACGATCGCCGTCGGCAGTGGCCAGTACAACCGGATCAACCTGCCATTCTTGCCGAACAACGCCGACATCCGTCCGGACGACCTCTTGATCACTTCGGGGCTGGACGGCACCTTTCCGCGCGGCTACCCTGTCGCGAAAGTCAGCAAGGTGCTGCAACAGCAGAACAAGCCGTTTGCCGACATCAGCGCCGTTCCCATTGCCCAGCTTGACAGGATCCGTGAAGTGCTGATTGTCTGGAGCGACTCGAAGCCCCTGCCGCTGGCAGGCGAACAGGAGCAAGTCGAAACGGCTGATGAAAGAGATCAGACCGGAGACCCTGAGACCGCAGTCCCCGCTGAAACCGACACAAAGAAACCGGAAGACGACCGTGCTGAATAATCATCAAAATCTGGTGCTGACGCTGATACTGGCGATGTGTCTTCGGATCGCGCCGCTGCCACAGTCGGTCAGCAGCCTGAATCCCGACTGGATTTTGCTGGTGCTGATCTACTGGTCGCTGGCCCTGCCCTATCAGCAAGGCGTGTTCAATGCCTGGACTGTGGGGCTTTTCACCGACGTGCTGACAGGCCGCGCCCTGGGGGAACATGCACTGGTCTATGCACTGATCATTTACATCTGCATCAGGCTGCACAAACGCCTGCGCCAGTTTCCATTGCTGCAACAGACCGTGTTCATTTTCATCTGCCTGCTGCTGTCAAGGGTGATTATTTTCTGGATAGAATCCATGCAGGGACCGACCCATTTTTCCGTGTCTTTCTGGTTTCCGGTTTTCACCGGCACTTTGTTGTGGCCGTTCGTCAATCCCCTGCTGCATTTTATCCGCAACCCCGGTAAAAGCGGCTGATTTGCCGACATGTCATGACCCGCAGCTACACCATAAAGGACGCAATCACCGAGAACCGCATTTTTCTCAACCGCATCGTCACCGTTTTCATGCTGGTGATGCTGCTGTTGCTGGTACTGGTCGTGCGTCTGGTCTATCTACAGATTGAAGGCCATCAGCATTATGCGACGCTTGCAACCAAGAACCGCATCAAGATTTCCTCGATTCCGCCGACCCGTGGCAGCATCTACGACCGCAAGGGACGGGTGCTGGCCGAAAACCTGCCCGCTTTCGGTATCGCCATCATTCCGGAACAGGTCAAAAACCTTGATGATACACTGGCAAGGTTGCAGACACTTCTGGACATTCCCGATGAAAAAATAGCCGAATTCCACAAACAGCGAAAACGGCGCAAACGCTTCGTCAGCACACCACTTTTGATGAACATGTCGGAAGAGGAGCTGGCCCGCTTTGCGGTGATGCGGCCATTTTTTCCGGGGGTGGAGATTCAGTCCACGGTGGTGCGCAATTATCCTTACGGCTTTCTGAGTGCGCATGTGGTCGGCTATGTCGGCAGAATCAACGAGAAGGAGATCAAGACCCTGCCGGTCGCCGAGTACAGCGGAACCCATCATATCGGCAAGGTCGGCATCGAGCAGTCCTATGAAACCGAGCTGCACGGCAAGGCCGGTTACATCGAGGAAGAAACCAACGCGCAGGGACGGGCGGTGAACACCCTGAACGAGGTGCAGCCCGAATCCGGGGCCAATCTCTACTTGACGCTGGACATTGACTTGCAAAAGACCGCCTATGATGCGCTGGAAGGCTACAACGGCGCGATCGTGGCGATAGAGATAGAAAGCGGGGATGTGCTGGCGTTCGCAAGCCGCCCCAGCTACGATGCCAATCTTTTCGTCAACGGCATCAGCGTGAAAGATTACGGCGAGCTGCGCGACTCCGAAGACAGGCCGCTTTTCAACCGTGCACTGCGCGGACAGTATCCGCCGGGCTCGACGGTGAAACCTTTCGTCGGCCTTGCAGGGCTTGAATATCAGGCACGGGAGGCCAAGGACAGCATCTATTGCCCCGGCTATTATCAACTGCCCAAGGTGAAGCACAAGTTCCGCGACTGGAAACGCTGGGGACACGGGCCGACCAATCTCGACAAAGCCATCACCGAATCCTGCGATGTCTATTTTTATGATTTGGCGGTGACACTGGGCATCGACAGGATGCACGAATTCATGAGCCGTTTCGGCTTCGGCCAGAAAACGGGCATCGACCTGATTGGCGAAAAAAGCGGTGTGTATCCGTCAAAGGCATGGAAAAACAAATATAGAAAGAAAGCCTGGTTTCCCGGTGATTCAATCATCACCTCGATAGGACAGGGTTTCACGCTGACGACACCGTTGCAGCTTGCACGGGCGACCGCTACGCTTGCAAACCGCGGCTGGGTGGTCACGCCGCGTCTGGTTGACAGGCTCCAATATGGCAGTGCCAGCGAGCCCGGGCCTACCCAGTCCGGCGAGTTCATTCCGTTGAAACCCGAGCACCTTGATGACGTGATTGCGGCGATGGTGAACGTGGTTCACAGCGCAAGGGGCACGGCGAAACGCATTTCAAAAGGCATCGACTACCAGATTGCAGGCAAGACCGGCACTGCGCAAGTGTTCACCGTGAAGCAGAACGAAACCTACAACAAATACAAGCTGAAAAAGAAACTCCATGACCATGCGCTGTTCGTCAGCTTTGCGCCGGTCGCAGAACCGAAGATCGCGGTGGCGGTGATTGTCGAGAACGGCGGACATGGCGGCTCGGTCGCGGCCCCGATGGCGGCCAAGGTCATGAAGCATTATCTTGAACCCGAAGAAGACGAAGACAACGAAGAGGTGACTGGCGATGATGAAAATAGAGAGCAGTAGCGAGAAGATCCAGACCTCTTCTGTTATCGGCAATCTCCTTAGAAAGCTGCACATAGACATTCCGCTGCTTGTCGGGCTGGTGCTGGTTTGCGCCTTGAGTTTCGTGATCCTGTACAGTGCCAGCGGTGAACACACAGGAACTCTGATTCGCCAGATAGCCAGAATCGGCATCGCTTTCATGCTGATGACAGGGCTGGCGCATATCAACCCGGTGCAATTCAAGCATTATTCCGCGCTACTGTACAGCTTGGGCCTGCTACTGCTGGTTGCCGTGCTTACGGTCGGCGAAGTCGGCAAGGGAGCGCAGCGCTGGCTGAATCTGGGGTTTTTCCGTTTCCAGCCTTCGGAAATGATCAAGATCACCACGCCGATGATGGTGGCCTGGTATTTGTCGCGGCATCATTTCCCGCTGAAATGGAAACAGTTGCTGGTTTCTGCGGGCCTGATCCTGGCACCGACCCTTCTGATTGCAAAACAGCCCGATCTGGGCACGTCATTGCTGGTCGCAAGCTCCGGCGGTGCGGTGCTGTTTTTTGCAGGGCTGTCGTGGCGATTCATCATCGGCATCGGCGTGTTGGCGCTGTCATTTTTGCCGGTGCTGTGGTTCTACCTGATGCACGACTACCAGCGCGGACGGGTTTTGACCCTGTTCAACCCGGAAGCCGATCCGATGGGCAAGGGCTATCACATCATCCAGTCAAAGATTGCGATCGGTTCGGGCGGAATTTATGGCAAGGGCTGGATGGGCAGCACCCAGGCGAAACTCAATTATCTGCCCGAAAGCTCCACTGATTTCATTTTCGCGGTGTTTGCAGAAGAATTCGGCCTTGCCGGCTGTCTTGCGCTGCTGGCGCTCTATCTTTTGATTATCAGCCGCGGACTCTATATCGCGGTGCAGGCGCAAAGCACCTACAGCCGCCTTTTGGCGGGCAGCCTGACATTCACCTTTTTTGTCTATGTCTTCGTCAACATCGGCATGGTCATCGGCATTTTGCCGGTCGTCGGTGTCCCGTTGCCGTTGATAAGCTACGGCGGTACCTCGATGGTCACGCTGCTTTCAAGCTTTGGCATCCTGATGTCCATTCATACTCACAAAAAATTCCTAACCCATTGACAATAATGAAAAAAATAATTCTTTCCTTGTTCCTGGTCCTCACCCTGCTCATCAGTTTCAACGGCCATGCCGCGATCAAGAACACGCCAGTGGTGAATAATTTCATTGACTCGATGGTAAAAAAACACGGTTTTAGTCGCAATGGACTTAAAAAACTGTTCAATTCGACTAGAATTAAGCAAAGCATTTTGAAAGCGATTTCAAGACCCGCCGAAAGGCGCATGAAATGGCATGAATACCGTAAAATATTTCTGACCGAAGCCCGCATTGCTGGCGGAATCAGGTTCTGGCAGCAGCACGCCCGCACCCTGGCCGATGTGCAACGACGTTATGGCGTGCCGTGGCCGGTGATTGTGGCAATCATCGGAGTCGAGACTCAGTATGGTGGCAACACCGGCTCCTACCGGGTGATTGATGCCCTGTCCACGCTGGCATTCGCCTATCCGAAACGCAGCAAATTCTTCACCAGGGAACTGGAGAACTTCCTGCTGCTGTGCCGCGAAGAAAACATGAACCCCCTGAGTCCCAAAGGCTCCTATGCCGGGGCGATGGGTCTGCCTCAGTTCATGCCCAGCAGTTTCAGGCATTATGCGGCCGATTACGAGATGGACAGACAGAAAAACATCTGGACAAACCCTGCCGATGCGATTGCAAGCGTCGGCAACTATCTGCAAAAGTATGGCTGGATGCCCGGACAGGGTATCGCCTATCAGGTCAATGCGATTGGTTCGGCCTACCAAAAAGCCCTGTCAAAAGGGCTGAAACCCAAACTGACGCTGGCCCAGCTCCAGTCCCTGAATGTGCAGATTCCAGCAGGATTGCCATTGCAAAGTCCTGCAAAATTGCTCGATTTGAAACAGCCACACGGAACCGAATTATGGGTGGGGCTGAACAATTTTTATGTGATTACCCGCTACAATCACAGCCGCCTCTATGCGATGGCGGTCTTTCAGTTAAGCATGGCCATATCAACCCGAGTAGAGGCACTTTCCCGTGGATACTAGAGTTACAATATTAATAACAAGCGCATTGCTCTCAGCCTGTGCAAGCCAGAGTCCGTCATTTGCACCGGTGATTGCCACAGGCTCGGGCTTTTATGGAACACAGAACCCGCTCGACCCATTGCCGCCTGTCGTCTATGGCGATGATACCGCAGCCCCCGTCGGCGAAGTCGTATTGAACGAATCAGCTCCGCAGGCGGCTTTGACCGCCCCTGTTTCACTCGAAGCCGAAAAACAGAAACTGCCAGAGCCAATCATGGTCGCCCGTTCCCCTTTCACGGCGGCAACCGTTGCTCCTGCAATTTACCCTGTGACCCGCAGCAGCAATATCAGCATCGACAACAAGAACAGCGCGGGCAACCCCAGCTCCTACATGCTGGACGGAAAAAAATACAAGGTGCTGCCATTCAGCAGCGGCTACAAGAAACGCGGCATCGCCTCCTGGTATGGCATCGACTTTCATGGCAAAAAGACTTCCAACGGCGAAATCTACAACATGCATGGCATGACCGCCGCACACAAGACCCTGCCGATTCCAAGCTATGTGAAAGTCACCAACCTGAAAAACGGGCGCAGCGTGATCCTGAGAATCAATGACCGTGGCCCCTATTATGCCGACCGCATCATCGACCTGTCCTATGCCGCAGCGCATCAACTGGGCGTTCACAAGCCCGGCACCGAAAAGGTCGAAGTCGAAGCCATCAATAGCGCCGGCACGAATCAGGTGTACCTGCAACTGGGCGTGTTCGACAATCCGAACAATGCCCGCAAACTCCAGCAAAAAGTCGCATCGAACTATCTGCCGCAACCGAAAATCAAGCAAGTGATGCATCAGGACCGAGTGGTCTACAAGGTGCAAATAGGCCCGCTGTACAACAATAACCAGGTCGAAAGCCTGAACCTGAAACTCGCACGGATAGGCATCAAGAAGACCCGTTACGTTACGGTCAGGTAACAGATTGCAGAAAACAGGGAACAGGCGGCGGAATCTTTATTTCTGTTCCCTGCCACCTGTTCCCTGTCTCTGGTACAATATCACCGTTTTCACTGCCTTAATTGAAAAACGATGAAGTCTTCAATCTTTCAAAACCGTTTTGCAATGGCGGCGGCCCTGCTGTCATTTTCCCTGTTGCAGGTCGCCCGTGCCGCAGAAATCCTGATTCCTTCCCCGCCGACCATTGTCGCGACCAGCTACATTCTGGAAGATTTTGACAGCGGCAAGGTGCTGGCCGAAAAAAAGGCCGATGACGTGCTGCCTCCTGCAAGCCTGACCAAGATCATGACCGCCTATGTGGTGTTCAAGGAATTGCGTGATGGCAAAATCAAGCTTGATGACCTGGTCACCGTCAGCGAGAAAGCGTGGAAAACGCCGGGATCGAGAATGTTCATCGAGGTCGGAAAACAGGTCAGCGTCGAAGATTTGCTCAAAGGCATGATGATACAGTCGGGTAATGATGCCAGTGTCGCGCTCGCAGAGCATGTCGCAGGCAATGAGGCCGCGTTTGCCGACCTGATGAATGCGGAGGCAAAGAGTCTCGGGCTGGCCAACACCCGTTTTGCCAACAGCATGGGGCTGCCTGCCGAAAACCATCATACCAGTGCAAGGGATCTTGTCATCCTGACCCGCAAGCTAATCAAGGAATTCCCCGAATTCTATGCCTGGGATTCGCAAAAGGAATTCACCTATAACAAGATCACCCAGAGAAACCGCAACCGCCTTCTGTGGAAAGACCCGTCTGTCGATGGCGTGAAAACGGGCCATACCGAGGAGGCCGGTTACTGCATGGTCGCTTCTGCAAAGCGTGACGAAATGCGCCTGATCGCGGTGGTGATGGGGACGAAAAGCGAATCGGCGCGGGCGACAGAAACACAGACCCTGATGAACTACGGCTTCCGTTTTTATGAAACCCACAGGATGTACAAGGCGCAGCAGTCGCTTGCAAGCCCCAGGGTCTGGCGTGGCGAGCGCAAGGAAGTCAAACTCGGTGTAAAAGAAGACCTTTATGTGACCATCGCCAAGCAGCATTATCAGGACTTGAAAATCGAGGCCAAGGTCAACAAGAAAATCACAGCCCCGGTGGTAAAGGGCAAGCAATACGGCACGCTTGAAATCACCCTTGCAGGCGAAAAGGTGGCGACAGTCCCGCTGTTTGCGCTGGAAGAGATCAAGGAAGGCGGAATTCTGGAACGTCTTTATGACGATGTGTTGCAAATGATGGAATGATGAATGGATAACAGGGTTTATTTGAATGGCGAGTATCTGCCATTGAAAGATGCAAAGATTTCGGTGCTGGACAGGGGGTTTCTGTTCGGTGACGGCGTTTACGAAGTCATCCCCAGCTACAAGGGGAGGCTTTTCGAGTTCGAGGGCCATATAAAACGGCTTGAACAGAGCCTTGCCGAAATCCGCATCGAATCGCCCTGCACGCAGGAGCAATGGCGCGAGCTGCTGCTGCCGTTGATTGACGAGTCTTTCGATCAATACATCTACCTGCATCTGACCCGGGGGGTGGCCCCGAAACGCGATCACGGTTTTCCTGAAGAGACGGAGCCGACCGTATTCGCGATGTGCAGCAACATCATCCCTTTTGCAGGCAGGGTCAGCGGTATCAAATGCGTCACCCTTGATGACAGCCGCTGGAACCTGTGCCATGTGAAAGCGACCACGCTGCTTGCGAACGTGCTTTTAAGGCAGCAGGCTCTCGACAGCGACAGCGGCGAGGCGATTCTGCTCAGGGACGGCCATGTCACCGAAGGGGCGGCGAGCAACCTGTTCGCACTCATTGACGGGGTGCTGACAACGCCGCCGCTTTCAAAGGACATATTGCCGGGCATCACCCGCGAATTGATTTTGAAAATCGCCCGTACCAACGATATCGCGGTCGCCGAAGACAGCATCTCCGAAACAGCATTGAAACAGGCCGAAGAAATCTGGCTGACCAGTTCGACACGGGAAATCGTTCCCGTGATCGAACTCGACGGACAGCCTGTCAAGGATGGCAAGGTCGGCAAGCTGTGGCATGTCCTCAACACCCTTTTTCAAGCATACAAACAGCAATGAGCGAGAAGCAACCGAGTTTACTGGAATTCCCGTGCCAGTTCCCGATCAAGGCGATGGGCAAGGCCGACATAGAATTTGACCTGCTGGTGATAGACATCATCCGCGAGCATGTCGATGACCTGAGCGAAAAATCCATCAAGACCCGTCCGAGCAAAAACGGCAAATACGTCTCGGTCACAGTGACCATAGAGGCGAAAAGCCAGCAACAGCTCGACGACATCTATCATCAGCTAAGTGCCCATCCCCGCGTACTGATGGCCCTGTAATGAAACAGGCCGCCGAAAAAACGGCGGCCTTCCCATCTGTCCCACCGTCATCGGTTTTCCGTTCCCAGGCTCCTGCCCCCTGACTCCGCCAGCGCCGCCGCGATGGTCTGGTGAAAGTCCCTGATTTCAAACGGCTTGACGATATAGGAATAAAAGCCCATCGCCATCGCCCTGTCCACATCCGCCCTGATTGCGCTGGCACTCAGCGCGATGACCGGCACATCTTTCATCGTTCCGTAACCTTTAAGGCACTCGAAAACCTCGAAACCGTCTATGTCCGGCAGATGCAGATCCAGCAGAACCAGATCGGGGCAGTGCTTGCGCGCCGCATTCAGGCCAGTCACGGGGTTGTTTGCGGGGATGAAGGTGATGTTCGCCTGTTTGCCCAGAATCTTGTGAACAAAGGCCATGTTGGTGGGGTTGTCCTCTATGTAGAGAATCTTGATTTCCCTGTCCTGCGGCAGAGAGCTTTCGGAAAATTCCGGGGTGGCCTGCAATTCGTTTGCAATCCGGTAGTCCTCGTCGGCATCGGTTCTTGGGAATTCCACATAGAAATTGGAGCCGACATTCTCGACGGACTCGACACCGATGATCCCACCCATTCTTTCGGTCAGCTGCTTGGAAATCATCAGCCCTATTCCGGTACCGTCTATGCCGGAGTTTTCGGCCCCCAGCCTTTCAAATGGCTGAAACAATAATGGAATCTTGTTTTCAGGAATGCCAAAGCCATCGTCTTTCACGCACAGCCTGATCCTGTTGTTTTCAAATTCTTCGACCTCCAGCGTGACCGTCCCCTTTTCGGAATTGTACTTGATGGCGTTGGAAACGAAATTCAGCAGCACCTGGGTCAACCGGACAACATCGGCCTTGATGAAAACATCGTCTTCCTCAAGCTTGAATAACAGCTCCACCCTGATGTCCTTGACCTGGGCCAGCGGCAATGCCTGTTTGTGGATGTTCTTCAAAAAACTGGCAGGTTCTATGGTATTCATGCTCAGGCTGGAGCTGTCCGACTCGATCTTGGCCAGATCCAGCACTTCGTTGACCAGTTCCAGCAAGTGCTTGCCCGCATCATAGATCGGGCGGATATTGCAATCCTCGGTCTCTTTGTTTTCATCTCCGAGCTCTTCCAGTTCCAGCTGGGAAAAGCCCAGAATGGCATTCAGCGGAGTCCTTAGCTCATGGCTCATGCGTGAAAGGAATTCAGATTTTGCCCTGTTGGCCTTTTCGGCCTCATCTCTCG
>SPJK01057786.1_pt1 | contig 11063 bp, 5 predicted proteins | sample 3741771 | NCBI WGS metagenome assembly SPJK01 (sample SAMN10925997, study PRJNA522277) | cold seep metagenome | isolation source: Elba SIP-enriched marine methane seep metagenome, extraction at timepoint T2 | place: Italy: coast of Elba, Mediterranean Sea
GCGCCGACGATCCCGATCACCGCGCCGTACCGAACCCACAGCCATGCAATCCCCAGCGTCGATGCGCCCAGCGCTCGGAGGATCCCGATGTCCTTGGTCTTCTCCGACGCCATCGACCAGAAGATCGCGAGGACGAGGAACACCGTCGTGAACGACACGATCCCGAAGATGAACAGGACGAGCCCCGTCTCCTTCTTGACCGCGCTGATCATCGTCCGATTCAGATCCTCCCACGTCTTGATCTGGTGGTACATGTCGTGGGAGCTCGGGACCTCGCCCTGATGCGTTTTCGCGAACTCGGTATAGATCTCACGCACGCGATCGCGCATCTCTTCGAGTTCGACGTCGTCCGTCTTCTTGACCAATACCGTCGTCACCCGCGCCGGATCGACCCCGATCACTTCGCGCATCTTGGGACGGAGCGTGCCCGTTTCCGGATCGAACTCCGTCGCAAACGGTTCACGTTCGAGCGTGACCCGCTGCGCCTCGTCCATCCGCAGGTTCCGTTGGAGCACCTCGAGCGGGATCACGATCGTGCGCTGATCGACCTCGTACAAACCCGATTGGAACTCGTTCGCGATGGGCATCGTGATTGTTTTGGGATCTACCGGGCGTCCGTCGCTGTCCAAGGACAGGACCGTTAACCCGACCGAGCCGTTGTGTGGGAGGAAGACGGACTCATGCGCCACGCGCCCATCCGACAAGGCCCGATTGACACCCTGCGGCTCGTACCCGCCCCATTTCGTGCGGTAGTTCAACCCCGTCACCTCGACACCCAGCACACCCGCCGGCTGCAACTGCCCGGTGTCCTCATCAGGGCGCGTCAGGTTCAACCCGTTCTCGTGGATCTGCGCGAGATCGATCCCCACGTCCTCACGCAGCTCGTCCGCGATCAGGCGCAGGTCCTCTCGCCCCTTGTCCTTGGGAGTCGGTTCCGTGATCGGCTTCCACCACAATGTGTCCGTGAACCCCGTCACATCCGAGTAACTCGTCGCGTCCACGCCCTTGATCTGGATGAGCTCGATCCGCCCGTCGGGGAGTTGCACCAATCCGAACGTCTCGATGATCGGCGTGGCGGCATCAATCATCGGATCATCTTCAAGCATCTCGATCAGATCGTCGTAATGCCCGAACCCGACGTTCGGCCAAACGATCGCGACATCGCCCACCAAGACGCGCCCGCTCTGGATCAACGACACCAAGAACCCGCCCATGACGGACCAGGTGACGAGGATCGTCGCGACGGACAGCATCACCGCGACCATCGCCAGCATGGGCATGATCTTGCGGGTCAGGTACTTTCGGGTCAGCAGCGCTTGGTACACGGCGGAGTGTATCCCTTTCTCAGACCCCCATCGGCATCTCTACGAACTTATCGCCACCGGTTGTTCGCGCGATTCATGTCCGGCAACACTTGATCGGGATCGAGGATGATCGTTTTCACCCGGCGCCCGTCCGTCTTGAGACCCGCCTGCCACCTGCTCGTCTGGTGCCAGATCTCCACGGGAAGATCAACCACTTCGCGTGACCCGTCGCGATACTCGACGAGCATCCGCACGGGCATGACCATGTCCCCGAGGTTATCGAGGACGACGATCGCGCCGTCGGGGGTGTCCTTGACCGCGACGATCGCCTGATCGAGCGCGTCGGGTTCAAGGAACCACCCGCGCCAGAACCAGTTCAGGTCCGCGCCCGCACCGTCCTCCATCGCGCGGAAAAAATCACTCGGCTGGGGGTGCTTGAAGTACCACGCACGCATGTACCCTTGGAACGCATCATCGAAACGCTCGTTCCCGAGGATGTACTCACGCAGGAGGTACAACCCGTACCCGGTTTTGCGGTACATGAGCCCGCCGACCCAGCGCGGCCAGGTGCGATCGGGCTTGGTCATGATCGGCTGACAGTTGCCCGAGCTGCAGATATCGATCGTCTGCTGCATCGCGCGATCGATGTTCACGTCTTCCTTGTACCACGCAGCCTTCGAGTACAGGTTGATGAAGGTATTAAACCCCTCGTCCTGCCACATGTACCGGCGTTCGTCGGAGTTGATCACCATCGGGAACCAGTTGTGCCCGACCTCGTGATCCGTGACCCCGAACAGACCGCGCGGGTTGGTGCGAGCGCCGCAGAAGATGATCCCGGGATACTCCATCCCGCCTTCAGGGCCGTTGATGTTGCTCATCGCGGGGTAGGGGTACGGGAAGAGGAAATCGGAGTAGAACTCGATGGAGTGGCGGATGTACCGGGTCGACCCGCCGTCGGCGTGATCGGGTCCCCAGACCTCTGCTTCCTTCGGGTAGAGCGATTGACACAGCACGCGTCGGGTGCCGCCGCGCCCGTCGGCAATCGCGACGCTTGCTGCATCCCACATGAACGCGTCGGAGGCAGCCCATGCAAAAGTGCGGGCGTTATCGATCTTGAAGCGCCAGGTCATCATCCCATCACCCGCCGGGCGAGAGGATCGCGTCCCGACTTCTTCGGGTTTGATGATCCAGACGGGCTCGTCGGAGCGCATCGCCTCGTCCATGCGCGACTGCTGGGTCGCGGTGAGCACTTCCTGCGGGTTGGTCAGCATCCCCGACCCCGACACGATGTAGGTGCGCGGCACGGTGAGGTTGACGTTGTAACTCCCGAAGTCCGTGTAGAACTCCCCGCTGCCCAAGTATGGGAGGGTGTTCCAACCATGGACATCGTCGTACTTACAGACCTGGGGGAACCATTGGGCGAGCTCGAAGATCTTGCCTTGCTCCACGACTTCCGATCCCATCCGGCGCAGGTGCGGGGGGACGGGGAACGAGAAGTCCATCTCGAACACCAAGGTCTGCCCTGATGCGAGGGGTGACGGGAGATCGAAGCGCCCGAGCGTGTCGTAGACCTTCATCTCTAGATCACGCCCGTTCGTTTCGAGACGATCGATCGTGTACCCGCCTCCGAAGTCGTACTCGAGCATCTTCATGACGCTCCCGGGTGTTCGGGAGTTGGTGCCGATGGAGTCGCCCCGGAACAGGTTCTGTTCGAGGTTCATCCAGATGTACCGCAGCGTGTGCGGCGAGTTGTTCGTATAGATGATCCGCATGCTCGCGTCGATGACCCCGGAATCGGGTTCGAGCGTCGCGTCGATCTCGTAATCACAGGTCTGCTGCCAATAGTCCGGGCCGGGCATGCCCGATCCGAGTCGCATCTCGGTGGGTGTGCCCCAATCGATCTGGGCGAAGATGTTCTCGCCGTCCGATCCGCCTTCGCGCCGGAACCGGTCGTCGACCGCGCCGACGGACTCGATCGCGCCCACACCCGGGCGATCGCCGGACCCGCTCGAGGTAGTCGAAGTCGAAGCGCACGCGCTGAGGGTGATCGATGAAGCGATGAGGGTCACAACCCCGAGCGCTTTGGCAGCGCGTTGCACAGCTTGGAAAGGCATAGAAAAACTCCTGAGACAAACGCCGAGCACGAACCACTCGGCAGAGAGAAAACACGGATCCTGCGTCGCGAGGATACCAGAACCCGTTGTATCGTGCATCTCCGCTCAGGTTGCGACGCGTCAAAGCTTGCGATCGAGCAAACGATACTGAACCGCTTCACCGACATGCTCGGGGCGAACGGTCTCGGAACCCGCGATGTCGGAGATCGTCAGCGCGACGCGTCGGATCTTGTCGTAGGCACGCGCACTGAGCCCGAGCTGGGTCATTGCCTGTTCGAGGAGTGCTTTGGCGGTGGATTCAACAGCCATGAACTCGTCGAGTTGCTTGCCCTTCAATCGCGAGTTTGGGGTATCTCCCTGACGGCGTATCGCGCGTTCACGCGCAGCGATCACTTGCGAGCGCATCGTTGCGGTATCGGTGCCCGTTGCTTTCTGACTCAGCTCACTCCATGGGACTGCGGGCGCCTCCACATGCAGATCGATGCGATCGAGCAATGGCCCCGACAAACGCGAGAGGTACCTTTGCATCTCGCGCTGTCCGACTTCTCCCGGCGCGATATCGCCCTTGGGTGTCGGGTTCATCGCGGCGACGAGCATGAAGGAAGCGGGGAACTGGACGGTGCCGTGCGATCGGGCGATGGTGACGACATGATCCTCCATCGGCTGACGCATGGTTTCGAGCACATTGCGGGAGAACTCGGGGAGTTCGTCGAGGAACAGGATCCCGTGGTGCGCGAGTGAAATCTCCCCGGCACGGGGGATCACCCCGCCGCCGACGATCGCGGGCGAACTCGCAGTATGGTGCGGCGTGCGGACGGGTCGGGTCGAAACCAGTCCTCGCTTCGCATCGAGCATCCCGGCGCTGGAATAGATCCGGGTGACCTCGATCGCTTGTGACGGGGTCATCGTGGGCATGATCCCAGGGAGGGCCTTGGCCATCATGGTTTTGCCCGTCCCGGCGGGGCCGAGCATCACGATGTTGTGCTGACCCGCCGCGGCGACGACGAGCGCCCGTTTGACGGATTCCTGCCCTTTCACTTCCGCGAAGTCCACCGCGGCGCTCGTCTGCTCAAGCATCGACGCGACATCGGCGGTTGGATGCGGTTCGAGGTCGAGCTCGCCGTTGAAGAGCCCGACGACCTGCGACAGACTCGCGACCCCGAACACCCGTACGCCTTCGACAACCGACGCTTCCGCAGCGTTCTTTGCAGGGACGACGACGGCATCGAGCCCCAAGTCCCGCGCAAGTGTCACCATGGCGATGACGCCACGGATCGGACGGATGCGCCCATCGAGTGCCAACTCACCCGCGATGAGTGCTCGTCTCGGGTCGAGCCCACCCGACTCGTCCTCGAACTCAAGCACCCCTCCGCCCGAGTGGATGGGTGCGGGTGCGCGGACGGGCGACGGATGGATCACGCCGCTTGCGACCATGACCCCCACCGCGATGGGCAGGTCGTACATCGGGCCTTCTTTGCGGACATCCGCGGGCGCGAGGTTGATCAGTGTCCGACCCGCGGGCATCGGGTACCCGGAGTTGCCCATCGCGGATCGGACCCGCTCAAGGGATTCCTTGACCGCTGCGTCAGGGAGACCCACCACGATCTCCTTCTGAAGCTGCGTGTCATCCAGATCGACTTCGATCTCAACAGGCTGCGCGTCGATCCCCTGTAACAGAAAGCTGCGTACTTTGGGTATCATACCGAACAAAATACCAAATACCGAACACGAATCAACCCGCCTGTTCGGATTTTGATCAACTCTCTCCGCTGCTTATCCACGGAACCGCTTTCCTGTACCATCTGGGCATGATCAACCACCGATTTGTGCTCCCTGCGCTCGCCATCATCTGTACCCAACACGCCCTCGCTCAGGAAACCGACCCAGGCGTGACCTTCCGTGTCTACCAGGTCACCGGCGACATCCAGACCATCCCCGAGATCGCACCGGACCAGACGCCCAACCTCGATGAACGCCGCGACTCGATCGACGCTGGGAACGATGACTTTGGCAATATCCCCGCCCCGTTCGTCACGCATGTCATCGGGGAACTCATCATCACCGAGCCGGGGCGGTATTCGTTCATGCTCACGTCCGACGACGGGTCGCGCCTGCGGCTCAACGGCGAGACCATCCTCAACCACGACGGGCGACACGCTGCGATCGAGAAGACTAGCGAGCACATGGAGCTTGAGCCGGGCACCTACACCCTCAACATCGAGCACTTCGATTCCGGCGGCGGGCGCGCCCTCAAACTCCAATGGCTCACACCCGACGCGCTCGAGTACACCGATATCCCGATCGAGCATCTCCGCACACAGCGTGACCTGACCCGGGTCACCTCTCCGGGCGACAAACGCATCCTCGGGCAGAATCGTCCGGGCGATCGCACGCCTCTTACTGGGGTTCACCCCGGGTGGGACCTCTCCACCATCCGACCCGAGGGGTTCGAGCCCAAGGTCGGCGCGATGTGCTTCCTCCCTGACGGACGCCTTGCCATCGGCACCTTCGATCCGCTGCAGCGCGATGATCGATCGCTCCCCGATATCGATTCCAAGGAACCTGACAAGCTCTACGCGATCCTCAACTGGGACGCGGAAGACCAATCCAAGATCGAGGTCGTCGAAATTGCGACGGACCTGTACGAACCGAGTGCGATGTGCGTGCATGAGGGTGAGCTGTATGTGGCGCATCGCAAGAGGGTCGAGCGCCTGCGCGACATCGACAACGACGGGTACTTCGAGACGCACGAGCTCATCGCGGACGGGTGGGAAGGGTGGAACTACCACCAGTTCGTGTTCGGGCTTGTGCCTCACAACGGCAAGCTTTACGCAGCCCTCTCCACCGCGATGGCGCCGCCCGCGTGGGAGGGGATGCAGGACAACGCCGGGTCCAACGGCCCGATGCGGGGCGGGCTCATCGAGATCGACATCGAAGCGAAAACCGCGTTCGTGATCGCGGGTGGGTTGCGCACGCCCAACGGGCTGGGCGTTTCGCCCGACGGCGCGCTCGTCTACCTCGACAATCAGGGCACCTGGATGCCTTCCTCCACACTCGCCGAGATCATCCCGGGTCGGTTCTATGGGCACTACAACAATGCCAACTTCGTCCCCAACCTCGCCGACCGCTTCCCCGATGGGGGGCACCCGAGCGTGTACGCGGATCGGCCGCGGACGCCTCCCGCGTTGTGGCTGCCGCAGAACGAAGTGGTGAACTCACCGACGCAGCCGCTGCCGATCACGGAGGGCCCATTCAAGGGGCAGATGCTCGTGGGCGAGCTGACCGCTGGTGGTGTGCGGCGGGTGTTCCTCGAACGCGTCAACGGGCAGTTGCAGGGTGCGCTGTTCCGCTTCACGCAGGGGCTCGAGTCGGGCGTGAATCGCATGGCGTGGGCGCCGGATGGATCGTTGATCGTCGCGGGGATCGGCGCGGGTGGGAACTGGAACTGGCGCGGGACGCAGTTTGGGTTGCAGCGGCTGACACCGAATGGGGAGGGTGTGCTTGAGTTCCACAGTGTGATTGCAACGCCAACCGGATTTGATGTCTGCTATCTCGAACCGGCACAAGGCCAGTCCGCCGATGTCGTCAGCGGGTACAGCGTCACCTCATGGACATACGAACCAACCACCCGGTACGGCGGTCCCAAGGTCGATCAACGCACGCATGAAGTCACAATCAATCGCGGGTTCCACGGCGTGCGGGATCAACTCTTCGTTGATGATCTTGAAACAGGGCGCGTCTACCACATCGTTGCGCACACATACGAGGGCAAAGGACACGAACTCTGGTCCACCGAAGCGTGGTACACGCTCAACCAGATTCCACGGGAGTACGAGCCGTTTGATATCGACATCGCACCCGAGACTCCAAACCACGACGGCGTTGGTATCGGTGTCCTCCCACCCGCCGATGCGGTCACGCTCATCGCCCGCTCCACCGGCGTGGCGATGCGGTACGCCAACCGCCCCTACCCCATGACGAACATGACGCAGGACGACCTGCTCAACGCCCAAGGGTACATGGCGGTCGGCAACGGGTCGGGCGATCTGTCGTCGACCACATCGTTCGGCGATGCACGCATCCACATCGAATGGCTCTCGCCGCCCGGGGGCTCTGGTCAGCTCGCGGGGAACTCGGGTGTGTATCTGCAGGGCAAGTATGAGCTCCAGGTGCTCGGCACCAAACCCGGCGATGAACCTCTGCAAGCCAACGAAGCCGGCGCGTTCTACAACATCAAACCCGCGGATACCAACGCATCGTATGGGCCCGGTGAATGGCAGGCATACGACATCTGGTTCCGCGCAGCTCGCTTTGACGACAACGGGAACAAGACCCAGAACGCACGCGCGACGGTCTACTGGAACGGCATGCTCATCCACGACGACATCGAGCTCCCCCACCCCACTGGTTCGCAGCGGGCAGCGGGCGAAGCGCCCGCGCCGGGGCTCGATCGGATGATCGGGCCTTTGGTGCTGCAGGATCACGCGATGCGTGCGGAGGGACCGGTTCGGTATCGCAACGCGTGGATCGCGCCGCTTGACGACGCACCAGCCCCAACGCCCGGCCCGTGGACACGCCTGTTCGAGGACACCGACGAATCCGATTGGATCATCCGAGGCGGGCGCGCAACATACGAACGCAAGGACGGCGTCCTCGTCGGCACAAGCGTCCCCAACTCGCCCAATACCTTCTATACCACGAAGAAAACCTACGCCGACTTCGAGCTTATCTACGAGTTCCGTGTCCACCCCGAGCTCAACTCGGGCGTGCAGATCCGATCCGCGATCATGGGCGGCGTCGACAACCGCGACGGGAACCTGCAGGGGTACCAGATCGAGATCGACCCGGCGCCTCGTGCGTACTCCGCGGGGATCTACGACGAACGCCGACGCGGGTGGCTGCACCCGCTGCACACCATACCATCCCCCCGGCGTGCGTTCCGTCCGGGCGAATGGAACACCGTCCGCGTCGTCGCGCACGGCGACACCATCCGCACCTGGATCAACGGCGTACCTGCCGCCGAGATCTTCGACGCGATGACACCCGAGGGGCACATCGGGTTTCAGGTGCACGATGTGGGCGGGCGACAAGACCCGATGACGGTGGAGTTTCGCAACGCGCGGGTCAGGGAGCTCAAGTAATCACTTCGCGAGCTTGAGAAGTGCTTTCACCACTCGTTTCGTTTTCTTGTTGCTCAGATCAACAACCCCGAGATCCGAGTGGTACTTCAACCCTGTTCGCTTGATCTCCGCTGCACCGATCGCTTCTCGCGCAGCGTCGCATGCGCTGAGTTTGTTTCCACGATGGTGTTCGATGAGTGCCTTGGCTGCGTAGATTCGAAACCAATGCAATGGAAATGGATTGGACTCATCTGCATCGATCCTGTTATTGATGTACGCCCTTGCCTGATCGATATGCTCCCACATCTGTTCTGTCGCAACTAGGTACGCGAAGTGGATATCTGCTCCTGTGTCCACATTACCGGTGTACGCATCAAAGACATCAATGCATCGCTTATACGCGATCAATGCATCGTTCAGCATCCGGTGCTTCTCGAATGAGTGGCCGAGCCCGTCCCACGAGCCTCCTACCTGCATTGTCTCGTTCGGAAACTCACGGATGACCTGGTGCAATAACGCCCGACCATTCTCTGCGATTCTTAGATCAGGCTGATTCGCGAGAGTGCAACCTTGAAACTTCAGATACTGCGCCTTGTGAAAATCCGATCGGCTGCGCCTCCATCTTGCCCAGAATGCATCTTGCGTTTCCTGTGACCACTCCGTGTTTCGATACCAATCTTCTCGCGACATGGAATCTCCTGAAATGATCGCGTGAGTCTTAGACTAGCTCGAACCGCACCACCACGCAAGCCATGTACCGCTCGGTCTCTTCGGAGTGCTCTTCGCCGATGCGCACAAACCCGGATCGCTCGAGCGCTTTCATCGAACCCACATTGTCAATCGCGACAATCGCGTGCAGCGGGCGGGATGGATCGACCTCGATCATCCGCGCGATCGCGCCCGACGCGATGCCCTTGCCCCAGTGCGCCCGATCGATCCAGTACCCGATGTGACGTTCGTCCTTCACGGGGAATGTGTTGATCAACCCAACGACCTGGTCATCGAACAGGATCGTGCGTGCGATGGTGTTGGGGTTGTTGAGGATCGCGTCCCAGTGCGCGTCGAAGGCTTCGCGTGAGCGCGCGTGGACCTTCGCGAGATCGGTCGACACCGGGTCGAGTTGGTGCGTGTAGAAGATCTCGATGTCGGATGCAGTCGCGGGGCGGAGTATGACGGGGGCGCGTGTCACGCTGCGGACACCGAGCGGGTCTTCGCGTCCATCGTGGGGATGAATCGGGCGATCTGTTCGAGCACGCTCTTGCGGGATTGGCTCCGGCGGACCTCGTCCATCGACGACACCATGTCCGCGATGCGCGATTCGGAGACATCCGTCTCCTCGTCAAGCGCGTAGATCCCGGGATGGCTCGTCCGCATCAGACCCTCCGCGTCGTAACTGAGCTCCTCGTAGAGCTTCTCACCCGGGCGGGCGCCCGTCAGGACGATCGGGACGGTGTTGGGTTTGGTGGCGCCCATCGGGTGCCCGATCGTTGGGTCGTACCCGCACGCGCGGATGAACCGCTTGGCGAGCTTGAAGATCTCGATCGGCTCGCCCATATCCAGCACGAAGACCTCGCCCGAGTGCCCTACCTCGATCCCGCCGAACCCGTGCCCGGACATCGCGCCCGCTTGCATCACCAACGTCGCGGCTTCGGGGATGGTCATGAAGTACCGCGTCATGCGTTCGTCCGTCACCGTCACCGGACGACCCGCAGCGATCTGGTCCGCCCAGATGGGCAGCACCGAGCACGCGGAACCGAGGACATTGCCGAACCGCACCATGCTCAGACGCGTCTCGATCCCGGGCATCTGCGCGAGCGATTGCGTGTACATCTCCGCGAGTCGTTTGGTCGCGCCCATCACATTCACCGGGTTCACCGCTTTGTCCGACGAGATGAGCACGAACCGTTCCGCCCCCACTGTCACCGAGGCGTCCGCGATCGCCTTGGTCCCGAACAGGTTGTTCGTGACAGCGTGCGCCGGGTGATCCTCCATCAACGGCACATGCTTGTGCGCTGCGGCATGGAACACCACATGGGGCTGGTACCGCTCGAGCAACCCGAGCGTGCGGGACGCGTCGACCACATCGTGCAGGACCGCGACGCGTTCGATCTCGGGGTACGACTCACGCAGCGCCCGATCAACTTCGAACAGCGCGTTCTCGGCGCGTTCCATAAGGACGATCCGCTTGGGGTGGTAGCTCGCGACCTGACGCACGAGCTCGGACCCGATCGATCCGCCCGCGCCCGTCACGAGCACCGTCTTCTGATTGAGCGAACTCGATACGAGCACGCGATCGATCTCATGAGGCACACGCCCGACGAGCTTCGCCAGATCGATCTTCGGCGTACCGATCGTCACCTCCGAAGGCGTCGTCACAACGGGTGCGCTGTGCAACAGCTCATCCATCGGAGGCACGAACCGCTCGATCACCCCGGCGCGATGCAACGACACAGAAATCGTCCGCCACAACGCGCGTTCCGACGCGGGCAATGTCACGATCGCGCTCGTCACGCATTCCGAAGCAC
>SPJK01073458.1_pt1 | contig 11061 bp, 11 predicted proteins | sample 3741771 | NCBI WGS metagenome assembly SPJK01 (sample SAMN10925997, study PRJNA522277) | cold seep metagenome | isolation source: Elba SIP-enriched marine methane seep metagenome, extraction at timepoint T2 | place: Italy: coast of Elba, Mediterranean Sea
ATCAGGGCAGCGCACAAAAAAGAAAAGCCCGGCAGCCAAAATGGCTCCGGGCTTTTTATGAGGTGCCGACCGGACTCGAACCGGTGAATGTAGGTTTTGCAAACCTAAGGCTTAGCCAACTTGCCTACGGCACCGCAGAAGCGGCGGTTCAAATGCAACGCTGAGCCCCCTCAGTCAAGGCTCAAACGCAAAAAAGACCGCGCTCGCCGCTAAACCCTTATTCTTCGCTCGCTGTCTTAATCACCCGAAATTTGTTGGGTGGCGTGCGACTTTCGAACTCTTTGTGGAGGGTCTCAGCAACGCTGGGCTCAAGCACATCGGTGAGCGGGCGCCAGTGCACCGCATCCCCTTTGGACCACTCAGCGGCAGGTCCGTTGGGATCTTTCGCCAAGCGCATCAGCTCCTTGTCCAGATGCTCACTGGTACGTCCAAAAAACAGCTCTTCCCGGTCCAGGTTCACCACCTGGTAGACATACATCTTGTCCACGAAAATGGAGGTAACCGCCCCCTGAGCCGCCGTCAAGTCGGCGGATAGAGGCAAAACGACCGTTTGTTAGGCCTATCGAGTGCTCTAACCCTTTACGAGTGCAATACGGTGCGCTAGGAAACCGCCGCCAATGCCCATCTACGAGTACGGTTGTGAAGCTTGCGGGCACCACATGGAAGCCCTGCAGAAGATCTCAGATGCCCATCTGGTGACCTGTCCCGAGTGCGGCAAAGATAGCCTTAGCCGCCAGGTCTCTCATTCGAGTTTCTCCCTTAAGGGAGGCGGCTGGTACGCCGACGGCTATAGCGGAGGAACTAAAGGCGCAGCCGCCAAGAGCGACAGCTCTAGCGACAGCAGTAGCTCTAGCGACAGCAGTAGCTCTAGCGACAGCAGTAGCTCCAGCGACAGCAGCAGCGCTTCTTCCTCCAGCGCCTCGGAGAGTAAGAGCAGCCCTGCCAAGAGTTCCTCTTCTGATTCCAGCAGCTAGGGACGCAAGAACACCTTCTTTTGTCCGCTCTGACTCTCGGCGAAGGCTTCCTGCCACGCCGCAAGGGCATAGCTCTGCCCAAATAGGTCTTCCAGACCGGGCAAAGCACTCATCTCAACCGCCTCGGCAAAGCTGCCGTAGCTTTGCCCTACCAAACGCAGCCGCTTGGCCACTACCTCTGCGAAATCCACTGCCACTGGTCCTACAGGGCGGCTTTTGAGCACCAAACAACCTCCCGGTCGCAAAGCCCCTAGCGCAGCCTTGAATTCAATCTCCTGCGCTTGGCTCTCCACCACAAAATCGACGGATTCTTGGGGTCCCTGTACGCCCAAATGAAGCCTCTCAAAACCCCTTGCCCGCAGCAGCATAGCGGTGAGCTGGGCGATGCGGTGCTCCCCTTGAATCCAGCCCCGCTGCCCCGGCCCGATGGGAGCCGAAAGTACTCCTAGCGCCGCTGCAATAGGCTCTACATAGGCTCCCCGACCCAAGGAAGTCTCTGGCGGCAACGGGAGAAGGATTTGCTCAGGAAGCACGATGCGCTCAGCAAAACAGCCCGGTGCGGACACCCCCAGCTGGCGACGCTGGGAGCAAAAATGGGGCTCATTTTGTCGGCAAAAAGCACATTGTCCGCAGGCTAAAAATGGGTTGGCGGAAACCAGATCTCCCGACTGAATTCTACTGACTTCCGGCCCAACTTCGAGCACTCGACCGCAAAACTCATGGCCAAGAATCTGCTGCTCTGAACCTCCAAGCAGCCCTTGGGAAACATAGATATCGGTTCGGCAAACCCCCGCCAGCAACACTTCAATGAGCACCTCATCGGGTGAGCGGAGCGTGGGCTCGGGGACCTCTTCGATGCCCACCTGCCAGGATGTTTTTAATAATGCACGCATAGATATATCCACGATAGTGTACATCAGACACTACTGAATTTAAAAGGACTACCGTAGATACAAAAAAAGCCCCAGCCAGGCCCAAGGACCACAGCTGCGGCTTTTTGCTCAAATCAGTGGAATCTAGTCGTTGAGTTGGTCTTTCAGGACCTGCGAGGGCTTGAAGGTAAGCACTCGGCGGGCAGAAATCTCGATACCGCTTCCTGTTTGGGGGTTGCGCCCTACCCGAGCCTTCTTTTCCCGAACCACGAAGTTGCCAAATCCGGAAATCTTCACCGCTTCACCACGGGAGAGCGTCCCTTTGATGGACTCGAACAATAGATCCACGATGTCAGCCGAATCCCGGCGGGAAAGACCTCCGATGCTGCTGTAGACCGACTCTACAAAGTCAGCCTTAGTCAGGGTCTTTGCGATGGGTTCCGATGAATAGTTAGTCGGCGTTCCGTCCGCCATAGGTTGCTTACTCCTCCACTGCCTCAAGCAGCTCTAATACCAGCTGGCGCATCTCGCCCAAGCGGCGCGCTAGCAATGCTCGGTCGCTCTCGGCAACCTGCGTTCCCAAAGACCGGATCTTCTCCGGCAGCGCCATCGGCGGTGCAGACTCCAATGTACTGCGAACCTCGGGACGAGTATTTCGCTTACGTGCATCCCGAATGAGGTCCCGAGTCTGTGCCACCGTCAGTTGCTGATCGTACCGCAATCTACGGATTTGCAGGAGTAGCGCTACGTCTTCTCGACGATATCTTCGCTGTCTGGAGCTCGTTTTCTCGGGACGAATCCAAGAAAACTCATTTTCCCAGTAGCGAAGGACGTACGGCTTCACCCCAACCACCTGAGCAACTTCCCCAATTTTGAAGAAGAGCTGATCAGGCGGAATCCGAGGATCATCGATGGTTTCTAGCTGTGGATGCTGCGGATCGATCGGTGCTTGGGCCCTTACTTCAGACCAAGCCCCGCCCGCATCGGGTTCGACGCCAGAGCGAACTTCCTGAGGAAGTTCCTCAGTGGCCTCGCCAGGACTCGATTCCGAGCTAGGTAAAACCGCCTCGGGGACTTCAGGAGGCTCCGAGGGTAAGGCTCCAGCCAAGGGTGTAGGCATCTGGGTTTCGGTGAGGGGCGCCGGCTCGATGATCGAGGGCGCTTCGAGATGGGAAGCCTTCTGACCCCAGGATACGGCCTCGCCGTCTTCCTGACTGGGAGCGGGAGGTTCAAAAAGCCCCTGGCCCGCGCCGTAGTAACTATCGCCTCCGCCTAAGCCGTGCTCCTTGGCTTGTGGAGATTCGAGTGCTTCCCGAGCCCGAATTTCCGCCAATGCGCGGTCGGGGTCGAATGCAAATTCACCTGAGGCTGAGATACCTCCGGGGTCGGCTTTGCTAGGGGGCTGGTCCGGGCCGTACGCCAGCGCCTTGGGGTCCTTGGGATCCATGCGTGAAAGGAGCGGCGAGTCTGCCCCCCGATCAGCGGGTGGTCAAGGGACACAGATCACAAACCCTCAGGAACGCTAGATAAACCAGTTAGCCGTCCCTGAGCTTGGCGCCTAACTTATCTGCCAAGGCCGACGCGATCCGGCTCTGTTGGGCATCCACTTCCTGATCCTTAAGAGTACGATCGCCGGCTCTTAGAACGAAGGAAAGCGCGATGCTCTTCTGTCCTTCAGGCACCCCTTTGCCTTGGTATACATCGAAGATTTCCATCTGCTCGAGCAAGCTCTGGTCCGCTGCGCTCCTGCCAATCTCAAGGACCTGCTCTGCGAGCACACTTTGATCGACATAGAAGGATAAATCTCGCTGGGCGGGGGGAAGGTGCGGTGGCTGGGCAAAGCGGGCCGGTCCTCCCCGAAGCTGACTCATGGCGTGAATATCCAATTCAGCTAAGAATACGCTTGGGCCATCAAGGCCATTCTCCTCCGCCAAATCAGGGTGGATTTGCCCCATAACCCCTACAGGCTGGGTTCCCACTAGGACTTGAGTCGATGATTGAGGATGCAGCCAAGACTGCTCACAGGCTTCAAACCTGGCCTTCTTAATCTCGAAAGCCGCCAGGACAGCTTCAACAGCTCCCTTAAGGTCGTAGGCGTCGAGCAAGTCCTTAGTTCCTTGCCATCCGGAGGGATACCGCCGCCCCCGCATGAGAATACCCACCCGCTCTCCTTCATAAGGCAAACGGCCTGACTTTGGCGTCCAGGCGAAGGTATGGCCGACCTCGAACAACCTGAGATCAGTGATGCTAGGTAGATAGCTTTGGTTGCGGACCGCTGCCTTCAGCAGAGCAGGCAACAAAGAGACCCGCATGTATTTGCGGTCTTCACCCAGGGGATTCTGCAGTTCTACCGCCTGCCCAAGAGGCAGACCAAAGGCTTCGATCTGCTTTTGGCTGTTGAAGGCTAAAGAAATGGTCTCCAAGAAGCCTTCCGCCACCAAAGCAGCCCTCACTTCAGATTCAGCATCTTTGGGCGGGCCGTCGGTCCAGACTTGTTTGGCGCCCGGAGGCACTTCAGCCTCAAGGGCGTCGTAGTCGCCCATACGCCCTATCTCCTCGATAAGGTCGGCTTCGATGGTCAGGTCGACCCGGAAACTGGGCGATTCGAACCATAAAGTATCGCTTTGGTAGCGCTCTTCGACCTGGTTGGGCGCAGCGGACTCGCTCAGCCTAAGAGAGAGCAAGACCTGCTTGATCTCTGCCTCGGTGACTTCGCGCCCCAGCAGCATGGTGGCTCGGGCAGGACGAATGGGCACCACGCGGTTAGGCTTGCTCGTATTCTCAACCGCCACCTGGCCTTGGTGAATCTGACCTCCAGACCACTCGGCAATCAGACCAGCACAGCGGTCGAGGGCCTTTTCCACCATCTGGGGGTCGGTGCCCCGCTCGAAGCGGTAAGAAGCATCGGTGCTAAGGCTATAGCGCTTGGCGGTTTTACGTACCGAGCTAGGTTCGAAGTAAGCCGACTCCAGGAGCACATCCTGGGTCTTTTCATCGACCTCAGAGAACTTTCCGCCCATCACACCAGCCAAGGCCACGGGAACTTCAGCATCGGCGATGACCATGTCGTCGCTAGATAGTTTGAGTTCCTGGTCGTCCAGCAAAGTGAGCTTTTCTTGATCCTTAGCCTGACGAACGATGATGGTGCTTTCTTTGAGCTTAGCTAAGTCAAAGGCATGCAGCGGATGGCCCAGCTCCATCAAGACGATGTTGGTGGCGTCCACTACGTTAGAGATTGGCCTCAGGCCAATGGCTCGCAACCGTTGCTGTACCCCTTCGGGAGAAGGCCCCACTTTGACGCCTTTAATAACCCGGCCAACATATTTTCCGCAGGCTTTGGTATCTATCTGAACCTTCGTCAAACTATCCGCTGATGGCTCAACCTCTTGCAAACTATCTCCAGGGATGGATAGTTCCATGCAGTAGAGCGCAGAGAGCTCTCGGGCAATACCGTAGTGGCTCAAGGCGTCAGGACGATTGGGGGTAATGGACAGTTCGAAAGTGACATCGTCCATGCCCAAGACTTCAGCGATGGGGGTGCCGGGGATAGTTTCTGTAGAGAGAACCAGAATACCTTCGGAGGACTCAGCCAGACCGAGTTCTTCCAAGGAGCACACCATACCACAGCTTTCCACGCCGCGAATTTTCCGAGGCGCGATGGTGATGTTGACCGCAGGAAGGTGCACGCCCAAAGGCGCATAGGGAACCTTCTGACCTTCGGCAATATTAGGTGCTCCGCAGACCACCTCTAGGTCGCTTTGACCGTCAAAAACCGTGGCCAGGCGCAACTTATCGGACTTTGGATGGGGCCGCAGAGCCTTGACCTCGGCGGCCACTACGCCCTTGGCCATATCAGCCTGATTTTCGACGCCATCTATCTCAAGACCAACATTGGTGAGATCGGTGCCGATCTTATCGGCGTCATAGTTAAGGGCCGGAAGTAATTCTTTTAACCAACTAATAGAAGCTTTCATCGATTTTACCTTTAAAGCTGTCCCAAAACCCGGGCATCCCCAGAGAACATGTGTCCCAGACCGTTGATCGCCCAACGCAACATTGCCACCCGGTCGATTCCCAGCCCAAAAGCAAAGCCGGTATACTTCTCGCTATCTATCTTGCAGGCTTCTAATACATTGGGATGCACCATGCCTGCGCCAAGAATCTCTACCCAGCCGGTGCCTTTGCAAATCTTGCAAGTATCGCCTTGGATAGTTCCCGCACCGTCACAGAAGACGCATTCGATATCGACTTCCATGCCGGGCTCCACGAAGGGAAAGAAGGAGGGACGCAAACGCATCTCGCGCTCACCGAAGGCTGCATTGATGAAGCTCTTGAGCACACCCTTGAGATGGGCCACCGAAACTCCTTCATCGACCCATAAAGCTTCGATCTGATGAAACATCGGCGAATGAGTTTTGTCCTCGTCGACGCGATAGACGCGACCGGGCGAAACTATCCGAATGGGCGCGCCTTGGGCTTCCATAGAGCGAATTTGTACCGGCGAAGTATGCGTTCGCAGGACCAAATCACCGATGGCGCGCCCGTCGGGCGGACGCACGAAGAAAGTATCTTGCATATCCCGAGCAGGGTGGTCGCTGGGAAAGTTCAAAGCCTCGAAGTTATAGAAATCTAGTTCCACTTCGGGGCCTTTAGCGACGCTGAAACCCATGCGATGAAATATCTCCACCATATCTTGGATAACGCGATTGACCGGATGCACCCCGCCCTGTGGCCGATTACGACGTCCGGGCAAAGTCATATCTAAGCGGCCTTTGCGTAGCTCCGCTTCTTTGGCCGCGGCTTCCAGTTTATCTACCAGGGTCGTCAGCTCGCCTTCGAGACGCTGTTTGAGCTGATTAGTGGCCTGGCCGGCGCCTCGGCGTTCCTTAGGGGGAAGCTTGCCGACGCTGCGTAAAAGTAGGGTTAATTTACCTTTAGGACCAAAAAACTGGGAGCGAAGGCTCTGCAAAGCATCTAGATCATTACCGTTTTGCAGCCCGCCCAAAGCTGTCCTGAACTCGGACTCTACGGCGCCTAGCACCGCCTCGGTCGGGCCTTCGTTGAGCTGCTGTTGCTCCACTGATGACATAGGGCGCAGGACAGCCAAGGTCGCGCCTTTGGTCAACCCAAGCTGTGCGCCCTACCCCATGAAAGAACTAAGTTCAGGCCCCTTGCCGCAAAACTTTATCGCCGCCAAGCTGCGTCCATGGACTATTTCACCTTGGAAAAGTCGCAGCTGAAGCTGAGCAAAGTGGTCGCAGGAGGCTGGCAGGCAGGCAAGAGCGACTGGGTTGGTATCGACGATAAGGAGTCAATTTCTGCCTTCCAAGCGGCCTACGAAGCGGGGATCAATACTTTCGATACCGCCGCAGACTATGGTGAAGGACATGGGGAGCGAGTCCTGGGCCAGGCGATCAAGAGTTTTCGCCAGCAGATCTATCTCTCCTCCAAGGTTTGGCCCAACGAAATCACCCAAGACAAACTATCTTTGGCCTGCGAAAGGTCACTCAAAAACCTGCAGACAGACTATCTAGATATCTATTTTGTCCATTGGCCTTCAGGAAGCTGGGGCACCAAGCCAGTTGCCCTTGCAGAGACTATGGAGGCTTTGCAGAGCCTAAAAAAAGCAGGAAAAATTCGTGCAATCGGCGTGTCTAATTTTAGTCCCCGGCAATTACAAGAAGCCCTCGACCTTGGGCCAGTAGAGATAGTTCAAGAGTGTTATTCGCTGCTCTATAGGAACTATGAGAATACTCTCAAAGAGATAGTTCAGCAATACCAGCTGGGGATGATGGCCTATTCTCCTTTGGCTCAAGGCTTGTTGGCGGGAAAAAGCCCCGACACAGCTCTTGCCGCAGGAGACAACCGCCAAGACAACTATCTCTACTCCTCCGAATTCAGGGCCTTGGTAAAAAAGACTTTGGCGCGACTGAGAGAGCTCGCCGACCAAGAGGGGGTTTCGCTCAATCAGCTCGCTTTGGGATATATCGGCGTGCAAGAAGAGCAGATGGCAGTAGTGGGGGCGCGAAACGCGGCGCAAGCCACTCAAAATGCGCAAGCGGGCACTTTAAGGCCCAGCGAAGCGCTGCTGGGCCAGGTTGAAGAGGCGAGCCAGGCGCTCTTTGGAAAAACCAGAAATCTTCGCTGCTTGTGGAACTGGTCTGTCGAAGCTTGAGTCAGCTGAGCATTTTGCTCGCGGTGTTTGGCAAGCCCTCCTCAATCCTCAAGGAGATCGCCGATAGGGGGAAGCGTATGGACCTACACCAAATCATCTATACCAGTGTTTGTGCTGAGGGCGTCAGCTACCTCGATTTCCTGGATTTGGTCAAAACGGCCGATAGAAATAATAAGCAGCGGGACGTGACCGGGATACTGGCACACGGTGGTGGTAAGTTTCTAAGTGGTTTGGAAGGTCCTACCGAGGCCATCAACCAGACCTTCTCGAAGATCTGCAAAGATCGCCGTCACAGCGAAGTACAGATACTTAGTTACGACGCAGTCGCCGAGCGTGCCTTTCCCGATTGGGGCCTCTTCTTAATCAATCTCGACCAACCCCATCATAAACGTCGTGGCTGGCCCAAGGGTAAGTATGCGCCCGGCGAAGAGTTGTTCTTTCCGGACGACCCACGTCTGGCCTTTGCCCTACTTTGGGATTTGCGTTCCGCTTGGAAGCCCAAAGAGCTGCCCAAAGCAGCCTAGCAAGGCGTATTAGCTTCCCAGTCAGATACGGACAAATAGAGTCCGTTAGAGAATTCGAAGAGTTCGGGACAGTTCATGCCCGAGGCTCGATAGATGATATATCCGTTTCGGCGCCCGCAGTGATCGATAAATGAGACGCTGGTGCCGGCCTGATAGATGCAGCTACTATTGCAGCCTTCCCCACCTATTGCAGATCTAATATCAGGATATCGCTGCCCATTAAGTTCCACCACGTCAGGACAGATGGAGTTTTGGTCGCGCAGCACCCGAGCGTAGCGATAAGTCCCCCCGCAATCCACGATCACCGCATCTAATAAGATATAGTTGCAGGCTCCGGAGTCCGGCAGGCCTTGATCGGGAGTACCTAAGTCAGGCGGGCCCATGTCGATAGTTCCCAGGTCGGGCGGCCCCATGTCTGGGAGAGTCATCGCGTCGGCAAACCCCATATCGGCGGCGCCCGAGTCGGGAGTACCGAAGTCTACGCTCAGAGCGTCCATGCCTGGCTCGGCGTCTTGGTTGCCCACATCCAAGGCCCCGCTATCTCTCGCCGTTTGCTGCCCTGAATCGGTGGAAAGGTCCGCGCTCACCTGAGCATCAGGGGTGTTTGACTTGTCCTCACACCCCCAAAGTCCCACGCACAGCGCCAAAGAGATCTGTGCCATCCTTTGCATAAGCGGGACTATATCCGGCACACCTGTCTTCGGGTGGGTCTTTTCTGCCCTGAGAAATCCCTGCCCGGCAAAACTCCGATGGCCAAGCCGGACCGCTTTTCTTAAGAGCCCTAGGTGTTCAAGTTTCGATGGACCGTTTTTGCCCTGTTGCTTGGTGCTTGTGGCTCTGCTGAAGATGCTAAGCTGGAAAATGGGTCATTTTCCCCCTGTGGAGGGGCTTTGAACGGTAGCTGGGTCTTTCAAAGTGCCACGGTAGAGGGCAGCAACTGCAGCGAAGCCCCCACCGTGAGCGGCTTTCTGCACTTCACCGGCCAAGGACGAGTCTCGATTCAGCTCCAAGCCCAAGGTTTAGGCGCTAGCTGTCAGGTTTCTTCAGCTTTGGGCGGCTTCTTGGCCAGCGAAGGCAGCAAGGCCTGCCTAGCCAAAACCGCGGAGGGACTTACTGCTTCTCCTTGTCCTGGCGCCACGCCGGATAGCGACCCCACTTCCGCAGCTTTTGAATACTGTCGCGAGGGAGATAGTTTGCAGATTAAGACCAATACTTTGCTAGACCCCGAGGCCGAAGTGGTCTTCAACTTGGCGCCAGCCCCTTAAACTATCTACAAATTCTGAAAGCTTGCCGGCGGGCGTTCTTATGTAGCTCGCTGGTCGAGCGAGTAATCGAAGCTATCTTTCGCCAACGATCACAAGTATTGCGAGTTCCCCGCTGCGCCGCTACTTCCGCCTCTTGAGATAGTTTGGTGGCGATCTTCTCTAGCTCTTTAAGCCCCTTGATCACTTTGGGATTGGTAGCGTCGAGCTTCATGCCCGCTTCCCAGCGCTGAAAAGCCTCTTCGTAGCGGGAAGTCTCAAACATCTTTTGCCCTTGCTTAGCAAAAGCCTCCGATAGTTGGACCTCTAACTCTTTGAGTAGATAGGACTGCACGCCTTCAGGCAAAAAGCCTCGCTCCACCCGCTGCAACTCAATGAGCATTGCCCAAGCCTGAGAAGGCTCATTAGCGATCTCTCGCTTGGTACGCTCAAAGCGCCGGCGAACCTCTTCAACGCCCTGGCGCACCGACTGGGCCTCGCTTCGGGCGCTGCCACGACTGCGACGAATCCGGCGATTGAGCTTGCCCAAAGCAGGCCGTACTCGGCCGCGAATATAGTCATCCAGGATAGATGCCATACTATCGCCGTAGCGGCGCTTGAGAGCTTCTTTAGTATTCTTAGGTGCGCTAGAACTATCTTTTCCGGGCTTAGAACTATCTGAAGCACCACCTTGATAAGGTTCAAAGCTGAGCTTCGCTTTGCGTAGCCGCTTTTCTGCAGTGCGCACCCCAGCGAGGGCTTCTGAGTGATCAGGCAGGAGCCCCAGTACAAAAACAAAGCGCCCGTGGGCCCTTTTCAGGCTCCCGCGATTGCGCAGCTCACCCTTAGCTCGGGCAAGCTCGCTTTTGATGGCTTTTTCTTTGAGGGACTCGGCCCGCTTACGTGCAGCAGCTGCCTGAGGCACCTCGGTCGGTACCGAAACCCGTATTTGGTAGGCTTCCGCAAAGCGCCCCTGAGCTACAGCGCGATCTGCCTTGGAAAGGGCCGCTGCGGCGACTCGATAGCGTTCGGCCTTTTCTTTGAGGGACTTCGCCTCCTCATGCAGAGGATCCACCGCCAAAACCGCAGCTAAGGCTTGGCTAAAACATTGATAGTTCTGCTCCGCTTCGCAGTCCTTGGCCTGCTGCATTCGTTCAGCGGAATAGGCCACAACATCTATCTCAGAAGGTACTTGAGGGAGTTTGGCTGGTAAGCCAGAACTATCTCGCGGACTATAGGGTGCTGTGGCGGTATCTATCGGCGGCAATACTAAAG
>SPJK01108245.1_pt1 | contig 11056 bp, 9 predicted proteins | sample 3741771 | NCBI WGS metagenome assembly SPJK01 (sample SAMN10925997, study PRJNA522277) | cold seep metagenome | isolation source: Elba SIP-enriched marine methane seep metagenome, extraction at timepoint T2 | place: Italy: coast of Elba, Mediterranean Sea
CCTTCGTCGACCACTAAAATCATCAGCGGTATCACGAGAGCATCAACAACGTCACACCTGCCGATGTCTACTTCGGACGCGACAAAGCCATTCTAAAACAACGCGAAAGGATCAAACGAAAGACACTGGAAGCGCGACGCTTGCATCACCGCCAGCACGCCGCATAATCAAACCAACCAGATGAGCCAAACTCTCTCTTAGTTTACGCAGCCATTGGTCCAAAAAACCCTGACGACGGACAGGTATAGGCGCGGAGCAATTGTAGGAACTGAAGCGTCTGCAGAATTGGAGCCGGTTAAGCAAACGATCCGGGGGATCGTTTGTCAGGCGGAACAACGAGCAGCTGATAAGGGCCGTATTGGATCTGACATTAGACAAGCTGATCTTGGCGGAGGTATCAAGGGATGACGGGCGTTAAACAAACCATCCAGTGGATGGTGCGTCGCCCTGAACGCGAAGCCCTTCTAAACCCCGCTCGTCGTCCCACTGCCCGGCAGTCGATTGCCAAGCAATCGATGAAAGGGGCTTGTATTGATCATGTTCGAACTGAGTTGAATGGTCGTTCATTGAAACGCCAATGGTTCAAGTCCAAAGGGCGATGGGCCGAGGACAATGGTCCAGTGATGAATGCAGCCGGGAATGTCTGGCCATTGTGGTCGCTAAGCCGAATGGAGCCTCGCTCGCGGAATTCGTAGGGCCTGTGGAGGCAATGCCAAAACATAAACTGGCCGGACACACGACTGTACTGTCAAAATAAACGCAACGATAGCCAGAAACGCTTACAACGCGGGAGTCACCCATACAAGACATTCAGCCAGGGCTGCAGCGCTGGGTCATCGATGCGAGCGTTCGCTGCAGCATCGCTATTTGAGTTTGATCAATTTGGTACTCTGACGGACAAACGATCAGTTCCCCAGAAAATCGCCTTGAATAAGCGGGCCACCGCCTGTGGTGTCGTTGATCACGAACACGCCGCCAGCTTCCGTTGCTTGAGGACCGAAAAACTGCCCGGACACCGACGTTGTTTGCGTGCCTGACAGGGCAAGCGTTGATCCAGTTGTTGCCGACGTTCCTCCCGCAAATCCTGTTCCGCTTACGGACGCACCGCTAAGTGTGATTGTCCCGACATTGCTCACACTCGAAGCCGCAGCCACTGTAGGGATTCTCTGACCGGACAGACCGCTGAGTGTCGTCGTCACAGTTCCGCCAGAGCCGAAGCTAGCCGCAATCGCAGCCGTCCCGGTCAATTCATAGAGACTCGTTCCGACCTGCGCAGACAACTGAGTGTCGCCAGAGTAGGTCGCTGACCCGCTTGTGGGCATATCGCTCGCCAACGTCGAGACACCGACAACTCCGGTTGTGGTTTGTGTGCCTTGCGGTGAGGCTTGATAGCGCACGGCAAAGCGTCCGGGATTGGCCGTCAACGCAACTTGACCGCCGGATGTGATTTGCATCAACCGGCGCGCCGCGTCCACGTTGCCGCTCAGGCCCGCAATCGATGCGTCGCCTGATGTACGATCCAGCGATCCGGTCCCGGAGGTGGTTGTATTGTTTGCGGCATTGAGGGACGCAAAACTTAACGGAACAGTTCCGGTCGTTGCCGCGTCCGCGAAGGACAATGCGCTTGGGTTTACGGTTCCGGGCGACACGGCCGTCGCACCGCCGCCGCTATTACATGCGGTTAGGGCAAGCAGTGCGATCATTGGATGGCATATGGAAGCCGTTTGAAGTTTACGCATGGGTGCAATCCTTAAACGAAAATAAAGTCATCTAGGCTCAGATCAGCTGTGACAAGTCCTGTGAAGACGATGGTGGTGCCCTGCGCATTGAAAGTTGCGACACCCTCGATGTCCGAGACATTGGCCAAGGCCGCCGCGGCAGAGCCAAAGCCCATCGCGCTGACGTCAATCCTGTCGACACCGCTTTCAAACTCAGGGCCAGTGATGCTGCTGTTGGCAAGCACGGCAAAGTCGATGGTCAATTCGCCAATCGTGTCGTTGCCGTCCCCAGCTGCGAAGACGAACACATCTGCCCCGCCGCCGCCCATCAGCAAATCATCCCCGTTTCCACCGTTGATCTGGTCATTGCCAAACAGGAACGAGCCGACATCGCCTTTGATAACATCATTGTCCGATCCACCTGACAACATGTCGTCGCCGCAACCACCGACTATAAGGTCATTGCCGCTGCCACCATCAAAACTGTTCGTACCGCTCAAAGCACCGATTTTGTCGTCGCCCGCGCCGCCCGAGACAACATTGTCGTCGTCGTCGCCTGTGGACACGGTACCTGGGGTGCTGACGAAGTCTCCTTGAGAGACGATGCGACCGCCCCCATCCTCGTCCGGAGTGATATATTGCAACTCTGTCCCGCTGTTCTTGATCTCACCGCCTGTGACGGTGACTTGTCCTTGTGTTGTCAGCTTCAAGCCGACATCAAAGCCGTCGATCTTGACGTTTTTCACTTCCAGCCCGTTTTCATTCTGAAAGTGCGCCAGATCGAGCCCGACTGTCCCCTTAGAGGTGCCATTGACCAGCGTGAGGTTCTCGAACGTGACTTTGTTGGCATAGGGTGCAGCCACGGCGGATTGCTCCACATTCCAGATCGTGCTGTCAGAAATGGTAGACCGAAGTTGGTTATCATAGGCAAGCGGCGGCGGTGTGGTGCCATCCTCTGTGTACAGACCATCGCCGAAGAACTCGGTATGCAGATAGTAGATCTGAATGCCCTTGGTGGTGCCATATCCTGCGTTGTCTTTGAATGAGCCGATAGGCACGTCCATGATCTGCATCCGGGGGTCAGAGCCGATCAGGTTTCCGTTCGGCACATTCGCTGCATTATGAAATACCTTTTGCGTGCTGCCATCGGCGGATTTCTCCAAAAGGCCCTCGGGCCACCAGATATAGGCGTGACCAGAAGCTCCCGCGACCACATTACCTTCGACCTGCACATTTGGGCCGTGAAACCAGAACCCGTCGCCCTGAAATCCATAATCCTGCCGCTCCTCGCGCGCATCCGGGTCAACATCGTCCTGAGACATCAGCGGGTCATTGGGGTTCACCGTGCGCAATGCGATATTGCCTTTGAAGGACCCGATCTCGTCCCCCGCTTCAGTGTAGTAGGCCGCACCGGTCACGTCATAGCTGACATTGCCGACGAAATCGACGTTGGACGAGTGGTTCACAAAGCCCCAGCCCGGAGAGCCATCCACGACAGAGCCTGAAACATGCGCCGCGTCACTGCCCGGTGCGGTCCCGCCTTTGTGGACGTGGAACGCATAGCGTCCACGAACGTTGTCTCCACCGAGGTCAGTGGGCGCATTGGTCGGATGAAGGTCAACGAACTCGAGGTCGTTGTAGGGGACGGACTTGTCCGATCGGCCAAGGTCCTCGAACGCGACATTGCGGATGTCCACATCATTGGTTTGCATGACCATGACGTGACCCCGATGCGCAGTGGCCGTGTTTTCTGATGCGATTTCGACGTTGCGGGTCAGGTTGGCCACATGCACCTCAAGATCCGCGCGGGGGGCGGCGTGATCATAGGTCAGGGGGCGGTCGAAGCTGATCGTAGTCCCGTCAATGGCCGTGATCGTCACCTTATCGTCCTGCGTGGGCGTCTTAGGGTCCGTGCTTGCAATCACGATCTCGTCCCCGACCTTCCAGCCGGTGGGTGCTGATTTCAGCGTAAGCGAGGTGTCGCCTTTCATCGGATAATCCTGAACCGCGACAAAGCCGGTTTTTTCGGCGCCATTCATCGTGGTTTTGCCATGGAGCAAAGCGCCGCGGCTGACCAAGGAGGGATCCCAAGTTTTGTCGATAGCCCCGTCATCCGCGATTGTGATTTTGGCCGTGACATCAGCATCGATCGGGTTAGCGGCCGTCCCAACAATCAGATGTCCCGATTTGGTCGAGACCAGCGTATCGACCTTGAGTTCCGTGTTCACATTGGTGGCAAAGTCCAGCGTGCCGTCGAGGCGGACTGTTTTGATTTCGGACGCAACAATGCCGTCGACCGTGACCTTTAGGCCTACAGGGATATGAACGCGCGCACCCGCAGAGGGGACTTGCCCGTTTTCCCATGTGGCAGGGTTAGTCCAGTCGCCGGTCATTACCGCACGGTGGGTGACCTGATCCAGTGAAACCAGTTTCATCGAGGGCATCATTTGCTGGCGCGTCCTTCTCAATATGCCTGCATCTCAGGCGTTGTCATGTGCTCGGTCTGCCGGGCGATGAAAAGGATATTAAGCTGGACGGGCTGATCCAAACCTGTCATTTTTTGTCAGCGAATTGTCAGGTTGGGGCCGCTAGGTCTACGCAATGGGTAGATGGCTGCAAATCTCGATTGCACTACTGTGCTGGGGGCCAGCCCCTGCTCTGGCCTGTGGAGCCGGACCCTCCAGCTTCGCCGACTTGGTGGCAGCTTTGCGGGCCATGGATGACCTGCGTGGGGCGCGGGTTTTGACGGTCGAACGGGTGGCGCTCGCCCGCGACCGCTGCACCCAGTTCTGGAGCGTGGATGTCCTGACGGCCTCACGCGACATCGACATTCTGATCCTTGATGATACCACCCTTGAACACCGGGACATTGACCTAGAGGATCTGGTGATCTTGCAAACCAACGTTGGGGCGGGCGGATGAGACTACTGCTTGTGGAAGACGACGCCGATCTGGCTGAAGCCATGTTGACGGCCCTATCGGACGTGGGGTTTGTCACGGATCACGCCTCATCCGGCGAGGACGGTCAATACTTTGCCGAGACTGGCCAATACGCGGCGATGATCCTTGATATCGGGCTGCCGGACGTGGATGGCCTGACGGTACTAACGCGATTGCGCAAAACCGGCCTCAAAACGCCCATTCTGCTGCTGACCGCTCGCAACGGATGGCGCGACCGTGTGACGGGTCTGCGCGCGGGGGCGGACGACTATCTTGGCAAGCCCTTTGAGCCGGAAGAACTGCTCGCCCGGATTGACGCGCTGATCCGGCGGTCCAGCGGACAAACCGATCCGGTGATCGCCGTGGATGATCTACATATCGATCTATCTGCCCGCAGCGTCTCTCGGTTGGGGCGCACAGTGTCTTTGACAGCCAGCGAGTTCCGGGTGCTGGCCTGCTTGGCCGTGAACCGGGGCAAGGTCCTGTCCAAAATCGACCTGGCCGAGCAGATGTGGCAGGAAGAAACCGACCGCGACCTGAACACCGTCGAAGTGTTGATCGGACGGCTTCGCAAAAAGGTCGGCGCAAGCACGATCCAGACCCGGCGCGGACATGGCTATGTCATCCCTTAGACGCCCGTCCATCCGCCGCCGAGTGATCTTGAGCGGGCTGGTTTGGGGGGTGCTGACACTGTCCGTCGCGGCCGTTGTCTTGGTGGGTCTCTTTCGCAGCCATATCGAACGGCAAGCGGCGGTCGAACTGGATGGCCACTTGCTGCAACTGATCGCGCTGGCAAAGATGGAACCGGAGCGTGTGGTTTTGACCGGTACACTGGCTGATCCACGCTATACGCTGCCGGTGTCAGGGTGGGTCTGGCAGATCCGCGATGGCCAAAACATCTTGCTGCAATCTGCCTCTCTTGGACCGATTGACGTGGGATCGGCACCCCTCTCGCCCCCGATTGAAACGGCTGCGACGTTCCAAGGCCCCTTGGACCAATCTCTGTTTGGCTTTGCGTTTGATCTCACCCCTCGTGGCGCGGACGCGACGCTGACCTTTGCCATCGCCCGACCGCAACAAGAGTTGTCCGAAGCGCTGGCGCAATTCAGACGTCAGGTTTGTGTCCTCTTGGGGCTCTTGGGCGTTGGGCAGGTCCTGACCGTCCTTTGGCTGACACGGGTCACGCTGACCCCGCTCGATCATCTTCGCCGCCAGGTCACCGCGATGCGCGACGGGACGTCCGCGCCTCCCGCACAGAACGCGCCCTTGGAACTCGAACCGATTGCCGAGGAATTGGGTGCCCTCGAACAGCATGTCACGCGGCTGATCGAGCAAGGTCGTGGCCGCGCCGCTGATCTTGCCCATGCAATCAAGACGCCACTCGCGGTCTTGCGGCAGCTGCATGCGGGCGATCCACGCCCCGGGCTGCAAGATCAGTTGAAAAGCCAGACCGCCCGGGTCGATGCCGCCCTCGAACGCCATCTGGCCACAGCTCAAACGGCTGGCCGCGCACGTGTGGCAATCGCTGTGGCACCGATTCTTGCCGATCTCGAATTTGCGCTTCAGACGGCCTTTGCGCACCGCAACATCCAATGCGACATATCCGTCGATCCAGAAATCGCGGTGCGCTGCGAGGAAAACGATGCTTACGAGATACTTGGCAACGTCTTTGAGAACGCCTTCAAAAATTCGTCCACCCGCATCGTGATCCGCGCGGAGGTTACACAGCAGGGGACAACGATCATGATCGAAGATGACGGTCCGGGAGTGTCACCAGATATGATCCAGCGCATTCTGCAAAGGGGCGTCCGGTTAGATCAAACTGTCGAGGGTCAAGGCATAGGCCTGTCAATCACGCAGGACCTTCTGGACACCTATCGCGGATCGCTGACCCTTGACGTCTCTGCTCTTGGCGGCTTGCAGGCCATGGTCGTTTTGCCCTCTGCCCAGACGGCATCAAGTTGAACGTACATGGTTGACAAGTGTGGGTCCAAAATAGTCAACTGACGACTGTCGCTCGTCTCCAACATCGATCTCTTCGGTGTGGCCAGTCGCTCCAGACTATAACTGCAGGTGCAAAATCGAATTGACTTGGAACCCGTAGTGCGCTGGACGAAATTACGGCCAAAGAGCTCGATTGTGTGATCCACAATCTGGGCCTGCAAAATCGACAAGCGAAAGTGGATGCAGGCGTAACTGACCCAGTCGCTGTTATCGCCAATTCCGTGCATCTTTTTTGCGCTTGAAATGAAAACAAGTCCGATGTTGCGCTGGTGGCTTGGGGGCGGCTCCGGTTAGCGGCATGATCCTAACATAAACGGTTTTTGCAATGCAGTTTCACGATTTCTGTGGCGGTGTTGTTGGAGATGCCAAGGTTCCGCTTTGGGATGAAAAAGACCTGGTAATTTCGAGCTTCAATTGGGGGTCTCAAGGTGCTTCGTATGAACACCCTTTGGACGAGCTAGGAATCCTCATTTACGGCGAAGGGATAGCAGATCTTGTCCATTCTAAGCTTATGGCGTTCTCAGAACCCGGAACAAGCCGAGCTTCAGACCGACTCCAAATCTAAGTTTCGAGTTTTGGCGTTGCTTGGGACTCCACTCCGCACAGCAACGAACGACGGTCGTTCCGGCTTCGTCTCACTCGTCTCGCACACGCAGCGAACTTCCGGTTTCCGCCAATTCTGTGAAAAAACAACGTGTTGCCGGTGCAAAAAGTATTGTTTTAGAGGCAACGCAAGCGCCTTTCTGATCAGGCTTTTTGCGTTTGCTGCGGTGCAGGAAATATCTTAGCCAATTTGCGGAGGTTTTGGGCGGTTGCGGCGAGGAGGAATTCGTCGTTTGCGCCGCATGGTCCTCGCAATCGGAGGCGTCCTAACCCGAGAATGCGCTTTAGGTGGGCGAAGAGCATTTCGAACTTCTTTCGGAGTTTCATTGAAATTGTCCGTCGTCAGATAATTTGGGACAGTTGAGCGGTTTCTTTATTGGAGTCTCTGGCTCATCCTTGGTTGAGTTTATGCGTTTTCAGTTTGGTGACGCAAGCGCCGCTTGAGCATGGTTTTGCGTTTGATCCCCTCTCGCTGTTTCAGGATTTGCTGATCACGCCTGAAGTAGACATCGGCGGGCGTCAGGTTACCGAGGCTCTCGTGGTAGCGCTCGTTGTTGTAATAGTCGACGAAGGCCGCGATCTGCCGCTCTAGGTCGCCGGGCAGGAAGTCGTGCTCGAGCAGGACGCTGATTTTCATGGTCTGATGCCATCGTTCCGCTGCACGGCAGTTGATACGCAGTATCAATGAGAGTGGATCTTGCCCTGGGTCTGTGGGTGATAGGGTGCGCCGCGCACGTGCTTCATGCCCTTTTCTTCAATGTAATCCCCCAGATCGCCTGCATTGTAAGACGAGCCGTCGCCAATGGTGCTCGAACTAGTGGCGCATCCATTGGCAACTCGCTGAGCAGCCTGGGCTTGGCGACAACGGTTGCGCTGTCACAGCCCGAAGCCGCAAGCGCCAGGTCGAGCGTTGCGGTCACGTCTTCGGCTTTCATCGTCGTGCAAAGCTTCCATCCCTCTCGGGACATTGCTGCGCAATACCCTGCCGGGCAATGGAGACGATGTAGCGGCTGTCGTCATCGAGGATGGTGCTGAGGTAGAATCAGCCTCACCTATTACCCGGCAGGCGATGCCTGCATCGCCGAGAGGGCCAAAACCTTGAGGTAAGTGACGTCGGTCTGCCCGCTGCCCGGCAGTCGCCGCTTGCGGCGATGAGAGGGGGAGCTCGTTGGGACGCGTCGTCTTGTCCTTGAACTCATTGCTCGTCCATTGTCCTCGGACCAATGGCGGAAATGGCCTCGCCCTTCATCACGATATGAGCTGGGGCCGTGATCAGGTCTTCAGTCTTCAGAATACGGTAAACCGATGATTCAGAGACAAAATACTGTTCTCATCGGTGTATTTCACCGCCAGTTCTCGGGGTGTCAGATCCTCATGCTCGAGCGCGATCTCGACAATATCCTCCCGCGTTTCATCCGGGAGGCGGTTCCACACAGACCCGGGATGGGGGGCCGTATCGTCAAGCGCGTCAAGCCCACCCTCGAACCAGCGGTCGTACCAACGATAATAGGTCGTGCGCGGGATGCCGAGCATGGCCAGCGTCTGACGGGTGGGCAGATGTGAGGCTTCGACCGTGCGGATGCTCTCCAACTTTTCCGATGCAGGGTACCTCATCCCTCGTACTCCCCATCTATTACCCGCCAGGGCATCGCTTTTCGATGTCCCGAGAGGGCCCGATCATGCTTTTTTGAGCAAACGGTTTTCCAGGGTCAGGTCAGCGACAACCTCCTTAAGCGACGCGGAGTCCGAGCGGAGCTCCTTGACCTCAGGCGAGGTCGCCTTGCGGGCCGTATCCCCGGCCAAACGTTGCTTGCCCGCTTCGAGGAATTCCTTTGACCACGTGTAATACAGACTCTCGCGTGCGTCGGGAAAACGATCCCCAAGATCGTTTTCTGATCCGACTTACCCCTCACGGCGGCAGAGAGCCGCAATGCTTTCCTCGCCACGCAGACCCGCCAGCACGACCCTGATCTTGTTCGCCCGATCACTCGGACCAATGGCGTTCACGGGCTCAATCAGAAGAATGTTGTTGCCGCGTCTTGCGACGGATGCCTTTGACCAGCTTGTCAGCCGCGTCCTTCGATGTTCCGGATTTCTTGTTCATCTTCGCTCCATATTGGCTGCTATGAACCAGAAATCTTCCGTTACGAAAACCTCAAATCTGTCCCGTAGGCGCTGACGTCAGACAATCATTGATGTGTAGACATGAGAAGGTGCCGGAATATAACCCTATGACAAAATTAGGTTTTGATTATGTATGATTAGATATGGTCAAGTCGACATCCCCTTGGGAGGGGGCTGCTCTATCCAGTTGAGCCACGGGGCCTTTTTACTTTCAATTGCTTAGTTGTTTCGTTTAAGCATTTCGTCTCGTTTTTGTCTCAGCTTCACAATGGTTGCAACGGAAAACTCAAGCTTTGGCGCTCTTGAGCTGCGGGGAAATTGGCCTATCGCTCGGCGGTCACATTGAAGGCGCGCCCATCACTTTGGCCAACAGCGAGTGAACGCCCTCGCGGACACGCCTACGTATGTGGCAAAGCCGTTTTATAGGTCAGTGCCGGGATCAATCGACTGCCCGCAGGTCGTTGGTTTTCGACCAATCTCTTTGTGAGACGGTCAAAATATCGCCCGTTGTGACCAGTTTTGCGCTATTTTGATGCACTATCGAGTATCCAGAGGGCGATTTTGGTCAAGCGCATTGCCAAGATGCGATGTCACGGTGTCACTTTATTGTGCAGGGTGCTTAGGGTTCCGGTCGCACAAGATGCGATGCTCTGGTCCAAGAAGCTCCACCAAAGCGGCAAATTCCGCGACGGCACACGGCGGGGCAAAAGCCCGGGAGGTTACTGCGTTGGTTTTGTCAGCGCCCTCAATGTATCGTTCCGCCGGCTGGAAAAAACCAATTCAACACTCAGGCGGGACGCTCAAACGGGGAAAGTCATGACTTTTAAGAACATTCTATCCGCCGCAGCGATTAGTGCAGGGCTTGCGACATCGTTTGCACTGCCTGCCACCGCAGAAGAAAAAACAGATTTCAAGTTGGCCTGGTCTATCTATGTCGGCTGGATGCCGTGGGGTTATCTCGAAGACAGCGGCATCATGGACAAATGGGCCGACAAATACGGGATCACCGTCGAAATCGTCCAATTCAACGACTATGTTGAATCTATCAATCAATACACCGCAGGTGCATTTGACGGCGTGTCCGCGACCAATATGGACACACTGTCTATCCCGTCGGGCAGTGGTGTCGATACCACCGCTCTTATCATCGGCGATTACTCTGACGGCAATGACGCGGTCATTCTTAAGGGTGAGGGGACCCTGGAGGATCTCGCTGGCAAAACGGTGAACCTCGTTGAACTGTCCGTCTCGCATTACTTGCTGGCCCGCGGCCTTGACACTGTGGGACTGTCTGAGCCGGATTTGGACGGCGTGGTCAATACGTCGGACGCGGATATGATTGCCGCCTATGCGACAAGCGACGTCGAAGCTCTTGTCACATGGAACCCGCTTGTTTCCGAAATCGTCAACAGCAATCCCGATGCGAATGTGCTGTTCGACAGCTCCATGATCCCAGGCGAAATTCTGGATCTCATGGTGGTGAACACGGAAACTCTGAGCGACAATCCTGCTTTTGGCAAAGCCGTCACGGGTGCCTGGTTTGAGGTCATGTCCCTTATGGCCGCTGGAGACGAAGACGTTCTGACTGCAATGGCCGAGGCCTCAGGTACGGATCTGGAAGGGTATAAAGCCCAGCTTGGTGCCACCGAGATGTTCTTTGATCCGGC
>SPJK01062490.1_pt1 | contig 11054 bp, 14 predicted proteins | sample 3741771 | NCBI WGS metagenome assembly SPJK01 (sample SAMN10925997, study PRJNA522277) | cold seep metagenome | isolation source: Elba SIP-enriched marine methane seep metagenome, extraction at timepoint T2 | place: Italy: coast of Elba, Mediterranean Sea
AGACGGGACAAGTTGAGGTTAAGCCGTTCGTGCTGAGCTTGTCGAAGTATGAACGGCTTAACCGTCCGCCCTTCGACTAGGCTCAGGACGAACGGTTAAGCCTCGCTCCGTAGTGTCCCGTCTTAAGTTGGTAGCCAAAATAAAACATTGCGTCAAAACACCGGATATTGCCAATTAAAAAACAATGCTCCTTGCCAGCAACCCGAAGTCTGCCTTTTCCGAGTACGGTAACACACCCAGCAAGGGAGCATCTATCGCTTCTTTCAGGGTCGCTATATTTTCATCCATTTTCAGCGTTTCAGGTTCGACGCACATCGCCAGCCAGCCAGCACATTTGATGCCAGATGCGTTGATTGCCTGATAGGTCAGGCGGGCATGATTGATGCAGCCAAGGCGGATGCCGACGACCATGATGACCGACAAGCCGAGCCGTCTGGCCAGGTCTTCGACATCATGGCCCTGATTGTTCAAAGGCACCAGCCAGCCGCCAACCCCTTCGACCAGCACGACTTCGGCATGGGGTTTCAGTTTCTCAAAATCGTCGATGACCTTATCCAGAGATACCTCGCTGCCATTATCTGCTGCAAGATGGGGCGAAACGGGGGCGGAAAAACTGAATGAGTTCACCTGCCGATATTCGAAAGGCATGGAGGCGTGTTGCTGCAATAACAGCGCGTCTTCGTTTTTCAGTTCGCCATCGACTAGATCACAGCCTGATGCGATGGGTTTCATGCCGACAACCGTTTTTCCTTTTTGCTTGAAATATTGCATCAATGCAACTGTCGCCCAGGTTTTGCCGATGCCTGTATCGGTGCCGGTGATAAAGAAGCCTTGTTTCATTTTGATAGTCCGCTAGAAAAACATGTGATTGCTGCCGAAAATCCCAAAAAACCGGGAAGCTGTTTTGAGTCTGATCCTTGTTGATGCCTTTGGCATATACTGTTACAATTTCTGTACCTTATTATGTACATATTTTGCCGGGATCACAATGGATGCTATCAGTTATACCGCCGCACGAGCAAACTTATCCAAAACAATGGAGAAAGTCTGTAATGACCACTCCCCCGTCATCATCACCCGGAAACGTGAGTCTCCCGTGGTGATGATGTCTTTGGAAGACTATGAGGCAATGGAGGAGACCACCTATCTCTTGCGCTCGCCCGCCAATGCCAGAAATTTGCTTGAGTCGATTGCAGAGCTTGAAGCTGGCAAAGGCATTGAAAAAGAACTCATCGAATGAATCTCACTTTTTCTTCCAAGGCCTGGGACAGCTACCTGTATTGGCAAAAAACGGACAAGACAATCTTGAAGCGAATCAACACCTTGATCAAGGATATACAGCGCACCCCTTTTGAAGGAATCGGGAAGCCCGAACCTTTGAAGCATGGCCTGTCGGGTTATTGGTCAAGGCGCATCAACGATGAGCATAGAATGGTCTACAAGGTGACCGAAGATGCCATTCTGATTGCACAGCTCCGTTACCATTATTGATTCGAATTCTGGCTGTTTTCGATGCTGCGAAGCGGTGCGGGACATTCTTCCAATATCTGCAATGTTTTTGCAATTGCCCCTTGATTCTACTGCAAAAACTCATAGGCATTCGCCGTCAATCGCTGTCTGGCTTCATTGTATTGGTGAAATGCCAGCAGCTTTTCGCCAACTTCCTCCCCGTTCTGACACTGAATCGCCGCCCGTGCCGAAAGAATGCCGTTTTCGATGGCCCTGAAATTGCTCATGTGAGGCCCGAACATCACCGGAACAGAGGCCGCAGCCGGTTCCAGCACATTATGCCCGCCAAGATGGCTGAACAGGCTGCCACCGACAAAAGCGACATCGGCGGCGGCATAAAGCATTTTCAGCTCGCCCATGGTATCGGCCAGATAAACATCTGTCCTTTCATTGCAGACGGCATTGGTGGTGCGTCTTGCAAGATTCAGTTTTTGCGCCTTTGCAATATTCTCCACCTCGTCAAAGCGTTCAGGATGCCTTGGAACAATCAGCAGCAATAATTCGGGAATCTGTTTTTTCAGTTCAGGGTAGCCCGAAAAAAATCGCCTCTTCACCCTTGTGGGTGCTGGCGATGATCCAGACAAAACGCCCCTTGAACAAATCGCTTTTCAGTTTCTGCCCCTGTTTGATGACCTCATCGGCAAGGCGCAGATCAAATTTTATATTGCCTGTGGTCTTGACGTTCAAACCATCGGCTGCAATCTGCCTGAAACGCTGGCTATCGGCATCGCTTTGCGTCGCGACCAGAGTCACGGCTTCAAGTGCCGGGTGAACGAGAGCGGGAATTTTTCCATAGCCTTTGCAGGATTTTTCTGACAACCGCGCATTGATGATGAACAGCGGAATGCCTTGTTCTGCAATCAGTGAAAACAGGTTGGGCCAGATTTCGGTTTCCATGATGACCGCTTTTTGCGGTTTGAAATGCTCAAGAAAACGTCTGATGGCGCAGGGAATGTCGTAGGGAAGATAAACATGCTCGACCGTCTCGCCCATTACAGCCTTGACTCTTGCAGAACCTGTAGGCGTGGTCGTGGTGATGAGTATTCTGGATTCGGGCGAATCCTGCATGAAGCGTTTGATTAACGGAAATGCGGCTTCGGCCTCACCGACCGAGACGGCATGAAACCAGATGACTTGCCGCGCCGATTCTGCCTGATAAAAACCCAACCGTTCACGCCAGCGCAGGCGATAGTCGGGAGCTTTGAATCCCCGCCAGTACAGACGAAGCAATATGAAAGGAATTAAACAGTAAAAAAGAACGGCATAGAGTAAACGCATCACACGCTTAACGGTTCAGCCATTCCATGTACAGGCCGACACCCTGTTCCACAGTCTTGAAACGATGATCGCAGCCTGCCTCGCGCAAATGCTCAAGATTGGCCTCGGTGAAGCTTTGATAGCAACCTTTCAGGTGTTCCGGGAAAGGAATGTATTCAATTTCACCACGCTGGTGATGGGCAATCACTGCATTGGCAACATCGTTGAAAGTCTGGCTGCGTCCCGTGCCGACATTGTAGATGCCGGAGGCATTCGGATTGTCAAGGAACCACAGGTTGATATCGACCACATCGCCGACATAAATGAAATCACGCCGCTGCTGCCCATCTGAATAGCCGTCATTGCCTTCAAAAAGACGCAACTTGTCAGATTCCTTAATCTGGTTGTTCAGATGAAACGCGACACTGGCCATGCTGCCCTTGTGGGCTTCCCTCGGGCCATAGACATTGAAGTAGCGAAGCCCGACGACCTGGGTGTTCAGCTTGTCCGAAAATTGGCGGATATACTGGTCGAACTGGAATTTTGAATAGCCATAGACATTCAGCGGGGCCTCGAACTCAAGGCTTTCCTTGAAATTGGTATCGGCACCATATACGGCTGCGCTGGAAGCATACACGAAAGGAGTTTTGTAATCCTGACAATAATGAAACAGGATTTTGCTGTATTCGTAATTGTTTTCCATCATGTAGCGTCCGTCCCACTCGGTGGTGGCAGAGCAGGCTCCCTGATGAAAAATAGCCTCGATTTTATGGCTGCGGAAAAGTCCCTGCTGCAGCTTTTGAAGAAAATCTTTCTTGTCCAGATAATCGGTGATCTTGCAACCGAGAAGGTTCTTGTACTTGAACCCATTGGAAAGATTGTCCACTACCAGAATGTCATCGTAACCGAGCTCGTTCAAGCCCAGCACCAGATTGCTGCCGATAAATCCTGCGCCGCCGGTTACGATGATCATGGTTTCTTACTCTTCTGCGGTTATGCTAACAGGCATGGTCACAGTAACATCGGAATGCAGTTGCAGATCGATGCTGTAGTCACCGGTATGGCGGATCACGCCGTCAGGCAGACGCACTTCGTGCTTTTCGACTTCGCCGCCAGCCTCGTTGATGGCATCGGCGATGTTCTGGGTACCGACAGAACCGAACAGCTTACCCTCGTCGCCCGCTTTGTGCGGAATCACGATTTCAAGTTTTTCCAGCGTCGCCGCACGGCTTTGGGCCGCCATCAGTTTCTCGGCGGCCGCTTTTTCAAGCTCGGCACGACGGCTCTCGAATTCTGCAATCTTTTCAGCGGTTGCCGCGACTGCCTTTTTTTGCGGAATCAGGTAGTTACGCCCGTAACCCGCTTTAATGCTAACTTTGTCACCCAGATTTCCCAGGTTCGCCACTTTCTCAAGAAGAATGACTTCCATCTTTTCACCTCATTGTTTCGGCTTTCGCCGAATGCTCATGCCCTCAGGCATTGGTTTGATTTGTTATGTTGTCAGGTAAGTTCAGCCAGGTATCGGTCAGCCCGATCAATGCCACCGGTATCAGTGCATGGGGAACCAGTACCATCGTGATATACAGCAACGGAACCAGTATCTGCCTGCGCTTCATGCCGGTAAAAGTGCGGTGCAGCACCACGGTACCGAAAAAGGCATACAGCACGAACAGCACCAGCAATATGTTCCAGCACAACTCCTCAAGGGAGCCGGAGAAAGCATAACCGCCTGCGATGATGGCCAGTGTGCTGATTGCCAGTATTTTCTGTCCCTTCAATCTCAGGTATTCTTTTCTGAAACCGCCCGGATTATAAAGTGCCGCTTGCCACCAGCGTCCGAGGAACAGGCTGGCCAGTACCCAGAAAATATAGGTCTGGGCGACCATGCCGGTGATGATGAAACGGTAAAATACCGACAAGGCCCTTTTTATCTCGTCGATGGGCACTTCGGGATTCGCTTGAACAATCAAAGGTTCAAGCAGACCGTTCAGCAGACCTTCCCAGTTTTTGGCCAGATCAGGCTGGAACAGATAGGCTGTGAACACGCCCAGAAGCGCAATCATCACGACCGTCTCGATTGCCAGCAGAAAATGCCGGCTTTCCCTCAGGATGGTTGACACGATCCAGATAGGCATCCACAAGATCAGCGTATAAATCAGGACGAGCTGATAATCGCCGACCAGAATAAAGCCCGCTGTCATCGCCGCGATAAAGGCGCACATCAAGACATAGGCCCCCTCGGATGCCCCATGCCTTAACGTGACCAGCGCGATCACCGCCGAACTTACAATGCTGGCAGGCGGCAGGGGCAAAGACAGCAGCGAAAGGAGGCTTGCAACCATGATGGCCTGCATCCTGCCTTCCATTACATATCTCGCTAAAAAGCCCATGCCCTGGCCTGATAGCTATTTATGTGCGTCGCAAAAAGGCAGCAATGCAATGAAGCGTGCCTGTTTTACCGCAGATGACAACTGTCTTTGATATTTCGCGCTTGTGCCGGTGATGCGGCTCGGTACAATCTTGCCGGTTTCGGTGATGTACTCGCTCAGCAGGTCCAAGTCTTTGTAATCAATGGTTTGACCGTCTTCGGAGCTGAAACGGCATGCTTTTTTACGTCTCATGTTACGTGCCATGATAAATCCTCTAATATAATGAACAGTTATTCGCTATCGCCGCTTGCTGCTGGCTTGCTTTCTGTGGAAGCCTCTTCGCTGCTGGCCTCTTCAGCCGCCTGCGCTTTTTCGGCGGCAGCCCTGTTTTCTTCGGCAGTCGCTGTCGCGATAGGCGATGGTACAGTGATGGCGGCTTTTTTCAACAATGTCATGCTGCGCAAAATCGCATCGTTGAAACGGAAGCCGCTTTCCAGCTCGTCCAGAGTCGGCTGGTCGCATTCGATGTTCATCAACACGTAATGCGCCTTGTGGATTTTGTTGATAGGGTAGGCAAGCTGTCTGCGTCCCCAGTCTTCGAGGCGGTGAACGCTACCTGATGCGGCTTCGATAGTCGCTTTGTAACGGTCCACCATGGCAGGGACCTGAGAGCTTTGGTCAGGATGTACTAGAAAGACAATTTCATAATGTCGCATGATTTCTCCTTGCGGTAAAAGCCTCCCGCATTGTCTTAAGATGCGGTGAAGCAAGGAAGAGCGAAACGCTCAAGAACAGAGCATTATAATTTTTTTAATGTTTTTTGCAAATAAATAAGCGCATCTAAAATAGAGAGATGGAAGCTTTGGAGTAAAAAAAGTATTCTAAGACCTCATGAAATGCTCGCTGGGAGAAGCCGTGAAACTTTTTTCAATATATCTGTTCAGTCTATGTCTGCTACTGAGTGCTTGCAGCATTTCCGTGCCTGAAATAAAGACTGGCATTAAAAAGCCGTTTAAGGCGGAAGGGCTGATGCAGAAACTGGCAGGCCAATATCCGGTGAGCGAGCAGACGGTGTTACGCGCTGCAAAAACTGTGGCATTGCCTGAAATCGGTGACATGACTTCATATGGGGCCAAAGTTGATGCCGAATTGAAGAATGCATTTCATGATTTTTATGCAGGGCGTTATCAGGAAGCCTTGATTGCCCTCGACAATTATGGGGGCTTGCATTCTGATGATGCTTTGGCCCTGTTTCAAGCCTCTTTTTTAAAGGCGCAAGTCTTGATGGCGCAAGGCAAGGCCAATGCCGCTGAACAGGAGACGCACAATACCGCAAAATTGGAGCGTCAGCTTTTTGACACCGACGTCAACAGCCGTTCGCTTCGTGGCGAAGCTCTGCTATGGCAGGACGAATGGGATAAGGCTATCGAATTGCTGATGCAGGTTGCCGTCCAGACTCAGGACTGGCAGTTGCCTGATTTTTATCTGGCACCGCCTGCAAATCTCGGCGAGCTTTTCAATATCACCACCGCGCAGTTACGCGCCTATACCGTCATTGCAACCGCCTATCTGCAAAAAAATGATTTCAGGCAGGCAAAACCCTGGACGCAGCTTACGGAAGCGGCTTATAGGCGCATTTTCGGCGTATTCGAGCACGGCGTTTACGGCCAATTCATCCCGCTACATGCCGATGCCTATTATGGCCGTGCAATCAATCTGGGCGTACTGGCGGCAACGCGGCTGGCCGTGGACAGGCAGGAAAGCCAAGCACTGGAGTTATTCGATTCAGGCAAGCATTCTCTGGATGAAATCGGATTTCATAACTCAAAAATCATTCTCGATGCCTTTCATGCGCAGGCACTGGTGAAGCTCGGTGATTGCGAAAGGGCGGAAAAAGCTGTCCGCCCGACCATCAGGCAGGCCAGCGAGCGTGGCATGATTGACATGCTGTGGCGACTGCAGGCGCAAAGAGGTCAGTGCCTGCTGAAAACCGGCCAGATAGAACCGGCGGAACAGGCATTCCGTGATGCGCTGAAAGCCAGCAATTTCGTTTCGACCCAGCTCCGTTCGGACAGTGCCAAACGCCGTTTCGGCATCAGCAGGGACGACATCAGCAGGCAGTTGCTTGCAATAGACTTTGCCAGCGGGAATCTGGAAAAACTGTTTGCCGACATGGAACTTGGCAGGGCGAGGGCATTTGTGGAAATGCTTGCAGGCCATCCTGTGGCCACCGCCCGCCAGCCGCAGTTGATGCGGCAGATTGCAGAACTTGACACGAAAATAGACCGCCTGCGCTTCATCAACGCCTCCAGTTTCGGCGGGGATAGCGGTTCCATTGCCGGAGAACAGGCCTTAATGCGTGAACGCTCCGAAAAAATAGCGAGTCTCCAGCGGCAAGACCCTGAACTGGCACAGGCAATCGCGGTGAAAGACGGCCTGCCGCTTGCAGGCATTCAGGCTTTGCTCGGCGACGGTGAAACACTCGCCTATGTGCTGCCCGAGAACGGACGACAGAATATCAGCCTGCTACTGGTGAAAAATGGAAGCGCGAGACTCAAGACCCTGGCACTTGATTATGCCCGGCTGGATTCGCGGCTCAAGCGTTTCAGGGCTTTTGTTGGCCAAGGACGGGAAAAGGCGGACGAACAGCGGCAAGCGCTGGAAGTGCTTTATCAGCAACTGGAGCTTTCTGGCTGGGGCCTGGAAAAGCGTCTGTATATCGTACCGAGCGGCAAGCTGCATTTCATCCCCTGGGGCGGTTTGCCGCTTGAGCTTCCTGTCGCAGTGCTGCCGACGGCCAACTGGTTGCAACGCCGCCTGAATGCCGACAACGGCCTGTCAAACCCCGTGATTGTCGGCGACCCTGATTTTCATGGCCAATTGGAGCAACTGGAAGGGGCGCGTTCCGAGGCCGAAATGATTGCGAAAATCCATCGCCACAAAGCCTTGACAGGCAGACAGGCGACTTTGGACAACATCAGGACGGAAATGGGCCGCAAAACCCGGTTGCTGCATTTTGCCACCCATGCCTATTTCGACCATGAAAAACCGCTGGATTCGGCGCTGGTGCTGAGCGGTGATGACGCGGTTCATTTATTGACCGCCGCCGACTTGTTTGAAAATCCGCTGCCCGCAAGGCTGGTTGTCCTGTCCGCCTGCGAGAGCGGTGCAGGCCAGACGGTTTCCGGCGACGATGTATTGGGACTGAGCCGCAGTTTTTATCTGGGCGGCAGTGCCAGCATCCTGAACAGCCTGTGGCCGATAGAAGATCAGGGGGCGATGGAGTTCATGCAGGTTTTTCATGCCGAGGCCATCAACGGTGATTACGGTGGCGCATGGTTGAAAGCCCGCAATCAGCTCCGGCAGCAAGGGTTTCCGCCATCGGTTTATGGGGCGTTCATTCTGGGTGGCATGATGAAGTTTTAGACAGTTCGATGCGTCCATGGGAACCTGTCGCCGGGCACACACCTTCATACTCATTTCTTTCGTCCAATTTTGGGTGACGAGCAAAATTGATAACGCTGTATCGCCCAAATAAAATCGCTGAGCCTTTGTAGCCCCATCCAGATTGACTTTGTGCCAGGAAAACCATCATGTTTGCGCTCTAAAAAAAAGGGGGGCAGACACCTTTTTAAAATGCACACGATAATGCCAATAAAAAGTAGACTTGAAAAAGAGTTGATGTTAAGCGCGACAACCAAGATACTGTAAGGCTCGTTTACTTTACAAAATCTACAAGTTTTAGAGGCTACCTACTTAAGACGGGACACCAGTAAAATCAACTGCTGTAGCGAACTTTTGCCATTCGCGGTCTCAGCAAGGTTTTTCATCAAAACAGCTTCTAAAATCGTCCCGTCTAAAGTTGGTAGCCGTTTTAGATGTTGATGCAAATATTCCCGAAAGTTTATATCATAAACTCAATAGCTGGAGACAATAGGAGATGAACGATGTTAGTTAATACCCAAGAACTGGTTTCCGTAGCTGAAACACTACCGATTGAAATCAAAATACAACTGATTGATAAACTGCTTAACAGCCTTAACCCATCTTCAAACAACATAGAAACATTATGGGCAGAGGAAGCTGAAAAAAGAGTTAAAGCCGTGCAGACTGGTGAAGTAATTGCAGAAGATGGCGAACAAGTGTTTGCAGAAATCTGGCAACGGTTAGATTGATGAAATACCGCTTTCACCCACAAGCCAAACGCGAACTCAACCAAACCATCGACTATTATCAAGACTGTAAAAAAGGTTTAGGTAAAATTTTTGCTAAAGAAGTCCGTGAAACTATTAACAGGATTTTAGAATACCCAGAAGCATGGACTCCGTTATCACCAAATACCAGACGCTGTTTAACCAACCGCTTTCCATTTGGCATTATTTACCAAAACCTTGAAAACGAATGCCTGATTATTGCCGTCGCCCAACTCAACAGAGAACCCGATTATTGGATAAACCGCATTGAGGAATAAGGGCTACCAACTTAAGACGGGACAAGTTGAGGTTAAGCCGTTCGTGCTGAGCTTGTCGAAGTATGAACGGCTTAACCGTTCGCCCTTCGACTAGGCTCAGGACGAACGGTTAAGCCTCGCTCCGTAGTGTCCCGTCTTAAGTTGGTAGCCAACTTTTTCATCGACCCTTTGTGGTCGTTGATTTCCTGCTCCGCCGCGATCCTCTCGAAAGCCTGTGCCCTGACTTCCAGCCTCTGTTCGATTTTTTCGGCATTGTTGACGCTATTGTCTTCCAGCGAGAAGGGATGGATTTCATCGCCGACGCCCTGCATGTTTTCATGATAGCGCTCAACCGCCTTTTCCGCCTTGAGAAGGGTGACTTTCAGCTCCAGCAGCTTGAACCCCGTCAATACTTTCAAGGCTTTACCGGTGGCGGACTGCGCCTTTTCCAGCGCTTTTTCCGCCGCTTTCACGCGCCTTTTCAGGCTGGCACCGAGAAAGCGGCTGACATCCTGCTGCGCATGGAAAACGTCGGCGCCGGATTCGCATTCAAAGCCGGCCAGAGCCAGTTTCACCAGTGCCTTGGCGCGGTCGCTGATGGCGTGATCCACCTCGATGCCCAGTTGTTCGAGGCGCGGTGCGGCTTTTGCGTGCCAGCTCTCGAAACAGCGGTCATCGCTGATCTCCTCCAGCAACAGGTAGCCCGATTTCAGATCCATCATCACCAGAATCAGGAACTGGCCGAAGAAGGTTTCATCGACTCCGGCGACGATTTTGCGCGGCTGCTTTTGCAGGCTGTCCTCGCACATCTGCTGGAACTGCGGCAGCAAGGCTTCCATCTTGCCAAGCTGGGTACGCAATGCCGTCTCCGACACGCCGACATGGGTATCGACGCGGATCATCTTGAAATACTGCGACAGGGTCTGTGTCCCGATCCCCGATTTCAGGCCGAACATGAACAGCGTGGCAAACACCTGCAGTCTCAGCCAGGCGTCGCCCTCTTCGGTTTCCCATAGATGGGACTCAGGATGCAGGTCCCGCCGCTTCTTTGCCCGGATGTGGCGGTGCGTGGCACTTTTGGAACGGCCAACAAGCTCGCCCAGCTTGCGCACGCCATGTTTGCACGCCTTGTCGATTTCAGTGATAATCGACCTGCTGGCCGCCCGTATTTCCTGTGTTGTTCTGTTTTTTTGTCATTAACTAATGATACAGGAAAGGGGTGGCCAGCCCTGCATTTTGTCCCGTCTTAAGTGGGTAGCCGTATTCTGCTTTGTTATGATGTTCTTGCGGAAATAAATAATGAATAAAAGGATAGCCTCCCGTTTTCCATTAAGCGCATTATGATGTGAAATTTAAATGGTGTCTGCCCCCTTTTTTTTGCAGGTTGATTTTGAATTAATATGGAAAACCATTCATTTTATGCTAAAAAATTCAAACTTATTACAAAATTACATTAATTATGATTGATA
>SPJK01016165.1_pt1 | contig 11049 bp, 8 predicted proteins | sample 3741771 | NCBI WGS metagenome assembly SPJK01 (sample SAMN10925997, study PRJNA522277) | cold seep metagenome | isolation source: Elba SIP-enriched marine methane seep metagenome, extraction at timepoint T2 | place: Italy: coast of Elba, Mediterranean Sea
CAGATAAATCACGCAAGCCAGGCCCATCCACACGCTCACCAAAGGCCCGATGACTCCGTTATAGCTGCTGGCCAGATAATAATATTCGGATTGGTAATTGATGTTCAGCAAATCACGGTTCATTTTGATAAGCCAGACCCAGCTTGCATGATAGCCTATGCAAAGCCCCATGCTCTGTTTCACGTTGATGCGAATCAGTGCCAGAAAAATCCCGACCATCACCAGCGCGATAAGAGCCTGCAATATTTCAGGGCGCAGGTAATTTGCAAACGCTTCCAGCATCAGCCCGAAACCGCTGGCAAAGGTGATGTCTTCATAGGGAATGTCGGTTTTGCTTTTCAGAAAATGCAGCGCGGCGTAATAGACGGAACTGAGCAGAATTGCCGCCGTCAATGCCATTTTTTTCCTGAAACCCGATAAAAGGATGCCCCTGAACAGCGGCTCTTCGGCAAAGGAAATCAGCATCCCCAAAAACAGGGCTATCAATGTGCGCGAAATGAATTTGCCGATTGTCCACGTCCTGCCCGTATCAAACACATTCACATCCAGCGCATACAGCAGCAGCAGGATTGGCAGCAGGGTTACGACTCCCATGCCCAGCCCCTGCAATAACTGTTTGAAAAAAATGTCTTTGGGTGCAAAGCCGAGGTCTGTCCAGGACAGCGACAGATAGCGTCTTGCGGGGAAAATGCACAGAATCAGGAAAATCAGCGTGCCTTTGCTGATGAGTTTGTCCAGTTCAAGGATGTCGCCTGCCAGCATTAGCAGGGCATAGCTCAGGACACAGGCGATAAGGGCGAGGAGAATCAGGAGGGCTAGCGGAATCAGGGAATAGAATAAATATTTCATGGGTGTAGCAACAAAAAAACCCTTGAGGTCTTGAAGACCTCAAGGGTCTGACTGAAATGTTCGGGCAGGAGTCAAAAAGCTTCAGCTTTTGCCAGTCACGGCAATGGCTGAAGCCATTGCACTCCAACGGTTTAATCTCGGAAGTTATCAAACTGCAAGGGCATGTCCAGTTTTTCTTCTTTCAGCATGGCAATCACCTGTTGCAGGTCATCGCGCTTTTTGCCTGTGACCCTGACTTTCTCGCCCTGAATCGCCGCCTGAACCTTGAGTTTCTTGTCCTTAATCAGCTTGACGATTTTCTTCGCCAATGGCGTATCCAGGCCCTGTTTCAAGGTTGCGGTCTGCATAGCCGTCTTGCCTGCCACCGTTGGCTCGCCAACATCCATGCAGGCAATGTCAATGCCGCGCTTGACCAGTTTGTTCTGCAACATGTCCAGCATTTGCTGTAACTGGAATTCGACTTCCGCCTTTATGGCAATATTTTCGCCGTTAAGTTCAAAACTGGCGTTAACGCCCTTGAAATCAAAACGGGTCGAGACTTCCTTGTTGGCTTGATCCACCGCATTCTGGGCTTCGTGTTTATCGTATTCGGAAACAATATCAAATGAAGGCATGATTCTTCGCGTAATAAAAAAAGAGAAGCACTATACCAGATTGAACAACCCTTTTTCCAATAAAGCGGATTGCCCAATCTATCCTCTATCCTCTATCTTCTGCCCTCTAATAAACATCCCGCTGATAACGCCGCGCATCCATCAATCCGTTGATATAGTCCTCGGCTTCCTGCTGCGACTTGCCGCCTTCCTGAACCACGGTCTCGATCAATGCCTTATGCACATCGTTCGCCATTCTCGACGCATCGCCGCAGACATAGACATACGCGCCATCCTCCAGCCACTGGTAAATTTCTTTCGAGGCTTCCATGATCCGGGTCTGCACATAAATTTTTTCTTTCTGGTCTCTTGAGAACGCAAGGCTCAACTTGGTCAGAAAACCGTCTTCATGCAGCTTGGTCAACCTGTCTGCATAGAGGAAATCGCAGGCCTGATGCTGGTCGCCGAAGAACAGCCAGTTCTTGCCCGTCGCACCGGTTGCCTGACGTTCCTGCAAGAAAGCGCAGAACGGGGCCAGTCCTGTTCCGGGGCCGACCATGATGACGGGAACGTCGGGATTTTCCGGAAGGCGGAAATTCTTGTTCGGCTGCACATAAATCGCGATTTTCTGGTCTTCGGGGATGCGCTCGGAGACGAAAGTGGAGCATACGCCCTCGCGGTCACGGTCGAAACTGTTATAGCGCACCGCACCAATCAACAAGTGAACTTGATTCGGGTTAGCTTTCAGGCTGGAGGCGATGGAATACAGACGGCCCGGAATCTTGCGCAGCACATTCACGAAGTCTTGTGCGCTGATGCCGTCTGCCGGATATTCCTCGACCAGATCCAGAATCTGCCGTCCCCAGATATAATCGCCGTATTCCTTTTTATGCCCGTCATCGAGCAGGGTCTTGATTTCATCGCTGCCGACAAGTTCGGCATATTTTTCCATGTTCACGCGACTTAACGCGGTGATGTCGAGTTTTGTGATGAAAGCATCTCTAGACTCAGGCTTTCTTTGCCGACGGTGATCTGTTCGCCGCCATCCATTTTCAATGCCGCCAGCAATTCATCGACATAGGCTGGATTATTCAAAGGATAAATGCCCAAGGCATCGCCCGCTTCATACGTCAGGCCGGAATCGCCGAGGTCGATTTCGATATGGCGGGTCTCTTTGGCCGAATCTTCGCCGTTCAGGTTGTAATTGTCGAGAACGGTTGCGAGATAGGGGTTGGTTTTCGAATAGCCGCTTTTCGCCGCTTTCTTAGGCCCATCTTCCGCAGAGGAAGCCGCACCGGCCAGCGATTGATAGCTTTCCAGAACGCTTTCCATCCATTCCTCGGCAGGTTCTTCAAAATCAATGTCGGCATCGACCCTGTCCAGAAGACGGCTTGCGCCTGCTTTTTCCAGAAAACCGTCAAAATCCTTGCCGGTCTTGCAGAAAAATTCATAACTGCTGTCACCCAGTGCAAACACCGCGAATTTCAGTTTGTCCAGCGTACCGCTCTCGCCGGAATCAAGATAATGATGCAGTTTTTCGGCGGCAATCGGCGGCTCGCCTTCGCCATGCGTGCTGACGATGACGAACAGGATTTCTTCATTGGCAATGCTTTCCGGTTCGAAATCCGCCATGTCCATGACACGGGCGTTGAAGCCTTTCGCTTTTGCCTGTTCGCCGAGATTTTCCGCCATGCCTTCACCATTGCCGGTCTGTGATCCATAGAGGATGGTCATCAGCGGCAATGCAGGTGCGGCCGCCGCACCGCCTCCTGTTGCTGTCATCGGCTGACCGCTGAGGGCGGCAAAATAACCGCTCAGCCATGCGGCCTGCATCGGATTGATGGCCGTTCCCAGCAGGGCGTTCAATGACGCACTCTGCTCGGGAGCCAGCAGGCAGCCTGCCTGAGCCGAAAGGCCGGAGACATCGACTGCCGTGTTTGCAGTAGCTGCGACCGGGTTGCCGTCGTCATCGACCGGGCCTTCGATTTCAATCGCGAGATGTTTGGATAATGGCATTCCAGAGCCTGCGGTATCTTCATCCATGAACAGGCTTGATGTCGGCCCGTAAGCCATGAAAATCAGCCCCGGCGTATCATCCTCGCCCTTGCGGTCCTTGCAGCCCACCACCGCTTCCATGCCGTTTTCCGCTTTCAGCTTAACCTTATCGCCTTTTTTAAGCCCCAGCTCGGCCATGTCGTCGCGGTGCAGCTCGACGGTGGAAGTCTCGTCGCGATAATCTTTCTTCAGCTTGCCCGCATTCAACGACGTACCTTGCCTGCTGGTACGAACAGGGATAAGAGTCATCTTTTTTGTCATTATTATTCTCCAAAAACCGCAGCTCATCTAAAAAACATAAAGCCGTAAGCATAAAAAAAGCGCGGCTAGAACACAACAAAATTAATAAATAAAGTTTCGTGCCAGCATTTGCAGGTGACTCGGTTATAATTTCTGCATTTATGACTCAAGCCGAACGAATGCTCATGAACCCTGACTGGAAGGATTTTTTAGACACCCAAAAAGCCGTTTTTCTGGATGATGGCTCCATTCAATTTACTGAAACCGAGGACAGTCTCGATACAGGGATTTTCCCTGTATCACAGCTTGCGGTGCTGAGGGTTGCAGGCGAAGATGCCGAGCAGTTTCTGCAAGGCCAGCTCACCTGCAACATCAAGGAGTTGAATGAAAACAACAGCTTTTTCGCCGCTTTCTGCAACGCAAAGGGCCGTGCGTTGACCACGTTGCTGGTTTTCAAAAAAAATGATGAATTCTGGCTGATATTGCCAGCGGCATTGCGGGAAAAAGTGCAAAAGAAACTGCAAATGTATGTGTTGCGCTCCAGGGTTCAGTTGACCGATGCAAGCGAAGAGCTTTGCATCACGGGCTTGAGTCTTTCCAAAGAACAGGCCGGTAAAGCGGATTTGCCTGCCGAAAACTTCGCTCGCAAAGACGATTTCATCAAGCTGCCGGGCTCGCGTTATCTGGTTGCCGCAGATCCTGAAACCAGCATCGGGCATTGGGCTTTCTGGCTTGAAAACGGCATTGCACCCCATGATTCAAGGCAGTGGCATTATCTGGACATCAGTTCAGGCATCGCCTGGCTGGATGCTGACAGCAGCGAAGAATACATTCCGCAAATGTTGAACATCGACAGGCTCGGTGGCATCAGTTTCAACAAGGGCTGCTATACGGGGCAGGAAGTGGTTGCCCGCACCCATTATCTGGGCAAGGCCAAACGGGCGTTGTTTGTCGGTGAATGTGCGGCGAATATCGAGAAGGATGGACACAATGTGCTCAATGACAACGGGGAAACCGTCGGCAAAATCATCGACCTGGAAAGCTTTGGCGACATGCAGATATTTTTGATAATCATGCAGACGGTCGCAAGCGAAAACTCAAACTTGAAACTTGATAATGAAAACAGGGATCTCACCGTTCGCTTATTTTTTTAGAAGAAACCAAGATTTGATATTCCTTGTTAATCAATGGGTTGGGAATATCAGGCTTTTCTAATGTTTTGGACAGAGGTTTTCAGGCTTTCTCAAGCAGTGCCATTTGAATAATTTGGGCGGTATTTTTTGCCAAAACAAGCTGGAATCAAAGATGTTTTGCTCAATTCTTCGAACCTCGCTTCGAAATAAGCGAACGGTGAATTTCAGCTTCGGTGGAGCCGTCTGGAAGAAAACGGCTCTCCAAAAACTTGGACATCGAGTTACACAACGTCTCAGTTTATTTACTGGCATGTCATTCAGTTCAACGCCATCTCATTCCGTTTTTGCGTTCCGTTTCCATTTATTTTCTATTCTTTCTACCCTGAAATGGTATCCCAACGGTTTTTCGGCAGTCACTGGCATCTGGCCCTTGCACTTCATCACGCACTCATCAATGGATTTTTTGACCACCGCCGGCCTGAATGAGCGATCAACCGCCAGCCATTTTTCGGCAATGGAGTCGGACAGACCTTCTGCAAGAATGGAAGCTTTCAATATTTTTTCACGAATGTCAGCCATTTCACCGGTGATATACATGTGCATGTGCACGAAGGCCGGCGTGTCGCCGGTGTAGTTGTTCGGGCCGTTGAAAGCGGCGACCATGAACTGGGTCTGCTTGATGATGAGCGATTCCTTCGACTTGCCGAAAAAGAATTTCTCCAGCCAAGGCTCGTCAAACATCACGTCATAAAAGCGGCGGTGGACTGTCATCACCCTTTCCTCGCCGCCGATTTTATCCAGCAAGTCAGGATCATAACCCGTTGTGCTGCGCCCATCAGCAGACTCCTGAACGTCAACTGCCGACATCGCCTGTTCCATGATGGCGGCGACCTCGTCGAACACTTCAATCCAGGCGGTTTCCAAAGCCTTGTCATAGGCTTCTCCCAGATATTCCGCCAATGCCAACAGCAAGGCTTCTTTCATCAACGGAAAATGCCTGATTTCGGCCCGGTATTGCAACGCATGACGCTCACCCATTTGTGCAAGCGAGTCGCGGATATTCTCAAGATGCTTCACGTTCTTGAAAGTGGCTATCATGTTGGCGAACTTGCGGTTCAAGAACACCACATTGCCCGGAAACACGGTCTTCAACTGCAAATCCAGATGGAAAAGTTCTTTATAGAACAAGCGTGACACGGTTTCCATATCATCGCTGAATTGCTCGATGCAGTTTTTGACTAGCAGGCGGTTTTTCATGGCTTCACTGATGACAGATGACAGAGTATAAAGTATAACGTTGCTTCTGATAATTTTTCTGTCATCTATCTTCTGCCATCTACCCCCTGAACATCATGCTTAACATTCATCAACTTCCCGTACTCTCTGACAATTATATCTATCTGCTGCATGAGTCTGACAGCGATCAGACGGCGGTCGTCGATCCTGCGCTGGCAGAACCCGTTCTGGATAGGCTCGACTCTTTGGGGCTGTCTCTGGATTATGTTTTGAACACCCATCATCACAGTGACCATGTCGGTGGCAATCTGCAATTGAAACAGGCGACGGGTTGCCGGATTGTCGGCTCTGCGGCTGACTCGAACCGGATTCCGGGGCTGGATATCGCGCTGCAAGAGGGCGATAGTTTTCGGCTTGGCTCCGAAACGGCGGAGGTGATGGCTGCCGATGGTCATACCGTGGGCCATATTCTGTTATGGTTCAAAAACGCGGGAGCGCTGTTCTGCGGTGATACGCTGTTTGCGATGGGCTGCGGACGATTGTTCGAGGGCAGTACCGAGCAGATGTGGCAATCTTTGAACAAGATCATGAAACTGCCGCAAAACACGCAAATCTATTGCGCCCATGAATATACCGAGACCAATGGCCGTTTTGCGCAGACCATAGAACCCAAAAATGCCGATTTGAAAGCAAGGATGCAGCAGGTCAAACAGCTTCGTTCGGAAAAACAGGCCACCGTGCCGTTTTCATTGGCCGAGGAGCTTGCAACCAATCCGTTTTTACGCGCCGCTTCCTGTAAGGAGTTTGCCGACATTCGCCGCAAGAAGGATCATTTTTCCTGAACTGAAAATACGAATCCTGCCACAGGCAGTATGCAGTATAATGAAAACTTTCAATCATTCGACCACAACAAGCATGGAAACTTTGTTTCAGTCCCCACAGGGAAGTTTTAAATTGCAACGCTTGCCCGAGAGTTCTTCCGGTTCGCTGCGTGCCTGGGATGCGGCGGATGAATATCTGCTCAACACGCTTGAGCAGGAAACAAGGCCCGGTGAGGGCAGCAGAATTCTGATTTTCAACGACAGTTTTGGCGCATTGGCCGTCGCCCTGCATCACTTCAAGCCCATTGCGGTATCCGACTCCTACCTGTCACAGACGGCGACCCGTCTGAATCTTGCTGAAAACGGCCTGCCCGAAGACAGTGTCAGCCTCATCAACAGCCTGCAACCTTTGAATGGCCGTTTCGACTATGTGTTGATAAAGGTTCCGAAAACGCTGGCTTTTCTGGAAGACTTTTTGATCCGGCTGCATCCTTTCATTGATGCCGATACCCAGGTCATCGCCGCAGGCATGGTCAAATCCCTGCCCTCATCCGTTTGGTCACTGTTTCAACGCCTGATTGGCGAACCCCGGACTTCGCTGGCAAAGAAAAAGGCCCGCCTGATTTTCGTGAAACCCGATTCCGAATTGCAAATCGCAGCGCCGCCCTATCCGATCTATTATCAACTGGAAGACACGCCTTACACGCTATGCAATCATGCGAACGTGTTTTCGCGTGGCAGCCTGGACATCGGCACCCGCTTTTTGTTGAAAAATCTTCCTGTGATGCCTCAGGCAAAGGAAATTATCGACCTCGGTTGTGGCAATGGCGTGGTCGGGCTGATACTGGCCGAAAGACATCCCGATGCCACGCTGCATTTTGTCGATGAATCTTTCATGGCTGTTGCTTCGGCCAAGGAAAATTTCCGCCAGGCTTTCCATAACCGGCCCGATAGCGAGTTCCATGTCAGCGGTGGGCTGGAGGATTTTGCAGAAGCCTCCGCCGACCTGATTGTCTGCAATCCGCCATTCCACCAGCATCATGCGGTAGGCGAACATGTTGCGCGAGGCATGTTCAGGCAGTCGCAAAAAGTCTTGAAAAAAGGCGGGCAATTATGGGTCATCGGCAATCGTCACCTGGGCTATCATAGCCATTTGAAAAAACGTTTCCAGACGACAGAGCTTGTCGCTTCCAATGCCAAGTTCGTCATCATTCAGGCAACGAAATAACTTCCATGCTGCCGTTCGCGCATCTTTGACGCAGCGTCAAAGATAGCGGAGGTCAGGCTTTGCCTGACAGTCAAGCAAAGCTTGATCTACAGAATTCATAGTATCCCAGCCACGCTATTACGCTTTCAAAACATGCCAAAACAATCACGCTTATTGCCTATCGTTTGTGCCTTGCTCCTGAGTGGGAAAACCTGTTTCGCCACCGACATCGAAACGGGTGTCGATGCCGTCGACAAAGGGAATTACTCGCAGGCGTTCGCAGTCTTCGAGGAACTCGCCGAGCAGGGCAACGTCCGCGCCCAACGCAATCTTGGAAATATGTATATCAAGGGCTGGAGCGTTCCGCAGGATTATGTCAAGGCTCGCTACTGGTATCAGCTTGCAGCAAAGGGTGGCAACGAGGCTGCCATGCATAATCTGGCGGTGCTTCACGAACAGGGACTGGGAGGAAAGCGGGATTATCAGCAGGCGGCACGGCTCTACCAGCAGGCAGCGGAAGCGGGCTACCCCGAATCCCAATACAATATGGGATTGCTATACACAGGATACAACAACCATCTGGTCAGTCTGGCGCAGGCATTCGAATGGTATCAGAAAGCTGCAAAACAGGGGCTGGCGGTTGCGCAGACCGCTGTCGCCGATATGTACATGGCAGGCAAGGCTGTGCCACAGAATCACGAACTGGCTTTTGCATGGAATCTTAAGGCGGGAAAGCAAGGCGATCCCAGAGGCCAGTTTCATGCAGGGCTGATGCTGGCCGATGGCACTGGCGTTGCCCAGGATAAACGTCAGGCTGCAAGCTGGTATCAGAAGGCCAGCGAACAGGGCTATCTGAAAGCCACGCATAATCTTGCCATGCTATACGATGCTGGGGATGGAATAGAACAGGACTGGAAACGTGCGATCATGCTTTATGAGAAAGCCGCAAAACAAGGCTTCGCCCAATCGCAATACAATCTGGGGCTGCTTTACCATGCAGGGCGCGGCGTGGAACAGGACAAGGCGCTTGCACTGAAACTCTTCAAAAAAGCCGCAGCGCAGGGTATGCCTGAAGCACAGAACAATGTGCTTGCGATAGAAAACGGATTTCAGGAAACCGAATGACCCCCAAAAGCCTGATGGTGCAAGGCACGACTTCCGATGCCGGCAAAAGTATGCTGGTCACGGCCCTGTGCCGCCATTTTCACAGACAAGGCATCAAGGTCGCCCCGTTCAAGCCGCAGAACATGGCCCTGAACAGCGCCGTGACCGCAGAAGGCGGTGAGATCGGCAGGGCGCAGGCGGTGCAGGCCACAGCGTCCGGACTCCCTCCGCATGTTGACATGAATCCTGTCTTGCTGAAACCGAACTCGGACAAGACCGCTCAGGTCATCATCCATGGCAAGGCATTGAACAATCAGGATGCGAAAAGCTATCATGCTTATAAAAAGACTGCGATGGCTGCGGTGCTGGCATCCTATGAGCGCTTGCAGGCGCAATATCATAGCGTCATCATCGAGGGGGCCGGAAGCCCTGCCGAAATCAATCTGCGCGAAGGCGACATTGCCAATATGGGCTTTGCCGAAAAAGTCGATTGCCCCGTGATCCTGATTGCCGACATCGACAAGGGTGGCGTGTTCGCGCATATCGTCGGCACGCTGGAATTGTTGTCGGCATCCGAGCGCGAACGTGTCATCGGTTTTGTCATTAACCGTTTCCGTGGTGACATCGGCCTGCTGCAATCCGGGCTTGACTGGCTGGAGCAGAAAACCGGCAAGCCGGTGCTGGCCGCCTTGCCCTATCTTCATCATCTGTATCTGGAGTCCGAAGATGCGGTGAATGTCAAAAAATCCGTCAGTGGCCACGACAGGGCATTGAACATTATCATTCCGGCCCTGCCTAGAATGAGCAATCATACCGACTTCGATCCTTTGATTCTTCATCCTGACGTGAACCTTGAGTTCGTCAGGGACAGCGCCAATGCGGAGGTTGCCGATTTGATTGTTCTGCCCGGCAGCAAATCCGTGCGTGATGACTTGAAGTGGCTGAAAGAGAATGGCTGGGAGAAGCTGATTGAACGTCATCTGCGCTATCGGGGGAAATTGCTCGGCATTTGCGGGGGCTATCAGATGCTTGGTGAAAAAATCCATGACCTCGACGGCATTGAAAGTGTCCCAGGAAGCAGTCCCGCCCTCGGCTTCATGGCATTTGAAACCACGCTGGATCCGGAAAAATGTTTGCGCCGGGTGCAGGGCAGGCTGACGCTGGATGATGCCAAAATCGCAGGTTACGAAATTCATGCCGGAGTCAGTCGCGGCCCTGCCCTGAAACGGCCTCTGGTGAAACTGGCAGATGGGAATTTTGACGGGGCGATTTCAGGCGATGACTTGATTGCAGGGACTTATCTGCACGGCCTGTTCGATTTGCCGACAGCCTGCAACGCCCTGCTGAAATGGGCGGGTCACAGCGAAGACAATGCGGTTGACCATCAAGCCCTGCGCGAACAAGGCATTGATTTAATTGCTGATACTCTTGTGCAACATTTTGATTTCAGAGCTTTGCAAAAATCCCTGTCCGAGTTTGAAAAGAGCCGTTAAAACTGATATTTTGCCTGCCTGAGTTAAACGTCTGCAATGAAACATGGCCTGCAATGGAAAAATAGAGTTGCTCGTTTAAACGCCATGACTGCCAGTCCTTAAAGGACTGGCAGTCATAAGGACTTTCCGTAGAGTTCACTGTAAATGAAATAGTTTTTTGGAGTTTTCAGAAGCTGTGAAAATATTAGAAACTGATGTTACGCATTGCCCATGAAATGCAGGCATTAAAAGCCTTGCTAACTACTCGAAATTTTAGTTACACCGTCATGCCCGCAGGGAAGCGGGCATCCAGTCACATGGAGGTGAATTGGGCCTACC
>SPJK01058242.1_pt1 | contig 11049 bp, 7 predicted proteins | sample 3741771 | NCBI WGS metagenome assembly SPJK01 (sample SAMN10925997, study PRJNA522277) | cold seep metagenome | isolation source: Elba SIP-enriched marine methane seep metagenome, extraction at timepoint T2 | place: Italy: coast of Elba, Mediterranean Sea
ATCGCGTTTGAAGTGACGCAGCAAGGTTGTGATCCAGCCTTTGGTCACAACAGTGTCGTTGTTCAGCAGGACGATGTATTCACCTGTCACCGCCTCCAGGCCAACGTTATTGCCTGCGGCAAAGCCAAGGTTATCCTCGTTGAGCAAGATAACCGTGTCATCGCGGGTGCCATCAAGCGCTTTCAAATACTCGATCGTGCCATCGCTTGACGCATTATCAACGATGATCACTTCGAGGTTATCGTAATCGGATACCTCATAGACACTTTCAAGGCAGGCTTTGGTGAGATCCAGATTGTTATAGGTCAAAATAACGATGCTGACCTTTGGCGAGGTCAGCGCATCTGTGGCCGCCGAAAGCTCTTCAACGCGGTGGTTCCATGTTTGCAAGGCGGCAAAGGCACGGCGCTGGCTGATCTTGTCTTCTGTATTGGCATCAGGGCTTAGGGCCATGCGCACACACTCTGCAAAGCCTTCATATGTGCCGGCTTTAAACGAATGCTCCCCGAACTGTTCGACCTCTGGCAGATCGACGCAAACCACGGGTTTGCCTGTGGCCAGATATTCGTAAACTTTAACCGGATTGGTGGCCAAGGTCAGCGGGATAACCTGAAACGGCAGCAAGCAGACATCAAAGGCATGCACGTAATGGGGCACATCACTATAAGCAACTTCCCCTGTGAAAACGACGTTTTTGCAACCTTTCAGTAGACCGGCAACATTGGCCGTGTCTCCGCCAACCAGTAGGATAAGATGCTCGGGGAAGGCTTTCGAGAGACTGCGAATAAGCTCGCCGTCAAACCATTCTGCAATAGCGCCGCAATAGCCGATGATTTTGCGTCCCTGCGGGTCTTTATAGACACTGGCAGGGGGCGTGGCAAAATGCGTATATTCGCCTGCGTTGCGCACTATCGTGTGGCTGGACGTATAGTTCGCCGCTATCTCATCAAGGTAGAGCGAGGTCGTTGTCACCAAGTCTGCATTTGTGAGGAGTTTCTTCTCAAGGTCTATGAGTTCCTGAGGCACATTCCCAAAGCCTTCATGGTGATCCATGCAGTCATATACCAACGTGCTGTTTGGCACCCCGCTCGCGGTGTCATACCAGTAGCCATGTGCGACGATCGAGAGGCTTGAAGCGATATCAAAGTCATGCAGCAGAACACTCAAGCTGTTTCGCAAAGCCGTTTCGTCATTGGGTCGCGGGCCCTCAAAGTAGATGGCAGGTGCGCCGGGCACATTCAGCTTGATCTGGAACAGCGGTAGACCGGGTTCGATTTGCTCGATTTCATAGCCCGGTTCGCTGCGATCAGAGAAATGATTGCTCAGATAGAAAACCCGGTGCCCCGATTTGGCCAATCCGCGTGCCAGATGTTGGGGGCGCTGTATCCGGAAATGCCAGTCAATTACGGAGAACAGCAACACATCTGCCTTGCTTGTCTCGGGGTATTCAAACGTCGCGCTTAGGGGGCTGGGATCAGCCGGCACAGGCGCGGCAATGACGGGGACAGAACGTATCATCGTGCTGCTCGACTTGAGTTTGCGCGAGAGTTTGGAGCGCATTGCTTGCTTTGCCGAGGGTGACATGGGCAGTGCATGATAGACTTTGCGCGCAATGCGCCGTGCAACTGTTTTCACAGCATGGCGAATAGGGAAGGTATTCATGCTCTGGGCCCAATCTGACATTTCGAACAACTGTGTTTGAGCGCGCGCATATTCTTGCACTGCAGTATCGCGTTCTTGCACTGCAGTATCGCGTTCTTGCACTGCAGTATCGCGCTCTTGCACTGCAGTATCGCGCTCTTGCACCAGATCATCATTCTGACTTTGCAAAGACTGCGGCCAGACACCTGTCTCATTAATTTGTTTTTGCAGCTCCAGAACAACCTTGTCGCGCGCCTTGACGTCTTTGACCGCGCCTTGCGCCCATGTGATCAATCGCTTGTTTTCAGACGCCAGATTATAGGACGACGAATAGGCCGCAGAGGGGGCCATTTTGGGCAAATACTCTGGCTTTGCACTGCATAGAGCCAAAAAATACTTGGTATCGACATTTGCAGAGGCGGATCTATCCACGCCGTTTTCCGAAATGCCGACGACGTTTTGACGGGCCATTGGCACATCGCTTTGAAAGATGTGATCGGCCGAGCTATGCGCCTGCCCGAACAATTGCAGTGCGTCAAACTGGCTGTGCAAAAGCGTCTCGAATTCGCCCCGGTCAAGTTCCTTGACGTGAAAGTCGTTCGGATCGGTTGCGAAGGAGTTATAAACATCGCGGTTCGGCGTTGAAATGAGCAGGACCCCGTCTGCGCGCAGCACGCGGCGTAGCTCCGAAATCATCTGCTCTTGTTCGCCCAAATGTTCGAGGGTTTCAAAACTGATCGCCAAATCAACGCTATCGTCTTCGAGCGGGATATCCAGAATATTGCCGGCTTTGAAGGTGATGTTCGGTGCCTGAAACTTGTCCTTGTTGATCGTGTCCTCGGACAGATCAATGCCAAAGACATGCGCGGCATCCTGCGCCAGAATTGCGCTTCCGTATCCTTCGCCGCAGGCAATATCGAGCACGGTTTTGCCCTGCGTCAAAGTGCTGGCAAGAACATAGCGGTGATAATGCTCCAGCTGGATTTCGCCTGCCAAATTAGAGACGTAGCGCTCCAATTCTCCGTTTGGGCCGCTCTTAGGTGTCATTTTGAAGAATTCCCATGCGTATATCTTTCATTTCAACCCCGATCAGCCCGCTCGCAATCGAGCTTTGAGCGTCAAAAAGGATGCAATCATGCAGCCAATGCTGTTGAATATGTGTATTCTGCGTGCCTGTCGCGACGGCCAGTGAAATCGTGTACTGCCCTTTTTGCAAGATCGGCATGACAAATTCGAACACCGCATAAAATGTGTCGCCTTTTGCGTATTTCGGCAAATCCCCGACCAAGGACAAGAACGAATTGTCCGAAATAATCGGCTGCCCGAGGCGATCCTTGATGGTGAAACCGGTTATTACGTCCTCAAGGGCTTCATGGGCAAAACAGGTCAGGCGCAAAGAGACGGTTTCTCCGCCTACGCCCCAAAGCAAATCCTTGCCGCTGTGATCTTGCAAGGAGCCCCACAGCAGTTCTGCGCCGCCTGCACCGAAGCTGTCGGACTCGGGGTTGAACTCGAACACTTCCAAATCGTTTCTCAGATTGCTGGCGTTGATAAATTGCTGGCGCATGTCCACGCGTTCGTCTTTGGCTGTTTGAAATGTCTCGCGCGCGGGCACGTCGAGTGCCGTGTCATCCTGCGCGGTTTGATCAACGCCTTGCAGACCTTCAAGATACTCGCCAACGATATCTTTTGCAGCGCCGATGCGTTTGACTTTACCGCCCTCAAGGAACACGGCGCGATCACATAGATTAAGCACCGCGCCCGTGTCGTGACTGACGAAGAGCACCGATTTGGTTTCCATGAAGTCGCGCAAAAAGCGCATGCACTTCTGGGTGAAGAACACATCCCCCACCGCAAGCGCTTCGTCGATCACCAGAACATCCGCGTCCACATGGGCGATCACGGAAAACGCAAGGCGCACAACCATGCCGCTGGAGTAAGTTTTGACAGGCTGCTCGATCAGCTCGCCAATATCGGCAAAGGCTTCGATCGCGGCGTAGCGTTCTTTGATCTCGGCTTCGCTCAGGCCCAGAACGGCCGCGTTCATATAGACGTTTTCGCGGCCCGTAAAATCGGGGTTAAATCCTGCGCCAAGTTCCAACAGCGCTGCGATACGTCCGTTGCAGATGATCTCGCCATTGGTTGGATTAAGCGTGCCGCAAATCAGCTGCAACAGTGTCGATTTCCCGGCGCCGTTACGCCCGACAATGCCAACGGTTTCGCCTTTGGCAATTTCGAACGAGACATCTTGGAGTGACCAATGTTCGCGAAAATATTGCTTTTCCTTCAGCTTGAACAGGCGGCGCACCCCTGAGTACACCAGTTGCTTGAGCCGGTCAGCGGGCTTGTCGTAGATCTCGTAGCGCTTGCTGAGGCCTTCGACTTTTATTGAAAAATCAGAGGACATCGGCAAATCCTTTGCGCACAGACTGGAACCATGCGTATCCGAGCCAGAACACGGCCAGCCCAAACGCAGTATAGAATGTCAGCAACGTCAGGCTTGGAATGGCCCCGTTATAAAGAACATCCCGAATTATTTCGATCGCGGGGGCAATCGGGTTAAAAAAAATGACTGTTTGCAGCACATCGGGCAGGGCCGAGATCGGATAGAAGATCGGCGACAGGAACATCAAGGCCATTGTGAGCAAGGCTGTGAACTGCTCGACGTCGCGAATATATACGCCAAGCGCGCAGATGAAGAAGACAAAGCCGAGGATGATCAAACTCAAGGGCAGGAACACCAGAGGCAGCAGGATAACCGTCCAATGCGGCATGCCAATAAACAGGGCATACGCGGTGATCCAGACGGCAACGCTAATAAACGTGTGGAAAAATGCGCCGCCTACGATGGTGAAGGGCAAAATTTCCAGCGGGTAGATGACTTTTTTGACGTAGTTCGTGTTGCTGATGATCAGCTTGGGCGCACGGTTCAAACACTCGGAGAACATGTTGAACACGATCATGCCCGCGAATAGAACCAGCGCGAAATCCAGCTTTGATCCGGTGCCTGTGCCCCAACGCATTTCGAAGACATAGCTGAACACAAATGTATAAACCGCGAGCATCAAAAGCGGGGTGATGATGGTCCAAATCAGACCAAACATAGACCCTTGATAACGGGTCTGTATTTCGCGCCGAGTAGAGGCCCGAAGCAAGGGCATGTTGGTTTTCAACGACCGCAGGATGCTGCACGGTGATTTTGGAGCATTTTCCATCTATTGAATGTGCCTTGATGTCAGGTGTTTTCGGCAGATTGGGTCAGCGCGCTGATACAATTTTTTCTCCGACGCGTTCATTTATTCAAACGCCACTTATGGCCAGGGTAGGCCTCTGAAAAGGGTCCCGTTTTATTACTGTGTTGCTAGTAAGACATGCGACCTCACTGGGCAAGGCCGCGGCATGTCTTGGGGTCTAGCGCAGGTCTTGGGCCCTCCCAAATCCTTGAGCACGGCGCACTCAGCTGGCTGTGCGATCTCCGAGCCCTTTACCGATGGCCGTCGCAAGGATGATTTTCAAATCCAGCACGAGAGTACGGGTTTTGACGTACAGTCCGTCCAGCTTTGCCAGCTTTTCAGGATCGCTCATATCAATGCCGCGCACTTGCCCCAGCCCTGTGATGCCCGGGCGAATTGCATAAACACCGTGCCGGGCGCGCGCGTCAATAAGTGCGTGCTGCACAGGCAATCCGGGGCGCGGACCAACAAGGCTTAACTCACCTTTGAAAATATTCCAGATTTGTGGCAATTCATCAATTTTACTGCGCCTCAGGAAATGGCCTACCTTGGTCACAGAGGCTTGCGAGACTTCATGAGTGCCAGCCTGTTTCGTGCCCGTCTGCATGGTGCGAAATTTATAGCAGGTAAACGGGCGCTGATGCTGGCCCAGACGTTCTTGCGCAAAAATACCTGCCCCCGAAGAGCCAAGGCGCACCGCGAGCCATGCGCCCAGCAACACCCACCACAGCGCGATAAGCACAAACAGCGCAAAGCCCAGATCCAGCGTGCGTTTGAGGCCGCGATACACGAGGTTTTGCTCCATATCATCCGTGACCAAACGCGCGCTCGAGGCGGGTGTTTGCAGCGTATCCTGCATGGCTTGCACCACGGCGCTCACATGGACCATCGGCTTGAGGCAACCAAGCATTTGCCGCGCCAAGGGACGTAGAAGTGCAGGCACTTTATTGAGGATCGCAAGCCTGCCTTGAAACTGATCCCCATAGACGGCGGGCAAGCGCAGCAAATGTACCGCTTTGAAATCGGGGTGGGCTGTCAGCATCTGCTCGGCGGCAAATTTACTGCGTCCATAGGCCGTGCCCGCATTCGGCTCTGCATGCAGGCTTGCCGGGTAGATCACCGTTTCGACCCCTGCGGCGCGTATGTTCTCAAGCACTTGTTTCAGAAAGGTCACATTGGCCTCGGCAAACGCATCATCCGGGCCAGTTTGATTGTTGTTGCGCACGGCCAGATGGATGAGCGCGCGGCAGCCTTTGGCCTGCGCCGAAAGCTGCGATATCTCGCAGATGCGCCGCCCGGGAAACAGTGTTTCAAGCCGCCTCGTATCGCGCCCGCTCAAAAGCAGGTCATATCCTGCATGTTCCAGTGCGGGAACGATCTGGCGACCGATGAACCCCGAGGCTCCGGTTATAACTAGGCAATTTCGCATGGGTCATCCTTTGCAGTCACACCGTCTGTCCTCAAACCCGCTTGGCAGCGTTCTCAAAGTACATCGCGGTTGGAATTCATTGTCTGGCCTGGAGTAAGCCCACCTCGCAGGCATAGTCAGGCAGGATCCGCGCCTTATGCGTCGCGAGCTTTGAGAAAGAACAATGTTATCACCATATAGGCTTGCAGGCTGACGGCAGATTGGAAAACCGAATCCGTCAGGCAATTCAAGGTGACAACAACGCCAAGCCCAAGAAACACAGGGAAAAGTGCCAGCCGTTTGCCACGGGCGAGAAACGCCAGCACAGGACTTTGCATAAGCAATCCCGAAATCAAAGCGAGAGGGCCGCCAGCAAGCAAATAGGAAAAATAGGTTTGATGCGCACGATACCATCTCTCCCACCCCAGTTCGAGATCCATGGCGAATTTTTCATTTACCTGACCGATTCCGAGAAGAGCGTTGTCTGAAATAAGCGATAGGGCACCTGCCCAGATCTGCAATCTTGGAAATTGGGCGCTGATACTCTCATAAGTGAAATCAACTTGTGAAAACAGCGCCATGCGCTGCACAAACCCTGCTCCGATCAAAGCATCGACGAGCACGATGCCGACGGCGCATATTGCGATGCTCAGGCCTGCTCCGATCAAGACCATCAGCCGACGTTTCGGGCTGACCTGTATGAGAAACCAAAGAGCGAGCGCGACAGCGCACAACATCCACGCCAACATGATCAAACGCGCGCCGCCATAGACCGCCATGACGCCCGCCAAAACGAAGAGACCCAATCGCCAAACTCTATGCGCCGGGCTCATTTCGAAGAACCAGGCAAAGCTGGTCATGGTGAGTACTAAGAACCAGAATGGAGGAACCAAAGCGTTTGGCGTGAAAAGTGGCACGCGCGGACCTTGATCGCCGAACAGAACAACAAGCGTTGCCGCGGCAAAGGAGATCGACAGCCCAGCAGGCAGCCACTGGATCAAGGCCCGCTTAATGTCTGCGGCGCGCTGCATATTGAGCCATAGCCCTAAGATAACAAGGCAAAGCAGGCTGGTGCTCCAGGATTCAAGAGCGATCGGGCGATAATGTACGCGTGATCCCTCCCAGACCGGATACAGAGCGGCGTTGATGAAAAAGAAGACACAGAATTGAGCAAAGGCAACATAGCGCCATTCGAGCAGCACCTTGAATGCGGCCCGATCACAGTAACGCCAATTGACGAAGAGACCGATCAACAAAAGCACCAGCGCCAGTTGTAAAACGGGTAAGAAGAACGTTGGGAACAGTCCAAGCAGGAATACGGAGCCTGCAAGTGCATAACATTGCTTAAACACGTCTATATCTTTCAAAATTTGTCTTACTTTGCCATCTTGGCATAAGGTTTTGATACAGCCATCTTCGCCGGAATTTCGCCCCAGACACTCTTGGTGAAACCACATGTGACCCTGTTTTACTCGGCCTATATGAACGCACCCTCGTTTGTGAGAATAAGAGCAAAGCGTGTGTTGCTTTAAGAAGTAAATCCTTGTTTGAAAAGTTCTGTTTTTGAAAACCGTGCGGCCCAGGAATTGAGCGTGATGAAGTCGCTGACATCCTTCGGGTTCTGGCGAAACGCCAAAGCCTTGCCAGCCATCTCTACCACATCCGTTCTTTGGCGGGTCAAAAACACTCCCGGCTCTTCGCTGCGATACGACATCTCTCCGAAATCAGTCGACAGAACCGATAGACCAAGGCTGCGGTATTCGTAGTATTTCACGGGATCGACCGATTTGATGAGCTGGGTACGCTGAAACGGAATGAGGCCGACATCAAACTGGCGCATCTCGGTCAGTGCGCGCGATTGCGGCGTGGCAGGGTGCAGTGTCACGTTGCTTGGTAAAGTACCCTCGAACGGGCTAAGCATGGGGCCGATAATTCTGATCTCGTCTTGCGGATAGTGCTGGGCCAAGTGCAAAATCCACTCCCAATCGAACCATTCCGCGATCGTTCCCAGATAACCAAAGACCCGTTTGCCCTGCGGCGGCGCAGAGGCAGTCGGAGTGGTAGCAAGAGGGCCAGTCACAGCTTCAAACCCGTTGTGGATCAGGCGCGTGCGTGCTGGCCCATGCTCGAATTTTTGCAAAAGCGCCGTACTGGAGGCCCAAACCTCGTCAACATGCGTGGCAATCTGATGCTCGCTGCGCTCAAGGGCGCGCCGTGACATGCCTTTATAGAAAGCAGGGAAATCGTCCATCGCATCATAGACCGCATGTTTATGAACGCCGAGCGCCATCAATGCCCGCGCAAGTCTGGACGGTTTGCCAATCACCAGCACGGCAGGCGTTTGCGCACATAGGTCTTTGTAGGTTTCAACAAGCCTGCGCCAGAGCGTCGCGTTGATACGGTGTACCGCAGGCACAGGCTCTATCGGCAGCGCTTTGACGCGGTGGATGTGAAGCCAATCGGGCACCTCATTTGAGGTGATGGTCAAAGGCGGCGCCGAGGCACGTTTCAAATCAGCAAGCTGCGGCAGACGCGTCGGATAAGGCTCTATCCAATGGATATCCCCATCAAACGCGCCGTGCGCCCACCGCACAAATTTCTGCGGACGTTGCTCGAAACTAAACCAGGGCACTGCAGACAAATAGACGAGGCTGCCGGCCATTATAATTGCGCCCCTATCAGCTTTGTGGGCCCTGCCACTATTGTCCTGACACGAGCGTCTTTACGATACGCCCTGCCGATTTACCGTCGCCATAAGGAGAGACGCCAATCGCCATGGATTTGAAGAAGTCTTCATCATCCAGCAAACGCTGGGCGGTCTGGATGATCTTGTCTTCATCAGAACCCACAAGCGTGACCACGCCGAAATCAACCGCTTCGGGGCGCTCGGTCTCTTCGCGCAGCACGAGAACAGGTTTGCCAAGCGCAGGCGCTTCTTCTTGCACACCGCCAGAATCTGTAATGACGAAATAGGAGCGCTTCATCGCCGCCACGAATGCGGGGTAATCCAGCGGCTCGCAGAGCAGAAAGTTATCTATGGGATCAAACGTGGCATGTGCGAGATCTTTGACATGCGGGTTCGGGTGAACAGGGTAAACGAATTGCACATCAGGGTTGGCAAGGGCCAGCTTTTTAAGAGAGCTGCAAATGCGCGCAAAAGGCGCGCCGAAGTTTTCGCGCCGATGCGAGGTCACCAAAATCATGCGCTTGCCTGCGTCGATCTCAATTCCGAAATCAATGTCTTTTTCCGCCGTGCTCAGTAACGCATCAATGACCGTGTTACCGGACATGATAATGTCGCTATCTGGCACGCCTTCTTTAAGAAGGTTGTCTTTGGATTGATCCGTCGGGGCAAAGTGCCATTTGGCAATCTTGCTGGTGACGACCCGGTTGAATTCTTCGGGGAAGGGGTTCTTGATATCTCCGGTGCGCAAACCGGCCTCGACGTGGGCCACATCAATACCTTGGTAAAAGCAGGCCATCGCAATCGTAATCACGGTCGTGGTATCGCCCTGCACGATGACAATATCGGGCTTATGCTCGATCAGGAACTCTTCCATCTTTGGCAAAAGCCGCGCGGTCAAAACGCTTAGCGTCTGGTTGCGCTGCATCACGTTAAAATCAAAGTCCGGCGTAATTCCGAAGAAATCCAGCACTTGATCCAACATGCCTCTGTGTTGGCCCGTCGCCAGTACAGTAACCTCCACATCAGAGCACTCATGCAGACCCAGAATAACAGGTGCCATCTTAATGGCTTCAGGTCTTGTGCCAACGACACAGCATATTTTTTTCTTAGGGGTCACTGTTGTCTCCAGATGCGCAAGCTATTGATTGAAGGCGCTATAGCATGTGTGTGAAGCGTGGAGCAATACGTGCCCCGTTACATGGCCCGTGGGCTTTGTTGCACAAATCGGGTGATGGGCGTTCTTCGCCTTATCCCGGACGGAATGAGGTCATGAATGCCATTGGTTCGAGAGAATGATCGAATGCTACGGGCTTAGTGATAGGTATACCAAGAGCTGTGTAGCGGTTCAGCACAGCGACGCGGATTTGGATATCGGCAACTTGCCTGTCGAAGTCCCGAGCCATGAGCGATAGCCCCGGCGGTTGAGGGTTTCCAAAGCTTAGCGTTTTTGCGAGGTGGGATGACGGCGTGGGCATTCCATTTTCCTTCGCTTTCCGACTTGATCCCCGTGGTGTCCACTGCCCGGCAGTCGCTGCTTGCAGCGATGAGAGGGGATCAGCAGGTTCAGTGGGCCCTTGGAACCACGATAAGGCAGGCTCACGTTCAGTGTCTTCTGCCCCCTCTCGGCAGATTGCTACGCAATCGCCTGCCGGGCAATGGGACGGCATAAGGTGCTGAAGTCCGGCACTGCCCAGTCCAATCCGACCAATCGCAGCAAGCTCTGGACGAACCCAGTTGTCTGGCGAAGCGGCATGCCAAACAGCCCGGGGCTTACGCCCGTTCAGGGCTGAAACGATCTCCCAGATCATTTCCGGGACGCCCTTCACCCTTCAACGTCAGACAAGTCTGAATGGCAGCATCACTGAACTGCTGTTGCCGACCGCGCTTACCACTTGGCGGTGGTGTCCAAACCATCTCTGGATCAAACCAGATCGATAAGGATCCGCGCTGCTTCAAACTGTCATTGTAAGACGACCAATTCTTGGTCTTGTACTTCGTAGGGGCCCAACTGCTCATGGCCTTCAGCTATCACACTGGATTCATACAGTGAATCCCTTCAACCGATTTGTGCAACAAAGCCC
>SPJK01013731.1_pt1 | contig 11034 bp, 13 predicted proteins | sample 3741771 | NCBI WGS metagenome assembly SPJK01 (sample SAMN10925997, study PRJNA522277) | cold seep metagenome | isolation source: Elba SIP-enriched marine methane seep metagenome, extraction at timepoint T2 | place: Italy: coast of Elba, Mediterranean Sea
ATCATGGACCACCTCTCATATACAATCATCCCAAAATTGTGCGAAATGTATTGTAATTAGAGCAACATCAACAGCTTATAAGTTGAACGATAGCATTAGCCAAGACATTGTTCATTTATTTAAATTAATTAACCTAACTTATAGGAATATCATATAACTATCTATTATAGATTAATTATAATTAAGCACTCTGCTTCAATATCTCAGTCAACATATCAATTTTATTTGCAATAATGTTAATAACATTAGCTTTATATGCAGTGGTTGTTGCTATAAACCATAAAACAACAAACCACTTATTTTTTATTCAATTGTTGTTAATTTACAACTATCGGTTTCAACGACCTTCTTGAACCTATGATCAATTAAACATTAAACCGCCACATCAGTATAGGAATACCGCCTACATTTCAATCTCTTAACAAGGAATCACCAATTATTTAATTTGTTCTGCCATTCAACATAGATCACGATATCTATCAGCTGTTCCACACTCTACAAAACAGGAGTGTGCAAGCCAAAAAAAATGCCTATAATAAATATCGCACCATAATGATGCGTTAATTTGTACGCCGCACCTTTTCTGATCATGCATTAAAATAGTGATACCGTTTCAATATTGTAAGCCTTTGAATTGACATAAAAATATACGTTGGCACACATCATGCCTTGATGATAATTGTCTATTAACTTATGGAGGTACATATGAAATTGATAACTGCTATTGTGAAACCTTTTAAGTTGGATGATGTCCGGGAGGCATTATCCGACATTGGGGTTTCAGGTGTTACTGTCACTGAAGTAAAAGGTTTCGGCCGCCAAAAAGGACATACGGAATTGTACCGTGGCGCTGAATATGTAGTGGATTTTTTACCAAAGGCCAAAATTGAAGTGGCGCTTGCTGAAGATTTGGTTCCTCAAGCAATTGAAGCGATTGCTGGCGCAGCCAACACAGAAAAAATTGGCGACGGTAAAATATTTGTTTCCGATTTGGAACAAGTCATTCGAATCCGCACCGGTGAGACTGGCGAAGAAGCCTTATAACAATAATTTCGAAAATTTAAATTTGGGGGTCCCAAACGTGGATAAAATTATAGAACTAAGTTATGCGCTGGATACATTTTATATGATCATGAGTGGCGCATTGGTAATGTGGATGGCGGCTGGTTTCGCTATGTTGGAAGCGGGGCTGGTCCGCGCCAAAAATACTGCGGAAATATTAACCAAAAACGTCACCTTATTTGCAATCGCATGCACAATGTATATGTTATGCGGTTATAACATCATGTATCCTGGCGATGCAGCCGTAAACAGTGTATGGCCGGGAATCAGCTTTTTGTTGGGTGATGACAATAGCGCTGCAGCTGTAATAAAAAGCGGTGGCGATATCGTCTATTCAAACATGGCTGATTTTTTCTTCCAAGTTGTGTTTGTTGCAACAGCGATGTCTATCGTTTCAGGTGCTGTCGCTGAACGTATGAAATTATGGTCTTTCATGGCATTTGCAATCGTCATGACCGGCTTCATTTATCCTTTACAAGGCTATTGGAAATGGGGCGGCGGCTTTCTGGACGGGCTTGGATTTTATGACTTTGCCGGTTCGGGCGTAGTACATTTATGCGGTGCTAGCGCTGCATTAGCGGGCGTATTGTTATTGGGCCCACGTTCCGGAAAATATGGCGAAAATGGCGCTATTTTCCCAATCCCAGGTTGTAATATCCCACTGGCTACCTTAGGTACCTTCATATTATGGTTAGGCTGGTTTGGTTTTAATGGCGGTTCGGAACTGATCATTTCCAATGTCAGCGAAGCGAACGTCGTTGCCCTGGTTTTTGTCAATACCAATGCTGCTGCTGCGGGCGGAGTGATCGCGGCCTTAATTACTGCGCATATTTTATTTGGAAAAGCGGATTTATCCATGACCTTGAACGGCGCTTTAGCCGGCTTGGTTGCCATTACGGCAGACCCGGCAAGTCCATCACCCTTATTGGCGACAATTATCGGTATGGTTGGCGGCATCATTGTGGTATTTGCTATTATTTTCTGGGACAAAATCAAAATTGATGATCCTGTAGGTGCCATTTCCGTTCACGGCATCGTTGGCATCTGGGGCTTGATTGCCGTGTGTTTTTCTAATGCAGATTCAACATTCTCTGCCCAACTGATTGGCATTATTACCATTTTTGGGTTTGTTTTTGTCATCAGTCTGATTTTCTGGTATTTAATCAAACTGATTATGGGTATCCGTGTTTCCGAAGAAGATGAACACTATGGTGTGGATTATTCAGAATGCGGTATGGAAGCCTATCCTGAGTTTACCGACGCAGGTAAATAACAGCTAAGCGACTCAAATAAGCTTAAGCCATCTTAAGCGTGAGTACATGCACTAGTAGTGCAAGTTATTAACTACTAGTTTCTGGCTTAGATACCAATTTGTTACATAAATAAAGGGCGCCTATGCGCCCTTTTTTTATGCCCTTTTAAATTCAAACCACTTATTCCAGTCTATACAGCCTTGGATTTTATCAATATAAAACCATTGACTTACACTTTGGATCATGAACTAAACGCCTTCCTTACACCAAGATATCATTGATCTTTTTATTCAAACAAGTCACTATATTTGCGCGCGACATTATTGTCTGCACTAAAATTGGGCATTTTTGCTTTGCTTGTTGGTTAATATTTCACTATCATTCAATTTCCAGCAATTGAACAAGTCAATCAAATAAGAATAATTAGGAGTTATCATGAAACTAATTACAGCAATCATTAAACCGTTTAAACTGGATGACGTTAGAGAAGCGTTGTCAGATATCGGCATCATGGGGGTTACCGTCACGGAAGTCAAAGGCTTTGGCCGTCAAAAAGGCCACACTGAATTATATAGAGGCGCCGAGTATATCGTTGACTTTTTGCCTAAAGTGAAATTAGAAATCGCAGTACCGGAAGAATCGGTTGATGAAGCCATCGAAGCTATTGTCAATACCGCGAACACCGGGAAAATAGGTGATGGCAAAATATTCGTTACCGCTTTAGAACAAATCATTCGCATCCGGACTGGCGAAACCGGGCCTGAAGCCATCTAAGTCCATATTTACTTCGATCAACATAATAATTACTCAGAGGGGAAGTAATGCTCATAAAAACAACCATCTTTAGTTTATTTTTTTTACTGCCTGCAATTGCAAACGCTGACCAGCTTAATGAAGCCAATACGTCCTGGATATTGACATCCACCGCTTTAGTCCTGTTCATGACCATTCCGGGCTTATCTTTATTTTATGCCGGGCTGGTGCGTACCAAAAATGCGCTATCGGTGCTAATGCAGTGCTTTGCCATCACCTGTCTGGTTTCCATTTTATGGATGGCTGGGGTCTATAGCCTTATCTTTGATGACACGGGGTCCATGCAGAAATTTATCGGCGGCTGTTCCAAGATGTTTTTTTCCGGTATGAGCCTGGATAGCTTAAGCGGCGATATCCCCGAATCATTATTTAGCTCTTTTCAAATGACTTTCGCCATCATTACCCCGGCACTGATCATTGGCGCTTTTGCTGAACGTATGAAATTTTCAGCCATGATGTTGTTTAGCGGCTTATGGCTGATTATCGTTTATGCACCGATATGTCATTGGATTTGGGGTGGCGGCTGGCTGTCCGACTTGGGGGTCATGGATTTTGCTGGCGGTATCGTTATCCATGTTAATGCCGGTGTTGCCGCTTTGGTTGCCGCTTTAGTCATCGGTAACCGGCATGGTTTTCCAACCACCGCCATGCAACCTCATAATATGACTATGGCAGTTACCGGAGCGGGTATGCTGTGGGTTGGTTGGTTCGGCTTTAACGCGGGAAGCGCTTTGGCGGCTAATGGTTCAGCTGGGATGGCCATGCTAGTGACCCATATTGGTGCGGCTGCAGGTTCATTAACCTGGATGACGATTGAATGGGTTCGATATGGCAAGCCCAGCGTATTAGGTATCGTTACAGGTATGGTTGCCGGGTTGGGAACCATCACGCCCGCTTCCGGGTTTGTCGGACCAGCTGGCGCTTTGGTAATCGGGGTTAGCGCTGGTGCCATTTGCTTCACTGCCACACAAATTGTTAAACGCGTCTTGGTGATTGATGATTCCCTGGATGTCTTCCCAGTGCATGGTGTGGGCGGCATTACCGGCTCTTTGTTAACCGGTGTATTCGCATCTGCCAGTTTAGGCGGACTCGGATTAGCGGACGGCGTCACCATTATGAATCAAGTCGGCGTTCAGGCATTAGCAATTGTTACAACCATTATCTGGAGCGTGTTGTTCACCTACTTGATTTTAAAAGGGTTGGATCTTACCATCGGGATCAGAGTAACTCAAGAGGAAGAAATGACCGGTTTGGATATCACTCTGCACGAGGAAACCGGATATCATAATATCTGATAACTCCACTTTAGCCCTGAACCGAATCAGTTCAGGGCCACTTATTTTGACTCTGCGATAAGTTCACTTGTCGCAGAGTCCTGACCCAATCTTTTCTTCAGCCGCTTCCCAATCAACTCTACTGTCAATATCAGGCCGGAATTAAGACTATACTAAACTCATTCAACACCAAATGAAATGAGTATGCAACATATTGACCAACCTCGCACTGGATATCCTGCGCCTATCATCACCCTGGCCTGCTTAATTATCATCATTGCCGGCCTAAAAGCTGCCGCTGCAATTCTCAATCCATTATTTCTCGCTGTGTTTTTAACCACTATGTGTTGGCCTGCCCTGACTTGGCTAACCTCTAAAAAGGTGCCTCCATTCATTGCGGTTACGCTGATAATATTTGGCTTGATTATCCTGCTAACTTTATTGGGGGCGTACGTAGGTGCAGCCATCAACCTATTCACTAAAGCCTTGCCGGGTTATCAAAGCAATCTGATGCAAAAAAGTGCAAGTCTGGTTCAGTCTCTACATGATATAGGCATTTTTCTACCGCAAGACAACGAATTAATCAAGGAAATCAATGCCGGAAAGGCCATGCATTTTGCCGGCGCAATCATTTCCAGCTTGGGAGATATTTTTACCAATGTGTTTTTTATTTTATTAACTGTAATTTTCTTATTATTCGAATCGTTTATAATACCCAAAAAACTACAATATGCATTCGACAACCCGTCTGCTGGTGACAGAACCACGCTGATCATCAATAAACTTAATCAATACTTGGGCATCAAACTGATCACAAGTCTGGTAACAGGGCTTTTCATTAGTGTCAGTATGGCATTAATCGGATTGGACTTCCCGATACTTTGGGGAGTGATCGCATTCATGTTGAATTTTGTGCCGAATATCGGCTCGATTATCGCCGCCGTTCCAGCGGTTTTATTAGCTTTTGTACAACTGGACGGTAATAGTATCTTAATGGTAATTGCCAGTTATTTTACCGTCAACATGTTAGTGGGTAATTTATGGGAAACGAAAATCATGGGCCAGGGTTTAGGCTTATCCACTTTGGTAGTTTTTCTATCGTTAACATTCTGGGGCTGGGTATTCGGATCGGTCGGGATGCTGTTATCGGTCCCGTTTACCATGATCGCCAGAATCATACTGGAGAACGATCCCGAAACCCGATGGATTGCCGTTTTGCTCGGCTCAGGCGAAGAACTGACCGAAGCAGAAACAGCCAATACCCTTAATAGCTGATTTCAGTATCGCTTAAATAACAACCGGGGTCTTCAGCCCAATAGTCACCAGTGGTCTGATGTGCTCTGACGCGGGTATTGCCATTACAAATTTTCTGATAATCACATTCGCCACAGCGTCCGGTCAACGGGCGGGGCGATTGTTTCAAACCATGCATTAACGGATCGCTTATATCCTGCCAAATCTCTCCAAAAGATCGATTGCGTACATTACCCAAATCATAATGCCACCAAAAAGTATCCGGATGCACATTGCCTAAATTATCGATATTGGCAACATTGACACCCGAAGCATTGCCCCCCCATTGTTCTAGCCGGGTTTGGATAGATTTGGCCTGTCCGGGAAAATGTTGCTTGACCCAATGAAACAAAAACACGCCATCGGCATCATTGTTCCCGGTGACTATTTCCCGGTGTTTGCCGTCCCGCTGCCATTGCAAATCGGTCTCAAATAATAACTCCATCACTTCACGCGTTTGCCGGAACAGTGCATCTTGTTCGCGGTTTTTATGTCCCCGGCCACCATAATTCAAATGCGACAAATAAAATTTATCAATATCTTCACGATCACAAAATCTAGTAAGGCCGGTAAATCATCACGATTATGTTGCGTCAAGGTAAAACGAAGCCCTACCTTGATGCCTTGTTCCTGACACAAGCGCACCCCGCGCATTGCCTGCTGAAAAGCCCCCTTCTGCTGACGAAACGCATCATGGGCAGCTTCCATGCCATCCAGGCTGATACCAACATATTGATAATTTATATCGGCTATGGTGCCGATATTGTTTGAATTGATTTGCGTACCATTACTGGATAGCGCCAAATAAAAACCCATCTCCCTGGCACGACGGGAAATAGCAAAAATATCCGGATGCAACAGCGGTTCACCGCCTGACAAAATCAACACCGGCACCTTAAATGCCTTTAAGTCATCCATCACCCGGTAAATCTCAGCGGTACTGAGCTCACCAGGGAAATCGATATCGGCAGACGTGGTATAACAATGTTTACAGGTTAAATTACATCGTCGAATTAGATTCCAGATCACCACCGGACCTGAAGGCTTGCGTAGTGGTTTAAATTCGCCAGGGTTAACTATTTCCCGAATATATTGACTAAGCCGAAACATACTTATTTACCGGTCATTCATATCAGCCACGGGGCGCTCTGCGGATGAAGCGCTTCTAAACCCGGTTTTTTTTAAAATTTCGGAACTGAACAACACCTCATGCCCCGTACAATCATCGCCTAGCAATTCAGCAATGCGATTCACTTTCTCGAAAACCTCTTCCCGGCTTTTACCATGCACCATCGCGAACAAGTTATACGGCCATAATGGAACATGACGAGGCCTGTGGTAACAATGGCTTACGAAATCAAGCTGTCCAACCGATTCACCACACGCGTCGATGACCGCATCATCAATATCCCATACCGACATACCGTTAAAACGATATCCGATACGATAATGATTCGGCACAGCGGCAATACGACGAATGACGCCTTGCTCCAACATGTTTTGCAAACGAGTTTTAACTGCCTCATGACTGAGCCCGACCTCCCCGGCCAACCATTGGTAGGGCTCTGATACCAACGGTAATCCCTTTTCAGTCAAGCGGATTAATTGACGGTCGTAATGATCCATACTTAAATTTAAGCCGGTAAAAACAAGTTAACAAAATATTCTTTCAATTTAGGCATATCATAGACCTGCAAACCGGTTTGATCGCTAATTTCGTGCAGAACAGACTCCAACCGCTCTGCATCTTCTGTCGCGACCACAAACCACATATTCAACTGATGTTCGCGACGGTAATTATGCGCCACCTCCGGAAATGCATTGACCACATCGGCAACCCGGTCAAACTCATGCTCAGGAACTGCCAGCGCAGCCAGTGTCAATGCGCCGCCCATTTTTTCAGCATGATACATGGGTCCAAACCGGGTCAATATCCCCTGGTTCAATAACGCCTGAATTCTCAATATTAATTCAGTTTCATCAAGGCCTAATTGTTCTGCAACTTGCCGATAAGGCGTATCACAAACCGGAAAACCTTTTTGCAAGGTATTGATAATCAGGCGATCCTGATCATCCATTTTCCAGCTCCAGCGTTTCTATTGGTTTGTCTGTTTTATAAATCGCGCCATTCTGTTTAAAACATCGGCGGCTGAATAATATATCCACAGGGTAATGCAGCAATTGACATTGTTCCTTTAAAAATTGAATCTGTTGCAGCACCGTTTCACGACTTTTACCATGTATCATACAAAACAGGTTATAAGGCCAGGCCTCTCCGCGTCGCGGCCGTTGATAGCATAAAGTCACAAAGTCATAACTACTGATTTTAACCCCAATCGCATCCACTTCTTGATCCGGAACATCCCAGACTATCATGGCATTGGCACGATAACCTAATTGCCGGTGCTTTACTATCACGCCCATGCGCTTAATAATGCCTTGCTGTTTTAAACTACGTAAACGATCCACCACTTCAACTTCACTGATTTCAAGGGTTTCAGAAATTTGCGCATAAGGACGCGACACTAGCGGTAGTCCGGACTGAATTAATTCAATCAAACGTAAATCAATCGCATCCGGCCTCATTGCTACAAACCCATTTTATGCGCACGCACGCTAAAAAAAATACCACTGGGTTTATGTGCGGGTAATGATTTCAGCGAATTCAAAGTGCGAGTATCGTAAACCATAACTTTATTTTCATCCCGCACTGAAACCCAAACCTGTTCACCTCGCGGGGTAAATTCCATATGCAGAACCCCTTTGCCCGGCTGTAAGGTTTTAATGATCGCAAGCGCCTTCACATCGATGATCTGTAACTGGTCATTATCCGGCAAAGCAAAATTTACCCATACCTGTCGACCATCCGGCCTCGCCATGACAAACACCGGTTGACCGGCAACCGGAATTTTTTGCTTTAAAGTCCAATCCCTGCGGTCAAGCACCAACACCTCATGACGACCGATAGCCGGTAAAAACACATAATCACCCGCCATTGCCCAGCCTTCCAGATGTGGCATTTTATAGACCGGTAATTGCGGATCATGCTTTCCATATTCGGGTAAAATCCTTTTAACTCCCTGCTCCGGAGCCCATAAATCCAGTAACGCTAATCCCGGTTCAGCAAACAAACCCGCAATATAGTAACGCCCATCCGGAGAAAGCAAAGCATCATATGGCTGTTTTCCGATCTTCCGATATTTATGGATTGCAGGCTGCTCCGGATGAAATAGATCCGCCACCCATATTTCCCCTGCATCAAATAAGCTGAACACAAACTTGCCTTCCGGCGCATCCACCAGCCCCACCACCCGGGAACGTTTATCCTTATCATATACAGCCGGAATATCAGCTACCAGAGTCAATGTTTCAGCGTCAAACACCTTCACTCCACCGGGTTCATAATTGGACACGGCAATTAATTTTCCGTCCTGCGAAATTGCCCCCCCAATACTATTACCGGCCTGAATAATACGATGTTCAATTCGTTTGTTTAGTAAATCAACCTGGCTCAAGCCCCCGTCTCGACCGAAAATATAGGCATAGCGCTGATCCTTACTAAACACAACGGAGGCATGGGATAAATCACCCAAACCTTTAATTTCAGCCAGCTGCTGTCTATGGGTCGTATCGATAATTAAGGCCTTACCCTGTTCGCGTTCAATCACTACGCCAAGGTCACCGGTTCCCCGTATTTCGGCATTGACATTCAAAGCCAACAACGCTGCCAAACCGGCTGCGATCAATTCAGAAAAATGCATATCAGAAGATTTATAAAGGAAGGTACAAAAACCGACATTTAATCACTATCTACACCGGTCTTAGGTTTTCGCAAGTAGCGCACCAGCCACTCGGTCTCTGCGACACTAATAAAGTCGCGCCAGGGGGGCATTGGGGTTCCGGGCCGACCATTTTGAATGGCGTGGACCAGACTTTCATCACTTTGATGCTTGATATTCTCCGGCAACAAAGCAGGCCCCAACCCGCCTTTCAGTGTCAAGCCATGACAGGCGCCACAATCCTGCTTTAACAGCTCCAGCAATTGCTGTTGCCGCTGAGGCGCAGGATCGGCTAGAACCGGGTGGGCAATCAACAGCATCACTGCCCCCGTATACCAATAAATCACAGCACCCTAAGGTTTTAAACGCGCGTAATAAGCTGCCACATCGGCGATATCACTATCTGATAAGGAACCGGCAATATTATTCATAATCGGAGCGATGCGGGTCTTGTCACGATATTGTTTCAAGGCCATGCGTAAATATGCCGCATCGCGTCCCGCCAAAAATGGGAATGGCGCTTCAGCAGCCGGCATCTCAATACCGTGACATTGTGAACAAACCGCTTCGGCTTTACGTTCACCGGCAAACAAATTAGCGGCTTGTGCTGATCCGGTCATGACTGGTATCAAAACCATGCTCAGGACTGTAATGATAAATTTTCTCATGCTCACCCCCTATAATTCATCAGGAGACAAACCCCGGGTCATATATTTAACCCGGCCTCGGGCAAAAATACCCGCCGGGCTTTCCATCGCAACGGTTGCAACTTGTGCTAAAGAGTTGGCATCGTATACCACTACTTGGTCACCACTGTAGCCAGCGCTGACATACAGATATTTACCATCAGAACTATATTCGGGGAAATAGGCATGACCACCAACATCCAAGGTTTTAACCACTTCCAGGGAATGTTTATCGATCAATTGAATGGTTCGGGCACGTTTGTCCTTAGTGATGATATCCACCGCCACATAAGGTGCATTCGCATGGGCTGCAGGTGATTCGGTACCGCCACTGACCGGTACCTGTTTCACCACTTCCATTTTATCCAGGTCCCAAACGCTGACTACAGTTTTATCACAAGTCCCGAAATTGGTTCCAAAACCCAATGTTTTGCCGTCTACTTTTACCGCTGCGCCACCACCGACATGCGGAACACAACCAGCCGCCAATTTTTTGATGATTTTGCGTTCCTTAAGATCTATCGCCGCCACGATGCTATCGTCATAGGAAGCAATCATTAATTTGCGGCCACCATGCGTCAAAAAGGCATCATGCAAATGCCGACCAACATTTTTGATTTTGGTTACAGGAAAACCATCCTTCAAATCAACAACCCAAACCTGTCCGGCATTTTCAAGTGCAATGGCAAACACATCGGCAAACGGCGTTCCAATCACCATGCCGGAATCAGAACTAACAAATTTCCCATCCGGGTCAGTTCCTTCCAATTTAAAGGTTTTTAAGGGTTCCAGGGTATCAGCATCCAAAATCACTGCAACATGCGGTACAAACGAACCCGCCATGATATATTTGCCATCCCGGGAAACGCCCATC
>SPJK01055512.1_pt1 | contig 11027 bp, 11 predicted proteins | sample 3741771 | NCBI WGS metagenome assembly SPJK01 (sample SAMN10925997, study PRJNA522277) | cold seep metagenome | isolation source: Elba SIP-enriched marine methane seep metagenome, extraction at timepoint T2 | place: Italy: coast of Elba, Mediterranean Sea
CAAACAGGAAAAAATCATCATGCAGCAGCGTGTCGAGCAGGAGATCATCGAAGGTACTGTCCCTGGCTACTTGTAGGTTGGCAGGGTGTGCTGAATGGGAGGTCCAGTCAAATGAAATGCAGCAGGAAGCCGGCTGTTCAATTCCAAGTGGGCTTACAAGTGCTAGCGAAGGGGGTGTGGCAGGGCCAGTGGTCTCCGTTTTTTCACAAGTGGATAACAAAACCAACAGGAGAGAACTGGTGATTACCAGAATAGACGAGCACGCTTTCATTACTGACAATTTTGGGTCTAGTAGTGAATTTACCGAAACTCCATGACACACAAACCTGCTTGTCGAGACTTCGTGTGCCCGTTTACAAACCTCCTGCTACGGCTGACAGTCTGCTTCCACTTTTTCTTCTGCATAAAAGGAGGAGCAGCTTTCACAAAAGAGGCTTTTGAAGAAACAGCTCACGCGACTCGTGCGGAAAGCAACGCCATCAGCGTCGCGATATATGCCGTGTCCGGCATTGGGTTTCATGGTAAAGTCCGTGCAAATGCCATTCGCCTCCAATTTATTGGTCAATGCTCTGGAGCCGCCGAAGCTCGATTTTTCATCTTCTTTTGTGCCCTATGCCTGCTGGAAGGCGAAGAGGCTTAATCGTTTTCATGGGTTTTAGCCCACCCGATTTAAACCAACGTATCAGTGGAGCCTCAAGGGTTGGCAGACACCACTCCGGCACCTCCTTTAATTAAGCTTAACAAATTGAAACAAAGCGTCGCCCACCTTCAACACATACGCCCCGGCAGGCAATACTGATAAGCCAATCTTTTGAGCGCTTAATTCAATTTTACCCGCGAGTAGGATTTTCCCGTCTGTAGAAAATATACGATAGCTTTCGCTAGGTTGTAAACCTGAATCAATCGTAAGGTAATCCAACACAGGATTAGGGTAAACACTGACAGGTCGTCGATCTTCGATGGCTTCCGAATTCGAGGTCACATTACAAGCCATCAAGCCATCAAGATCGTACTGTGAAACGTAGTTCCATATTTCCAAGGACGCATCGACATCCATGTTTCCGAAGGTGCCGGGCCAGTCGTGTCCGCCACCAATGATCTTGAGGTGCTCCACGTTTACACAGCCGTCACCATTGCTCCATATATGCCGTTCAACTGTACTTCCATCTCCGGTGCTGAGATTTGGCACGCTGACGATCGTTGGTTCGGCGGCCGTATTGTTGTGAGTAGCCCAGTAGTCGTGTACTTCATCAGCCGAGAGGTAGAATTGCTCCCCGCCCCAGAAGAGGCCCTCGTAGGGCGAGATCCAATCCTGGGTTCCTAAGATCGTCAGCACACCAGTGGGGTGGGTGGGCGCACAATGAAAGGTAGCGCCAGTGTTCATCGTTCGCGCAACCACTCCGATGGCGGCGATACGATCGTTGAGTCGGCACGCCAATTCGTAGCTAAACTCTCCGCCCAAAGAATAGCCGCAGGCGTAAATCCGATTAGGATCAATTTCATACTCGAGGGAGAGTGAATCGATCAAGGCCTCAATGAAAAATACATCATCTACAGTAGTCGGCTCCTTATGCAGCCAATTGGTGGAACCGTCATCATTCGGGTCGGGCAGGGCCTGCGGGTAGATCAAGATAAAGCCTGCGGTATCGGCTATCGATCGCATATCAGAAGTAGCAATTTGCGAAGCGATATCGCCTGCCCCACCATGGAAGTTGAATAATAACGGGTAGGCAATACCCCCATCATAGCTGTCAGGTACATAGATCACATACTCCCGGACTTCACCGTCGTACAACAAGCTACGATCCTGGAATGCCTGCCCCAACACTGGGCCGATAGAAACTACCGTACATAGTAAGAAAAAAAGTAGCTGTTTTGCGTTCATTCCTGCCTGACTTGGGTCTATTTTAATGAGGTAAAATCAGTTCGTCAATTTAATCAACCTTCCACTATCGCCCTCATTCGGGCTGTTGCGATCAATAATCACCAGCAGGTCTCCGCTCGGTAATTCAGCAATATCACGAACACGGCCAATATCCCTCCACATAACCGCCGATTGGCTACTATCCGGGTTATAGCGAACAATGCTTTCCTGTGATAGCGCCCCCATCAGCAAAGAGCCATTTAGGCCATCGAAATTGCTCGACCTGATTTTCACTAAACTAGAGGGCGCTATGCTGGGCGTCCACACTTTTATCGGCAACTGGGAAATGGCGGCTGCTTCCTCTTCGGTCATGTCAGAAACCGGAGTTTCATCATAGTTCAGGCCATGAGAAAATATGGGCCAGCCGTAATTTTCGCCTTTGAGGATGACATTCAATTCATCGCCACCTAATGGCCCGTGTTCATTCTGGTACAAGGTATTATTGTCTGTGTCGTAGTATAGTCCTTGCGGATCGCGGTGCCCATAACTCCAAATGCTGGTGGGCTGGTTAAAGCCTTCAAGAATTGGGTTATCAGCCGGAATTAGACCAGCCGCTGTTATTCGATGAATTTTGCCCACATCGGAACCCAGGTCCTGCCCGCCAGGCTCGGGGTAGGGGTTACCACCACTGCCTTGACTGACAAAAAAGTGGTCATCGTCTTGCCACGTGATCCTGGAGCCGATGGAGAAGGCATCCGTTTTAAATACTACACTTAGATTTTGCATCGCATTGCCCTCCAGCTTACACCGGGCCACCCGCATGTTGTAATCAAGCCCCACGTAAGTAATGTACACCAGTCGATTCGTCTCGAATTGGGGATGCAGGCTGATGTCCATCAGGCCGCCGTAGGTCAGGTAGCGGTCGGCCACGGTTTGCACGCTGGGCGCATTGGCCAGCTCCGTGATCGTGCCATTATTGTAGTAGTACACCCCTCCAAGCCTTTCCGAGACCAGGTACTCGTTTTCATTAATGACCTCGATCGCCCAGGGGATCACAAATCCCTTAGCCAAAACTTCGAAACCATCGATAGTTTCGGAGACCGCTACCACTTCTGGAACTGGATCTCCGATTTCCTTTGGGTCATCTTTACAGGAAATGAGTAACAAGCTGGCGACTAAGGCGGGAAGTACATACTTCATGACATGTGGTGGTATTTCTGGTTAATCTTAGGGCATGTTTAAATATTTCCTGATGAGCCACAATCGAGATAAAATTTGCCGCTGACAAGCCTCTCTGGCATGGACGAACTTGGGTCGATTTAAGGCCACTGAGGAGATTTTAACCATGCTCTTAATCGTTCTTAATGAAATAGCCTTCATTAGACACGGCATCATCACTAACGTAAATACTTGCTGTGCTAAACCAAACCTCGGCGTAGTTTCCGGTTTCATATTGCCGTTGAATATCCCCGCCATAGGTTTCCGCACCAGAGCACCAGTTTTGATTTACGTCTGGAGATTTTCCGTTCGTTTGGTTGTACGAACCAAGCTTAAAAAAAAGCCCTTCATCTGCATAGGCATTTTCTCGCTCCACACCGTCTTGCCCAATCGGTACGAATAGCGCTTGCGTTTGCTCCGGGATATCAGCTGGCGTTGTATATTCTGATTCGATCAAGTTTTTGGTAAATGTTCTCGTTTCATGCCCTTCGCTGGTAAACGTGAGGTACATCATACCATCCTTAACCTCGATCTCATAGCTGAATTCTTCACCCAATGCTATACCATCGGCAGGCTCCTCTGGATAGGTGTTTTCTTCGGTACCTACAACAGAAAAGTCATGGCCCCAAACAGCGCTTGAATAATCCCATCTTCCAGAATTATCATCACCTGCTGTATTGATTTCATAATGCCAAAAACCGACCCTTTTGTGTGGCCAGGAAATTTCTTGTAGAAAATCTTAAGCGGTTCGTTCTCATGCCCATCGGCGCTATGAATCTGGCCAACAACTACAGAATAGGATGCCGCCACCCGAGCATCACCCGTGGTAGAAACGTTCATTACCTTGAGCGTAGCTGTCAATTTTGCATCCGTCAAAGGAGACCATTTTTTCAATTGAGCCAATTCGGTCCTCGTATTGTTTGAGGTTCCGTGGGTATCCCCTGCATTGGGCGCTTTATAAACCACCCAATCCCCTTGTTCATCATTTGCTACGTAAAAGAAGTCTTCCTGCTCAAAATCAATCGCCTGACCAGCATTGGAGCCATCACCCAAGATCAAATTCCAGTGCTCGAAAACCGAAATAACATCGCTGGGATAAACGGTTTCTTGTACTTCTTCTTCCTCCTTATCGGGTTCTTTCGCCGTACTGGAGCAACTGTTCAGCAGAAGAAACAGCCCGAGAGTTAAGAGCACCGATAAGGAAAGAAGACTATTTGGCCCGCCGGCAAGTTTTGCAGTGCGCAACCTTTGGCCAGCACTCGCTACCCATCGGTTCCGGTCTACGCCTTGAGCCAACTCACAAGAATTGTCAGAGGAAGTGATTCTTTTATTCATTTTTTGTTTTTTCCAATTGAATAGAATAGTGAGTTATACGCCCCTCCTGTAAGTTCCAAGAGAGCGTTAGTTAGTAGCAAATTCGACCTGAAGGTGCCTTGGTAGCACAGACGAACCGGCTACCGACCGTCGTTTAATCGCCTAGCATTTTTAGAATTAGCGCGGCACATATTTCTGGCTGATCAAGCCAGGGACAGTGCCCCGCATCCTTTACAAGTTCGAATGAATAATTCTCGATTGCCTTTGCTTTTTGAATTCCCGTTTCAGGGCTTTCAAAAGCATCCTTATCGCCCCAGATAAATCCTACCGGGACCTTTAAATCCTGCAAGCGATCGCCGATATACAATTCCTTTTTCCAGCCGCTCAAAGTAAGTACGCTTTCCAGCAATGTGCTAAAAGCAATAAGGGATGCTGGAAGTAATTGGCCGTAATAAGCATGCTCGATGTAGTCATCAGACAACTTATCAACATCATGAACGATAAGCTGTTTTTGGATTTTTTTTACTTCTGAAATTTTTGGTTTAGCAATTGTTCTCAGCATAAATCGGTTCAATCCACTAACGCCTAATAACCTAAGCATAAATGGAATCCATAAATTCATACCTGCAGGAGCACCAATCAAAATAAGTTTTTCGACTCTTTCCGGAAAATCCATGGCAAAGCTGATGGTGAAATAACCACCCATCGAATTGCCCATGAAATTAGCCTTTTCTAATCCCAGTGCATCCATAAACGATCGCAGGAAATCAACCGCGCTTTTTCTGTAATCGCTGCCCCGATAATCTATCGGATCAGATAAACCATGGCCCGGTCGATCTACTACATATAATTTAAATTTCTGAGAAAGTGGATGAAGGATATTGATCCATTCGCTGGAATGACTTAGCCCGCCATGCACAATGATGAGGGGGTCTCCACTCCCAAGTTCCAGGTAATGTATCTTTTCAACAGGGCCATTTGTTGATAGAAAGTTGGATTGAGGATCGATGCCGGCCTGCTCAAAAAGCTTAGCTCTGGTTTCCTTATACTTTGCGACTACATCCATCGTGTTGTTATTCTTTATTGCTATACCCAGCACGGAGTGGTTGGGGAAAATTGTCACACAGCTAGTGTTGTTGCCGGCAAGGCGGCAAACGCAGACACAGCCTGAGCTGTGGCGAGGCTTGACAACACAGCCGGGGCAACAATAGGGCAAACGCACCAAAATATTTCGAATCAGCAAAAGGTGTTTTGAGCACCTTTTATGATGGTTTTTCACGCTAAGCGTTGTTCATTTTTCGCTTCGCGGCTACTTCTTGGTGCCAATCGCAGCAAAAACGAACCAAAAAATGCTTGCCCCGCTAACTCCGAGCCGAAGGCGATCACCGAAGGTAAACTCGCTCCGCTCAACTCCGAGGAACGAAGTGACGATCACCGAAGGTAAACATGACCGGGGCAGGCCGCCCGCCCGTTCTTTCATGTACTTCATGCCAACTCTAAAGTTGATGCGTTTGCCCTAGGGGCAACAATAGCCAATGAGAAATTCCCAAATCATTTCGTAATGGGTATACCAACTTGTTCTGCCGGTTAGTGCACATAAACCTACTCCCCACACAGCACAAAAGCACCCCAATAACTGCACTTATTCACCACTTGAAGTTACGCAATACATACAAAACGGAGCTTGGCTACACCTTTTTCGCAGCTGAATCATTGGAGGCGGGGCGGCTTTACAAGGGAGGCTAAGTCTACGAAAAACACTTCCATACCAGCCTGCAAGATGGTATCTTACTGCCTTTGCCGAAGGCCCCGCTTAGGGTGTACAATGATCCTTATCCGATGTCAGCAATAACATTAGCACTAATTCTTCTGAGTAGCATCGGCTTTTTGCTTAGTGGCTTTTTCAGCGCTTATCTGCTATTCCTCAAAAAGAATAAAAGCCAACTGCACCTCCTGCTGGGGGCGCTGCTACTGGTACTGAGTTTGCGCATTGGCAAATCTGTCTTTATCAATTTCACCGATCTCCCACTGGTAGTCAAAAACCTGGGCCTGGCCGCCAACCTGGCTATTGGGCCCTTTCTGCTGCTGTACGGGAAAGTATTGCTGCAACAATACCGGCTACAAAGAAGGGACCTATGGCATTTTGTACCGGCAACTCTGTACGTCATTTTCAGCCCCATCCTACCCAACCAACCCGCTAGCCCGCTTTGGTATACCAGCTATACCTTCGTCATCGTTCAGCAACTATACTATTTGGGCTTAGCTGCTCTTTTAATCAAGAACTGGAAGGCCGCCTGGAGGCACATCCAGCACAAAGGCTTCCTGATCTTGTGGAGCGCCATTAGTTTCATTTGGCTGACGTACCTGCTTATCTTTATTCAAGTGCTTCCCGTGTACCTCTTTGGCGCCCTGGCTTACTCTGCATTAGTGATCGTTTTAGCCTACTTTGCCCACAAAGAAGAGTACCGGTTTACGCAGGGCGAAAAATACGGGCCCTCCCGTCTAGCTGCTGAGCAGGCACAACAGTATCTAGTCTTGGTACGAGCAACAATCGAAGAAGACAAGAGCTACCTGAATTCCAATCTGACCATCCAGGACATCGCCAGCCAAACTAAGCTATCGACCAAGATCATCTCACAGGTCATCAATGAGCAACTAAAGCTCAACTTTTCGGCTTTCATCAACACCTACCGAATCGAAGAAGCCAAGAGAAGACTGGTAACGGAAGACTTTCGCCAATTCACCATCGCCAGCATCGCCTACGACTGTGGTTTCAACTCCATATCTTCCTTCAACACCACCTTTAAAGCCCTGACTAAACAAACCCCTTCCCAATTTAGAAAGGCGTTCCTATCTACCCGCTTAACGAACAAATCAACATAGCGTTGAAACTTTTAACCACGAAGGATTCGAGGAGCACAAAGGTTTTGTATAAAGACTGTCTCCGTGCCCTCCGTGTTCTCTGTGGTTAATTAATTCCCTATGTGATGCTGCACTAGGCTTGGAATGCTTTCGAAATCCTGATTTTGATAGGAAAATCCTCCTTCGGTTTGCAGTTTAGCCGCTCTCTAAACGCAAATCAGAATCGGAATGGCAAACAACATCACTCGACGTCATTGGTTAAAGAATGCTGGCCTATTATCTACCGGCTTAGGTAGTCTCGCGCTCGGAGGAACCGCTTTCGCTCATACGCAGGATCCTTTACTAGCAACGGAAGGAACAAGCGATCACGAAGAACAATTTATCCGCCTTTTTTACAACGAGAACCCCTACGGGCCGCCAGCCGGTGCACTAGCCAAAGTGATGGAGGTTGCCAATCGCGGCAATCGCTACGCCACCTTTGCCACTTACGATTTTGATGCCTTGCGCGAAAAAATAGCCGCCGAAGAAGGCTTGACCAAGGAGCACGTCTTGCTGGGTCACGGCTCCTTTCAACCCATCATCTGGCTGGCCGAGCACTTCATGCAAGCGGGCGGCGAAATCGTGGTACCCAGCCCTACCTTTGACATTGTGGGCATGTATGCGCGCAGGCTAAACGCCACCACCAGAGCAGTGGAGGTCAATGAACGGATGGAGATGGACTTGGTGGCGATGGAAGCGGCCGTAAACACCCAAACCACACTGGTTTGCGTTTGTCATCCGAATAACCCCACGGGTACCTTGGTCGATCCCGCTCAGCTCAACGACTTTTGCGATGTAGTCACCCAGCAGTGTCCCGTACTTGTCGACGAAGCTTACATCCAGTATACCGATGCGGTGCCGAATTGGCGGGAGGCTTCCATGGTGAATCAAATCAAAGCGGGCAATAATGTCATCATCAGCCGTACCTTTTCCAAGATCTATGCCATGGCTGGTTTTCGCGTGGGCTATCTGCTGGCGCAACCGGAAGTCATTAAAAGCCTACACGATCGATTCACCCTAGGCTTCCCTGGCAACATGCCCAATACGCTGAGTGTAGCCGCTGCCATCGGGGCACTAGACGACACGGGCTTCATTGAGCAATCCAAGCAAGAAAATGCTGCCGCTAAAGCCACCTTTTACCAGGAATTGGAGGCGCTGGGATTGCCCTACATCCCTACCCAGACCAACTTCATCTACTTTGAGGTACCGGAGTTTTCCGCCTTTAAACGACTCATGAATGACAACCGAATTCTGCTAGCTGGCGGTTGGCCCTCTAAGCCCAATTGGGCGCGGGTTACCTTAGGCAAACCGGAGGAGTTGCGTGTTTTTTATGAGGTGCTGCGGGGGGAGGAGTGGCGGTAGGGGGCTTATGAAAGAGTCGCCGGCCAACGTCTCGAGAGCGTTGCAAGAAGTGTGTCAGGCCGTAAAGCGAGAGCGTTGCAATAAGTGTGTCAGGCAGTAAAGCCATAACTTTGGTAACCACACTATTTGCTGATGAAAGATAAAGAATTTGACCTGGAAAGCTTCCGCAAGGAAGCGATCGCCAAATTACAAGCTGGCGAAGGCCTGCTGGGTGAAGGCGGGGCCTTTACCCCATTGCTCAAAGCTTTTTTAGAAGAAGCCTTGGAGGGCGAGGTAGAGCATCACATTGCTGAAGGCGACGAACCCAATCGCAAAAATGGGAAAGGCAAGAAAAAAGTCCGTACCAGTTTAGGGGAAGTAGAGATCACTACGCCCCGCGATCGTCAAAGTAGCTTCCAGCCTAAAGTAGTACCCAAGCGATCGAGGAATTTACCCCGGGATTTGGAACGACAAATCATGGCTTTGTACGCCCGTGGTAGTTCACTGGGGGATATTCGCGACTTCCTGGAAGAGATGTATGACGTTGAAGTAAGCCCATCAACCATCTCGCGGGTAACGGACAAGATCATCCCGCTACTGGAAGAATGGCGTACGCGTCCTTTAGAAAGCGTTTATCCCTTTGTTTTCATGGATGCGATCCATTACAAAGTGCGGGAGGAAGGGCGAGTGATTACAAAGGCAGTCTATGGAATCATTGCGGTTAACCAGGAAGGCTACCGGGATCTGTTAGGCTTATACGTGGGCCAGCATGAATCAGCTAAGTTTTGGATGCAAGTACTGACGGACTTGCAAAACAGAGGTCTGGAAGACATCCTGATCGCCTCGGTGGACAATCTGACGGGTTTTGTGGAGGCCATTGCGGCCATTTTCCCCAAGACGGATATTCAGCTTTGCATCGTTCACCAGATCCGCAACTCGAAAAAGTACCTGGCCTACAACGACACCAAGGAGTTTATGGCGGACCTCAAGACGATTTACCAGGCTTCTACCCGAGACAAGGCTGAACATGCCTTAAATCGCCTGGAACAGAAATGGAATAAGCAATATCCAAAGGTCATAGAAAGCTGGAGGCGCAACTGGGACAATCTGAGCTTGATGTTCAACTATAGTCCTATGATCCGCAAGGTGATGTATACCACCAACGCCATTGAAGCCTTCCATCGTCAACTACGGCGAGTCACTAAAACCAAGGGATCATTTACTTCTGATACGGCCTTAATGAAGCTGCTCTTTATGGTCCAACGGGATGTAACTGCCAAGTGGCAAAAGCCGATGCACAACTGGAATCGAATCCTTTCTCAACTTGCCATTCTTTATGACGACCGATTGCGATTGGACCTCTGAAAAACGGTGCTCATCGCTTCGGGCCTTTGGCCCTAGGGCCAAAGGCCCGAAGCGATGCTTAAAACGTAAATCTATATTCTTAATCCTATGGAATAACTAATGACACACTTTATGCAATACTCCCGCGCATAACCCCTATGACTATTATACCCATTGTTAAACACTGCTATTTATTCTAATTTTTCATAGATATATATATTCCCATCGTCGACTCTACCAGATCCAAGCATTATATTTTCAGAGAATACTTCCATCCCCTTTCTATTATTCCATACGTCTTCATTTGTTTCAAGATAAAAACCCGTAAAACCATTTACTTCAATTGTCCTTAATTCCCATTCACTTGAACTGTTATTTCCAGAATTGAGGTCTTCCAATTCTATTAGATCTGAACCAATTGTTAATCTAAAACATTCTTGGCCAGGTTCGAACCCTGTCCAACCTGGTACCGTTCCAATGAGTCCCCATTCGCCAATTAGGTTTGCAATTATGATCGAAGGATCTGTAAAATGGTCATCGTTTAATTGATCTATTAAATTATTTGCTTCTTCTCTACTCGTTAATTTATCACATTGTAATGACCCCGAATTTGACATTAGATCATCTTGATCATTACAGGAAATTAAAGTGATCGACGCAAGAAATAGTAAAGATATATTTAGGTATTTCATAAATTCATTTTTTTTGATCGTTGATATTAGCGATGTCTACACCCATCTATACCCATCTCGATCAAGAAAGGGCGTACACAGAGGTTCCATCTACTGAGCGAAAATTCAAAGCTATGCCGACTGAAACGGTTTGGGTTTTCCCAAACCACTTTGTTGTCGGTCTAGTAGCCTGCGTAACTCATGCTTATAGTCTTTTGCATGGTTGAGAAAATCGACATGGCCTGTTTGAATTTTGGGTAGTGTACCAGATTTAGAGCTCCCCAGGTTATTGAAAATGGAAAGATTAGCAACAACTCTCCTTTGTCAAAGAAGAACCTGGAATAAATCAAACATCCAATAAGGAATAAGGCTGG
>SPJK01055492.1_pt1 | contig 11026 bp, 6 predicted proteins | sample 3741771 | NCBI WGS metagenome assembly SPJK01 (sample SAMN10925997, study PRJNA522277) | cold seep metagenome | isolation source: Elba SIP-enriched marine methane seep metagenome, extraction at timepoint T2 | place: Italy: coast of Elba, Mediterranean Sea
GCACGGGTTTCAACTCTGGATCAAAATCCACAATTACAGATCGAATCACTGAACGAAGTGGGTTGCAAAAAGATATTTACAGAGAAAAAATCGGGAGCTGATAAAAAGCGTTGTCAGCTCATGGAAGCTTTAGAGTATATGCGTGAAGGGGATACGCTTGTGGTTTGGAAGCTCTCACGTCTTGCGCGCTCTTTGACTCAGGTAATCAATACTGTAAAAGATCTTGAAGATAGACAAATAGGGCTGAAAGTTATTACTCAAAATATAGACACAACCACACCTGAAGGCAGACTTTTCTTCCATATGAATGCTGCCTTTGACCAGTTTCAGCGTGAGATTATTGTTGAAAACACCAGGGCTGGCCTTAAATCTGCCCGTAAAAATGGACGTGTTGGCGGCAGACCAACGCTAATGACTGATGATAAAATACGCACCGCACACGCCATGCTCAAAGACATTGAAAATTATCCTTTTATATCCGATATAATCAAGGCGCTAGGGATTGGAAGAACAACTTTCTATCGCCATTTTTCCCCGGAGAGAATGGAACAGCTAAGACCACAGCAATGAAAATCCTATGTCGTGTTACGTACCTTTGTAGGATTTAAACCCTAATAACCAGAAACGAATAAACAAAGCTCCACTGAGAGTGGAGCTTTGTTTTAGGGTAGGTCTAAATTGCTTTTCCCATTGTTATCCCATGAGTTTCTAGGGTTGTTTACAAAATTTGTGCTTAACGATGGGGCTTGTTCAATAGCTGTAAAGTTTTTTTCTTGCGTCAAAAGTTCCCTTTGCATAAAACTATGGGTCAATATTCTTTTCTCAAGGTCTGGGGAGCTAGGATCCATTCTCTCGGTCTCCTGGACGTATAAATCAACAGAATCAGTGGCATAAATTGCTACTTCTACAATCTTATTCACATCACTTTTCAACAAATAATACAGCAGACAACAAACAGAAAAAGCACAGTCTTGAGCCAAACTCACATAAAGAGATTCAAAGTCATCGGAATCAGGAATAACCTTTTCACAAGATTCAATCAATAAATCTATATTTTTCTTGGTTACCTTATTTCCTTTCAACGACTTCCAAATACAATCTAAAGCCCTATGAATAGAATTAATATCTCCCCATTCAACATCTTTTTGGAACATTAAATAATTTGGCAATAATCGCTCACAACACATTGCACCAAAAATAAGTTGTTGTTTTTGATTTAGCCTACTCAGGCTAGCCTTCAAAGATTCACTATTAAATGCTTGCATAGTCATTCTCAGTATTCCATCACTTTAAAGGACTTAGTAGATTGATACCTTTTTCTATCGACATTTTCCCCCGGAGAGAATGGTACAGCTAAGAGCACAGCAATGAAAATACTATGTCGTGTTACGTACCTTTGTAGTATTTAACCCTATTGAGGCAAAACCATATTAGGTCGCAGGCACTGCCATTAAATCGAATTCCCCTTCAACAATCAATTCATCATCCGCTTTCAAAATAGAAAATTCTGGCTCACCATTGTTCATACGAATATTGATTTCTGGCGTGTGACCATCTTCAAGCTCCAGAAACTCCACCTGCAAGGAATATTTTCCAACGGGTATCTCCAATGGTGTGGAATCTGAAATACTAGCAATTTCAACATTTCCATCCAATGTCTCAAAAGGAACTACAAATGCGCGAACTATATTTTCTGCTATTTTAGGGATCGGTTCGTTGATAAATATATTGATCTTATGTTCACCGTCTTCCACGAGAGTTCTAAAAGAGGCGCTACCAGGTCGCCATGAAAATCCCTGCGAAAAGTTACGATCACTCCAATCGTTAAAAGGTTGAGCTAACGAACTCATAAAAAAACATACTTGAGAATAAGACAAATATATTTGAATAACTAACTTGGCCATTAATCGACTACCTTTATTCGAACTTTATCACCATTGGAAAGTCCTCGGCATGCATTGCCTATGCATGCTCCAGCCCCACCTTCTTTAAACATCGCTGGCGGATATTCATCCAATTGTTTGCCTGATACTTTTGGCATTCCCCCTATTGATGCCTTTCGATTTGCAGAAGCACCTTCGCGTGCGATCGTTAAGGTATCTGAATGGCCTGCCTTTTGAGCATCAGCAATATGATCTGCTGCATCACCATATTTGGCTCTAGAGATCGGTATAGTCTTAGCAACATCAAGTGCATCATCAAGCCGTCTGAGTGTCCCCAGAGCTGGAATACCTGGAAGTAAACCTATAGCATCAAGCCCCAGATTGAAAGCATTGTCAGCACTTGAACATTGAGAATACTCATACAAACTTTGCGCAAAAAAACCAAAATCAAGAACATCCCAGAAAAATAGACCTTGCGGATCAGTGAAACGTAAAGGATTCCCACTCACATATCCATATGTATTTAACCCACCAGCCAGTCCAATCGGATCACTGGTAATGTATCGTCCAGTCTGAGGCTGATAATACCGGTGGTGGTTATAAACTAACAGGCTCTACGACCGGTTTCAGCTAACTATCCAGTTTCCCTAGTTCACTCAACCACTTAGCAACTATTTTTTCTTAATGCACATCCCAAAAGCCAAATTTCGCCCCTAGTGCGGTTTTGGTTTTAACATACCAAAAAATAATAATTTAAATATAAAAATATGACATCGCAAGACTAGACTACGACATTTTTAATTATTCATCAGTTACGGCGTCAAAACCGCTGATAAAACCACCTTCCCAATGATTCGTATTCAACACATAAGGACTAATATTAAATCCATACGGCAAAGCCCTGCATTTGCGGGACTTTACCTATACGCCATATTTTGCTTTTACTTGCTCTACTGTCACGAAAGATAGCTTAGGAGCACCTCCACCATGAGAATCACTATCAGGATATGTTAACTCCCAATAACGCCCATCTGAAGGATCAATATACAGAACATCCCATCCATCTCCAGAAGTGCCAACTTCCTTAAGTTCCTTGCTTATCAAGGCTTCTATTCTCTTGCTCACATCATCAGCAATAATAGACCCTGCTTGATTAACCCAGCTTCCTAACAATTCAGTCTCACCTTTTAGTAGCGGCTGATTCATTGAACAATCCTTGTTGTTGCGCCTGCCGGCACAGGGCCGTTCGGTATTACAAACTCCGGGGCACCGCCAGCCGTTCGACCACCACCAACAAACCCAGGATTGTTACGGAAAACAGGACTAGCAATACCGCTACTCGGTGTTGGAAACTCAATAACTTTAAAGCCAGATGAGCTTTGAGGAATTGTTAACTTATCGGCAATCTGCTTAGCATTTAAGCCTTGCAAGGCTTTAGCATCTGTCACAAAAACGTCTGCCGTCCTACCAAGAGTTGTCGGATTAACATTTCCAGGGACAACCCTCGCAAGAGTTCCAGGAACAGGGTTGGCTACACTCTTTGCAGCACGAACACCCAACCCCAAACCTGTTGCACCAGGGATAAACAGGCCGCCAACATCAGCACCAAGAGCACTAAGGTTTTCTCCTAAATTATTACAACTACCAAATACATTATCCGCTGCAAGACGATACAAGTCATATGCGATAAAACCAATATCAGCCAAAGCATCGATCAGAAGACCACTGGAATCAGTATAACTTAAAGGATTCCCACTCACATATCCATATGTATTTAACCCACCAGCCAGTCCAATCGGATCACTGGTAATGTATCGTCCAGTCTGAGGCTGATAATACCGGTGGTGATTATAATACAGTCCCGATTCCAGGTCATGGTATTGGCCCGGAAACCTAAGATTAATTGTCGCCCCAAAGCTCTGAGGTTGTGCCTTACCAAAGGCATCGCCTTCCCAACGCCAGGCAACACCCTGATTTGAGCTGGTGGCCAGTCGAGGCGTATTCAGCTGGTCTGTATGCAGATAGGTCAGCGTTTGTGTGCCGTTTTGATAATCAATCTGGGCAACCGGGTTGCTTCCTTGCCAGATATAATCACGGACAGCGGTGCCATCACTGAGCGTTTCACTGCTTAACTGGCCGGCCAGATTGTAGTGGTAAAGGGTGGTCTGCGTTGCTGTGGTTTTATGCGTACGCAAACCATTGGCATCATAACGATAGGTGGCCAGTATTTGCCCGCCATTATCCAGAATTTCTTTTAATCGCCCGGCATTATTATAGTGATACTGTCTGCCTTGTGTATCCTGGGTTATATTCCCTGCAGCATCATAGGACAAAGTCTGACTGATACTACCCGTGGTAATTGTGTCCAGCAGATTACTGTCCAGTGTGTAGTCATAGACAATGCTTTGTGCGTTCTGGGTTTCCAGGGTTCTATTGTCATTGGCATCATAGTCATAATCGGTGTGAATACTGTTATTGATCTCCTGCGTCAATCGATCCAGGACATCATAATCATAGCTATGGGTGTCTGTGCTGGTATTACGCGTTAGTACATTACTGTTGGCATCATAACTGAGCCCTGTCTGGTCGATGCTGTTCAGTGTTTGTTGCAATAAACGGCTTTGCAAATCGTAGCTGCGGGTTTCAATCAGGCCATTGCCGTAGTGCCGCTGAAGCAGTTGATCCGCCGCATTGTAGGTCATATTGCTGACAATAGACTGGCTGGCACTATTGATATCGGTACTGATACTTTGGATGCGTTTCAAACTATCGCGACCGTAGCTAAGCTGTAGGCCCGTGGGCAGGGTCATATTGACTAATCTGTCCCCGGCATCATACTGGTAATGCTGGCTATAGCTGATGTTATCTCTGATTTCAGTGATTTGCAGGGTATTGCCGTAGGCATCATAGGCAAAAGAGGCGCTGCCACTGGCATCTGTCACACTACACAGTCGTCCTAACCCTAGCGCACATTGATCATACGATAGTGTGATATTCTCGCTGGCATCCGGGTATTGAATATCAGTGAGCCTGTTGAGTTCATCATACAGATAAGTTATGGTAACCCCTCTGGCATCGGTCATGCTGGCAGGGTTATCATTTAAGTCGTAGCTATAAGTAACCGTGCCTCGATCTGCACTGGTTTCAGAGGTCACTCGACCCAGTGGATCATACAGGTGGTCGGTGACGGCACCATTGGGTGCAATGGTCTGAGTTACCTGACCATTTTTATTATAGTCAAATATCGTACTGCCTAGCAGGGCATCAATATGTTCCACTAATCGGTTACCCGGGTCATAAAGCTGGGTGCTGACATTGCCTTTAGGGTCGGTGCTATCGGACGGGTTATCAGCATCATCATAGAGAAACTGTTGAACCGAGTCCTGTCCACTGATATGAGGCTGGGTCACGGACTTTAAACGATCCAGTGCATCAAAGCTTTGTGCGAGAGTCGTGGTCAGGCTGCCATCCGTTTCCTTGATATCACTGCCCGTGCGGTTACCTGCGGCATCATACCGATAATTGACCGTTTGGTTAAGAAGATCGGTCACCGTACGTAAACGACCTTGCGGGTCATAGTCCAGATTAATGGTGAGTCCATCTGGTGCAGTGATAATCTGGCTGGCAAGTCCTACATTATTGTAGGCGATTTGTGTGGTTCGGCTAACGCCGCCATTAGCCGGTGGGGTTTCGGTAATGGTTTCCGGTAATCCGGCTGTATTATAGGTATAGTCAGTGACCAGGCCATTCGGTGTGGTGATTTTTGTCACCAGTCCTGCACTATTATTAACTAATGTAGTGGTATGCCCCAGCGCATTAACAATAGAGGTGATATTGCCCTGACTATCACGATGGTAGGTAGTGGTCTCGTCTAAGGCATCGATTACCGAGCTTAATAAATGATAAACCGGGTCATAGCTGTATTCAATAGAGGCATTATTATAGACCTCGGTTTGCGATAACAGATTGCCGTATTCATCAAAGACCTGATTGATAATTGAATCATCAGGTCGGGTGATTTTGATCGCATTGCCATTGTCATCCCGGTCAATTCGGGTGGTCAGGTTATTGGCATCGGTACGACTGGTTAGTCGACCCAGACGATCAGTGGTGGATATTTTTGTGTGGTTTTCACCATCGGTAAACGTACTGGCCGCCGCAGTGGGTCGTACAAACGGAACTGGATTGTCAATCGTGCCCAGGCCACTGCCTGGCGTGACTAAGCCCGAGGTTTGTGCATGGGTCGGCAGGTGAATGCTGCCATCACGGCGAACCGCACGGAATATCCGGCCTAGAATATCGTATTCACGAATCGCTGTATTCCCGCGCTGGTCGGTTTCTGTGGTCATCAGGTGATGACTGTCATAGCCGAACAATTTAAAGCTGGTATCAGGAAAAGTGATTTTGATCAGATTGCCGTCTTGATCATACTCAAACACACTGATTCGTCCAGCCGGGTCGGTCACCGTATCAAGAAAGGCACCGGTATATGATAGCGTGGTGACTTTACCAACGGGATCAGTGATGCTGATCAGTCGTTGCTGTGCATCATAGGCATACTGAGTCGCATTGCCATTACGATCAATGGTGTGCGTTTGCAGACCTTGTGCATCAAAATGAATTTCATTGCCATTGACCAGCGTGAGGATAAAATTGTTGCCACTGGTGGTTAATGTGGAGAAATCACCATCACCACTGACGTAACGACAATTATTATCTGTACAGTTCATTGGTGCGCCCGATGGCTTCCAGCTAGGCGAACCCGTGCCATAAGTGGTGAAATCACCGGTTAAGCCAGAACCTGAGGCATCTTGTATAAGTGTTCCCTGACCTTCATCCATTGGCCAATATAAAATCAGGCCATTTTCAGCACCATTCAAGGAGCTTTGCATATGATTTTGAATGTCCGTCTGAGAGCGGGCATGGTCCCAGACTCTGACCTCATCCAGGTGTCCTTTCATATAACCTTGTCTAAAGGCAAAAGCATCGGTACCGAGGGCAAAATTGGTGCTTTGCGTATATAGGGCGGTATCTTCTTTGATAAATTCGCCATCAATATAGACTTTATGAATTGAACCATCATAAGTGCCTGCAAAATGTTTCCATACGGTTGCTAATGCGGGCGTAACAATAAAACTAGACCCATGGCCACCACAACCCGCCGGGTCAATATGCTGGTAGACCCGTCTGTCTCTCAATACTCTGATAACACTGCCATAGCCACAACCGCCACCTGCAGGCCCAATACCACCAATACCTACATTATGTTGTTGTGTTTCATCCAGTTTTATCCAGAATTCAATGGTATGTGCATTAAGCGAAGGAATAGAGCGACGAAGGATAAAATCATTGCCATCAAAATACAGTGAGGGGTTATTACTGCCTTCCTGAAGGTATTTGACGGTTGAGCCTGAGCCATCAACCCATAAAATAGAGCCACTTCCCTGGAAATTAAGTCGACTGATCCCCGGGATTCCCCAGCCGACTCCCAGTGGGTTGCTGGCCGCTACATCGTTGACGATATTTACCTGGCCATTAATATCAGCAGAGACACTGGATTGTTCAAAATGATTGGTAATACGAATTCGGTAGGGATAGATACCGGTATCAAACAGGCTGGCATCATAGGTTGCCGCTGCACGCATGGTTTCATCCACGCTTTCACTTAAGCCCGTTGTCGATATATAGATTTCATTGCCTTGTTTAACCCCTCCGACATAAATTTCATAGGATATTTTATCCGGTATCGTTGAGCGCACAGGAATAGTAATATCAAAAGGGATCACCGGATGGGTATTGGCCCGGTCCGTGCGGTAATTAAAGGCCAGGCTTCGGCTTTGTCCCTGACTAAAGTAGCCAGGCAAGTTAAAACCGGTGTCCAGGCAACCGCTGGATGTGCGTATAGTGGATGTGGATTGAGTGGCATCTTGTTGGCAGGTGATTTGAGTCGATTTTGCGCTTTGATCAGCTGCTGCTGCCTTGGGCGGCAAAAACATATGCCAGTCAGCTGCACGTATGCCGCCGCTGATGGTGTCAATGCGTAAGGCATCCGCACTGACCTGGCCAACGCCGACAATCGAAAATGTTCCCATTTCCGGGTCTAAAGACCAGATATCTACTTCACTGCCGGGTGATAAATTATCCGTATTGGGTAATGACAGAGGTACCGGGGTTGCAAAGGTAACGCCCACCGGCTGGATGGTCAGTAAGACACCGGGGTCTAAATTATCCGGCATGGCCGCCGGTGCCAGGTTACGGGGCACCAGTGAGATCGACATGCTGCCGGTAAAATTACTGCCATCTTCGTTTTTAGCGGTATTGGCCGGAATGGTGAGTGTGGCACCTAACGCAGTATTGCTAATAACGGTGGTAGTCGTGGGGTCAACCACTGTTAAGCTGCTCTGGTCTAGCTGGGGCAGATAGAAAGGGCGTTGTTCATCATTAAGCACATTGCCTATCAGGTTGAAATGTTCTCTAAATCCGGCATAGATAACCCCGTTAGGGCCAGGTTGAGCATTCGTGGGATCAATATCGAGGACTTGTCGTCCATCGGAGAGATTGTCCAGGGAAAAATACCCCTGACTGTCTGAGATGGCTGACTGACCGGTTTGCAAAAATGAAATGGTGGCACCGATAATGGGGACAACCGTGCCATGCTGGTAGGCATTGGCATCCAGCAAACGACCACTAAAGCGGGTGGTGGCTGCGGCATCAATTTGAGCAATCGTAAAACTGACCGTTTCCGTGTCGATTAAATCACCATCACTGGCGATAAAAGTAATATCTATCGTACTACCTGCCTGATCAGCGGTTGGTTTAAACACGAATGCACCGGTTTCACCATCCAGCGTTGCCCCGTCAGGTAAGGGCAGCGATTGTGCTGAAAAGATGATCGCATCACCATTGGGATCGGTCGCGGTTAACGTCAGGGCCAGGGTACTGCCCGGCTCTATGTTTCGGTGACCGATGAGTGACAAGACCGGGGGTTGGCTTTGCGGCAAGGCAGTAATCAGCACTTGACTGGGTGCACTGTCTACCGTGCCATCATTGACGATTAACTGGGCAACATAATCGCCTTCAATATCGGCGTTAAAGCTTGCAGATGAGGCAGTTGCATTACTGAGAACAGCCTGGCTAGCTGCCGGTTTTCCAATCAGTGACCACTGATAACTTAAGGCATCACCGTCCAGGTCAGAAGAGGCACTGCCATCCAGTGTCACGGTGTTGCCTGCGATCAAGGTTTGATTGATACCCGCATCGGCAACGGGGGCGCTATTAACTTCGCCATTGATCTCAACAGTGATCACACCGCCGGGCTTTCCATTAAGCTTAACCACAAGTTGATTACTGGATAGCAGACTAACCGGCACATTGAGTACGGTGACATTCTGATTAAAGTTTTGCGGGCCTAAGACCACCACGCCGTTAATGGTAATGGTGCTGCTACTTACATATTTACCCAGGGTGGCATCGTCTTCAAGGCCTCCGTTATGGACGGTCAGGGTAAAACTGCCGTTGAGGTTGTCGACAGTAAAGGAAGCTGTTTCTTCAACTGGCGCCCCCGACTGACGGGTATAGTGCGTAGGGCCAAACGGGGTAATCTGGATGGCGTGTGCATTAGCAAAAGCAAGCAAACCAAAAAGTAAAAAAAGCAGAGGCAAGGCAAACCGGTCTTTCCATGAACGGTGAGCTGAGAAAGATAATCCATGATCGTTTGCTTTTGAGACTTGACGCATAGTGATTCCTTTTTTTTTAAATTTTTTATGGTGACTTGCGTATATAAACTTGATTAAAAATGTGATCGGCTTCACATTTCGATAGGGATAATACCTTAATCCACTGAGGGAAAATGTAAACATATGCTGATCTTTCAATTTATGAGAACTGGTTCACATAAAGAGTTGCCTGGTTTAGATTGAACGTTTTTTATGCAACTAGACTTGATTTTTTGTAGGACACTCACGCTCAGGTCTAGTGTTAAGCAACCATTGGAATGCGTGTATTCATATCCAGCTCAAACATCCCATAAGGATTTACATGGGAATAAAAAAGTGGACATAATGCCCGGTAGTCTTCTTCTGTAAAAATGTTGTTCCAACGCTCCTGAGAAGTCACCTTTTGGATCATAAGCGTATTAACGTAAACCAGGCACTGCTGGACAAGATGCAATGCTAATACTGATAGTTCTTGGTCCTCTCCTTGATTGGTAGCCACTTCACCGCCTTTTCCAAAAAAGATGAAACCGTTGGCACCGTTCCAGTTTTCAACCACATTTAAGCCGGAATTGATTTCTCTACGAATTGCCTCATGCTCTATATAGTCACAAAGAAAAATCGTTTTAATCGCCTTGCCTAATTCGGCCAATGCTTTGTATGTCGAATGTTGAATGTTATTCCGAGTAAACCTTCTTAAAATCGATTCTGGATCTGCTGTTCCCTGTTTTAAGGCACTAGTGTACTTGATAATCTGGTCGTATTGTTCTGCAATTATTTTCCAATCAATGGGTCTCGTTAGGATTAATTCAATATTCTCAAATTGCTCAGATATGACAACATCCGGTACATAGAGTTTCTGAGAGGCAATATTTTTCAGTCTAGGCATTAAATTAAACCCTAGCATGTGACTAAAAGCGAAACCAACCTCTGATTGTCCATGTGAGTCGACATAAGCCTTATTAACCGACATCTCGGTGCAGTGGCGCAGGACACCTTCTATCATCGATGCAACTTCTGACGATGAACAACGTTTCAGTTGCGAATAGATACAAGTGCTTTTCTTTTCTACGTGCCAGTAAATCATAACACCACGTCCTTTATATCTGGCGTGCCATTCCGCAATCAGATTTTGATCCCAAGAGCCTATTTGGGTAGAGTCGGACGCACAAGTCGTTGTGCCTTCCCCCCAGATTTTAGGGTCTCTTATTTCAAAAGTAGCATTAACGACTTTTGCTATGGCTCTGCGTAGTGAATATTTATTCATGTATATGTTTTTGGTATGCAATAATTCTTTGTAACTGATACCATGTCGACCCGCACTAACACTCTTTAAACCAGCGTTGGTTCCTATTCCAAATAATCCGAGAATTAGGCGTTTTTGTAACTCAGCTCTATTAATTCTTTCACTTGTACGTTAGGTCTGAAAAC
>SPJK01044061.1_pt1 | contig 11023 bp, 9 predicted proteins | sample 3741771 | NCBI WGS metagenome assembly SPJK01 (sample SAMN10925997, study PRJNA522277) | cold seep metagenome | isolation source: Elba SIP-enriched marine methane seep metagenome, extraction at timepoint T2 | place: Italy: coast of Elba, Mediterranean Sea
GACCAACAAGGCTCGCTTCGTCTACTTGCCCGACGAGGGGATGGTCTTCTTCCTCAAGCAGGCGCTGGGTAAACAGCCCAACGAACCGTTGTTTGTAAATCGTTTTGGCCTGCGCTGGCGTCCGTCAGACTATCGGGCGCAAATCAGGAAAGCAGCTGTAGCGTGCGAGCTTCCGGTGGAAATGAATTTCCACGTGCTGCGGCATACCTATGCCAGTCAGTTGGTCCAGGCTGGAGCTCCCTTCATCGCGGTCTCGGAGCAACTCGGACATGCAAACCCAGTATCTGTAATGACGACTTACGGACATCTGTCGCCTCAGATTAGAGAGGCCGAAGTTCGGCAGCGTTTCACTCCTGTCGATTCTCAACTAGCAGCCGAGGCAACCGCTCAATCGGAATTCCTGCGGGAGTGGCGAGAGAGCCTCCACGGTGTGGGGCACGACACCTACGCTCGAATTAGCGACCTAAGCTCAAGAGAAAATACGTTGGTGTAGGTCAAGGAGCAGTGGTCGGGAGCTGAACTCAGGGCGGTGAGGCTTTTTTGTTGGATATATCTATACCCCGCCCTCTCCCAGGGGAGAGGGAAAGTGAGCTCTGCGAAAAAATCCAGAAAACTTATCCCCGCCCATCAGACCCACCGCATAATCCCCCTGTCCCGCGTCACTCGAGGCCCGGATTGGTGATCCGGGGGCGTTGGGAGTACGGAGCTCGTCCGGTTGCCTGGAATCACCGCCAGACCAACCCGGCGTGGCCATCGGTTGGACGGCAGCACAAAGCTCGACTGCCTCTCCCAGCCGGTTTCGAGACGGGGTCGGTAACGATCCTGAGTAAATCTCCGTGTGCGAGGTGCCCCCGGCGCCACCCATACACACTCACATAGCAAGGCTCCGGAACGGCACCTCGCACCCCTCTACTGCCCAAAACGCCAGGCGAGCTCGTCGTGGCGATGTCGGTGCTTGGGGTCGACGGTGTTCAGAACGACATTCGCTCAGGTCTGGCCGGTCTTGAGGCGGACATCGGAATTGGGCGCCCTGTAGCGCTCGAACGCATCCAGCAGCGAGGTCACGCGGTCCGAGACAATCAATGCGCCGCGATGTTCCGGAGCCAGGAAGCCCTGGTCGGTCATCTTGTCGAGAAAGGCCACCAGCTCGTCATAATAGCCATTGACGTTCAAAAGGCCGACCGGGTGACGGTGCTGACCGAGCTGGGCCCAGGTCCAGACCTCGAACATTTCCTCCATCGTGCCGATGCCGCCGGGCATGGCGATGAAGGCCTGCGACAGCTTCACCATCTTGGCCTTGCGGGCATGCATGGAGCGCACGACGTGGAGTTCGGAAAGCCCCATATGGGCGATTTCCTTGAGGGCCAGGAATTCCGGGATCACCCCGACGACGCGGCCGCCGGCGGCGAGGGTCGCATCGGCAATGCGTCCCATCAGACCGACCTGCCCGCCACCATAGACCATTCCGATCCCGCGCAGCGCCAGCACTTCGCCGAGCCGGTCGGCGGCGGCGATGAAGGCCGGATCCTTGCCGGCATTGGAGCCGCAATACACACAAATGGATTTCATGACAGGTCCAGAATTTGGAAACACGCGCTCCTGCCCTATCCTGCGATCAGAATTGCGGGAGCCAAGGATGAAACGGATCACAATCCTGATAATCGCGCTGCTCGCGCTGGGCAAGCCGCTGGCGGCGGCTGGCGCCCAGATTGCCGAGCCGGTCGTCCTGCCCTCGCAGATGTGTCGTGGCTATTTCTTCGTCCCGGTGACGCTGGAAGTACGCGATGGCGAGACTGCCGACGAGCGGACACTCTGGTTCCTCTACGACACCGGCGCCTCGGCCAGTTTTGTCGACCCGGACAGTGTCGAGCGGGTCTCCGGGCAAAGGTTGGCCAGGGGAGTCCGGGCCAATTTCGGTGTCTCGACCATCGGCGATCTGAGACTGATCGGCCTGCGGGCCCGCATCCGCGACCTCGATCACCTCTCCATCGCCCTGGGCCGCGAGATCGACGGCATCCTGGAATTTGACGCGTTTTCGGCCGTGCTGCTGACCCTCGACTACGCCAATAGTGAGATGCGAATCGTGTCCGGCGAGCTGCCCCGCGCCGATGGCGAGACGGTGTTTTCATCCAGGGGACCGGACACCCGGCCCTGGTTGCAGGTCGGCTTTCCAACCGGCAGCCGCCGCCTGCTGATCGACAGCGGCGCCGCGCTGAGCCCCATCATCCTGCGCAATATCCACCGCTACGACACCGTCCGGCCACCGCGCGCCACCGGCGCCGCAGTCCGCTTCTCCGAGGTCGAGCGCCGCTCCTCAGCGCGGATGAGTGGCAGTCTGTGGATTGGTGGCCATGAGCTGGAACAACCGGTCATCCAGTCAACGCCGGAGACGGAAATCCTGGGCGGTCAGGCGATGCGTCATTTCAGCTGGACCTTTGACCAGCGCAATGACCGGGTCCGCGTCGCGCGCAATGACCCGGACACACCGATCACCTTCGAACCGATGGTGACCCACGGCATGGTCCTGGTCCCTGAAGGTGACGGCATGCGGGTCGCCACGGTGATCGCCGATACGCCCGCCTTTGATGCCGGCGTCGAGAGCGGCGATTTCATCACTCATTTCAACGGCACGCAGATGCGAACCCGCAGTTGTGAGATGGGGGGCGAACCGCCGGCGAGGCTGGATCTGAGTCTGATCCGCGACGGCGAAACCTTGCAGATGACACTGGACCTTTACGCGCTGGTCGACTGATCGCCCTGCAGAAAGGCTGACATTTCGCGGATGGCCGCGACGATCCGGGCCGGGTCGGCGGCAAGCGCACGTTCACCGATCGCGATTTCCAGCGCCGGAACCGGATCGGCGTCGAAATGCCAGAAGCGGTTGCCCAGCCAGACACCGGTCGCCTCGGCCGCCGCATCACGAGCCGCCTCGGCTGTCGCCACATCACAGTCCAGCCGGACATGCATCATGTTCACCTGAGGCGGGTCAGGCGTGATGCTGACACCGGGACAGTCGCCAAGGTCGGCCGCGATCCGGCGGGCCTGTTCGACAAATCGCGGCAGCAGCGGCAGGCGGTGTTCCAGCGCGTAAAGAGCGTCGGGGACCATCGGCCAGGCCGAGACAAGACGTCCGCCCATCCGGGCCAGCCACAGGCGCGCCGCGTCTATGAAATCCGTATCACCGGCCAGGACAGCCCCGCCCGAGGCGCCGAGATCCTTGTAGAAGGACACATAGACCGAGGCGAAACCGTCACAGATCTCCGGCCAGTCATGACCGGGCCAGGCCTCTGGCAGCCCCCAGATGCGCGCTCCATCCATGTGCAAGGGAATGCCGCGCGAGACCGCCAGGGCCTTGAGGGCGACCAACTCGTCCCAGCTCGGCAGCGCCCCGCCATTGTGTCGCTGCGGCAGCTCGATGAAGGCGCAGCCCGCACCGTCGGGCAGGTCGTCTGATCGCAGGGTGCGCGACCACTCACCCATGCCCAGCGTTTCCAGCCCGTGCAGGTGCACATGGGCCTCTTCCTCATGCAGGGCGAGATGAGAGGTCGGGTGCAGCGCCAGGCGGTTGTCGCCGCTGGCCTCGCAGTGAAGACGGGCAGCAACGCCCTGGGCCATGGTGCCGGTCGGAAACCAGACCGCAGCCGGCTTGCCCAGTAGCTCTGCCATCCGGGATTCCAGCCGGTCCACGGACGCGCCGGTCAGATAGGCCTCGCCCCCCAGGCCCTGCTCACGCATCCAGGATGCGACCCGCTCCAGCCGGTCGGCCGGGTGGGTCTCGTGATGGAAGGGGAAAGTCAGGTCAAGGTCGCAACGCGCCCTCAATGAGTCGCTCATTCCGATGCGCCGGCCAGCAGGGCATCCAGACTGGTCGTCGACCACCCCACAAGCACTGTTGAACCCGCCTCGATGACCGGGCGCTTGATCAGCGTCGGATTGGCGATCAGGACCCCCGCCGGATCCTCCGCGGCGATTTCACGGTCTTCCTCGGCCATGTTGCGCCAGGTTGTGGAGCGCGTGTTGACGAGCACTTTCGCGCCTACGGCATCGAGCCAGTCCGGGACTTTGACAACCCGGTCCGCCTCTTCACGGATATCGACAAAAGTGTGGGCCAACCCGGCCGCGTTGAGTGCCGAAACGGCCTTCTTGCAGCTGTCGCAGTTTTTCAGGCCGTAAACCGTCAGTCCCGTCACATCAAACTCCTGCTTTTGCAGCACAACACGCCTATTCGGCAGCCTCGACCGAGTCACCCTCCGGGGACAACTCCGAAGCCCGAATCTCGGCAGCCCGGTCTTCAACCATCTCGACAATATGATCGACCATCTCCTCATTGGAGACATTGTGGTCCGGGCGTCCGGACACATACATCTTGCCGCGCCCGGCACCGCCGCCAGTAAAGCCCAGGTCGGTCATCAGGGCTTCGCCAGGCCCGTTGACCACACAGCCGATGATGGACAGCGAGATCGGCTCTGAAATATGGGCCAGCCGGGCTTCCAGCGTCTCCACTGTACGGATCACGTCAAAGCCCTGGCGGGCGCAGGACGGGCAGGCGATGATATTGACGCCGCGGGTTCGCAGCCCCAGCGATTTGAGAATGTCGAAGCCGACCCGGACTTCTTCTTCCGGCTCCGCCGACAGTGAGACCCGAATGGTGTCGCCGATCCCGGCCCACAACATCGAGCCGATGCCGATCGAGGATTTCACCGTGCCGATCCGCGTGCCCCCGGCCTCGGTGACGCCCAGATGCAAGGGCGCGTCAGTGGCCTCGGACAGGGATTGATAAGCCGCAACCGTGAGGAAGGGATCGGAGGCCTTCACCGAAATCTTGTAATCTCGGAAATCGAGATCATCGAGAATGCGGGCATGGTCCAGCGCGCTCTCGACCATCGCCTCGGGACAGGGCTCGCCATATTTCTCCAGCAGGTGACGCTCGAGCGAGCCGGCATTGACCCCGATCCGGATCGCACAGCCATGATCGCGGGCGGCCTGGACAACCTCCCTGACCCGGTCCATCGAGCCGATATTGCCCGGATTGATACGCAGGCAGGCGGCGCCGGCCTCGGCAGCCTCGATGCCGCGCTTGTAGTGGAAATGGATGTCTGCGATCAGCGGCACCTTGGCCGCCTTGGCAATCGTCTTGAAGGCTGCGGTCGAGTCCTCGTCCGGGCAGGACACGCGCACCAGATCGACACCGGCCTCCTCGCAGCGCCGGATCTGGTCGATCGTGGCACCGGCATCGGAGGTGGGGGTATTGGTCATCGTCTGCACGCTGATCGGCGCATCACCGCCGACCTCAAGCGGGCCAACCTTGATCTTGCGGCTCTTGCGACGGTCAATCATCCGCCACGGGCGAACACTGCGCGGATCGGAGCTGGATTGTGACATCGGACACCTTCCCTTCACGGACCTGTCTGACAGGGACACGCCGCGATACCGGCTGGATATAGCGTCAATGTGTCGGGTGTGCGACCGGGTGAATGGTAAAAGACTGCGGCGTATTGCTGCGGCGGCCTATTGCGGCGCCCCGTCAACCGGATCGGCTTGCGCCATCACAGGCAAGTCCTCAACAGGCATGCCGGCATCGCCCAACAGGCCGACCAGTTCGCCATTGCGCTCAATCTCGATCGCACCGGCATTGGCGGCGGACACGGTCAGGCCCGGCTCCAGCGCCCGATAGACCTCACCAACCGCCAGTTCCCGGGCGAACAGGATGCGACCGGATGAATCCCTAACTTCCAGCCAGGTTGGCAAAACGGCCCGCATGACCACCTGGCCGGACGCCGTCGCGGCCTCGCCCAGGGGCAGTCCGGACCAGATATCGTCAACGCTGACAGCAACCCGCCCGGTCTGGAAATCGGCACGGGCCCAATCCGGTGCAGCATCCGGCGGCGATGGCATGTTGGTCAGGCCTGTACCGCTTGAGAATTGTTCAGAATACCACCAGGCCGTACCGGCGACCGCCGCGAGGATCAGAAGGGCGCCAAAGGCACCGCGGGGCAGTTTGATGGGCTCTCGGGTCTTGGCCGCTGCGCTTGGCTGGGCCCGACCGGTTTCAGTGTCGACCTCGCGCTTGAACTGGTCGACCATGCCGGCGGCATCAAGACTCAGGAAACCGGCATAGGTGCGCAGATAGCCAATGGTGTAGGCGCGAGCCGGCAGGCCGCGCGGATCCATGGTTTCAAGGGCTTCCAGATAGTCGGCGCGAACACGGGTGCGTTCGGCGGCCTGTGCGATCGAGAGATTGAGTTTCTGGCGGGCTTCGCGGAGGCGTTCGCCGGATGACAGATGCACATAGCCGACACCGTCATCTGAATAGACGGCATCAACGGGCACGAAGTCCGTACTGGGCGTCTGACTCACCATCACCATACCGCCGCTCATCCTTGCCGGAGCGATCGTCACTCAAAGCGCGGTCAGGAAAAATTCCCTAACACTTTCTTATAAGATCAAATTGCTCGTCCATTATCAATGGCCTCGCGAGGCAATCCGGCCTTTTCTCCTGCTTCTATGAGGAGCGGGCGCAAACTGTCCACGGGCAATTGAAGATGGCTCGCAAGCCAGGTGCCAAGTTTGCCGGCGTCGAGACCGGAGACCAGTTTCTTGATCGGTCCGATGTTTCCCGAGGCCATGGAAAGACTTTGATAACCAAGCCCGATCAGCACCGCAGCTTCCAGCGGCTTGGCGGCTATTTCGCCACAAACCGAGATCGGCGTGTCGTGCTCCGCGCACAGGTCGCGGACATGTTTGAGAAGATCCAGGGCGGCTGGGGCAAGAACATCGTACCGTTCCGAGACACGCGTATTCTGGCGGTCCGCGGCGTAGAAATACTGCATCAGGTCATTGGCACCGACTGACACGAAATCGACCGTGTCGATGGCGTGATGTAGCGCCCAGGCCATGCCCGGCGTTTCCAGCATGATGCCGCAGCGGACTTCAGAGGGCATTTCATGACCGGCATGACGGGCATGATTCAGCTCCCGGTCCAGCATCTCGCGAGCCGCCCGGGCTTCCCAGGGCGCGGCGATCATCGGGAACATCACATTCAGGGGCCGTCCGGCGGCCGCCAGGATCAGGGCGCGCAGCTGGTAGCGCAGCAGGCCCGGCCGATCCAGACCCATGCGAATGGCGCGCCAGCCCAGCGCCGGATTGGCCTCGACGGTCGAGGGCGCGAACGGCGCCACCTTGTCACCGCCCAGGTCCAGCGTGCGGAATATGACCGGCTTCTCACCCGCGGCATCAAGGACGGATTTGTAGACCGCGGCCTGCGCTGACAGGCGCGGCAGCGTTTCAGCGACCATGAACTGGAACTCGGTCCGGAACAGGCCGACCCCGTCGGCGCCGGTTTCCTCGAGCGCTGTCAGTTCGATCAACAAGCCGGCATTCATGTGAAGACCGATGCGCTGGCCATCCGCGGTGACTGAGGGGCCGCGCAATTCGGCATAGGCCTGGCGGCGCTCCGACAGGGCGGCCACCCGAACTTCATACGTTTCCACCACCTCCGGTTCGGGCCGGATGTGAAGAACGCCGAACTCGCCATCAAGGATGACCGGGTCACCATTCTCCGCCCGGTCAAGCGCGCCTTCCAGGCGCCCGACCAGTGGAATTCTCAGCGCCTTTGCGACAATGGCTGCATGGGACGAGGCGGAACCCTCCTCCAGTGCTATGCCCTTGAGCTTGTCCCGATCAAATTCCAGAAGTTCGGCCGGGCCGATATTGCGGGCGATGATGATTGCATTGTCCGGCAGTTCGAGCGCCGCACCGCTCCCGTCCAGATGGCGCAAGAGGCGATTGGCGAGATCTTCCAGATCATGCAGGCGCTCGCGGAACAGCTGGTCCGAAGCCTTCATCAGCCGGGCGCGGTTCTCGTTTCGCACCCGTTCGACAGCAGCCTCAGCGGTCAGGCCACGGCGCACCGCATCGCGCAGTCTTTCCATCCAGCCACGGTCATGGGCGAACATGCGGTAGGCCTGCAACACGTCGCGGGTCGGACCACCAAAGGGGATACGGCCACCTTCCAGCATCTCGTCGATCGCGCTGCGCAGCGACTTGATGGCCGTTTCCAGGCGCTCTTCCTCGCCGGCGGGGTCATCAGCGATCAGGCGGGTCGACTCGACATGGGGCTCGAACAACACCGCGACGCCCTGTGCAACGCCGCCGGAATAGGCTCCGCCCTGGAAACGTTCCGGGCGCGACTGGCGCACATCCAGCCCGGCCATTTCGGCGGCATCGACAATATCGCCGGAGGCGACGATCTCGGCCAACACCATGGCGACGGTCTGCAGCGTCTCTATTTCATCGGCCGCAATCTGGCGCTCGACCGAGGTCTGGGCCGTCAGGACACCAACCATGCGGCCGCCGCGCAGGATCGGAACACCGACGAAGGTATCGAATGGCTCCTCACCGGTTTCCGGCTTGTAGGAGAAAGACGGGTGCTGGCGGGCATTGGACGTCGCAAGGGGGCGCGCGCGGCGGGCCACAAGGCCAACCAGGCCCTCGCCGGGTCGCAGGCGGACCGAGTGGACGGCTTCGCGCTTGAGACCGAATGTGGCGCACAATTCCAGTGCGTTGGACGGGCGGGCCAGATAGATCGAGCACACATCCCAACCAGCCTCTTCGGCGATCAGCGCCGTCAGATGGTCGAGGCGTGCCTGGGCATTCTCCTGCACCGCCATGAGCAGGCGCATGCGCTTGAGCAGGTTGCGCGGATCGCGGGCGGATTTTGTCGTCATGTCATCCATGCCTACACCTGATCCAAACCATAGGCCGCATGCAAGGCCCGGACTGCGCGTTCAACGGCGTCATTCTCGATCAAGGCCGAGATCTTGATCTCGGAGGTGGCGAGGACTTTTACCGCAATATCCTGATCTCCCAGCACCGCAAACAGGGACCGGGCAACGTCAGCTCGCTGGCGAAGGCCTGCACCAACCACTGACACCTTGGCCAGACCGGTCTCGGCCGATATCCGCACCCCGGTCATGGCATCTTCCAGCACCGCTTGCGCGCGATCCAGATCACGGTGAGCGATGGAAAACTCCAACGTCACGGTACCGGGCTGTCGGGCATGGGCCTGGACGATCATGTCAACGCCGACTTCGGCTTCTGCCAGGCTGGCGAAACAGCGCGCCGCCATGTCCGACCGGTTCGACGCGCCATGCAGGGCAATGCGGGCCTGGTCGCGGGCATAGGCGACACCGGACACCAGCCGGCGCTCAGCGATCGCCTGTTCGGACACCACATCAGTGCCGCGGCTTGCTCCCGCCTCGAGGAAGGAGGACAGGACCCGCATCGGCACGCCGCGAGCCTTGGCAAATTCCACCGACCGGGTCTGCAACACTTTGGCGCCCTGGGCGGCCAGTTCCAGCATCTCGTCATGGCTGATCGTGTCGAGGCGGCGAGCGTCAGGCTCGACCCGTGGGTCAGTCGTGTAGACGCCGTCAACATCGGTATAGATGTCACACCGAGCCTGCAGCGCCGCGGCCAGGGCGGCAGCTGACAGGTCAGTCCCGCCGCGGCCCAGCGTGCGAACCTCACCCGTCTCGGTAATGCCCTGGAAGCCCGCAACCACCGGAATGATGCCAGCATCGATCGCCGCTTCGAGCACCGCGACATCCATGCCCGCAATGCGCGAAGCGCCCGGCGGTCCATCCGTGATGACCGGCAATTGCCAGCCGAGGAATGACTGCGCTTCAAGGCCGGCTTCGCGCAGGGCCAGCGCCATCAGCGCCGAGGACACCTGCTCGCCGGCCGCCAGGGCGACATCGGTTTCACGGTCACCCAGACCACTGCCGAAGGCGCCGGCGAGGCCGAGAATGCGGTCGGTCTCACCGGCCATGGCCGAGACGACAACGGTCATGGTTTCGCCGCGCCGGGCGGCGTCGGCGACCAGGCCGGCCGCGTGGCGGATTCGCTCGATCGTCCCGACCGACGTGCCACCGAATTTCGCCACGACGCGCGTCATGCAACCTGTCCCTCGCGCTTCCCCGGTGAGTCCGGCACGACCATAACGTCGCACCCGGCTCGATAAGACGCACCGTTGGGGCCATATTGAGGCAGTTGCGGGGCGTCGCGCTGGCGGTTAGGTAAGCGCGAAGCGTCCGTTGTGCAACGCCTGAACGCAATCAGCCGCGGCTTCGCCCGCGAGGAGAAATTCATGACCAGCGCCGCCGCGCCCAACACGCTCAACCGTCCCTCCATTGATCCGGAGGAAGTCGAGAAATTCTCCCGCATTGCGGCCGAGTGGTGGGACCCGGACAGCAAGTTCAAACCCTTGCACAAGTTCAACCCGATCCGCCTGGGCTTCATGCGCGACACGATCTGCGATCATTTCGGCCTGTCCGGCGAGCGCCCGTTCGAGGGTTTGCGCATTCTCGACATTGGCTGCGGCGGCGGCCTGGTCTGCGAACCGATGGCTCGACTGGGCGCACAGGTCACAGGCGTCGATGCGGCCGAAGCCAATATCAAGACCGCCAGTGTCCACGCTGACGAGCAGGGTCTGGAGATCGACTACCGGCATGGCGTCGCCGAACAGCTGATCGAGCAGGACGAGGCACCATTTGATGTGGTCCTCAATCTGGAGGTCATGGAACATGTCGCCAATCCGCACACCTTCCTGGTCGACTGCGCCAGACTGGTGAAACCAGGCGGGTTGATGATCTGCGCCACGATCAACCGGACCTCGAAAGCCTTTGCCCTCGCCATTGTCGGCGCCGAATGGGTGATGGGCTGGCTGCCGCGCGGGACGCACCGCTTCCACAAGCTGGTCAAACCGTCTCAGATTCGCACCGCGCTTCGCGAAGGCGGGATGAGCCTGCGCGCACCGGTGGGCGTCAGCTACAACCCGCTCACCGACCAGTTCTCGCTCGGCGAGGACACTGCCGTGAACTACATGATGGTCGCGGAAAAGCCGGCTGGCTGATTTTTCACAACGGTAGGACAGACGGCGCCGGAGCGACCGCGACTAGTTCGCCGTCTTTGGCGGTGTCGGTGCCAGCGCGTCCGGCAACGGAGTGACCGGCACGCCGTCATC
>SPJK01029858.1_pt1 | contig 11022 bp, 10 predicted proteins | sample 3741771 | NCBI WGS metagenome assembly SPJK01 (sample SAMN10925997, study PRJNA522277) | cold seep metagenome | isolation source: Elba SIP-enriched marine methane seep metagenome, extraction at timepoint T2 | place: Italy: coast of Elba, Mediterranean Sea
CGGAACGCGCTCGTCGCGTCCGCAGCCGCATCGATGATGCTCTCACTCGCCGGGTGCAACGCCCTCCGAGGCGGCGGCGGATCAGGCGGAACCTCCACCATCATCTCCGACACCACCGGGTCTGTCTACGAAACAAACCTCAGGACACGCGTCTACACCTATCACGACGATAACACCGCCGACATCTATCTCACCGATCTCTCAGACGCACAACTGACATCATTCTTCGAAACCAACGCAGATTGGTCCCAGATCTCCGGCACAATCGTGCACATCCACCTCTTCCTCGACCCCAAACCCGGTAAAACCCCCATCGAACCCACCGCGGCAAACGCCTCCATCCGCTACGGGATCATCTCCAACGGGCAGATCGGGATCTACGACGGCGCAGGGTTCATGCTCCCAGGCGAAAAGCCCGGCAAGGGCTCTATCTCGGGTACCTTCAAAGCCGCCCCGCTCCGGCTCTCCCGCGCCACCCCCGGATTCGCAGACCCACTCACTCCCGCGCGGCTGGACCTGAGCTTCGACTCCAAGCTCGACGATGCCGCGTCCCCCGAACTTCAGGCACGCCTCGACGCGATGGCCGCCGTCGCCAAATCGGTCAACGACTAATCCGGATTATCCATCCCACACACGAAAAAGCCCCGCGATCGCTCGCGGGGCTTTGTGTTGAATCAACTCAGTTCAGGGTTACGGGCATCCTGCACCAAATGCTTCGAGGAATGCGGACACATCGAAGAAGTCGAACGTGCCGTCACCCGTGAAATCTGCCTGAGCATCCATCGCGTTGAACGCGCTGAGGAACGCCGAGACATCGAAGAAGTCGACCGCGCCATCGCCGTTGAGATCCGCGGGGCAACCGGTACTATCACAGGTTTCCGTCGAGATCCGGAACCCGTCAACACCGCCTTCAACCGTGGTATCGGCGCCCCCGTCCGTGACACTGATCCGCATCATGATGATGTTCGACGACGGATTGAGATCCGCGAGATTAAACGCGAGATCCATCCACGAACCGTTCGTGCTGGTGATGGACGCGACCTGCGAGTACGAGAGACCCGCGTTGCCGCTGAACTCAACGTTCATCGAGTCAGGACCCGTGCCGGTCATCCAGACGGAGAGACGGACCACGCCGTCTTCAACACCCGAGATATCGATCGGAGGCGAACGCAACCAGACCGAACCATTGTCCACGTCGATCCCATTGACATTCGATGTGACATAGCACATCCCCGAACCGTCTGCGTCACTCTCTGGGTCACCAAGATTGTAACCGTTGGGTGTGGCGCGGATGAACGATGCGGAACCGCCCGTCGTGTACGACGCCCAGCCCATGTTGGTCTCGAAGTTGTCTTCAATCGCGACAACCAGATCATCAAGCGCGACGGTCGAGAACGTCCCGCTCGCAGGGATGTTCACGATGGTGCCTTCTTCATCTTCAATCTCGAACGAGTAAGACACGCTGCTACCGCAGTAGTACGAACCAAAGGTGCCGGTGTAGGTGCCGTCACCGTTGTCGACCATGTCCTGCTCAAAGCTCGTGCCGTCCGTCGCGTTCACGATGAACTTGGGTGCACCGACAACCGTGTGCCCCTGCAGGTTATCAATCTGCAGCACGATCTCGTCGCCACCCTCAGGCTGCACGTGGGTTGGTTCGAGCACCACCGATGCCTGGATGTTGCGAGGCAGACAGATCCCTTGCGGGTTTGCGAGCGCGTCCTGAAGATCGTTATTGAAAATGCTCGTGCCCTGGTTCCCGCCGGTTGAGTTGCAACCCGCGTTGGTGTGCACACCGATCACGACCTGGTTGTTCTCATCGAGAACCGCCGAGCCCGAGTTGCCCCCGGTCGTATCCGTTGCGTACCGGATCGTGTTGCCGCTGCGGAACACGAACGGACCAACATGGGTCTTCTGCACCAAGTACCAGCTCGCAGGCACAGGCGAGCTCGTCGACCCATATCCCGTGATGCGAATCGGACGATTATCAACCGGTGTCTGTGACGTCGCGAGTGTGTGGTGCACGCCGTACGCCGTGCCGGGGCTCATCCCCGTATTCGAGTTGTCGAATACCCCAAAGTACGCCCAGTCGTTCCCGATGAAGATCCCGCCGATGCTGTCCTGCACCGATTCGTTATCAACCGGGTACTGATCCTGAGGCGGGGGGTTCTGCGTCGAACCACCGCTGGTGGACAGGGGTACGTTGAACTGGATCACGTCGCCGCCCGATGGACCACAATGCGCTGCAGACATCATGCGGCTGCCGTGATCATCAAACAACCACGCGGTACACCCGATGGGCATCAGACGCGCGTCGCGATTGTCATAGCTCAACTCGCGATCGTCAACACTTCCACAGATCGAACGCGGACCCGTCGAAGGCGCAGATGCTTGAACACCCGATACGCGCACGCGGTTTACCTGAGCCGTTGCGTTGGGCGATGCCATGATCTCAACCTTGATCGCGTTCCCGTTGAAGTACGCGCTGGTGTTGCCCCATTCATCGAGGGACTTGAGATCGAGGTACTGCTCATGACCGTCGTACATCGACGTGATCTTGAGGTAGCTCTCCCGCACGTTCTCCGTCGACTTTGCGAGCTGGATATCACTGAAACGCAGACGCATCCAATCCGCATCCGCGACCTCGATCACCTGCTCCCACACGGCGACCTGCAGATCACGCGCCCCGGGTTGCGGGTTGTTGATCTGGACGAGACCCGAATCCACGTCAAACGCGATCTCTCGGATCTCAGGCTGCTCAAAGTTATTGATCATCTGATCGTCTGTTACGACACTCGACTGCGCTATCACCGAGCCGGTCAAACCCGACACACTGATCAGCACAAGTCCCAGGGCACACCCTTGCTTCATCGATTAGCTCCTGTTGTAGTCCTCGCCCCATCAGGACGATCACGCAGCAGAACACTGCGCCCACTTGGTTCTCACGACGCACCGGCAGCCGAACAACCCGCTCCGAGCACCCAACCAGATTAACGGAACATTCAGATCTCCACAAGCACAGAATCCGCGATTCTGCCCAAGAATCGCGGGATTTAACCCGCCCAGGGGTCCTCGCCCGCGTACCAACGATCAAGCGTCCGCTCGCACGCATCGCGATAGAGCACCCGCAATCGCGACGCATCAAACCCGTGGCCACGTAATGCCGGCGCACTCAGATCGTCAAAACGATCCGGGTCCACCATCTTCAGATCCGGGTCCGCGATGTTCGATTCCCCCCGATAACCCGTCTCGTACATCGTCCGCAGCGCCCAATACCGCGACGCGTATAACTCGAACGCCTCGTGCTCACTGTTCGCGAGTTGATTCCCAAACGCCGGATTGCCCGGGTCCGTGGACATCAGATGATCATCGCTCGTCACGATGTCGGACCCAAAGAGGATCCGTCCCTGATACCGATCGAGGAACGCACCAAACGCCTCGGAGTCGTGCTTGCTCAACTCACGGATCATCCACTTCGTCGCGCTGGTATCTAGAATCAACTTCGGGTGCCGATCGAGCAATCCGCTCAAGAACTCCAGATCCTCAGGCCATCCCCCCATGTGCGCCGCCATGCAAGGCATCCCCGTCTTCTCAAGCAACCGCTCGAGCGACGTGTACTGATCCGCCTTCGTCCCGTACCTTGACGAATCCGCGTACATCGTCTGGAACCAGGTATCCGGGTCGGCGCAGTGCACCATCAACATCATCCCGAGTGACTTCGCCTTCTCCGCGATCCGCAGCTTCCACTCCGAATCGAACGGCACGATCTGCTCGGGCTCAATCCCCATCGTCCCGACATAATCCCGCAACCGCGGCGCCCCCCAGAACTTCACCATCCGCGCCCCACGCGCGTGCCAATGGTCCAGGTTCTCAAGAAATCCCTCCGTGTGCGCCCATTGCCGATCCTCATGCATGTACTCGGGAATCGCGACGAACGAGATCCGATCGCCCATCACCTCTCGGACCACGTCCGCCTGGGCAAGCTGGGTTTGCGAATAGACCTTCTCGATCCCATACAGATCGCATACCCGCTTGTACACTTGAGATGCACGCTCGCCGTTGATGTGCGCGTGCGCATCGATAATGGGGCACACGGGTGTCCCGAGTTTCACCGCTTCGCGTTCGTAATCCAACCCGAAACGATTCGCAGGGGGCATCTCCCCACGATCATTTGCCAACGCGTTCGTCTGATTCGTCACAACAAATCTCCCAGCCGTTCCCGCGTCCTCTCCCCACATGATAGACCCGCAACCCCAACACCCGCGCCAACCCACCAGACCCCTTCGGGTGGCGCTCGCCCATGATTGGCTCGTCGGGTACCGAGGCGGCGAGATGGTCCTCGACGCCATCGCATCGCTCCTCCTCTCCCAAAACCACACCATCACCCGCATCTACACGATGTTCGACAACGAGTCCCCACTCTCCCCTACGCTCGATGCACTCCCCCGCACCGTCTCCTCACTCAACAACCGCCCAGAATCTCTCCGACGCTGGCTGCTCCCCAGATACCCAAAGGCCGTCCAAGAACTAAGCACCAAGTTCCACCACGATCACACTTCCGATCCGATCGATCTGGTCATCTCAACGAGTTCCTCCGCGATCAAGTCCATCCAACCCCCGCCGGGTGTGCCGCACATCTGCTACTGCCACGCGCCCGCCCGGTACCTCTGGTCCCAATCGAGCAACTACACCTCACCCGATCTCAAGGGTCGGCTCCGCGCACTCGGGCTCTCCCTGTTCTCCCCGCGTCTCCGCGCGTGGGATCAACGCACCGCATCGAACGTCACCCAGTTCATCGCGAACTCAGCCCATACCGCCAACGAGATCCAACGCTGCTATCAACGCGATTCGATCGTCATCCATCCCCCCGTTCGCACGGATTACTTCACCCCTGACCCGTCCGTCACCCGCGACGATCATCTCCTGCTCGTATCCGCGCTCGAACCCTACAAACGCGTCGATCTCGCGATCAATGCCGCGATCCAACTCAATCGCAAACTCGTCATCGTGGGTTCGGGGTCACACGAATCCGCGCTGCGTGCACACGCGAACAACAACCACCTTATCTCATTCGTCGGAAAGATCTCCAACGAGCAGCTTCGCGTCGAATACCGACGTGCCCGTGCGTTCCTTTTCCCTCAAGTCGAAGATTTTGGGATGACCGCCGTCGAATCCCAATCCTGCGGCACACCCGTCGTCGCCCAACGCGCCGGGGGCGCACTCGATTCCGTCATCGATCGATCAACAGGATCTTTCTTCGACACCCCCACAGCCGATGCACTCGCGGACGCAATCCAACGCTGCCCGCAACCCGATACGGGATCCGAAGGCGCCTGCAGAACCAACGCGTTGCGATTCTCACGCGATGCGTTCGATTTGCGGTTCATCGATGTGCTTTATGAATCGACTCAACCCTGATCGGGGACTCGCGTGATCCGTGCGACCTCGCCGTCCTTGATCACGCCGACGATGACCCCGACGAAGAGTTCCATCTCTGCTTCCAGATCCACGCGCCGTGCGACCTCGCAATCGAACCAGTGCTGACAACGCGTGATGATCGGCGATCCCGTCACAAGTGTCCGCGTCTCGATCGCATCGAACGGATCCTCATCCCCAACAGGCGCCGACTCACGTGGCGGCGTATCCGTGTGTCGAAAACGACGCTCGATCAAACGATCCCCGCCGTTAAGCACCCCCAGTGCGAAAGATCGCGAGTCGCGAATAAGGGGATCGATCGTGTGTCCCTTTCGCGCCGCAACGCAGATCATCGCGGGTTCCGTGCCACAGCGCTGCACGTGATGCACAAACATCCCGCCGCGCTTGTCGTCGAACCCCGCTGTCATGAGATACAGCCCCAAGGGAAAGACCTCTAGCGCGGACTGAACCAGTTCCTTTTCTCTTGTACCCATCGACGCGTAACTCCCCCTACGCCCCATTGCACACTCGCAGCCACGCTGCGTCCCCGTCCTTGCCCCCAGATCAGGTTCGTCCACGATCAGGGCAAGGCTTGCTCTATCTTCACATATTCACACCAGTTTGTGTGACTGTTACTCACAAAAACTCTAAGTCATTGCCCGATAGCACCATACCCCAGAATTCGCCGATTCACCCATCATCCCCAAAATCCCCATCTATCCACAAACACTCCCCAATCTCTCCTTTTGGGGGCGACTCGACTTGCGTTGTGGGCGATAGTGGGACATAATCCCACGAATGAACCACGCAGGGGATCAATACAGTGCCATTCACCGGACAAGCAGAAGCCAATATCGACGCGAAGCAGCGTCTGGCAATACCTGCAAAGTTCCGGAACCGATGGTCGCCCGAGCACGACGGGGCAACCTGGTTCTGCGTCCCATGGCCGCAGACCGGATCACTCCGCCTCTACACCGAGAAGATGCACAACGAGCTCTTCACGGCTGGTCGACGCGATCCGAGTCTGACACCCGACGAGGACCAGGCGGAACTCGATGTGATTCTCCATTCCGTGACGGAACAAGTGGATGTGGACGCCAACAACCGCATCCGCTTGCCCGCATGGCAACTCGAGCACCTGGGACTTCCCAAGGAAGTGATCGTCCTGGGTGCCGGGGACAGATTGGAAATCCGTGCCCGGGACGCATGGAAGAGCGAGTTCGACGATCGACTCGCGAAGATGGCCGAGCTTTCCAAGAAACTGGCGCAGAAGCGCCCGTCATGAACCGATCAACCCGACCCGATCGCATCGCTGGCCGCGACGCACAGGGTCGTACAAATCACCTTTCGTTCACCACGTCTCCAACGCAAGGCCGCGGAAGAGACAACCATCACCACGCCCGAGCAATCGGTCGAGACATTCAAGTAGAACTGCGCTGAGCTGGTGAGGGGTGTGTCCGCCCCCTTGACCCACCAAGGACGGCGATGCTCCGCAAGGACGCGAAGCACTCAAGGATCACGTTTTCCGACGGGAAAACCCCAGCAACGCTCAGTTCACCCACCGACCCGGCTGACCCACCACCAGCCGGGTTTTTTATATCATAAGCGCACGAAAAAACCCGACGAACGTCCGTCGGGCAGAGGAGATCATCTCTTTATGGCTCGATGTCTATGACCGAGCTCGCTCTTCAACCGGCCTGTCGATAACCGTTCTGACCCACGCGACGAAACCCATGGGGCGCCTGACCCGACGAGGCTTTCCGTCGACGACGCGTCGGGCGGACCATCCCCCCCACGATCGTGCCGGGCATCTTCGCGAGCAGCATCGCCGCACACACGGCGCAGACCGCGGACCAGCGAGCATGACTCGGGACACGCACACGAACCACTCGACTCGACGCATGCCCACAGCACGGGCACGAGTACTTCCCGCGTCGTTCCCACTTGTTGCGTTCGATCCCAAGTTCTCGATCCGCAACGGAGATCCGCTGACGAACGGGCCCGAACGCCTCGCGAGCGCTATCACGCTCGGGCTTGGACGCCTTGGGTTTGTTCTTCATCTTCGTCGGTGCGTACTCATCCGCGAACGGGATAATCCCCGAATCGTCGAGCGCGCTGCCCGTCGCGATGTCTTCAGTTTCTGTGTGTGTGCAGGTCAAATGCATGTCGTCCCTTATCATGTTGTCAGACCCACAATCGTCTTTCGGAAACGTGACGCTCTAGTTTCATCGGCCATGTCCGTGCCTCGCTTAAACGGACGCGTTCTCGGACCCATCCTGTCACCAATCACGGGGTTCATCCGCGACCCGCGCAAAAAACGCCCGCTCTTATGCGGAACGGGCGTGAAATCTCAATGTTGCAGATTGGCGTGCAGATCAGTTGAGAATCAACCGTCAGCTTCGACGAGACCGAGTTCCTCAGCCTTTGCCTGCTCAAGAACCGTGACCTTCTCGATCACAACCGGCTCAACAGGCACATCGCCATACGAACCCTTGTTCGTGGTCTGCACAACACGGATCGCGTCGACGATATCCATGCCCTTCACGACCTTACCAAAGACCGCATAACCCGAACCGTCGCGTGGGGTATCAAGGAACCCGTTGTCCGCGACGTTGATGAAGAACTGCGAGGTGCCCGAGTTTGCCTGACCACCAAGGCGCGCCATCGCGATGGTGCCGCGCTTGTTGCTCAGACCGTTCTTCCACTCGTTCTCGATCCCCTCGTGGGTTTCCTTCTTCTTCATGTCCTTGTCGAACCCGCCGCCTTGGATCATGAAGTTGGAGATCACACGATGGAAGATCGTCCCGTCGTAGTACTCTTCCTCCGTGTAACGCACGAAGTTGGCCGTGCTGATCGGCGCGAGCTCGTTGTTGAGCTCGATAAAGATGTCGCCCTTGGAAGTCTTCATCTGGATGTACACGAATCGCTCCTCGTCTGACTTCTCCGCCTTCGGCTCGGACTCAACCTGCTTGGTCACTTCCGTCTCACCCTCCGGCTGCGCAACCAACCCCTGCTCGGGCTTGACCGCAAAGGCCGCAAAGACCAACACCATGAGCGCGACTACACCGACTGCGAATGTCTTCATTGTTTACTCCTGATAGATTCAAACCGGGAACGCGCGTCCCCGCGACGTCCCCGTCCGATTCAATCCTAGCGTCAAAGCCCGCCCAGATCAGGGCTTTTTGTAGATCCGTGTTCTCAAGTCTTAATCGAACGAGAACCCGCCGTAGTTGATCCCGGAGAGCCCCCCAAACGTCCAGCGCCAACGCTGACTCACGAGTGTCGAATCGCCCAATCCACCAACAGGGACAGGGAACCGATCGAGAGGCACATACGCCTGCTGCCAGTGGAAGATCCCACGCTCGGGCACCACAGAAGGTGCCGCCCGCCCGCTCTCCCAGTTGTTGACCGAACCGTCAAACATCAGCTTCTCGACCTTCGCCTGGTCGTACCCGAAGTACAGATGCTGCATCCGATCGCGATCGAACTCTTCATACATCCATACCTTGTTCGCATTGTGCAGCACGCTGGACATCCGGCGCCCCGCGGAGAGGTTCAGATCGCCGAATCCCCCGATTTGGAACAGGTGCGGCGTTGACTCGACCGGGATGTACCGGTTCCCACGATCCGGCTGCCACGCATCGGGGACGACCTGGTAACTTGAACCAAACGCCCAGCGCTGGCGCACAGAGTTAATCGCCCAGTTCTGATCACTGTCATATCCCGCGGGGATCCCATCCGCGTACGGGACATTTGAGCCAGACCCGTACTCGAGTGGGTTGTCCTTCCAGTACTGCTGCTTCCCATCGCTGGGATCGATGAACAAATCACTCCCGAAGGGTTGGTTCATATAGTCCATAAGGACAAGGTGCGTGAACCGACGATGAGGAAGTCGAAACGCGTTGCTCTGGATCTTGTACAGACCATTCACACGCCCCGTGTTTCGCATCAGGACGTCCTGGTTCTGACCATCCGCTGCCCCTGTATCGTCGCTGTAGATTTTTTTGCGCCCCGTGGGCAGCGTGTAGACCTCACCCGCCCGCCACGTATAACTAAACAACCGATCCGCGTTGTCCTGGGCGTACATCATCCCCGCCTGACCGATCGTCATTAGTTTTTCAGCGCTGCTCTGCGCCCGCATCTGCATCCGCGCCGCCCCAAGCATCGGCATCAGGATCACGACCAGCATCCCCACCACCACGACAACAACCAAAGCCTCGACAAGCGAGAATCCTCTACGTACGTTCTTCATCATGTCACTCCCAAATTAAATCAATAACCACCCCTGGTTACGCATGTAACCTCCCCTGTAGTGGCGCATTCAACTATCCGCACATACCGTGTCGAAGTTGCATGAAACTTGAGTTCAGTGAGAATCGGGGTGGTGATGATGCTCATCGCTCTTACGCTCGATCCAGCGCGCGACGCGATAGTTCACATATAACACCACGATCGATCCTGTCACGATCCCAAGCACGATGACATGCTTGGGGTCAGAGAACGCCGCTTCCATCGATTCAACAACATCACTCCACCCAACCTGAGCAGGCGCAAACAGTTGCGAAAGAAGATGGAACACGTTCCCGAACATCATCGGGAATTATCCGTTCAATCCGTCATGCACTCGCACCCGGATCGAGATTTCACGCCCGAACACCCCATTCAGGGATCGCTTCACACCCGCTGCGGAACTTGGGCACCCGACATCACGACCGATAACTCAATCGGAATCCTCATCCTGATCCGCGTGCGATTCGATCAACGCCTTCGCCCGTTCCGCGTGATCCGCAGGCACAAGCACCTGCACCAAGCTCGGCGCCTCCGCGCGCATCCCGCCGATCATCCCCCCGGACACCTCGCTCGGAACCCCCTCATTCCGAAGCATATTGCACACGATGTTCGCTTCGAACTCGCTGCTGTATACCCCAATCACAACCGGTTCTGGATGCTCGCTCATACCGCCTCCTCGCGGAATACCCGCGTTTGATCCGACATACACACTATGAACGAGCATCCCCCCCGACGCAAGAATCAACTCTCGAAACCGCTCATCGCGTTCGTCGCGCTCTACATGCTCATCTGTTCCGGGCTCGCCCTCAAGCAAGGCAATACCGAGTTCCTGATGTACGCCGTCGTCATGGTGGTTTTCATCGCGATCGTCTACGCGCTCCATCGCACGATCAACTTCTCACCCCTCGCCCTCTGGCTGCTCGCGATCTGGGGATTCATGCACATGTGCGGCGGCACAATCTCAATCGACCCATCCCTCACCGACGCCTACCGCGCCGCAGTAACCGAATCCCAGCGCCCCACCGCCGCAGTGCTCTACTCCATGCGCATCCACCCCGACCTGCCCAAGTACGACCAGATCGTCCACACGTTCGGGTTCTTCAGCGCCACGATCGCGTGCTTCCAGGGACTGCTCGCACTCCTCCACGCCCCCCGCACCGTCCCTACCGCAATCGCAGCCGCCCTCATGGGCATCGGTCTCGGCGCCATCAACGAAGTCATCGAGTTCATCGCCGTCCTCACCATGCCCGAAACAAACGTCGGCGGATACACCAACACCGCCTGGGACCTCGTCGCAAACACGGTCGGGGCAACGTGTGC
>SPJK01022971.1_pt1 | contig 11014 bp, 11 predicted proteins | sample 3741771 | NCBI WGS metagenome assembly SPJK01 (sample SAMN10925997, study PRJNA522277) | cold seep metagenome | isolation source: Elba SIP-enriched marine methane seep metagenome, extraction at timepoint T2 | place: Italy: coast of Elba, Mediterranean Sea
ACCGCCGGCTGGTCATGAACATCCTGTTGTTCGGACTCCCCCAAACCACCTGGCGCAGCCAGGGTAATCGCCTTAAAAACCCAATCAGCATCCTGTACTGTAGTATTCGCCAATATTCCGGCAACCGCTTGTTGTAAATTGTGCCCTGTTTGAAGCACCATAACCGCCTCTAGCAAGGGTGCGGCCAACAATATGATGCCAAGATTAGTATTACATCCAACCTTTTCGCGTGTTGCACTGATCGCATAATAGATTTTTTCGCCTAACGATAAGGTCGGATCTGTCATCGCTTCAGCACTGACATTTGCACTGATTCTAAAGTCTTCAGCGGTCATGTCATGCCCATCGGCGTAAACACTGACATTACCGGGTTTAAACGCCAATACATCCTGCTCACAGGCAAACAGATAAGCTTCGATTAACTGTTGCCGAGTAACTCGCTTCATCCCGTCTCCCGTGTATTATCGGCTAAAAGGGCAGGCAAATAACGCTTCAACAAGTCTTTTACCAAAACCGCTGCCACATCAATATTACATACGCTTTGCAAGCCTTTCCAGGCTGGAATACTATTCACTTCAATCACTTGATAACTTCCATTTCGATCACGAATGATATCAACTCCGGCATAATCCATGTCTAATGCAGCGACCGACCTTAACGCTAATGTTTGCATTTCCTGATCAGCGCTGACAGCCTGGCACGTTGCACCACGCGCAACATTATTCAACCAGCAAACACCCTGCCGCTGCATCACAGCCAGGACTTCACCATTGATGACAAAAACTCGCCAATCGCTATAACCATCGCCATCGCTTTCTACAAATTGTTGCATATAAATAATCCCTTGGCTTCCGGTTAACCAGAATAAATCGGTATATTTTTGATAGCGCCTTAAGCCTTCACCCTGAGAACCAAATAACGGTTTGGTAATCAATTGCTTGCCTTGTTGTAATTGCTGTTCAGCCAAGGATAGCGCTTGACTTCGGTCGGTTAACACCCAAGTTAAGGGGGATGGTATGCCAGCATGATGCAGTAAAAAACTGGTCATGCCTTTATCAACACTACGTTCAATTGCATACCCGTCGTTATACACCGGAACCCCCAGGGTTTTTAAAGCATGCAATATATCCAGATAAAACACCACTTCTTCCAGACTGCCTCCCGGTACACCACGAACAAATACTGCATCAGGCAATGTTCGTTCAAACCCGGGAATCACAACCGGATGCGCACCAGGTCCGGCGCTTAAACGACAATCGCGCAATGACACATAATGACTCGACAACCCGTATGCGGCAAATGCCTGACGCAATCTTGCTCCATGCCAGCCGGGATCATCAGTAATAATGGCCACTGCCGCCATAGGCTTATACTCCGAATGATTTATTCAATAAGGCTTCATCCAGTTGACCGGCATGAAAGCTTTGACCCGATTCAACTGCTGTGACAATTACTCTGGCAGGGCTAAACAACATACCGTCAACTTTGAAAAAATCATACTCATATTCCTTAAATATCTGTGCAAACGGTTTGCCGTAATCCCGTGAAGTCGAGCTGGGTAATTGTTCGGCTAATTGTTTAGCAGCTTCGTCATCACCGCTGACAAACAAATGCACTTGTCCGGCAAATAAAATGGCATCATTAGTGCGGCCCATCGCCTGAATAAAATCAGGATGCGGTGGGCAAATCGGCGCACTGCCGCTACCATCAACAATATTTTCCAATGGAAAATGCAATTCATGGGCTTTATGCATTGCAACTTCCAACACCCGCCCAACCACTTGTACACACCCAGCCAAACTGCTGGTCGGAGTCACGATAATGGTCAAATTAGCCGGATCGACTGCGCAGGATTTAGCCACTTTTTCAACTATTTCCAATGGTGGTATATTATCGTTTTCAATAACCAATACAGTCGATTGCGATTGATCGCGATAATCCAGTTCGCCAAACAATTGCTCTTTTGCATACAAAGCACGCGCAGGTCCTGAGCCTAAGGCATAATACTTTTCATGCGACAAACTCCACCCCGCATATTGACTGCCTAAGCAGGCCAAAACTGGATTTGCGGTCTGCACATTGACAGTTAAAGGCCATTTTTCCGTATAAGGGTTGTGCGAAAGCGAAACCTGACCCATACCGCCCAGACAGATTTCAGTGATTAAACGCCCGGCTTCCAAACCACCCGGCACCTTGATTCCTGCGTCAACAATCGTACAGCCATTGTCCAGTTGTGTTACGGCTACTCTTAATTTATCAGCATTCGCCACTAGCGATTGTACTAAAGGTTGCGTCAATTGATTGACGCTGGCTGTGTATAACATGGTTGTAATTCCTCAAATTTATAATAATGAATACCGATGCTAAATGATGGTAAACAACATTTTTAAATCGACACATGGTTTAAATAGTTCAAATTGTGCTGTATCAGGAGGCTGTCCGAAAACAGCACAGTTTTGTTTTGCACCAACCTCTCCCGGACCTGAGCTGCAGTCTCTGCTTCGGCAATCATACTGCAGACCGGATTTCCGCAATGGATCACTGAACCAGCAGCGGGTTGGTCGGCAGTCCAATCAGGCCAGTCAAAATGTTCCGGAATAATCAGGTCTTGTTCCGCATATACGATTTGATAAGCTTTGATACCTGAAATTGTCAGCGTGGAATCCATTCTTCCAATACTGGGATTAAGGTGTTCGGCCAGCAGTCCTTTGTCAAAATCATCGTCATATAATGCCAAACTGGCGGGTGGCCTGGCATTGATTTCCAATAAATAACTACGCTGTCCATCCCAGATAAAATCCAGCGAATTCAAACCATGCAGTTGAAACCCCTGCACCAATAATGTCAGCCAGTGCTTGATTCGCTGTATTTCTGAATTAGGTAGCTCGCATTGATTCATGATGCCGGAGAACATATAAGAACCCGGCTCGGTCCATTGTAGGTTAAAGCCAATGCATTTAGTCTGTCCGGAATGAGCTAGAAACATTACTGACAAAGGTAAACCATCAATCCGTTCCTGCCAATAATGGTCTGCTGGTAATGGAGTATCTGCTACCGTAACACCTTCTCCACCTACACTGGATATAGATTTAATCAAACCGGTAACAGAGCGGTTTTTAGAAAAATCAACACTAGGGTATGCCATGCCCCATTGTGCCAAGCAACTGAAAAAATATCGTTTATCTAGTATTTTATTAAAGCTACTTAATGGGTTTCCGGCAACGGAAAAATTTTGCATCAACATCGCCAAACTTTGCGGAAACCCTTCAAAGCCGCTGCCATAAACACAACAAATATCAGGATATTGGTTTTTCAGTTGTTTCAAAACCGGGACTAAATCCTGTAAAGCCAAACTTTTGACCTGATAGCAACACGCTGATAATTGCCGGGTATCCATATCAGCAAATAAATCCACAACAATCGGCGTAAAGCCCGCTTTAGCAGCAGATGCTGCCAACATCCTGCCGGAACTGGCAACTATTAATAAGTGTTTAGTCGACAATCACTTCACCGCCACTATTCCTGGCGCTGACCAACACCATATCCAGCATCGGTAAATGAGCAAAGCGCTGCTCCGCCTGCCGTATTAATGCAGTCGCCTGCTGTTCATCCCGTACTGCGCAAAAACCTGTCGGCCCCCAGGAAGTCTGCCCTAAAGCCACCGCACCTTGGTCAGACAACCAGGTAATCGCCTGTTCAACTTCCGGACTGGTAAAGATACCACCCTGAGCAGATGCAAAATGTTCCCCAACAGAATTTTGCAGCGTACTAATCACATCACCAAATTTATCAATATCATTTTCAGCTAAAGCCGGCAATCCTTGCATCAATAATAAATAACATAAACGCGCTGCCTCTTGTTCAGGAAAAGGTGGCAATGTTTTAAATGCTTCTATCTCCTGAGATCCATGCAAACCCTGACCGCGTTTATCAAACACCAAAATAAAACGCCAGTCTTCCGGTACATTCATCTGTGCAATAACTGGTGGTGTCAAGGTCGTCTCTCCTCTTCCACCGTCTACCACTAATCCACCTTGTTCAAATACACCGATTCCGATTCCTGAACGCGCACCCCGATCTGATAATTGGGCTATCTCCCGAACACTTAAACCTAATTGATATAGCTGATTCAAGGCCATACCTATCGCCAGTGCCATTTGTGTTCCCGACCCAAGGCCCACATGTTCCGGAATTAAAGAGCGAATTTCTATGCTCACTTTATCGGGGACTTTCAACAATTGACATAATTTTTTGGTATAGCTTAACGCTCGGTCGGATGTTACGCCGATAACTCGACAATGATCAGACTGCGACAAAGAAACCGAAGTATTGATTTCATTTAAAGCCAAACCTATGCTGCCAAAATGCCGCCCTAAAGAACCGCTTAAATCAATAAACCCCATGTGTAACCTGGCCGGAGCGATAACAGTGACAGTAGAATGCATGTACAAAAAGAAAATTAAAACCGAAACAATCGAATGGTTTCACGTAGTAAGCAAAACCAATAAAACCACATCAAATTAGCTGGAAAGTGCCAATCCGCGTACAAAAAATGTGCGCAATTATACCTTAATGTGATCTTATAAGGCGAACTTGTCACGAATAATTTTCGACAACTCAGATAAATCGTTAAGTTGCAAAGATGCCAGCCGCTTGATTTCATCATCCACCGGTAAAACAGAGGGAATACAAACAGAAAAAGCGCCGGATCGATTAGCAGCTTGTACTCCGGTTAATGAATCCTCCACCACCCAACAGGACTTGATATCCACATCCAGGCTGTTGGCTGCTTTGAAAAATATTTCCGGAGATGGCTTACCCTGTTGTACATCATCCCGACTGATCAACTCCGGAAAATAATCCGCCACACCCGCCAGTTGCAGACATTCCCTGGCATTCACCAGCGGACTATTAGTGGCCAACCTGTAGGGTAGTTTTAACTCGTTGATGGCATCAAACAGATAATGGAATCCGGTTTGCAGTGGAATACCGTGCTGTTCAACATGTTGCCGCCAACATACGCTGCTATATTGATGGAAGGTGCTTAGATCAAGGTTTCCTTCACAATAAGCTAATAATTTTTTTTTCAACATTGAATAATGCATTCCTGACAATGAACGGCAAAATGCTTCGCTTAATTCAAATCCCATTGCTAACGCCGCCTGCTGCCACGCGACAAAATACCCGGCTTCAGTATCCAGAAGCAAGCCATCCATGTCCAGAATAACTGCTTTTAACTCCGGTAAGTTAGACACGTCAATCATAAATCAAACACTACTTTTATCCATTCGCCTTTTGCCTCTCGGCTTGAACCAACAATAACACGCTGTTCACCGTTTTCCGCCTGCTCTAACAGACCACTGATATTCACCCGTTCTCCGTATTTAGCCTGGCCGGTATATGTTGCGGTATAACATAAACAGGTTTTAATCTTTGGGTCGGACAACTCAAAAACAGCAGGATAATCGTAACTGTAGGTATCATCACTGACAACCGTTTCGAAACGTACAGGTCCGACTTTCTTAAAACCACCCGATATAGACCTTACATCAATATCCAATAATGCCAAATCAAACTTACGCCGATTGATCATGGCTTTATTAAATTTACGTTGTTCATGACGCAGATATTCATCAAAGTTCAACTCGCAATCACGTCGGTTAAAAGTCTCCTGCCACTGTTTATGTGACAAAGGCTGTATACTTGAACGACTAATCAATGATTGAATTTTCTCCCGGATTATAAAAAACAAATCCCGATCATAGATAACCAGGTCAATATCCGACTGAGGATTTTGTGCGCCAATCAACAAAGAACCGGTTACACCGATATGCTGTTTGTCATCTTTTTGCTCAGCTAATAAAGCTATCAGCTGTTGCAAGTCAATTATTACCGGGTCTTCAGATATTTGACTTATCAATTGCTGCAAACGTACAACCGGCTGATAATGGTCTTGTATCCGTTGTACAGGCACGGCATGCAAATCAGCATCCTTAGCTGAAGAATGAAATAAATAGTCGGGATAGTTTCGAGCCAGAAGACTATTGGCCTGCCCGGTTGCTAATTTCTGATAACCGTTTTCGGTTTTAATATAACGCAAAAAGCACAAAACCCGGCCTTGTTCTATCAATTGATCCAGCACAGCAAACACCAAACCTTCTTTGGTTTCTATAAAATCTTTACTTAAAAACATATCATTGCACTATATAAAAAATTGACCTTAACTTGAATGTGAAGAGTTTAAATATGGCTATTAGATTCCATTCCATGAAATAATAATGCGTAAATCTTAAACCCAATCACAGGACTCCTAACAAAATATGGCTCAATATATTTATTCAATGAACCGGGTGGGAAAAATTGTACCCCCTAAAAAACATATTTTAAAAGATATTTCCTTATCGTTCTTCCCCGGCGCCAAGATCGGTGTTCTGGGCCTGAACGGATCCGGAAAATCGACTTTATTGCGAATTATGGCCGGTATCGATAAAGAGATCGAAGGCGAAGCGGTGCCGCAAAAAGGCATTAATATCGGCTATTTACCTCAAGAACCGCAACTGGACGAAAGCAAGGATGTGCGTGGCAATGTTGAAGAAGGTGTTGCGGAAATCAAAGCGATATTAGACCGGTTTAATGAAGTTAGTAATGCTTTTGCCGACCCGGATGCTGATTTTGACAAACTACTGGCAGAACAATCAGAACTTCAAGAAAAAATTGAAGCCGCCGGAGCCTGGGAGCTTGATAGAAAATTGGAAATTGCCGCCGATGCATTACGCTTACCGGAATGGGATGCCGATGTCAGTACCTTATCCGGAGGTGAAAAACGCCGGGTTGCATTATGTCGCCTGCTGTTATCCAACCCTGACATGTTATTACTGGATGAACCGACTAACCATCTGGACGCCGAATCGGTAGCCTGGCTGGAAAAATTTCTGCATGAATTTCCAGGCACTGTCGTAGCGGTCACCCATGACCGCTATTTTCTGGATAATGTGGCAGGCTGGATTTTAGAGCTTGACCGAGGTCATGGCATTCCCTGGGAAGGTAACTATTCTTCCTGGCTGGAACAAAAAGAGCAACGCCTGGAAATGGAAGAACGTCAGGAAACTTCACGCCAAAAAGCTATGAAAGCTGAACTGGAATGGGTACGCAGCAATCCTAAAGGGCGTCACGCCAAAAGCAAGGCTCGGTTGGCTCGGTTTGAAGAACTTTCCTCCCAGGAAGCACAAAAACGTAATGAAACTCAGGAAATTTATATTCCACCCGGCCCACGCCTCGGCGATGTGGTGGTGGAAGCTAATTCGCTCAATAAAGGATTCGGCGATCGATTGTTAATAGAAGACTTAAACTTTAATTTACCGCCAGGAGGCATCGTTGGAATCATCGGTCCAAATGGCGCAGGTAAATCAACCTTATTCCGCATGATTGCAGGCGCTGACAAACCGGATTCAGGGGAATTAAAATTAGGTTCAACTGTGGAATTAGCCTATGTCGACCAAATGCGTGATGATATGGACGATAATAAAACCGTTTGGGAGGAAATTTCTGATGGTTTGGACCTGATCACCGTCGGCAAATATGAAACTCAGTCCCGTTCTTATGTCGGGCGTTTTAATTTTAAAGGCAGTGACCAACAAAAACGCATTGGCCAATTATCGGGCGGTGAGCGGAATCGGGTGCATCTGGCTAAATTATTAAAAAGCGGTGGAAACGTGTTGCTGCTTGATGAACCGACCAACGACCTGGATGTTGAAACATTACGGGCACTGGAAGAGGCCTTACTGAGCTTCCCGGGCTGTGCGGTGGTCATCTCGCATGATCGTTGGTTTCTTGATCGTATTGCGACCCATATGCTGGCTTTTGAAGGCGACAGCAAAGTAGTATGGTTTGAAGGCAATTACGCCGATTATGAAGCAGACCGACATCGCCGATTGGGTACCGATGCCGATAATCCACATCGGATCAAATATAAGAAACTGGCTTAAACCCCAATCTAATCAAACCATCCTGTCCCCGGCATGGAAGCCGGGTTCCAACGTTAATCAGCAAATTCAAATACCAATAAACTTTTATTGATCGGCTTTATTGGTTACAAAACAGATTTTAATATCGGCGCCATCCCCTTTGCCTTTAAAAATTCCGGTATCTCTGAAAATCTCTATTTTTCCTTTACCTAACAATCCGGCAAATCGGGATTCTTCTTTCTCAGGTTCTAATGAAATATTTTTGATCGCTAACGACTCGTCATCAGCCGGATAATAACTGACAGTGATAGGAACTTGTTCAAGGTTGGTCATCGTTGTCAAACCACCAGGTTCATTGATTTCGCCGATAATCGGCTCTGTGGAATAATTACAGCCTGATGGGCCGCAATACACAATGTTTTCGCCGAATTCAAAGTCTTTACAGGTAATTTCAACATCATTCAGGTGGGTATTGGAACAACCACCTGCCAGCCCCGCCGTTAACACAGTCATGATGATAAAACGGGCATTTATCATTATTTATCTCCACTATTAATTATTATCAGGTAACTCAGTCGCTAAAACAGAGACTTTCGTACAAATTATAGACAATTCCAGTTACTTATAAAGTTTTTATAAAGTAAAACACTAAATACCGCAATATGTGCTCTATAAGTTTATGATGTTTCAAGCTCTAAACGTCGAATTAAAAAGACTGCCTCTTCACTACCATTGCCGCAAACATCTAGTTCCGGAGAAAACTCAGAACAGACATTGGGACGTTCAGGTTGCCCAAAAATCAAACAGTGATTTTCGGAACTTAATTGCACACATCGCATTCCGGCAGGTTTACCAAACGGCATGCCGGGTATGGGTGAAGAAATCGAAGGCGCTATACAACAGGCACCACATCCAAGTCGGCATTCCATCTTCATGAGCCAATCACAAAATCAAACTGCCGCATCAAACCGGAAACCTGTTTACGATACAATTCCTTTACCGGCAAAATCAATTCTCCAGGTTTAAGTCCTCTAGCGGATAATGATTCGGCTTCAACATAAATATCCCGGACATCATAAATTTCCAAAGCTTTAAATATTGCTGCAGTATTTTTTAAATTTAACAGCTCCGGATGCTGATGATTCACCAACTGAAACACCCCATCGTCTAATAATAACAAACTGACTGACTGATCAAACGCAGCAGCGGTTAAAACCATATCCAACTGCTCCTGCACGGCAGTGCCATGATACGGGGATTGGTGTTGTATAAACAATAATTTTTTCATCTTAAAAAAAAACCAGAAACCGGTCAGCCTGCATTACAGCATCAAGCAACTGTCCCAAACCCGATATGCGAAACCCATCGGACAGGTCATCACCAGGCTTCTCTTGTCTACTCGCTTCATCAACAGACAATAACCCACGGCGTTGTGCCGCCGAGACACATACCACCAAATCAATCTGGTACTGTTGCGCCAGATGCCGCCAACTTGCATTAAAATCAAATTCATCGTTAGGTGGCGTAACATAGCGCAACCCATAATCAATCCCATCCGTATAAAAAAACACCCTTAAAATCTGGTGTTGCGCGGCTAAGGCTGCTTCTATGAAGTTTAATGCACTGATCCCGGCCTGTGACCGGCTTGGGCCTGAATTAATCTGAATGACATATTTCATGATACTGTGTGGTGGGTCTATATAAATTCAAATTTAATTTCTTAGGCTTTTCTCTGAAATCCACGGATAAGATACAAATAATCTTACTTATTTAGGTTTGGGTATTGTATAGTGCCTCTAGTTATCACTCCAGCTATTCTTAAAATCATCAGTTAATAACCACTGATCACAACATAGAATAAAACATCCACAATCTACAAAGGAACTCAACTCAGTCAGGTCAGTCCATAATCACATGAAATTCATTAACCTTGTTGGCTTATGCCTGGCCTTATGCATGAGTACCTCTGTGTTTGCCGTAGAAGAAAACGACAAAATCCTACTTCCCGACATGGGAGATTCTACCGGCGCTTTAATCACTCCAATCCAGGAAAAAGAATTGGGTAAAGCTTTTTTCAGAAGCCTGCATGCGCAGCTTGATATTAACCAGGACCCCGATATCGATGCTTATATTCAGTCTTTAGGCGCGCGTCTGGTAACAAACAGTGATAACCCGGCCGGCGATTTTCATTTTTTTGTGGTTTTAGATAACAGTATCAATGCATTTGCTGGCCCTGGCGGCTATATTGGTGTCAATTCCGGTTTAATCCTGACTTCTGAATCGGAAAGCGAACTGGCCTCTGTAATGGCGCACGAAATCGCTCATGTAACTCAAAGACATTTATACCGTGCTTATGAAGCCGCTAATCAATTATCCATCCCGACAGCCGCAGCCACCATTGCTGCGATTTTACTGGGCACCCAATCAGCCGAATTAGGTCAAGCAGCGCTTATGGCTGTTCAGGCAGCCAACGCCCAAGCGCAAATTAATTTCACCCGGTCCAACGAAGAAGAGGCCGACCGTGTCGGCATGCAAACGCTAGCACAATCAGACTTAAACCCGCGCAGTATGCCTGTTTTTTTTGAGCGCCTGCAACAATCCAGTCGCTATTACGGACAAGGTATACCGGAATTTTTAAGAACTCACCCAGTTACCAGCTCAAGGATATCTGATACTCGCAGCCGTGCCGAAAAATACCCATATCGTCAATATCCTGACTCCATGAATTACCTGCTTACCAAAGCCAAACTTCGAGTCATAACGGCCAAAAACACCTCAGACATATATAGTTTCTTCACAACCGCCAGCATGCAAGGGATTAACCAACAGCGTGCAGTCGCCCGCTACGGCTTAGCATTAATCTACCTAGAGAAAAATCAATTCCAAAAAGCCCGTTCGATTTTTTCACAACTGACTGTGGAATATCCTAGACAACTGCAATACATTGCTGCGCTAGCCCGTATCGAAGTTGAAACACAAAACTACGATAATGCATTACAAATATACCAAACCGCCTTGGAGCAGCATCCAAATAATTTTTGGCTAAAAAT
>SPJK01073709.1_pt1 | contig 11014 bp, 8 predicted proteins | sample 3741771 | NCBI WGS metagenome assembly SPJK01 (sample SAMN10925997, study PRJNA522277) | cold seep metagenome | isolation source: Elba SIP-enriched marine methane seep metagenome, extraction at timepoint T2 | place: Italy: coast of Elba, Mediterranean Sea
GACCGGCGGCGCCATGCTGCGGGATGCATCAGGTGAAGTCCTTCACAACAGCTTACGTTTCGAGATTCGTAAGATCATCGACGAGTTCGGCGATGATCTGGACGGCATGGAGCGGGAAATGCCCGGCGACAAACGCATCGCGCTGCGCCGGCAGGTCTTCGCCAATGGCTGCAGCCTGATCTGGTGTGAGACTGTAACCGAGCTTCGCCGCGCCGAAGAGGAATTGTTTCGCATCTATTATACGGACGAACTGACGGGGCTGGATAACTGGAAAGGTATTTCCCGCACCGGTGAGGGGGCGCTAGGCCTTTACCAGCGCTACAAGCGACCCTTGTCCGTATTGCGGATCGATATCACCGGTCCCGTTAACTTCGAAGAGCGAGACAATCGCGATCAGATCATCAAACATGTAGGCGACGTGATTGATCACGCCCTGCGCCTGGTCGATTCGACTGCGAGATTGAATACCGGACGCTTCGTCGCCCTGATGCCGGAAACGGATCTCGAAGGTGCCGAAGTCGCCGCGCAACGCCTGATCGAGCGTATCGCCCGTAGCAAGGTTCAGGATATGGGCGTTCCTATCGATGTCGCCATCGCTGTCGGCATCGCAACGCCGGGCGAAACGACAGAGACGTTCGAGGAACTCGTGGAGGAAGCTGCCCGCGACATGCGCCGCAGGCAGTCCGGACCGGAACTTGCGCTCGTCAGTGCCCCAGGGCCTTAACGATATCCTCACACATCTTCTTCGCATCATCGAACAACATCGTCGTGTTATCCCGGAAGAACAATTCGTTCTGCACGCCGGCATAGCCTGACGCCATTGAGCGTTTCACGAAGAGCACTTGCCCCGAATCCTCAACGTCCAAGATCGGCATCCCATAGATTGGGGAGGCTTTATCGGTCTTGGCCGCAGGGTTGGTGACATCATTCGCACCAATCACGAAAGCAACATCGGTTGAGGAGAAATCGCGGTTGATATCTTCCAACTCGAAGACCTCGTCATAGGGGACATTTGCTTCCGCCAGCAACACATTCATATGGCCCGGCATCCGACCGGCGACCGGGTGAATGGCGTAGCGAACCTCAATCCCCTCAGCCTTCAGAAGATCAGCCATTTCCCGCAGCGCATGTTGTGCTTGGGCAACCGCCATTCCGTAGCCCGGCACGACGATCACGGTATCCGCATTCTTCATCATGAAGGCTGCATCGGCCGCAGCACCGGATTTAATCGGGCGGTCCTCTTCAACACCAGCGGTAGCGGTCGCTGTTTCGCCACCGAAGCCACCCAGGATAACGTTGAAGATCGACCGGTTCATGCCCTTACACATGATGTAAGACAGGATCGCACCAGAGGCGCCGACCAGGGCACCTGTTACAATCAGGGCCGTGTTGGCAAGCGTGAACCCAATTCCACAAGCGGCCCAGCCGGAATAGCTGTTCAGCATGGAAACCACGACCGGCATATCCGCGCCGCCAATCGGAACGATCAGCAGAATACCAATTGCAAAACTGAGGAGGACGATCGCCCAAAATGCCGTTGGCGTCTGATCAATACAGAACCACACGACCAGCGCGACCAACAACAGGCCCAGCGCGGCGTTCAGCGGATGCTGGCCCGGGAACATCAGCGGCTTGGAGGTCACAACCCCCTGCAGCTTGCCCCAAGCGATGATCGACCCGGTGAAGGTTACCGCCCCAATCGCGGTCCCCAGGGCCATCTCGATCAAGGATCCCGTGCCAATCGCCCCCGCGACCCCGATGCCATAGGCTTCCGGCGCATAGAAGGCAGCACCGGCGACGAAGACAGCCGCCAAGCCGACAAGACTGTGGACAGCGGCCACCAGCTGCGGCAGCGCCGTCATCTCAATCTTACGCGCGGTGAAGGTACCGATTGTACCACCGATCAATATACCAACGATGATCAGCTCATAGCTCAGCACGTTCGGCATCAGCAGCGTGGTGACGACGGCAATTGCCATCCCAATCATGCCATAGCGATTGCCGTTCCGGGCTGTTTCCGGGTGACTCAAACCGCGCAGCGCCATGATGAAGCAGACGGCGGCGATTAGATATGCGTATCCTGCGAGTTCCATTATCCCATTCCCCGCCTATCGCTGCTTCTTCTTGAACATGGAGAGCATTCGGTTCGTCACAACGAACCCACCGAAGATATTCACACTGGCCAGAACCACGGCAATGAAGCCGAAGATTTTGGACAGGTTCATATCCGCCGGTCCCGCCGCGATCAGCGCGCCCACGATGATGACCGAGGAAATCGCGTTCGTGACCCCCATCAACGGAGAGTGCAGCGCCGGTGTCACGGACCAAACAACGTAATAACCGACGAAACAGGCCAAAACGAAAGCCGTGAAGAGAAAGAGGAAAGACGAAGAACCGCCACTCGCCGCAACTGCTGCGGTTCCTGCATCTGCTCCACCCAGCGCTGCCGCTTTTTCGGCAAGCTGTGCAGCCTGTTCGGCCAGGGCGCGCGCCTGTTCGGCCAGCGTCGCCGCCTCATTCGCCGTCGTCATCGCTTCTGATGCCATGACTTAGCCCTCCTTTTCTTGCGTTGTCGCAGGCTCTGGCTTGTCAGCCGGCTCTTGTGCCGCCGGTTTTGCCGCAGCCGCCTTGGCAGCAGACTTTTTAGCCGCCGTTTTCTTCACGCCGGATTTCTTGGCTGCAGATTTCTTAGCTGCGCTTTTCTTAGCGCCTGCTTTCTTCGATGCGGCCTTTGACGAGCCCTCGGTATTCTCTACCGCTGAAACCCGAGGGTCTGTAACCTCGCCAGACAGAGCGACCAGTGCTCCATCCACCACTTCATCTTCCCGATCGATCGTGAAGGCTTTGCTTTCCTTATCGATCATCGGCGTGACAAAGTTCAGAAGGTTACGGGCAAACATGGTCGACGCCGTCTCAGCAAGGCGGCTGGGCCAGTTTGGATGGCCGATCAGGGTGACGTCGTGTTTCTCCACCACTTTGCCGAATTCGCTCAAGGGGCAGTTTCCGCCCGCCTCTACAGCCAGATCGACGATCACAGAGCCGGGGCGCATTGACTTCACCTGCTCTTCCGTCACCAGCACCGGCGCCGGGCGTCCCGGGATCAAGGCCGTGGTGATGACGATATCCATTTTCGGCAGGGTTTCCGCAACCAAGGCTGCCTGTTGGGCCTTGTAGTCATCCGACATTTCTTTTGCGTATCCACCGGCGGTCTGTGCCTGCTCGAACTCTTCATTCTCGACAGCGACAAATTTCCCGCCAAGGGATTCAACCTGCTCCTTCGTTGCGGGGCAGACATCGGTCGCCCAAACAACCGCGCCAAGACGCTTCGCCGTCGCAATTGCCTGAAGGCCAGCAACGCCAACGCCCATCACAAAGACATTCGCCGGATTAATCCGTCCTGCTGCCGTCGACATCATCGGCAAAGCACGCCCGAAATGCTCGCACGCATCCAGGACCGCTTTATAGCCTGCAAGGTTCGTCTGGCTGGATAAGATATCCATCGACTGCGCCCGTGTGATCCGAGGCACGAGTTCCATCGCGAAGACGGTCACGCCGCGATCATTCAGCGCATGAACGACAGCGCCGTCGCTCATCGCCGTCATATGGGCGGCAACGGCCTGACCTTTGGAGAACAATCCAACTTCATCCAGGCCTTCACCCGCCAGCATCGGTTTCTGCACCTTAAGCACAAGATCCGCGCCCTTGACGGTCGCTGCCGGGGTCTTGGCGATGGCCGCACCCGCTTCTTCAAATGCAGCGTCGGATATGGAAGACGCAACGCCAGCGCCAGTCTCTACCGTGACCGAGCATCCGAGTTCGGTAAACTTCTTAACGCTATCGGGAGAAGCTGCTACGCGCCGCTCATGCTCCCGGCGTTCTTTCAAAATGGCGATTTTCATAATCGGCCGCCTCTAAATGACTTTCAGAACACCTTCCGCAAATCGAAAGGCCGCGTACTTTGATCAAAGACGTACGGAACATCAATCAAAAAATGCTGCAACTGCGAATAGGATGGGCACAAGTGACATGAAGGACACGCAAAAACTAGGAAAGGCCGGCGTCTTTCAACGATGCCGCCTGGCGTTTCGCCAAAACGTCCGTGTCGAAATCACCAATCAGGTCGTGGAATAGCTGGTACCAGTTCACTTCGGCGCGCAAATGCATGAAGACCGACCCGAGACCAATGGCCGCACGATCCATCAGCACGAACTCTCTCGGCGGTTCCACACCGCCCATTTTGCGAAGCGCCTGCTGCACCTTGCCCGCAACCTGGGCGCCATAGAGACCACTATCGCTTTCCTGGATTTTTTGAACCTTGTCTTCCATCAACGGCGCGTACAGGAATTCCGCCCAGATGTTCAAGACATCCAGCTTTTCGTTGCTGAGATCGGTGAAACCCCAGGTCTCGTACGCGTACACAGCCAGGTCGCGATCATTATCCCGCAGGGCCTTGTATAAATTGATGACCCCACGAACGAAGGTTGGCGGGAAGACACGGATACATCCGAAATCAAGCAGATTGATCGACGCTTCATCCTCGCGAACCGAGTAATTCCCGAGATGAGGATCACCATGAATGATACCGTATTCGTAAAATGGGACATACCATGCGCGAAACATCGCATGGGCAAGGGCGTTCCGCAGCTCTATCGGGGAGTCCTTGAAATCCATCAACGGTTTGCCATTCAACCAATTCATGGTCAGCAACCTGTCTGTTGAAAGATCCTCCACAGGTGTCGGGACCGTCACGGTTGATTCGTCCCGCAACATGGCGTGATAGAGACGCATTGCCTTGGCTTCGCGGGTGTAGTCGAGTTCTTCACGCAGCCTTTCGGAAAGTTCTTCATAAATCCGACGTGTCGAGATCGCTTTCTCATACCGCTCAAAGATCGAGAAAACGAGTTTGAGCTGCTTCAGATCCGCTTCGACGGCGGAGCTCATATCCGGATATTGCAGCTTGCAGGCTAGGTCATCGCCATCCAGTGATTTCGCGCGATGCACCTGCCCCAAGGACGCCGCATGCGAGGCCTCCCGGCCAAACTCAGCGAATTGGGATTGCCACCCCTGTCCCAGTTCTCCCGCCATCCGTCGGCGCACGAAAGGCCAGCCCATCGCCGGTGCATTCGACTGAAGCTGTCTTAACTCATCCGCATATTCCTTGGGCAGAGCATCGGGTATGGTTGCCAGGATTTGGGCAACTTTCATCAAGGGGCCCTTCAGCCCGCCCAGCGCCGCCTTCAGATCGCCCGCGTGCTGGCCCTTATCGAGCTTCATGCCGAAGACTTTTGCGCCCGCAAGTCGGGCACCAACGCCAGCCATCGCCCCGCCCACACGGGCGACACGGCCAATCTGTCCTGTTACTGAAGAATCATTGCTCATGACGACTATACTAGGCCGCTTCCGAGCGCTTTAAAGGGCCCAGGTCTCGTCAAGTCGCGGCCATGTGACGCGCATGGAAAGCCACACGCTGCGCCACCTGCTGCCAGCCCGTATCAAGCATCATCGCATGGGCGAGGCCCGGCATGATTTCCGCTTCGACTGAAAAGGCGCGGGCGGTTGATTTTACGAAGGCCGGTCGGATCAGCCGATCTTCCGCCCCACCCAGGACCGCGACCGGCATCATGTCACTTACAATGTCTGTGCGTGGCCGAAGAAGGCCATGCATCTCAGCCACGGCACGGCTCGATTCCGGGCCCATCGCTTGCCCATGCAGGGAACTCAAATCGTCCGGATAGGTATCGGAGAACAAGGCCCGTCGGAAAGTCGAGACATCCATGGCGCCCGGCGCACCTGCCCGCAGACCGCCAAGCCCCGTCGCCAAGACTGGGTCCGTCACGGCCATCGCCATACCCAATCCCGCCAAACCAAGCGGGGGGACGGAGGCAAGCAGAATGAGACCAGCGGCCGGATGGCGCTCCGCAAACCACATCGATACAAAACCGCCCATTGAATGCCCGACCAGGATTGGCGGTTCATCCAAGTCTTCCGCTGCGGAGCGGACATCTTCAGCGAACTGCTCAATGCCGAAATCATCAATCCGATCACGGCCACCACTGCCGCCATGACCGCGCAGTGACACCGCGACACACGAGAAACCTGCCATCGCGAACCAAGGCATGAAATGCTCAACCCAGCACCATGCCCCGGTAAAGGCACCATGTACGAAAAGCAGTGGTGGGCACTTCAAACGGTCGACGCCTTCCGGCGGTGTCGCCCGCAAAATCTCAAGTTCCAAAACACATCCCCAAAAGAAAACAAAACAACCCACACGGCACAGAATTCACCGTGTCGCCCGCTTGATACGTCCCCACACAAACCACAGCGGAGGGACGCTAGTCAGATTCGCCGTGCCGCGACCACCTCGCCTGTTCGGCCACCGGCTCAAGCGCCCGGCGGATCGCACGCAAACCGGCAGAGGCGGCCCGGGGATCCAGATGGCGGGCAGCATGCAGGTAAATTCCCCGCTCTATCTGGGGATCGACCAGAAGCCGTGCGGCGATCTCTCCCCGCGCCAGTTCCTGATGGAAGTTACTATAGGGCAGGATCGTCACCCCCTCACCCTCCGATGCGAAGGCCAACAACCCTTCTGCCCGCTCAATCACGCGCGTCACGTGAAGCTTCACCCCAGCGGACTGAAAAGCCGCATCGACCAACCGGCCAAAACGCAATGATGGATCATTCAGCAAGATCGGCATCATCGAGGCTTGTTGCACAGATATCGGATCAGAGACAGCACCAACCAGCGCTTCCGGGCCGATCAGGTAGAGCTTTTCCTGAAATGTAGGGGCCTCTCCCCCCTGCCCTGTCGGAATATAGCTAACGGCGAAATCAAATCGACCGCTCAACAGTCCGTCTGCGATATCCTCTGTCAGCGCCTCAACCAGAGAGACGGAGACTTCCGGCATATCCGCATGGAATCTCCGGTACAGCGCCCCGAAAACCAGGCCACCAACCCGGACCGGCACCGCAATGGACAACCGGTCAGGGAGCGCACCCGCCATTTCCTTCATTCGGCGTTCGACCTTATCCAGCGCTGCCAGGCTCTCCCGCGCGAAGGCCAGGAACTCGGTCCCCGCCGGCGTCAGATCAACGCCACGCCCGGTTCGCCGCAACAATCTGGCCTTCAGCCGCGTTTCCAAATCCCGAATGGTCCGGCTGATACCCGGTTGCGAAACGCCCCGTTGCGCCGCTGCCTGGGTCATCCCCCCTGCTTCCACGACATCAACAAAAATCTTCAGGTCCGCAAACTTCACGACATACCATTTTTTTTATTTCTGAAATTATGTTCTAACAGGTGCCCTGGAAATTGAGAAGCGCTAAGGTCATCACCTCTTTGTCAGTCGGAAGCCTTCCTCCATGTCCAGCCGCCGCAGTAGAAATACCCGAAGCGCCCGAAGCACCCGCCGAGAGGAATCTGAATCCGGCGCACTGGCGGAGCCTTTCCACGCGATCACCCGACCGTATTCTCCCGTGGATGTGCTGACCCCGGAAGATGAGGATCGCGTTCACGCCCTGTCACTCAAGCTCTTGAGTGAGATCGGGCTGAAATTCATGTCGGAAGCAACCTGGCCGATCCTGGAGGCCAATGGCTGCCGGGTTGACCGGGAAACCGGCATCACGACCTTCCCGCCGGAGGTGGTGGAGCATTTTCTGTCGCTTGCCCCCACTCAGTTCACCATGAAGGCCCGCAACCCGGCGAATGACTTGGTTATTGGGGACAGGACGATCCATTTCGGATCAGCCTCCTCCGCCCCCAATGTCGTTGATCTGGATAAAGGGCGCCGTCCAGGGACCCAGGTAGACTTCGAAGCCCTGGTGAAGCTGAACCAGATGCTCGGCAGTTGCGCCTTCCATTCCGGTCACCCGGTGGAGCCAATCGATACACCGGTAAACACCCGCCACCTGACCAGCATGCGCAGTTGGCAAACATTGTCAGACAAGGTCACCCGCATCTACGCCATCGGCCGGACACGGGTTATAGACAGCCTGAACATGACTGCCATCGCCCATGGGATCGACCGGGATAAGCTAACCGAGGCTCCCAGGCTGCATTCCGCGATCGCGGTTAACTCCCCCTTGGTCGTTGATGAGCCGTTGATCGAAGGCGCAATGCTGCTTGCGCGAAACGGCCAGGCTTGTGTCGTAACCCCAGTGGCATTCGCCGGCGCCATGGCGCCAATCACGCTTTCCGGCAGCCTGATTCAGTGCAATGCGGAAGCCATTGGCGTCATTGCCTTCCTGCAGATGGTGAAGGCCGGCGCGCCCTGCATCTATGGCGTTCTTACGACCCCAACCGATATGCGCACCGGCGCACCGGCAATGGGGACACCCGAGACCGTGACCGGCACCCTGTCCAATGGCCAGATGGCCCGGCGCTATGGTCTGCCGCAACGCCTTATGCTGGGATCAACGTCCAATGCTACGGATGGACAAGCCGCCTATGAGACCATGATGTCCCTATGGGCGGCGATCCTGTGCGGCGCGCATATGGTTTATCACGCCCATGGCTGGATGGAGGCCGGGCTTACTACCAGTTTCGAAAAGACAATCCTGGATTCAGAGATGATTGGCATGGTCGGCTGCCTGAAAGGCCGAATTGACCTGTCCGATGCCGAGGAAGCTTTCGATGCGATACGGGAGGTCGGACCGGGTGGGCATTTCCTGGGCTCCGGGCACACCATGTCACGCTATAGAACCGCGTTCCGGGAAACGAAACTCAGCGACTGGCGTCCCTATGAATTCTGGGAACAGGCGGGCTCTCCCGACACGGCACAGCGCGCCAACACCCGATGGAAGGCAATGCTGAACGCCTACGAAGCACCACCAATCGATCCGGGCATCGCAGAGGCCATCGATGACTATATAGGGCGGCGGACAGAGGAACTGGGCGATGCTGAAATCTAAGGGACACGCACTGATCGACCCCGGAACCGCCGCCACCCGCGCCAAGGACGTCACATGAGCGCCTATAAGAACCTTCTGTCCCCCATCACCATCCGGAACCGGACTTTCCAGAACAGAGTTCTGTCGAGCGCGCACGCGCCGGGTTATGCAGAAGCCGGTCTGCCGGCGGAGCGCTATCAGGCCTATCACGAGGAAAAAGCGAAGGGTGGCATAGGGCTCACCATGTTTGGCGGGTCATCCAATATCAGCCGGGATTCAGGTTCGATCTATGGACAGATCTATGTCGGTGATGACCGCATCATTCCGGCGTTCAGGCAGTTTGCGGATCGCGTTCACCGGCATGGAGCGGGCATCATGTGCCAGATCACCCATATGGGCCGCCGCACCGGTTGGGCTTCGGGCGACTGGCTCCCGACATTGGGGCCGAGCGTGCGCCGCGACCCCGCCCATCACTCCGTCCCCCGCGAGATGTCGAGCCGTGACATCGCGCGCGTGATCAAGCGCTTCGCCGAGGCTGCGCGACGTTGCAAGGAAGGCGGGTTGGATGGCTGCGAGATATTGGCAACAACGCATTTGCTGGGCCAGTTCCTGTCGCCTCTGTCGAACATCCGCACGGATGATTATGGCGGCTCTCTTGAGAACCGCGCCCGCTTCCTGTTCGAGGTGGTCGAGACCGCAAGAGAGGCTGTGGGGGAGGACTTCATCATCGGTGTCCGCTATGCCGCTGATGAAAGCAATGAAGACGGCATGTCGGTCGCAGAAGGGATCGACCTCGCCCGGCAACTCGGCGCGCAAGCGGCTGCAGATTTCCTGAATGTGAACGGGGCCTATGGGGGCTCTCTCCACGGGTTGGCGGAAACCTTCCCCGGCATGGCGTTCACGGCGGCGCCCTATATCGAGTTGGCTGCGAAGGTACGCGACGCATCGTGCCTGCCAACGTTCCAGGCGGCGCGGCTTTCGGACCCGGCGACGGCAGATTGGGCGATTGGCGCCGGCAAGGTGGATATGGCTGGTCTGACGCGCCCGCATATGGCGGATCCGCACCTCGTCAACAAACTCAAAGCCGGGCAGGAGGACAGAATCCGCCCTTGCGTCGGTGCGGGATACTGTATTGATCGGGTCTATAGCGGGCGGGATACGCTCTGTGTCCATAATGTCTCGACGGGCCGGGAAAGCGCCCTGCCCCATGACATTCCGAAAGCCGAACACCACAAAAAGATCGTCATTATCGGCGGCGGGCCATCCGGTATGGAAGCCGCGAGAGTGGCAGCACTTCGCGGGCATGAGGTAAACCTTCACGAAGCGGGTCCGGCGCTTGGCGGGCAGGTTTTGCTGGCCGCGCGGGCAGGTTGGCGCAAAGACATGATCGGCATCTCAGAATGGCTCGCTGCGGAAGTCGAAAGGCTGGGCGTTCAAATCCACCTCAACAGCTATATCGATGGTCCGGAAGTCTTGTCCGACACACCCGACATCGTGCTAATCGCAACTGGCGGCATACCGGATACGACCCTGGATCAAGGCGGTGGTGAATTGGGTGTTTCCAGCTGGGACCTGTTGTCCGGCGCGATCCAACCAGCGGAAAATGTTTTGGTCTATGACGAAACCGGCAGTCATGGTGCCTTGGCGACAGCGGACTGGCTCGCGGGTCAGGGTGTCAAAATTCACCTCGTCACGCCGGACCGGGAGGTCGGCCGCAATATCGGCGGCCAGAATATCCCGGTCTATCTGAAGAACCTCTATAGCGCCGGCGCCAAAACCACGGTCGATCATCGCTTGAAGCGCATCAAACAAGATGGAAACGCTCTTGTTGCCACGTTATGGAATGATTTCTCCCGGACTGAGTCCGAGCACCGCGCCGATCAAGTCGTGATCGAGACCTGCACAGTTCCAGTGGATGATGCCTTCCACAGTCTGGTTGATGGGTCCCGAAATCTTGGGGAGACCGACCCCGATGCACTGGCCGATCTGATGCCACAGCCGGATGATGCGAATCCCGAGGGTTCCTATACACTGTTCCGCATTGGTGATGTTCAAGCACAACGGGACATCCATGCAGCCTTGTTGGATGCGAACCGGCTATGCCGCATATTGTAAGATACCAACCGGGGGA
>SPJK01042231.1_pt1 | contig 11013 bp, 8 predicted proteins | sample 3741771 | NCBI WGS metagenome assembly SPJK01 (sample SAMN10925997, study PRJNA522277) | cold seep metagenome | isolation source: Elba SIP-enriched marine methane seep metagenome, extraction at timepoint T2 | place: Italy: coast of Elba, Mediterranean Sea
GCAACTATGTCTGGGCAGTGCAACATGCCTCAGGGCATGCTTTCCATGTGTAATACGCTGCAGTTTGGCCAGGTGGAAGGCACCGCAAATATGCCTTGTGACCTTACCGTTGAGTTGGTCAACAAATGGCGCGACGGCAAGCCCGTGGCCGACCTGGTGGTGGAGCGCATGGACATTCGCGCCCAAGACCTAACCACTGGCGGTCCTATCAAGCGCGGCGATGAGCTGGGCTTCTCCATCCGCGACATCAACGGCATGCCCATGGAAGTCTCCCAGGCTAACCCATTTGTGGTGCCGATCGATGCAGGTGCTGAAGCTGGTTCCAAGCGCTTTATCGTGCGTTTCACTGGCGAAGAGCCTGGCTTTTGGCGCGGCTCTCGTGACAACGAAGCCGGTCTGCGCATGTATACCAACTCTCCAGATTCTGCCATCGCTGGCCTATCTATCTCTGCTGTAGGTGCTGCACCCAAGCTGCAGGTCTCTCCCATCTTCTTCGACTACGGTGACGTGGCTCAGGGCGTGACCAAGACTGCGACTTTGACCCTCAACAATGTGGGTACTGCCGACCTTCAGCTCAGCTCCATCGCTATCGAAAGCGGCAACAGCGATTTCGCCATCGAAGCCGTCGACGGCATGAACGTCGCCCGTACCGTGGGCCAGAACATGGGCTTCCCAATCTATGTTCGCTTCACGCCTTCAGCCGGCAACGTGGTTCGTGAGAACCTGGTCTTCAAGAGCAACATCGATGATGTCGTCGTTGAGCTTCAAGGTGGTGCCATTCCTCGCCTCTGCATTGAGCCCGTGGGTGGTATCTTGACCTTCCCCTTGCCGAATCCTCCCCCACCGCCTCCTACGCCTCCCCGGACCAAGGAGCTGACCCTGTCTAACTGTGGTCGCGGTAACCTGACCATTCAGAGCTTGAGCATTGAGAATATGAACAGCCCTGAGTCGGTGGATGACTTTGCGCTCAACGGCATGAACTGCATGGGCGCGAGCTGTAACCTCAACGTTGAACTCTTCCCGCCTCAGACCGCAGGACCAGGCATGCCCAACAGCATTACTATTCCCGTGGTGTATTCTAACAACGACAAATCCACCACCGACTTGGCGGATTTGGTGATCAAGTCCAGCGCACCGAACTTGCCTGAGGCCAAAGTGACTCTCAGCGCAGAGGACGTGCCTTGCCTGGAGCCCATTCCCACCATCGACGTCATGACCGACAAGCCCTGTGTAGGTCGCCCAGTGGTGCTCGATGCGTCGAACACCACCCCCGGTGGTTCACCTATGAACCCCGCCACCATCATGACTTGTGAATGGTCGATGCAGTTCGGTTCAACAATGAACTTCGTGCCCGCCACCGGCCAGATGACTCAGTTTATCCCCGAGGGTGATGGACTGCATGTAGTTAACCTCTTCTGCACTAACTCTTGTGGTGGTCGGAACGAGACCGCCGCTCGCGAAACCATCTTGGTTTCCAATAACTGTGACTAAGTATCTCTAGGAGCCCTATCCAGGGCTTCTTTCTCGCCTCTCACTCCTTCCTTTCTTCCCTAAAGTATCTGTCCTGAGCCGAAGCGACGCCGAGCTGCGTCTATAGTTCGGCGCCAGGTCGCTACGACTTGTCCTGCCTATCGATGGGCAGACGGTTCGATAGATCTATGGCCCAACAAAGGATGTCTATGAGTGCACGATTGGTACCTAGAGAGCTACAGGAGCGCCTTTGGGCTTCCCTCAACGATCAAGCAGCAGGGCAGGCTCTTTGTGAGATAGTTAAGGTCGTCTTAGCAGAGGAGGTGAGAATGAGCCCTCAAGCTATGGCGGAGCAGATGGCGAGGCTTCAAGGTTTGGCTCTGGCCGGCGAAGACTTGCACCAACTATCTAGGGAGGAAGCCGAGATAGTTATCGAGCACCTTTTCACCGGAATGCTGCATGGTTTTGGTCGAGATACTGGCCGGTCCACCAGGGACTTTCTCTCCTATTTCAGCGAAAGCGCCAGTTTCTTCAGCACCTATGGTCTGGGCTTTGAAACCGAGGCTTCTTGGGCCAGACGGCGTCTGTGGTTTTGGAAAGGCCAGGAGCTGTTTGCGAGAGACTCGCAGATGAGCCTCTTTGCAGTAGATGGAAACTATGTAGGAGTGCTCTTTGCGGCCGACTATGACTGAGATGGCAGATGACGCGCAAAAGGCTTAGTCCAGGAGAGTTGCAGGAGCGGCTCCGCCTGGTCATGCACGACAAGGAAGACGGCGAAGCCTTCTGTGAGATAGTTCCTATTTTGGCGATGGCTAAAAGCTTAGGCTTTCTCGCTGAGGTGGTGGCCTTGATGGCGGGCACCCAAGGGTTGGAGTTTGCTCCTCAAGACTTGTATGAACTGAGGCTGAGATAGTTGCCGAATATATATTCACTGGAGTACTTCATCATTTTGGCCGGGATATTAGTAGGTCAACCAGAGACTTCCTCTCATACCTAGGTAGGCAGGCCCATTTCTACAGTAGCTATGGGATTGGGTTCAGAATCGACGCTTCCTGGGGCAAACGAAGTCTGTCTTCTTGGCGTGGCCGAGATCTTCTGGATGGAGAGTTTGAAATGAGCCTTTTTGCAGTGGATAAGAACTACGTAGGGATGCTCATCGCTGCGGATTTCGACTGACTTGGAGGAAAGTGAAACTATCAGAATAGATAGTTCCGGAGGGCATCAGCCTGCTTGGGTGAGTTCAGCGCGACCTTCTTTGATGTCTTTGATCTTTTGCTTGAGGCGTCCCATCAAAGCTGGCCAACCCTTTTCGGCGATGACTTGGTTGAACTGTCGCCGGTAGACCCGGACAGTGCTCACAGTATCGATACTTATGTCGTAGACCCGCCACCGGCCGTCGCGCCAAAGCAGGTCGAACTGAAGCAGGACTTCTTTCTTATCGGCAGTCACAGCGGCGACCAAGCGAGCCTTTTTCTTTTTAAGGGTCTCCTCTTCCCAATCTATCTTCACGTCCTTGGGTTTGGAGGCTTTGTCCCGGGCAGTAATACGCAGTTTTGACTGGTAGCTGCTTTCGATCATCTGCCTTAGCAGGGCACCGAACTCTTTGCGCTCAGCTTCGCTGCGATCCTTCCAGTTGCGCCCCAGAGCTTTGCGGGTGAGTTCATCCCAATCGAGCATGTCGTCGATGAGCTTCTTAGCTTCAGAACGCCACTTCTCTTCCGCTTTGCTGCCGGTTTTAACTTTACGAATGGCCAGCTGATGACCCTCGCGGACCTTGGTTTCTAGCCAGGCTTTAGGCGAGGGCAGGGCCTGCTCCTCGGCTTGGGCAGCTGAGGCGGTTAATAGAGCCGCTGCCACGAGAGTAGATACCGAAATTCGAGCCATATACATCACGTTCAGTCCTTGGACGCGGCGGTGCAAGCGCTTTATGCACTCCGTGCGAGTCGTCACAGGGATGCCGAGTCTCAGGCACAAAAAACGGCACGCCTGCTCCGGGGTCTAGTGAACTATTTGCAGTTTTTCCTAAAGTTTAAGGGGCAGCCTTCGATGAAGGAACAATTTTGCCGGCGGAACGGGCCAATTGAGCGAAGCGCATCAGGTTATTGAAGCGAACAGCTTGCAGCTCAGCTTCGGAGGTCGCCCAGGCCAAGAAGGCATCGATGAGTTCGTCGGCTTTGCCGGTACCGATGTCGTAGGCCAAGGTGGAAGCCAGGAGCCAGCCGCGGGCAGCGCGATTAGCCTTTTTGAGTTCTTTGGCCTGTTTGAAGCCCATTCTCAGCTGAGCATAGATACTACGAATCTCGGTTTCCACCGCTTGGTTCAAAAGCTCCTGCTGAGCCAGCCGGACCCGGGTTTGGGCTTCGGCCTGTTCTAACTGGGCCAGCTTGGTGAAGACGTCTAGATCGACGCGCATGCCCAAACCAATGCCTAAATCGACGAAATTAAAGGGGTCGCGGATAAAGGGATTAGTCTGATCGGTGGCGTTGGAGGTGTATACAAAGTTGACGAAGCCGCCCAAGAAGAAGGTGGGTAAGAAAGAGCGGGTTCTCAGGGATTCGAAGCTTTTTTGGGCCTCTACCACTTCACCCAGGGCCAAAACCTCGGGTCGACCATTCTTAGCGGAACTAATCAAAACATCTACATCAGGGAGTTTGGAGGGGACCGCAGCTTCGAGATCGCCCTCAGCGATGTTAAAAGGCTGCTTGCGAGAGCGGCCAGTAAGTAGGTGTATTCCCTGGAGGACTTGGGCCTGGGCACCGGCAACCTCTTCGGCACGAACTGAAAGGGAAGAAAGGGCATAGCTGAGGCGCAGACGGTCGTTTTCGGTGACCTGGGGAGAGTCTGCCTCCAGAAGCTCTTCGATCTTCTCCAAAACCCCCTCAAGACGCTTTTGGCCGTCGCCTAAAGATACTTTGAGGCCGCCGAAGAGCTGGTAGGCCCAATAGGCTTGGGTGAGATTGAGAGCCACTTCGGCCTTGGTGGCGACTACGTTGTGGCGCGCGGCCTTGACCAGGTGATTAGCGGCCTCTTTGCCCTTGGCGATTTGTCCAAAGGTATAGAGCGGCAAAGCGGCGGCGGCATTTCCTCGCAGCTGTACGCCCAAGGAGCCGAAGTTGAAGTCTCCCTCTAAGGAAGCCTCGGTGACGGTGGTGATGTCGTTTTTGACCTCGGTGCGGGCCTCGGGCATGGGGCCACCAAAAAGCACCTGGCCGCTGCCTTGGGGGTAGGCCAAGGAGGAGGCGATTTCGAAGAGCCCTTGGGCTTCGGCCACCTGAGCTTGGCTGACCGCCACCTGTGGACTACGCTGCAGCGCCTCTTGAAGGAGATCTTGAAGAGAGCTGGCAGAGGTGGAAGCCTGAGTTTGTGCTGGCAGAGCCTTTAGAGCCAAATCAGCAGCGCTCGGACTAGGCTGCGGCTCCCCAGCCTGGGCAAAAGACGGCCGCAAGCCCCAGAGCAGAAGGGCGAATATCCCCGAAGTCGCCGCTCGCCCGGACCGCCTACTAAGGCTGCAGCGCACCTTTTCTTCCATCTGGTTGCGGGCGTTAACACCCGGGCACTTGTGGAGCAACCAAACCTCGCGCCCAGGGCTATGTGAGGGCGCTTACATTCCCTGAGGCTTCCCCGCGAAGTTCAGATGACGCTGAGCCTTGGTCGGTGCTAGCTCTAGCCAGGTGCGCACCCGAATGTCCGGTGGGATCTTCGCTTTGGCTTGCGGATTGCTCGTAAGCTGTCAGACGCCTTGCCCCACCACCGAGCCCAGCCTGCGGGCGGCTTTTTTGGCGGCTTATCCAAGCTCGCGAATCTATCAAGTCCAGGTGGGAGACCGCTTGCGTTTGGAGGTTTGGCAGAATCCTCAGCTGAGCAAAGAGGTCTTGGTGCAACCCGACGGCCAGATTAGTTTGCCGCTGGTAGGGAGAGTCAAAGTGGTGGGTCTAAGCCTCGATGCCCTTCAGGACCATCTCAGACAAAAGCTGCAATCTATTGTACCTGACGCGGTAGTTTGGGCCAGTGTGCGCGAATTTCAGCCACAAACTATTAGTGTTCAAGGCCAGGTGCATCGTTCAGGAAGTTACCCATTGGCTCGGGGAGATAGTTTTTTGGATGTTTTGGCCAAAGCAGGTGGGGCCACCGAAAAAGCGCAGTGCGTCCTCATCGTCCGGCGCCAGCAAGATAAGAGCCTGCTCTATCAGCTCTCTTTGAACCCCCTTTTGAACGGAAGCTCTTTACAACACAATATTCCTGTGGCTGCAAAAGACTTGGTGATTGTGCAATGAATGTCAAAGCGCTTCTTTTGGCGGTTTTAGCTGGATGTGGATACTTTATTGGCTTTGTGGGTTTTGGTGTTTGGCCGTTGACCTATCTCTTCATGGCTTTGCTCTTATTGGCTTTGGAAAACGCCAGCCCCCGCCAAGGCTTGTTGCTGGGATGGTTGTCCGGAACCGTCGCTAATATGGGTGGCTACTATTGGGTCAACCATCTTCTGCAAGACTTTGCCAATCTCAACGTGCCGCTAGCCTTCTTGGGGTACTTTCTGCTGTGCGTATATCAGGGTGGAATGGTTGCTGTGGTGGGCTATGGGATAGTTCGTGGTAGAGAGAATCTGGGAATACATCCGGCCATCTCACTGATGGTGATGTGGCCCTTCGCGGAGTTTATCTATCCCTTCATCTTCCCCAGCTATGTGGGCAATAGTCTTTACCAGCAAAGCCATCTCACTCAGATAGTTGGTCTCTTAGGCATGCTCTTTTTGACCTTGCAGATCTGCGTGGTCAACGGTGCTGTCTTCAGCCTGCTGCGTAAAGGTAAGTATCCCGCGAAACAAAACCTTTCCATCGTTGCCGGCGCGGTCCTGTTCCTGCTGGGCTCGGCCGTCTATGGAACTATTAAAATCAAGGCTTTTGAGGCTGAAAAGGGCCAACTCAGGCAACTGAAAACCGCTTTGATTCAAACTAATCTCGGCGCTCGAGATAAAGCCAAGCGCCGCAACGAGTTCATTCGCCGCCATCAAGCCATGTCTCGAGAGGTGCTGCAAAAAGAGCCTGATGTAGAACTCATTGTCTGGCCGGAATCTGCTTTCAACCGAGCCATTCACCGGGACATGAAAAACGTCGAATCGATCATCACCAGCGGCATTGATGCTCCAGTGGCCTTTGGCGTGATCACCGTGGGACGGAATGAAGAAGGCCGACGCCAAGTGTTCAATTCGGCGGTTCTGACATCATCCACTGGGGATATTCTAACAACTTTTGATAAGATCGAACTATTAGTCTTCGGCGAAACTATCCCCTTGATCGAGACCTTTCCGCAAATTCGCAAATGGTTGCCTCGGTCTTCAGTTTTTGATCGCGGCCGCAACTATGATCCCTTTCGCATGAAGGATGGTACCCGGCTGATGCCGATGATTTGCTACGAAGACATCATCCCTCGCTTTGTGCTCAATATGTGGCAAAAAGGGGGGCCCTCCGAAGTCTTGGTCAACATGACCAATGACTCCTGGTACGGCGATACCCACGAACCTTTGATTCACTTGGCGCTGGCTACTTTTAGAAGTATCGAGACCGGCCGCTCGCTGATTCGTACCACCAATACCGGCATAAGTGCTGTGGTCGACCCCGTGGGTCGCATTCAGGCGCGAACAGGGCAATGGACCCGGGAAACTTTAGTGGAGCAGGTGACTTTGGTAGAAGATGAGCGAGAAACTATCTATATGCAGGTGGGCGATATCATCGGCTATCTATCTTTTTTCTTAGTTTTCTTGGCTGGTGTTTTAATATGGAAAAAGCGCTCTCGCTAAGCCTGCTCGGCCTGCTTGCTCTTAGTTCTGCTTGTACCCATCAAGCGGGTGCAGAGCTTCCGGCTTTGCCGCCTTTAGCTGACTATCGGCCTCCACCACAACCCTACAAAGTGGCCATTTTGCCCCTTAGAGACGCCCGGCCCACAGAGGAGGCTCCCGACGCAAAAGGGCGCTTCATCTATCGTGGTCAAGCCTATGTGGGGACCACTTTAGAACAGCTGGGCAGCGCGCCGGTAAGCAATCAACTCACTACCTACCTAGCGCGCTTTTTGGCCTATCGGCGCATCTTTGCCCAAGTCATCTTGGTAGATAGTTTGTCTCAGGCCCAGGGAGCCGACTTAGTTCTCAGCGGTGAGGTGGTGCGGATGCGGGGATATATCGAGACGACCTCACCGGACAAAAAGTCCGGACGCCCCGAAGATGAGCGCCAGACCCTCAGTGAAGTCTATTTGCGCAACCTACGTTTGGTGCCTCTAGCAGGTGGACTTCCTCTTTGGGAAAGCGATCTTGGCTGGGCTAGCCAAGAAACTATCTCTACCCAGGCGAAGGCGCCTTTGCCAAGCCCTTGGCAGGTGCTGGCGCCGAGCCTCACCAAGAGCCTGGAGCAGCTAGCCCAGCTGCTGGAAAAGGCCGATCTCAGTGGCCAACTGAAAATTCCTGCCCAAACAGCTCTATCTTCGGCAGAAGATAGCCCTGGGAGTCTAGATACTTTAGCCCAAGTACTTCCTGCCTCCTGGAAAATAGGAGCCACCAGCTCAGCGGCCGCCCCGAGGGGCTGGAATGGACCGACCAGCTGTCAGCGAACCAAATTAGTTCAGCGCCAAACTCAGCGCTTTCACCGAGTCCTAGGGCCCTATCAACCTAGTTTTCGCATCTATCGCTGTCCAACACAGGCCGCATACTCTTATCAAAGCCAGGAGGAGTTTCCTGCTCGATATATGGGGAAGGACAGTTCCCAAAACAACTATTTCTTTGGCTCCACCGGGCAAAATAACTGGCCTTCGGCTTTACAGCAGCTGCAAAACTATCTGAGGCTGAGTAAACCTAACTCCCGATATATCTTCAAAGTAGGCGGTTAATGGGCTTTTCGTAGCCTACGGGTGAGTTTCCAATACTCACCCGGGCGGGCCTGGATATTGAGGTAGCGCCGGTAGCGTCCTCGATAGATCTTCACCCGATGTTTGCCCACCGGTAAACTAATCCCCCGAATCGGTACTCGCCCCGGAAGCCGTTTACCATCTAGGCGCACCCGGGCACCACGAGGATAGAGGATGTCGATAGTTGCTGGGGCTAAGCGGTCTTTGGGAACCGGAGACGGTACTTTGCTGGTGGCCGGCACAGCTGCAGCCTTGGCCGTGGGTTCAGCCTCCTTCTTTGGCTCGACCGGGGTGGTTTCCGAAGCAGGTGGGGCAAAAGGGTTGGCCTTGGAAGGCGGCAGGGGCTCATCCACAGCGGCTCGCTGAGGCTGAGCCGCAGCGATGAGAGTGGTTTTGGGTTTAGCTTGAGCGCTTGCCGGGGCGATAGGAGCAATCGGCTCTTGCTTTTGACTTTGAAAGAAGAGCCCGGTGACTGCAGCCCCGCAGAGACAGCCGGCGACGAAGATCAAAGCGGACTTGGCAGACTTCCGCGCAGGTGCAGGGGCGGAACTCTCTAGAGGTCTACCTTTAACTATCTCTACCTGAGGAGGCGCCTGTACCGGTGTATCCTCGACGTCGATCTCTTTAGGGCTTTGCTCATTGGTGGAACTATCTGGAGTTTGTTGAGTTTGCAGCCAAGCGAGCACATTCAAAGCTGCATCAAACTCAGCTGCTGCTTGAGGAGAGGAATGAGGCACCGCGGCGATAGTTTCCTCATCAGCTTCTTCGTCGGAGGCAGTGGTGCTGCCTTCGCGAATCATGGCGATGGGCGAGTCGCTCAGAGGGTGCAGGTTCGTGGGGCGCTCGTCATCCTCGCTGATGATGTGCTCCTGCGAGAGGACCAAAGTCTCCGAAGGCGCAGAGTCTTCGAAACTATCTGGATTGAGCGGGATGGCCGCACGCGCTTGCAGTGGGTTGCCTTCAAATGGAGGCAGGTGTTCTTCCAGAGGGTCTGGCTCCCCTTTAAATAGTTCCTGAACGTAAGCGGCGAGCTTGCCTGGGTCTTGCTGGAGCCCCGCCATGGCCGCGGCATCTTCTAACTCATCAGCCATTCGACCTGCGCTGGCCAGGCGGTTGTCGGCCTTGGTCGTTAGAGCGCGCTGGAGAACTTCCGCCAACCAATGAGCGTCTTTGGGCAGCAGATCGGTAAGAGCTTGTCGCTCCCCATGAACTATCGCATAGAGAGTCCGTGGGACAGTTCCCCGGTCGAAGAGCGGCTCGTTGGTCAATAGTTCGCAAAGCACGCTGGCTGCGGAAAAGACATCGGAGCGAGGGGTGGCCCGCTCTCCAAGTATCTGTTCGGGAGATAGATAGCGGGCTTTGCCTTTGACGATACCCACCGTGGTGGAAACCGCCGACATCCTAGATTTGGAGATACCAAAGTCAGTGAGTTTTACCGCGCCGTCGAAACTCACCAGAATATTGCCAGGCGATACATCCCGATGCACCAAGCGCAAATGGCGGCCGTTGGGCAATACATAGGCATGGGCGTAGGCCAGGGCCCGAAGGACCGGCACCATGATTTGCAGCGCCAGACCCGGAGGAACCAAAACTTGCTTCTTTTGGGCTTGGACTAAGATCTCCCCCAGATTTCGCCCGCGCACGAATTCCATCGCTAGGCAAAGGCTGCCGCCCAAACTTGGCAGGCCCAATACCCGCACGATGGAGGGATGGTTCATATGACTCATCACCTCAGCTTCAGTGCGAAACATGGAGACATAGTTTTCGTCGTCCATGAGGTCTGGCAGCAGGCGTTTGACCACCGCTAGGCCGCTTTGATCCTCGAAGCTGTGCTCGGCTAAAAAGAGCTCGCCCATCCCGCCCCGCTGCAAAGCAGCCAGCACCCGATAGCGTGCGCCTTGGGCGTCGGTACCTTCGGTATTCTTCTGTAGGGGCTGGGCCAGGGCGGGGTAGCCCATCGGGCCGTTAGGAATTGCCGAAAGGGCAGGGGTCATCGAGCCATTGTTTGCCGACCCCGGAGGGGGAGAAGCCGGTCTGCTCGACGCCATGGTCATATATTAACAGGCTAGTCTGCCATACGACTACTGTGGCTTCACCGAAAAACATCCCTGAGCTGCAATTGCTCGCCGATCTCTCCCAATGGGAGGCCGGATTGACGCAGCGCGGCAGTCTCAGATAGTTTGTGAATAGTTCGACAACCTATCTCTTCTCCGGTCTAAACCCCACTCAAAGGTAGGTTCTGACGAAGAAAACGACTTAGTGCACCCAAATTTGGACTTTGGCTTTCGCTTGTTAGGAAGATGTTTCATATTCCCCGGGTGACTGAAGCAACACAGTTGGGAACCGAGTTGATCTTCGATTGGAATGAGAGCCGGCGCAAAGGCTGGGTCTTTCCTAAGAAACCCGAGTTTGACGATGAAACGCTTCGAGACGGAATTCAGTCTCCCTCGGTGGTCGATCCCAGCATCGAGGACAAACTCAAGATCCTCCATCTGCAAAACGATTTAGGCGTCACCACCAGCGATATCGGTCTGCCTGGAGCAGGGCCTCGAGCCTATGCCGATGTGTCACGGCTAGCTCGAGAGATTGCCGACCAAAAGATGCAGATGCAGGCCAATTGTGCCTGTCGCACGGTGGTGGCTGACATCGAGC
>SPJK01000434.1_pt1 | contig 11010 bp, 5 predicted proteins | sample 3741771 | NCBI WGS metagenome assembly SPJK01 (sample SAMN10925997, study PRJNA522277) | cold seep metagenome | isolation source: Elba SIP-enriched marine methane seep metagenome, extraction at timepoint T2 | place: Italy: coast of Elba, Mediterranean Sea
AAAATCTTTAAGCTACATGGCTCCAGACGTATTGTATTGGCAACCAATGTGGCGGAAACGTCGCTCACCGTGCCAGGTATTAAATATGTGATTGATGCTGGCTTAGCGCGGATAAACCGCTACAGCCCACGGGCAAAAGTCGAACAGCTGCAAATTGAAAAAATCTCGCAAGCAGCAGCCAAGCAAAGAGCAGGGCGTTGTGGTCGTGTGTCGAATGGTATTTGCGTGCGTTTATATTCAGAGGAAGATTTTAATAAACGCTCTGCATTTACGGACCCTGAAATTATCCGCAGTTCGCTTGCTAGCGTGATTTTACGCATGGCGGCGCTACGTTTAGGGGATGTTGAGGCGTTTCCATTTCTTGAAGCGCCAAGCTCAAGATTGATTGCCGATGGTTATGCACAGTTACAAGAGTTAGGTGCGGTTAATCAAGCACGTCAGATTACAGAAATAGGACGCCAGCTAGCGCGCATTCCGCTAGACCCACGGATTGGTCGTATGATTTTGGCAGGTAAAAAAGAAGGCTGCTTAGAGGAGGTCTTGATTATTGCCAGCGTATTAAGCATGCAAGACCCGCGTGAACGCCCCATGGATAAACGCGAAGCCGCTGATAACGCACATGCTAAGTTTGCTGGTGACGGGTCAGACTTTATGACTTATTTGAACCTATGGGATTGGTACCAACAGGCGTTTAAAAACAAACAGTCTAACCGTACGTTTGTGAATGAATGTCATCAAAATTTCTTGTCATTTTTACGCTTAAAAGAGTGGCGTGAGTTGCATAAGCAGTTGCTAGAAATTGTTGACGATTTTGGCTTTAATACGGGTAATCAACGTAAGCCAGCGAAGCAAAAGCGTGACGAAAAAAGTGAGGCGGTGCGTTATGCGCAGATTCACCGTGCTTTATTGGCGGGCTTACTCGGCAATATCGGCTTTAAAGATGGCGACAATGATGCTTACTCAGGTGCGCGCAGTATTCGTTTCTTCGTTGCGCCAGGCTCTTGCTTAAAGAAAACACGACCGAAATGGGTGATGGCAGCCGAGCTAGTGGACACTTCTAAATTGTATGCGCGTTGTGTGGCAAAAATAGACCCTGATTGGATTGAGCCATTAGCAACTGGCTTAACCAATAGTGAGTACACAGACCCGCGTTGGGATAGCAAAAAATCACAAGTCACGGCTTGGGAGCGGGTGAGTTTATATGGCTTAACCGTGGTGCCAAAACGACGCGTGCATTATGGCCCTATCAATCAACAAGTGTCACATGAGATATTTGTGCGCGAAGGCCTGGCCAATATGCAGTTGGCGACAAAAGCACCATTTTTAACTGCCAATAGACGCATAATCGCCGAAATTGAAGAATTAGAGCATAAGGCGCGTAGGCAGGATGTGCTGGTTGATGAGCAAGTGCTGTTTGATTTTTACAATGCTATCGTCCCCAATGATATTGTGAATGGGATTGGTTTTGAAGTTTGGCGCAAAGCAGCAGAAAAGCAGCAGCCGAAACTACTGTATCTCACCAAAGATGACTTGATGCGTCATGCGGCGGAAAGCGTGACCGAAGTGCAGTTCCCAGAAACCATGGAAGTCGATGGCGCAACACTGGCATTGCAGTATCGGTTTGAGCCTGGCCATATGCTAGATGGGGTAACGGCAACCGTGCCATTGGCCTTATTAAATCAACTGGATGCAGCGCGTACCGACTGGCTGGTGCCGGGCATGTTGCGCGAAAAGGTAACAGCACTGATTAAAGTGCTACCGAAGACTTATCGTCGCGTGTGTGTGCCAGTACCAGAGTTTGTGACAGGCTTTTTGGAATATAGCCCCGTTGGCGTCAAACCGATTATGCAAGCGTTGATTGAATACATTGCACACAAGACCAAGATTAAGCTGGGCGTTGATGATTTTATGCTGGATAAACTGCCTGAGCATTTATGGATGAACTTCCGTGTGATTGATGAACAGCAGCAAGAGCTTGGCATGGGGCGCAACTGGCACAAGCTACAACAGCAACTAGGCAATGCGGCGCAACTCACCTTTAGAGATAATGCCAGCAACGATATTGAAAAAACCGATATCAAGCAGTGGGATTTTGGGGACTTGCCAGCAACGATTAGCTTTAGCAAAGAGGGGCATCAGTTAACGGGCTACCCTGCACTAGAAGATCATATCGACAGTGTTTCGATTAAGCTGTTTGATACGGAACAGTCTGCCAACATTTCACACCGTGAAGGCGTGTGTCGTTTAATGCGCTTTGAGCTGAAGCAGCAAATGAAACAACTGCAAAAAGGGCTGCCCAACTTTAACCAATATGCCTTGCAATTGCGCAATGTGATGGATGCCGATGATTTGCGTGAGGATATTCTAAGTGCGATAGCCGACCGCGCGTTTATCGGAGAAGATGAACTGCCGCGCACGAGTGATGAATTTATGGCATTAAAACAACGGGCTAGAACGCGCTTGCCAGTGGTGAAGGATGCGTTAACGCGCATCGTGACGCAAGTGGCGGCTGAATACCACACCTTGGCAGCGAAACGGGCAGCCATGCCAGCAAGGGTGAATCGTTTAAGTAAAGATGTAGAAAGCCAAACCAATCAATTGCTAGGCAAAAACTGCTTTAGCCAAACACCGTGGGAGTATTTACAGCATCTACCGCGCTATTTAAAAGCACTGTGCTTACGTATTGAGAAACAACCGAGCAACCCAGATCGCGATGGCAAACATGCAGCCAGTGTTGGCGCGCATTGGGATAAATGGCAAATGGAAATGGAGAAACAAGGCAAGCTGGGCGACATCTCACCTGACTTGGCGAATTTCCGCTGGTTGATAGAAGAGCTACGGGTTTCGCTATTTGCACAAGAATTGAAAACGCCGTTTCCTGTGTCGAGCAAGCGCTTAGATAAGGCTTGGGGTAATCTAAGCTGACAGTGATCTAGCATTGAATGCTGCGTTAAAAGCAAGCTTAAAATGCTCACTTATTAACACATAAGCGCCGCTTTTTCCTTGCCTTCGAGGTGCTATGCAACTGTCAGATTAGATGAGTGGTATAGGCAGGCAATGTTAAAACTGTGTCAACATTTTCCTAATTGCGTCTTCATCCAAACCATTGCCAATACACACCACACGGCTAACAGGTTCATCTTCTTGCCAGTCAATTAATAGCGTCGCAGGGTAGGGTGTGAAGTGTACGGCATGCACCGCCAAAGGGTGCGGCTGGTCATCGGCATGGAGTATGCCTTTTAAGCGCAATAGTTGTTCACCATGGGTTTGGCAAAGCTTGAGTAATATCGACTTAAACGCTGCCCAAGTAATACCCGTAGGCAACGCCACAGTAAAGCTACTGATTTCATTTTCATGGCTACTGCTCGTTGGCAGCTTGCCACCGAGTTTGCCCGCTTGACTCGCAGGTTTCATCGGCGCACGTAACCAGCGTTGTGGCTCGGCACGTTTGGCGCTGGCATCAAATAAACCCACATTCACAATACAGTCAGGGTCAATCTCACCATTGAGCACATGATGTTGTGTTGCCCCCGCATTAATCTGCGTCAGCTTTTCTTGCAGCGCTTCCGTTTGCTCAGTGGTTGCCAAGTCAGTTTTTGTTAGCAGCAATACATCCGCCACCGCCGCCTGTTTGCATGCCTCTAAATGCTTGTCTAATTGATCTAAGCCATACATCGCATCAATGGTCACAATCACCGCATCCAAACGATACACCGACTCAATCACAGGCTCATTCATTAAATTCGCCATAATCGGCCCAGGGTCAGCCATACCCGTGGTTTCAATCACCATGCGGCTAAACTGCGGAATCGCCTCTACCGAGCGTTTAAAATACAAATCACGCATGGTATCACCCAGTTCGTTATTCAGCGTGCAGCAAATACAGCCAGACTGCAGTAGCACAGCATTCTCTGCCACATAACTGCTATCCACATTCTGCGCCAGAATATGATCTAAACCTTCCTCACCTAATTCATTAATCATCACCGCGGTATCTTTCATACCGGGGTTGGCGAGTAGTTTGTTGAGTAGGGTGGTTTTGCCTGAGCCTAAAAAGCCTGTTAGGAGGGTGACGGGTATGCGGTTGTCCATGGGCGGTATTTTACATGCAATTTTGTTGAAAAATAAGAATGGGCTATAGTGATATTTGGTTTGTGACTGTTATTAAGTTAATCGCTAAAGGTAACCACCACTAAATGATGAAGAACATTAAATAAGAAGGTCATTATGGGCATCAATATAAAGCATTTAATACTGATACTTTTACTATGTACGATTAACCAAAATGCATTTGGCGATGTTTATCAATGTAATAAGGACTGGGAAGCCCAGCATCAGGCTTGGCCATGTGTTCGCTTGCAAGGTGACGGCTCTAAACTCAAGCCTCATAACAAGAGCAAAAGTGACAAAAAAAAGATATCGGTTAATTTCGACAGTGTGCCTGCTTTAACAATGTTGCAACTTATCGCAGATGTATCAGGCCACAAGCTTATCTATGATACAAGCCTTGGACGTATCGAAAGGGAAGAGGCTTTTCATTATAAAAACATACCTTGGGATGTTTTGCTTAATATCGTTGCGGAACGTAATTCACTTGATATCAATATTAAAAATAAAACAATCTATGCGCGGAAGTATAGAGATAACGATCATGTGAAGGTGATTTATCGTCAGGGAAAGATAGTAAAAGAATAATTGGGGTGGACTAGCTTCTAATGTTGCTGTGCATTCAAGTTTGTTTAATCAATGGAGTCTGACCCTATTGATTTTTTTGCTACCTCTTCTCATTCATAATTTTTTCATGCAACTTTTTCCGCTCCAGCCATTTTTCACGTTGAAACTCGCCGTATTTTTTTGAACAATTATTCGTATCCCACTCTGGCGGCGGGCAAGTACATGTTTGATTTGTTGAAGAGCTATCACAGATAGGTGCAACTCTTCCTCTGTAAGTACATATAGGTTTAAATGTCTTTGCGTCGAGGAATACGCCATCTCTATGTAGTGCCATTCCATGGTCAATAAGGTACATTCCAGCACATGAAAAAGTGTCTTTAAATGCATTAGCCCATTTTGAGGCATTTTCGTCAGAAGTGTTTACGGCTGAATCAGCGTAACTATTTCCGATTAAACAGCACAGTATCAAAAATCCAAATTTCTTCATTTTATTCTATTGTAAGCAACTGTTTTATTAGTGAAATTATTTTTAACAACCAGTTAAGTGGGATGAAGTCCTACTTAACTAAAGTCTTTGTTTAGTATGATATTACCTAACTATACAATTTATTTGCAAATAAGTAACCTCAGCAAGCCTAGCACGTTTAAGTAGGGCGACAATAAGCGATAGCGCATTGCGCCGTATGTGCGCTCATTTAAGTTACGCTCCTTTTCGCCTGTAGGCGAGTCACTTTCTTTTAACTGCCTGAAAAGAAAGTAACCCAAGAAAACGGCACCCCACACTGCGGCCTTCGGCTTCCCTGTGCTACTCAACAAGCAAGGCGTCTGCGGAACTCACCTTATAAAACCGATAAGGCTCAAACAGTCCTCGACGAAATCCCCTTGCTTGCTTCCGTTGCTCGGCGCAGTGCCAAGGGGTTGGAAAGTCAAAACCAGATGGATGCAACGATTTTCGCTTTGAAAGGACTGTTATTTTTAATAAGTAACAATCGAAGAGCTAGGGGTTTAAATCCCTTTTATCAAGCTGAGTAGCGGAGGCAAAATAAGGAGAAGGCGAGGACCTGTTTGAGCACCGCGACAGGGCACGGGTTGTGTGCCTTGTTAGGGCGAGTTCCACAGCCGCTTATTTTGTTGAGCAACGCAAGGAACCCGCAGGGCTTGGTAGCAGGGTGTGTGTTTCTTTGGGTACTTTCTTTAGCACAAGCAAAAGAAAGTACCTCGCCTAGAGGCGAAAAGGAATGTGGATTCAGCGAGACGCTTGCGATGTAATATACAACGTTACCCCATCCTAACCTTCCCCTAAAAGGGGAAGGAATAGATGAAGTGAGTTAATGACAGGCAATAAAAAACCCAGCCTCGGCTGGGTTCTTCATTCATGCAAGTAAACTTATTTGTTCATTACATACATTGTTACTTCAAAACCGAAACGCATTTCAGTAGCTGCTGGTGTTGTCCACATAATATTTCTCCTTGAGTTATTAATCAAACACTTTAATGTGTGTTTGTATGATTCATATTCTACACAGATGTTCCAGTTTGGCTCTGGTGGGGTCACGTAATCACGCCTAATGATTTTACGTAATCGTACCTTTATTTTATGAGCTGCAAGAAAGCATACTGCAGCCTGCCTTCTCCCTTGCCCAATCTGGACGCTTTTGTTCAAATTGTTCCATGCCTGCTTGCTTGGTATATGGGTTTGCTAGTAACGCAAGCAAAGTGATTAAGCGTGCGTTATCACCTTTTTCAACCAGTAAATCAATGGCTTCTTGTGCCATGTAGTTGCGGAGCACGTAGCGAGGGTTGTGCGTGCGCATGGTTTCGATACGCTCGGCGGCTGTGAGTTTGCTTTGCGCTATGCGTTTGGCATAAGAGGCTAGCCATTGTTGTACATCGTCACTATATTGTTTTAAGCCTTGCTCGGTATAAAATGCTTCACTAATGGTGTTGATATTGGGTGATGTGATGTTTAAATCCGCTAGTTTGGTAAAAAATAGCGTCATATCAACTTCGGCACGGGTCATGAGCTCAAATATGCGGTTGACCATTTCACCGTCACCATCTTGCCAGTGGTCTAGGCCGAATTTTCCTGCTAATGATTGTGTGAGTTCACGTACGTAAATATCGTCAAAGTGTGCCGTGGTGTCTTGTAAGGTTTGGATGGCTTTTGGCGTTGGCATCATCAATGTTAATGCATCGGCTAGGCGTTCCATGTTCCAGCGTGCAATATCGGGTTGGCGGCCGTAGCAGTAGCGTCTACCTTGTGCATCGGTGGTGTTAGGTGTCCAGCTAGGGTCGAAGTTATCCACCCAGCCATAGGGGCCGTAATCAATGGTGAGGCCTGTGATGGATAGATTGTCAGTATTCATCACGCCATGGACAAAACCGACGCGCATCCAGTGCGCCATTAAAATAGCGGTGCGCTCACAGATTTCTTTAAACCAAGCGGTGATAAGTTCAGGTGATGGGTCTTCTTTGTCTAAGCTTAAGCCTGTGCTCGGTAGCCAGTCGGCAAAGTCTCTATCGATGGTAAAGCCGATAAACTGTTTAAGTAAATCATACTCGCCAAGGTGTGCCATGAGCTCAAAATGACCAGGGCGGGTAAAGGTGGGGGCGACACGGCAGACAATGGCGCCGGGCTCCATTTCAGGGTTGCCGTTGTAGAACATATCACGTCTGACTAAATCGCCAGTGCTCACCAAGCTAAGCGCTCTTGTGGTGGGTACACCTAGATAATGCATGGCTTCGGAGCATAAAAACTCACGCAAACTGGAGCGTAACACGGCTCTTCCATCAGCGCCGCGCGAGTAGGGCGTCATGCCTGCGCCTTTGAGTTGTAACTCAAAGCGATTGCCTTCGTGCATGAGCTCACCAAGGTAAATCGCACGGCCATCACCGAGTTGCCCCGCCCAGTTGCCAAATTGATGACCGCCATAGCGGGTGGCATACGTGATCATGCCAGTTAATGCACCATTGCCGCCTAAGGTTTGGATGAGTTCTGGGTCTTGCATATCGGCATCTGTTAGGCCGAGCATGGATGCGACTGCTGGGCTATAAGCGAGTAGTTGCGGATTTTTAACAGGGGTCGGTTGTACGGCAGACCATAAGGCATCATGTACAGGACGCTGGTAGTTTTTGTGTTTAGGGTCTTGCGGTAGTTCGCGAGTAAAACGGTTGTCAAATGTTAAAGGACGCATACTGCTTATTGTAGACGTTTTGTCGTGATTAAGTTTTACTTTATTCGCGAATACTGCGAGTTAGTCAGGTATCATTACGCCTAAAAGGAATTCAACACAATCAATGAACGTATTTTATGAAGAAAGTGGCAGTTTTAAGGTTGCCACAATCAAAACAGAAAACCCTGGGAGCTTGCAAGTCGAAACGGCTTCTGGCAAGCGCGCTAAAATCAAAACCGCCAATGTGTTATTGCAGTTTGATAACGCGATTGATGATTTTATGGACTTGGCCAATGCGGAAGCAGACACCTTAGATACCGATTTCTTATGGGAGTGTAGCGAGGCGGCTGAGTTCGATTTTCAGGATTTAGCCAAGGCTTATTACGGCGACAATCCGACCAAGGTGCAATTGGCGGCGACCGCCATTAAAGTGCATGCGGCCCCAGTGTATTTTTATCGCAAAGGCAAAGGGCGTTATAAGGCAGCACCTGAAGATACATTGAAATTGGCGCTGGCAGCGGTAGAGAAAAAGCGGCTGCAAGGCATTCAAATGGCGGCGTGGGTGGAGCAACTCAATCAGAAGCAGTTGCCTGAAAGCTTTGCAGCCATGGCTGATCGGTTGATTTACAACCCAGATAAGAATAGCTTGGAGTGGAAGGCGATTGATGAAGCTGCGCGGACATCAGGGCGGCTTGCGCTAACGGTGATGCATGAGGCAGGGCTGATTAAAAACGCGCACGACTACCACTTGGGTGCGTTTTTGCGTGAGATGTTTAAAGACGGTACGGACTTCCCTGATTATGAATTGGCAGACTATGCGGTATTAACAGCTGACTTGCCTGTGGCAGAGGTGGCGGCTTTTAGTATTGATGATGCGGCGACTGTTGAGATTGATGATGCATTTAGTTTGACTGCGTTAGAGAATGGCAATCAGCGCGTTGGCATTCATATTGCCGCACCAAGCTTGGCTGTGCAGCCTGATACCGCGCTCGATGCGATTGTGCTTGACCGTTTATCGACGGTGTATATGCCGGGTAATAAAATCACCATGTTGCCAGAAGCGGTGGTGCGGCCTTTTAGCTTGGATGAGGGCGAAACGCGACCTGCACTGAGTTTGTATTGTGAGGTGACGCCAGATTTCACCATTGTTTCGCATGAAACGAAGCTGGAAAAAGTGAAGGTTGCCGATAATTTACGCCATGATGCATTAGAGCCTTTGTTCAATGCGGAGACGTTGGACGCAGATAGCGGTCATTCGCACTGGACAGAGTTGAAGTTTTTACATGATTTTGCTGAATCTTTAGAAAAGGCGCGAGGCAAACATGAACCCAACCGTGCCCCACAAATTGATTACAATTTTTATGTCACCGATGGTGTTGTGGAAATTGTGGCACGTGAGCGTGGTTCGCCAATGGATAAGCTAGTGGCTGAACTCATGATTTATGCCAATAGCACTTGGGGTGGTTTGTTAAAAGACGGTAACCGTGCGGGTATTTACCGCGCGCAAACGGGTGGGAAGGTGTTTATGACCACCGAAGCAACAGAACATCAAGGCATGGGGCTGGCGCAGTATGCGTGGTGCACTTCACCATTGCGTCGTGCGGTGGATTTGGTTAATCAACGCCAGCTGATTGCATTATTGAATGCGCAGGAAGCACCTTATACTGCCGATGGCGATGCGCTCAAAACGATGATGCGCAATTTTGATCAGACGTATCAGACGTATAACGAGTTTCAAACGCGTATGGAACGGTATTGGTGTTTGCAATATTTGATTCAAGAAAAACTGACAGAAGTCACGGCAACGGTTTGGCGTGAAAAGTTGGTGCGTTTAGATGACATGATTTTTATCACCAAAGTGCCTGGGCTGCCTGAGCTGAAAGTGGGCACACAGGTGGTATTAGCGATTACAGCGGTCGATACATTATTGATGGAGCTGACTTGTCAATTTAAGCAAGTGGTCGAAATGACAGAAGCAGTAGAGGAAAGTTGAGTGGGATTTTTTAGACGTAAAATTCATAAAAGTGTGGCAGCAGATAATACCGTTGAAGTGACTGAGTTAGATGGGATTAGACAGTTACATTTGGGCACAAAAACCGTGCAGAGCGGTATGCGGGTAAAAGCACCATTGGAGTTGGTGTTTAACTACTCACGTGCGCTGATGTATTTTTTGCTTTTTAACCCACAAATTAAAGATTTGCTGATGATCGGTTTGGGTGGTGGTTCCGTGACGAAGTATATTCACGCCTATTGCCCAAAGATTAATCAAACAGTGGTGGAGATTAACCAGCAAGTGATTGATACGGCGCGTAGCCATTTCTTTTTGCCAGAGAATGATGACAAATTGCATGTCCTTAAAGGCGACGGTTTGCACTATATGGAGAATAACCCACTGAGTCAGGATTGCTTGATGATTGATGGCTTTGATTCGGATGGGATTCCTGATGGATTCTGTACGCCAGATTTCTTTGATATGTGTTACGACGTGCTCAAAGATGATGGTGTTTTTATGATTAATCTTTGGGGTTCGGATAAAAACTTTGATATTTATTTGCAGCGCGTTGAGCAAACTTTTTTAGGGCGTGTGCTGGTGCTACCAACGGGTAAGCCGGGCAATATTATTGTATTTGGTTTTAAAGACCCTGTGAAATTAACCGAGAAGCGGATCCGTGAGCGCGCACGTGCCTTGAACGAACATCACACCATCGACTTTACTGAGTTTCTTGATAAGCTACATGAGAAAAATGGTTACCGCAGAATGTATGAATTATTGGAGTCATTATGAAGCAAAGCATGAATCAGCAGTTTTTTGCCACGTGTCCGCGAGGCTTAGAGGCTTTGCTTGTCAAAGAGCTTAAAACCAGTGGCGCTAAAAGCATTAAACAAACCGATGGTGGTGTCGCGTTCTTGGGGAATGCGGCTATTTGCTATCACGTTAATTTGCATTCACGGATTGCAACACGCGTATTATGGCAGGTGACAAAAGGACAATATGCTTCGGAAGAAGACTTGTTTAATGCCGCCTATAAAGTGAATTGGCCCAACTGGTTTGATGTGAAGCACGACTTTATGGTCAAAGTCACTGGGGTTAAATGCCCGTTAAAGAGTCTGGAATTTGCCACCTTGAAAATTAAAGATGCGGTGTGCGATAAGTTCAGACAAG
>SPJK01089015.1_pt1 | contig 11006 bp, 13 predicted proteins | sample 3741771 | NCBI WGS metagenome assembly SPJK01 (sample SAMN10925997, study PRJNA522277) | cold seep metagenome | isolation source: Elba SIP-enriched marine methane seep metagenome, extraction at timepoint T2 | place: Italy: coast of Elba, Mediterranean Sea
CCTCCCGGCTAATAAATACCCTAGTTGCTCGCCAGCATTTCACGCGGATGCCGAAAGTCTGGTATCAGTGCTGATCGCCGATTTCATTATGTCTGCTTCTAGGAATCTTTAGTCGCGATTGATTACGTGCAGATGTCGGCTCATTGCGCTCTCATAACAATCTGCTGAAGCCCCATCAAATCAGGCGTACTCGAGCCGTAACGGTCGTGAGCTGCTGAACTGGAGTGCCCCATCAGATATGTCGCCTGATCTCTGGTCGCTCCGGCTTGATAAAGTTTATCTTTCATCCGGTGACGCAATGAGTAGACAGCTTGTTTTTTGGAGAGCGAAGGTACCGCCTTCTTCAAGTGCTTATTCAGCCGCTGACTGACCCCGTTTGCCCCAAACTTCTGGGCAGGAAGGTGGGGCGCCCACTCCAACGCAGGTCCCACGAGTGGAAAGCGACGGATCCGGCTTTTCGTTTTGAGATCTCGGAGCTCATTCGGTCGGACCCAAACGTGAGGAACCTCGTGATCTAGGATCACATCCGCAGATACCAACCCGCCGGCTTCAGACGGCCCAAGCGAGGAACACCTGATCAACCAGAACACGGCTTTGGTATGTGGTTTCATAGAGTTGTTGGAATTCAGATACTCATCCAGCATTCGAACCTGCTCGTCATCCAGCGGTTCACGGTCAGCCGCTGTTGCAGCAGCGTTGGCCAACCGAACCCCTCCAAAGGGATTTCGCCGCGTGATGTCGTGATCGATGTAGTACCGGTTCACAACTCCGCCGAGCGCTCCAAGTCGTCGTTTGATCGAGCTAGGCGCAAGGTCACGCCGCTGTGCGTCATGGACATACGCCATGACCTGATCGCGCGTCACATCTTCAACCGCGACATCGCCGTTCACACGAATGAAGTTTTTGAAACCAATAGATTGGTGCTTCTTATGCGTAAGTGGATATAGGCGCTGATCGCGTTCGAGCGCTTCAGACATTCGGACTTTCTGCGCGAGCAGCGCACGTTCGCTATCGGTCAGACCCGCTTCAACCACATCCCAATAGTTATCGTTGAAGTCTCGATAGACGTCGCGTGGATCATCATACCTTGCGAAAACGCGCTCAACCGCTCGATCCGCAATCTCTTCCGCACCTTCGTCTGTGAGGGAGTGCATTTGTGTAGCGCGAGCCTTTATGATCTGATTTTCGGTTTCGCGAGCGTGGTGCTCCGCCAATTGGATCGCGCGCGCCTGAGGAACGTCGCCCAAGCTGACGGCCCACTCACGCTTACCGATTATGCACCGCAAATCATCCGGCACGCGCCGCCGAAACTGCCAGCGTCCGCCACGTTTGGTTAAGTATCTAACGTTTAGTTTCATGGTCATTTTCGTCGACCACCCGCGTGATTTGTGTAGAAAATGTGTAGCAGTTTTAGCGCGTTACGATGCAAAAACCGTTAATTAACAACACAATATCTTGGGAAAATGGTGCCCCCACACGGACTCGAACCGCGGACCTACTGATTACAAATCAGTTGCTCTACCAGCTGAGCTATAGGGGCACTGGCGGGGTCTTTATCTTGCGCCTCGGCAAAGCGCAAGGCGTCATCACAAGATCATGCAGTTGCCACAATTGATCCCCGATCCGGCATGTTTTCGCCTTCTGACCTGAGTTTCCTGAACCCAAGCAAGACGGGAGCTGAAAATGTTCAAGACACTGACCTGTACCGCCACCCTCATCGCCGCCGCAGGCATCGCGCAAAGCCAGCCATTGCCGGCGCCGCCGACCGCCGCCTACACGCCGCCAGCGGCCTCGACCTGCGCCAGCGAAACCCTGCAAGTCTATTTCCCGGCCGGCACCAGCGCCCTGACGCCGGCCTCGCGCGCCGCGCTTGAAGCGGCCCAGGCGCGCCTGGATGGCTGCATTGTCGGACAAGTCTCCCTGAATGCTTCTGCTGCTGACGCGCGGTCCGAGGCAGAAGCCGAATCTCTCACCGCCGCGCGTATTCAGACGGTCACCGCCGCTCTGTCGACCTATGAGCTTGACGGCATGCGTGTCTCGGCCGGTGACATGACCGACGCAGCCGCGACGCTCTGGACACCCATGGATCGCAAGGTCGAGATTCGTCTCGCCGCCTGGGCACCTGAGATCAGCTAGATTCCAACAAGTCCCTCCCAGAAGCTCTGACCTCCATATGCAGGGCTCACTTAAAACCCCCGAAGGCGATTGGCCTCCGGGGGTTTCTTTTGTTTGAGTCCTGGGATCGTCGACTAGTCGAAGAAGGAAAGGACGGCGCAGGCTGCAACGAAAGTGACCACTACGTGGCCGCTATTGATCAAGAGCAGCTCCCAGGAATGGGCCGGCGAATAGACGTAAGCGTACATCATCAATGGCACGCCGATCAGGAGCGCCATCCACAAGCCGAACAGCGCTGCCGTATCGAGCTTGGTGATGCTCTTCTGCTTCATGTGCCAGCCGAGACCGAAGGTCAGCAATAGCGAGATGACGAAGCCCGCGGGCATCCATAATGGGCTTTGGCCCTCGAACATTTCTTCTGTGAACCCGCTTGCGCTCATCCACGCGTCAGCAAACAGTAATCCGAACCAGACGAATCCGAGGATCCACATGGCGAGTGCCCCGAGTACGATCCCGAGAATGTTTACTCCTGCAATTTTTGGCATTGTTCCCTCCTTAAGGATGTTCCAATTATCCCATCGCGCGATTAGGAATGCACAGCTTCTGCGGCCGAATCCGCCTAACGCAGCGTAAACCTTTGTACGGGAACATGAATCTTGAGTAAACGCCGGATCCTGATCACCTCTGCCCTGCCCTATATTAATGGCATCAAGCATTTGGGGAATTTGGCGGGCTCGATGCTGCCCGCTGACGTCTATGCGCGCTTCCAGCGGCTGCAGGGCCATGATGTCCTGTATATCTGCGCCACGGACGAGCATGGGACGCCGGCCGAACTCGCCGCCCAGGCCGCCGAGATGAGCGTCCGGGCCTATTGCGACGAACAACACCAGATCCAGCGCGCTGCCGGCGAAGGATTCTCACTCTCCTATGACTGGTTCGGGCGCTCCTCCAGCGAAGAGAACAAGGCGCTGACCCAGGGGTTCGCCTATGCTCTGGAAGCCAATGGACTGATTGAAGAACGCGTCTCGCAACAAGTCTACAGCGTCGATGATGGGCGTTTCCTGCCCGATCGCTATGTCGAGGGTACGTGTCCGCATTGCGATTATGAGAAAGCGCGCGGCGACCAGTGCGATAATTGTGGCCGACTGCTCGACCCGGTCGATCTGAAGAATCCTTATTCTGCGGTCTCGGGCGGCACCAATATCGAAATCCGCGACACAGCCCACCTCTTCCTTCTGCAATCGAAGATGCAGGACAAGATTCGCAACTGGGTCGAAACGTCGACCGATTGGCCACAACTGGCACGATCGATCGCGTTGAAATGGCTCGATGAAGGTCTGCGCGATCGCGCCATTACGCGCGACCTCAAATGGGGTGTTCCAGTGACCCAACCGGACGGATCGATCCGCGCTGGGTTTGAGGACAAGGTCTACTATGTCTGGTTTGATGCGCCGATCGAGTATATCGCCGCGACCGAGGAATGGGCGACTGCCACCGGCAATGACGCCAAGGTCTGGTGGCGCACGGAACACGGCGCAGAAGATGTCGAATACGTTCAGTTCATGGGCAAGGACAATGTCGCCTTTCACACTGTCTCCTTCCCTGTGACGATTTTCGGGTCGCAACAGGACTGGAAGACGGTCGACAAGCTGAAAGCCTTCAACTGGGTCACCTGGTATGGCGGCAAATTCTCGACCAGTCAGAAACGCGGCGTGTTCATGGACCAGGCGCTCGACCTGCTGCCCGCCGATTATTGGCGCTGGTATCTGATGGCCAATGCGCCGGAAGGTTCCGATGCCGCCTTTACCTGGGAGGGCTTCCAGGCAGCGATCAATTCCGACCTCGCCAATGTGCTCGGCAATTTCGTCAACCGGATCACCAAATATACGGTCAGCAAGTTTGACGGCGCCCTGCCCGCCGCTGGCACAGCGGGCGAGGACGAAGCCTGGATGGAAGGTGAACTGAAAGCGAGCCTGACCCGCATCGCTGAACATTATGAAGCCATGGATTTTCGCAAGGCCGCCGCAGAAACCCGCGCGCTATGGGCGACCGGCAATGAATATCTCACCCGCGCCGAGCCCTGGGTGAAATACAAGAATGATGTCGACGCAGCGGCGGTCGGCGTCCGCACCGGTCTCAATCTGGTCGTGCTGTTCGCGATCGTGGCGCAGCCGCTGATCCCGAACACGGCCAAGTCCATTCTGGATACAATCGGCGTCCCAGACGGGAACCGCAAATGGCCGTCGCCGGATGATGAAGGTCTGCTCGACGCGCTGCCGCACGGTATGCCGATCCAGGCCCCGCCGGTTCTGTTCCAGAAGATCGAAGACGCCATGGTCGCCGAGTGGACCGAGCGTTTTGGCGGCGAAGAAAGCTGAGCCATGCCCCTCCAGAACCGCGTTGACCCTTTTGGCCTGATCCACGCGGTTCCTGATCGCGGCACAATGATGGGCAATCGCGGCGGGTGTTTCCACAGCGACGACAAGACGCTGAAGCCCACCCATTGGAAGACGCGGCAGTGGATCACCTGCGTGCTGGAATTCAAGGGGCGCCAGCGCGAACTGATGTCCGAAGGCACGTATACCGAGCTGTTCTTTCTCGACGAAGTGACCGCATTCGCGGCTGGCCATCGGCCTTGTTATGAGTGCCGGTACGCGGACGCGAAACGGTTTCGCGAGGCGCTCGTGCGCTCCGGCGTCTTTCACTATCGCCCCAAGGCCAGCGATCTCAGCGATGCCATTGCCGGAGAGATTCAGGCGGTCCTCAAAGGCAAGTCAGAGCGCGAACAGGTGCGGGTCGCAGACCTGCCCGACGGCGCCATGTTCACGACCGGAGCGAGCGCCTTCCTGAAATGGAAAGATCGCGCATATGCGTGGAGCTTTTCAGGTTATGGCGCGCCTCAACCGTTGCCCGAGCACGCGGTGCGGCTGACCCCGCACATCACCTGCCAGGCGCTGGCCCATGGTTATGAGCCGGCTGTGCATTCCAGTATTTCGTCTTAGTCGACAGGTCGCGTCACGATCAGCTCGTTGATCCGGTGCGCTTTTTCTTTCGCGAACAGGACATTGTGCAGGTACCAGACCTCGCCATCGCCGAGCGTGATCTCGATATCGCCGGTCACGATCAGGCCAAGCATACGGTGGCGCAGAAAGTCGTCCTTGAGGTATTTGCAGCGCGCATTGGCACCGCTTTCGGCCCGGTCGCCGCTGCCCCAGAACACGCGCTCGCGCACCTGGCCGGGCGCGATCTCGTAGAATTTGACCTTGTCGAAGCCAAAGATCATCACCGCCCACATGATGAAGACAGAGCCGCCAACGAACCAATAGAAAGCCGGGCTCATGCGGATATCCAGGCCGCCAATAAAGGCCGCGATCGGTCCCGATAGATTGGCCGTCGCCAGCAGGATCCCGCCAATCGCCAGGATCAAGCCCAGAATGACGGAGTTTGCCCCGCGCAGCTTCACCGTGGTCGAGAAGATCACGAAGATCAGCACAAATACGAAGGTCTGCCCTTGCACGCGCGCCGCCGCTTCGGTGCCCTCGCCGCCCACGAACAAGGAGACGAACCCGAAGACAAAACCGAGCAGCCAGATCGGCCACCAATAGAGAATTGGCGAATGGGTATAGATCTTCAGCGTCGAAAGCTGGTTGAGCCCTTCCTGCACATGACTGTGCGGGTGGCTGTCCGCCGGTTTTGACGCCTCCGGCGTCGGCGCAGGTGTCTCAGACATGGCACGATCCCTCCATCACTCCGCGGAGCTTAGCAAGACGGACCGGTATTACAAATCCAATTTTTGAGAGCGACTAGCTGCCCGCGTCTTCCGACTCTTCGGCATTCTTCAGCAATTGCTGCTGCTTCAACGCCATCAGCGCCATGCCGCGGAACAGCGTGCCGCGATCTTCCGCCGACTTGTAGCTCAGGCGCTTATAGACGGTGATCATGCCATTGCAGATTTTTTCGTTCTCTTTACCGCGGCGTTTCTGATCGCCTTCCATCAGCTGGAACATTTCGGCGACGGCTGGTTCGGAAGACGACATATTGACCATCCAGTTGACCACTTCCTTGTCGGACGCGGCACGACGATTGGCCATCGCTTTTGGAGAATCCAGCAGATCCACGACCAGTTGCAGCTCACGCTTGCGCAGTTCGGCCGGATATTTCTCGACTTTCTCTGGCGGCAGGCCTTCAATGCTGCGCACGCAATCGGCAGGATCTTCGGCGTTGAGGTGCTCATATGTGGTGATGATCACATCGATCATCTCTTTGACATTGTCATCACTGGCGCTGCGCGACAGGTGCATGATCTCGTTCAGGAACACTTCACGCATCTGCAGGCCGGCGACATAGCTCGCTTCGCGTACAGGACGGCCGCGGCTAAACTCACGGACTGCGATATTGCGGAACTTGCCATAGACTTGCGGACGACGCTCTTTCAGCACCAGGAAGATCTCGCCATACATATCGCCTTCATCGGCAAGGCGCTGGACCTCGCTGTCAAACATGGCTGGATCGATCGGCTCACTGCCACCACAGGCCACGAGACCAAAAACGCTGGCGGCCAGAGCGGCGGCTTTAAGTGTTTTGCGTAACGTCATTGTCACCCTTCGGGCGCGTTCGAGACACGCCCCTTGTCTTCCACAATCATTGCCGTCACCATGGCATGGTTACCTTAATATGCTGATAAGTGAGGGCTCATGTTTCGATCAGTTCCAGTAATCTCTTCGCTCGCCATTGCCGCCATTCTGGGGGGCTGCACGAACGCACAGCTTGCCGAAAACCAGGCCAACCCGGCTGAAATCCAGACGGCCACGCTGACCAAAGCGCCGCTTGAAATCACCGCTGACATGCCGACACCGGGCACAAATCTGATCGACCTCTACACTTATTTTCACCGGCATCCCGAGCTCTCGTTCAAAGAGGTCCGGTCTTCGACCATCATGGCGAATGAGCTTGAGAGCCTTGGCTTTGAAGTGACCACCGGCCTTGGCGATGAGTGGACCAAGGCGAAATCCATGCGCGACAATGGCGTCGTCAGAGACGGCGTTGGCGGCTATGGCGTCGTTGGCGTCTATCGCAATGGCGATGGCCCGACGGTTCTCATTCGCGCCGACATGGACGCGCTACCTGTGGCCGAGCGCACCGGCGTTCCGCACGCATCGCAAATCGTCGACGAAACCTGGACCGGCGTCACCAATGGCGTCATGCACGCTTGCGGCCATGATATCCACATGACCAGCTGGGTTGGCACCGCGCGCAACCTGATCGCCGCCAAGGATGACTGGTCAGGCACCCTGATCATGATTGCGCAACCCGCTGAAGAGCTTGGCAATGGCGCCCAGGCAATGATCGCCGACGGCCTGTTCGAGCGCTTCCCGCAGCCTGATTACAATCTCGCCTTGCATGTCTCGGCCGGCGCACCGAGTGGAACAATCGCCTATTCGTCAGGCTTCGCGCTCGCCAATGTCGACAGTATCGACATCACGGTGAAAGGCGTTGGTGGACACGGCGCTTATCCGCATACGACCAAGGACCCGGTGATTGTCGGTGCATCCATCGTCACGGCTGTGCAGACCCTGGTCTCGCGCAATGTGAACCCGCAGACGCCGGCCGTTGTCACCGTCGGATCGTTCCAGGCGGGCGCCAAGCACAACATCATTTCCGATGAAGCCAAATTGCTGCTCACCGTCCGTTCTTATGACGATGATACACGCGCCATGCTGATCGATGGCATTGAGCGCATCGCCAAAGCCCAGGCCCTCGCCTTTGGCGCGCCGGAGCCTGAGATCTTCGTTGAGCCCGATTACACCCCATCGACCTATAATGAGCCGGAACTGGCCGCGAAAGCCGCGGCCGCAATTGCCGCGGCAATTGGCGAAGAGAATATCAGCGAGGTCGATCCGGTTATGGGCGGCGAGGATTTCAGCCAGTATGGCCGCACCGACGCCAAGATTCCGGGCCTGATCTTCTGGGTCGGCGCGGTCGAGCCCGAGAAATGGCAAGCGGCGCAAGACAGCGCGCTCGGCCTGCCGTCCCTGCACTCTCCGTTCTTTGCCCCGGACTATGAGCCAACCATCGAGACCGGCGTGACCAGCATGACGGCCACGGCGCTGGCACTGTTCAATGATGAGTAAGGCAACATGCACCTGATCTTCGTGTACGGACCGCCAGCGGCCGGAAAGTACACCGTGTCAAAACGTGTTGCGGAGGTGACCGGGCTGCCGCTCTTCCACAATCACCTCGTCGTCGACGCGGTGGCGGCAGTGTTTCCGTTCGGCTCGGACAATTTTGTCCGGCTGCGCGAGCAATTCTGGATGGACACGTTCGCGGCAGCGATCACAGATGGCAGATCGCTGATCTTCACCTACCAGCCAGAGAGTTCGGTAGCAGCGGACTTTCCAGATCGCGTTCGAGCTCTGGTCGAAGCGGCGGGGGGACGCATCACATTTGTCCACCTCCATTTGTCGCGAGAAGGACAGATCGAACGCATCGCGAATGCTGATCGGGCAAAGTTCGGAAAGCTGCGCGACCTCAATATCCTCAAAGCTAATCTCGACCAGTTCGCGGCCTGCACCGATGCCATGCCGACAGCCGACATTCGCATCGACACAGCGCAGACTGCACCGGATCGCGCTGCCGAGATCATTGCGAAGGCTGTGCAAAGCGCTTGAGTGCGTCCACCTCGCCGCAGCCCTGTGGGTGCCCTTTCGCCACGACACCCCTAGCCGCGACACCGTGCACGATTAGATTGGGTCCCAGATTGAGATCAAGGAGCCCGATCATGGATGTCAGCACGGCCGTCAAACAACGCATCTCAACCCGCGGGTTTCTGGACACACCTTTGCCGAAAGCCGAGGTCGAGCAATGGCTGAAGGATGCCCAGCGCTCCCCGTCCGGCGGCAATCTGCAGCCGTGGCGCGTCATTGCGGTCAGCGGTGAGGAACGCGACAAGGTCGTCCAGCTTGCCGCGGCCAAACTCACCGGCAATCCACGCGGCGAGCCAACCGATCGCCCGATCTATCCCGAACACATCACCGAGGCGCAGAATGCCCGCCGCTTCCGCGTCGGCGAGATGATGTATGAAAAGCTCGGCATCCCGCGCGATGACAAGGCCGGGCGCCTGACCTGGTTCATGCGCAATTACAATTTCTTCAACGCGCCAGTGGCCTTGTTCTTCGTCCTCGACGAGCGGGTGGGCCATGGGCAGTGGGGGCATACCGGCATGCTGATGCAGACGCTGGCCTTGCTCGCCGAAGAACGCGGCTGGGGCACCTGTATGCAGGAATGCTGGGGCGTGTTGCGGCCAAGCCTGAAAGCGCATTTTGGCCTCGAGGAGCACGAAATGGTCTGGTGCGGCATGGCCGTCGGCATCCCGGACAAGGATGATCCTGTGAACGCGCTCTACACGGAACGGGCAGAGCTAGAGGAGTTTGCGGAACTGCGAGGGTTCTAGCCCTTTTCTCTCCCAATTCACGCCACACTGCCCGGTCATCTTCAGCCCATGGAGATCACCCGCCGCACCACGCTTGCCAGCCTGTTCTCGGTCCCGCTCTTGCCGAGCGCCGCGCCGGGCAGCGACACCAAGGCGGCGAACCTGATCGTCCAGGCCCGCAAGCAAATCGGCGTCACGACCCTTTATGACGGAGCCTATGTCGCGCTCGATTATCCGAATGGCGACGTGCCACGTGATCGCGGTGTCTGTATTGATGTCATCATTCGCGCCTATCGCGAGGCGTTCGAGTTTGATTTCCAGAAACATGTGCACGAAGACATGGCGGCGAATTTCAGCGCCTATCCGGCGCGCTGGGGTCTGACCCGCACCGACCGCAATATTGACCATCGCCGTGTTCCGAATGTTGAGACCTGGCTGCGCCGCCGCGGCCACGAATTGCCCGCCGGCGACTGGAAACCCGGCGACCTGATGACCTGCCGGGTTGGTGGCAGCCTGCCGCATATCGGCATTCTCTCCAGCCGGAAGGACCGGCGCGGCCGCTGGAAAGCCATCCACAATATCGGCCTCGGCACGTTGGAAGACAGCCGCATCTGGGATTATGGCGACAAGCGCCGGTTCCGCTTCCTGCCTAGCTGAGCATCATCCGCAAGCGCAGCAGGTGCTCGTCCCAGCCTTTGTCATGGCCAGTCAGTTCTTCGAACGTATTGATGCCTTCATGCGTCATGGTCAGCTGTGTGCCGCCCTCGACGGCCATCAATTCCCAACTGACTGTGGTGACCACGCCTTTTAGCCATTTGTGCGTAAACGTATGGACCAGCTTGTTCGGCGGATCGATCTCAAGGACATCACCCCACATATGCTTGTGGTCGCGATCATCATCATGAAAGCTGAAATAGTGGAACTCGGCCTTCTCGGTCAGGTCACGGTTGGTCTCGTGGAACCACTGCGCCAGCAGCTCCTTCTTGGTAATATAGCGCCAGACCTTTTCCGGGGTCGCTTTCAGGTAGATCGTCTTGACCATCACCGCTTCACTCATCGTCCATCTCCACTGCTTGTTTCAGGTTTGCGAGTTTTTCGTCCCAGAACTGGCTGAAGAAATTGACCCAGTCGGCCACGGTTTTCAGCGCTTCGGGCTGCAGGCGATGAATGCGTTCGCGCCCTTGCGACCGCACGCTGATCAGCCCGCCCTGTTCGAGGATTTTCACGTGTTTCGTGACCGCCGGTCGGGTCATCTCATACTGCGCCGAGATGTCGTTCAGCGATCGTTCTCCGTCTGACAGCATCGCGATGATGCTGCGCCGGGTCGGGTCTGATATGGCCCGGAAGATCATTTGTTCGGTCATGATATGAAACCTTTCAGTTTCCCTTTATAGGAAACCAAACAGTTTCATGTCAAGCGGCAATTCCAAGGCTGGCGCTTCTGGCGAACCGCGCTAAACAG
>SPJK01030255.1_pt1 | contig 10995 bp, 11 predicted proteins | sample 3741771 | NCBI WGS metagenome assembly SPJK01 (sample SAMN10925997, study PRJNA522277) | cold seep metagenome | isolation source: Elba SIP-enriched marine methane seep metagenome, extraction at timepoint T2 | place: Italy: coast of Elba, Mediterranean Sea
CGGATCCGAACCTGTTGTTCCGCGGAGACAAACGCCCGCTTTTCCTGAACAGCTGGTCGGTCACGCAACGAAATTTTGATCCCCGCCAAATTCGCATCATTCATATCGTTCGCGATCCTAGAAATGTCGCAGCTTCATATGAAAAACGTCGAGGCAGAGCGTTGACCGGGAAACGCAACTGGGACGCCGATCGAGGATCGTGGCATGCAGAGAGTGATCTACAACTCAATCGCCAAACGCTCGAACAGGTGTTGCAAAGCGAGTTCGCCAGCGCGATCAAGGTTGTCCCGTTCCGAAAAGCACTTTGCAGTATGGATACGGTGCGCGAGATGCATGACTTCATCGGAGCTCGCCTAGATGTCGAGGCAGCTAAGGCGAGCATAGATCGAAGCATCGCATTTCTCGAGCGTGCCAAAGAGGAGCAGAAGCCTCTGCGGTTTCTCAGCGAAGACGACCGCGCCTGGTATGACGCAAACGCAAACTAGCTACCGATCTGACCGCGGTGTCGCAATTTTGCATCGGCGAGGACGCAGGCGAGCATGGCTTCAGCGACCGGGACCGCGCGAATGCCGACGCAAGGATCGTGGCGTCCTTTGGTGCGCACATCCACATTCTCGCCATCACGGGTGACGGATTTGGTCTCGGTCAGGATCGAAGAGGTTGGTTTGATGGCGACGCGCACCACGACGTCCTGTCCGGTCGACAATCCCCCGGCGACACCGCCATTATTGTTCGACAGGAACCGCACGCCGTCATTGCCCATGCGCATTTCATCCGCGTTCTGTTCTCCAGTGAGGGCAGCGGCGTCAAAGCCTGCGCCGATCTCCACGCCCTTGGCGGCGTTGATGCTCATCATGGCGCTGCCAAGCTCGCTGTCGAGTTTGGCATAGACCGGAGCGCCCCAGCCCGCTGGGATGCCCGACGCTTGCACTTCGACTACAGCGCCTACGGATGACCCCGCTTTGCGCACGTCATCGAGATGGGATTCCCAGGTTGCAGCCATGTCAGCATCCGGGCACCAGAACGGGTTGTCGCCGGTTATGTCCCAATCCCATTTGTCGCGATCGACTTTGTGCTCGCCGATTTGAACTACCGCGCCGCGGATCTGAACATCATCGCCGAGCACGCGGCGCGCAACCGCACCTGCGGCGACGCGAGACGCGGTTTCGCGGGCTGATGAGCGACCGCCGCCGCGATAATCGCGAACGCCATATTTCTGGTCATAGGTATAGTCAGCGTGTCCGGGGCGATAGCGGTCGCGGATTTCGGAATAGTCTTTCGAACGTTGATCGACATTCTCGATCATCAGACTGATCGGAGTGCCGGTGGTGACCGGACCATCGGTACGATCGTCTTCAAACACCCCAGACAGGATTTTGACTTGATCGGGCTCGCGCCGTTGTGTCACGAAGCGGCTGGTCCCGGGGCGGCGCTTGTCGAGGAACTGCTGGACCCAGGTGGCGTCCAGTGGCAATCCGGGCGGGCAGCCATCGACGACGCAGCCGAGGGCTGGACCGTGGCTCTCGCCCCAGGTTGTGACGCGAAACATGTGTCCGAATGTGTTATGCGACATGAGGGCCGTTCCGTAGTTGCGATGCTGGCCGTCTCCTATATGCAAATGCGAAGCCTGCCAAACCCCAGACCCCTCGATCGAGCCCGAATAATGACTGATGTGCCTGTTTCCATACCGAAAACGCCGAGCGCTGCAGACTATGCAACAGATGGAGATCGGCCGCTGATCCCAAACGTGGACGAGCCTTATGCGCTGCTGGAAACCTGGCTTCGCGATGCCAACGCGCATGAACCAAATGACAGTACGGCGATGTCACTGGCCACGGTCGACGCAGACGGATTGCCCGATGTGCGGATTGTCTTGTTGCGCGGCTTGTCGCCGGAGGATGGCTTTCAGTTTTACACCAATTATGACAGCGCCAAGGGTGATCAATTGACGACGCAGCCCAAGGCCGCGCTGTGCTTTCACTGGAAAAGTCTGCGGCGACAGGTACGCGTGCGCGGCGTGATCGAGAAAAGCTCTGATGAACAATCGGACGCATATTTCCGTCAGCGCGCCCCGCAATCGCGAATTGCGGCGATTGCATCTGACCAATCCCGCCCGCTCGACGACCGGGACGTGTTTAATCAACGTGTGGCTGAGATCAGCGCAATTTATGGTGATGATGACGACATCCCCAGACCTGAGCATTGGGGCGGGTATCGTCTGATCCCCAGCGAGGTCGAATTCTGGCAGGATCAAGCCTTTCGCATGCATGATCGGCTAAAGCTCACGCGCACAGGACATACATGGTCGCGAACGCGGCTTTATCCTTAAGCGCTTTGAAAAATCGGGTGTCAGTCTAGAGTGCACCAAACCCGCTTGCGTATCGACGCCGGCGGATCTGCACACGAGGAGGCAGCCATACCCGAATTAGAAGCCTATCGCGGCAAGCTTGCCATCGTCACTGGCGCCGGAGACGGGATCGGAGAAATGCTGGCCCGCGGGTTCGCGGCAGCCGGGATGACGGTGGGGGTTCAAGATATCCGCCGCGAAGCCGCTGAACGGGTGGCTCAGGCGATCGGCGGCGGCGCGTTCCCGCTGGTGTTCGATGTTTCCGATCGGGAGGCCTGCTTTGCGGCGGCTGAGGAGGTGAAGGCACGTGGTCCGCTCAACCTGTTGTGGGTGAATGCCGGCGTTGGCGTCGGCGCACCCATTCTCACGGGCAAGCAAAACGCCATTGAGTGGGGACTGGATGTCAATGTGCGCGGCGTGATCTGGACGACGCAGGCCTTTGCGCCGTTAATGCAGGATGCTGATGGAGATCGTCATGTCGGGTTCACAGCCTCGACCGCTGCCTTACGCCGCCCGGAAGGTGATTTCCCGCTCTATGCCACGACCAAGCATGCCACATTTGCGGTCGCTGAAGCGCTGCGGGGTGAGCTCGCGGGGCAGGACATCGACGCAACGATCCTTTGTCCAGGTTTGCTCAACACCAAGATCTGGGATGGGGCCCGGGCGCGTCCCGACCGGTTTGGCGGCGCACGGCGAATGGACCCTTCGATTTCAAAAATGTGGGATGAGGCCAAAACACCAGATGTCATGTGGCCGGAAATTGCGCGAACCATTGGACAGGGCGGAGGCTATCTGGTCTGCTCTACTGATGGAGGCGAAACCAAAGCCGCGTTTGAAGCACGCGCTCGGGAGATTTCGTCGGGCATTGTGGAGGTTTAATCAATGAAACTGGGATTACAGATCGCACTCGGGATCTTTTCGCTTATTCCGCTTTTGTTTGCCGTCTTGGGCGTTGTGCAAGGCGCGGCATTTTTTATGCCGGAAGGTGGATATCCAGCGGCGCTGGACAATCAGCTGCGCTATCTTTCGGCGATCTATCTGCTGGTGACGCTATTGCTCTGGTGGACCATCCCCAAGATTGAGACGCACGGCGTGGTGTTGGCATTCCTTTGTGCTGTGATCTTCCTTGGCGGACTGGCGCGATTTCTGTCGCAATCGACGGTCGGTCCCGGACTGGAGACTCAGTTCGCCGGTATGATCTTTGAACTCTGCACGCCAATTTTCCTGATCTGGCAAAGGCTGGTTGCGCGCAAGGCCGCGCCCGCCTAAACGGCGGGCCATGACACTAAAACTCGCCATCTGGGACATGGACGGAACCATCGTGGACAGCCGCGATGTCATCCAGACCGCGATGGTGCGCTGCTTCGAGTCGCTGAACCTGGAGCCGCCGCCCTATGAGCAGACCCGAAAAGTCGTCGGCCTGGGGCTTGAAGACGCGGTACGAACATTGGCGCCAGACTTTGAAGACGTCCCGACGCTGGTGACGAAATACAAGGAAGCGTTCGTTGCACGGCGCGTAGAGCCGGACTTCAAGGAACCGCTCTATGATGGCGCGGTGCAAACCCTGCAACGCCTGTCGGATGAGGGTTGGGTGATTGCGATGGCGACCGGAAAATCGCATCACGGCATCCGCGCGATCTTCGAGATGCACCCGCTGGCGCAATATTTTGATACGATCTGGTGCGCAGATGACGGTCCCGGAAAACCGCACCCTTTCATGTGCGAGGAAGCGATGAAATCAGTTGGCGCCGCGCCACATCAGAGCCTGATCATCGGTGACGCCGTGCACGACATCCGAATGGGCTTGAATGCCGGCATCCATACGCTTGGCGTCAGTTGGGGGTTTGGCACCAGCGAAGAGCTCGCCGCATCGGGCGCACATGAAATCCACCACGACTATGCCAGCCTCAATACCAGCCTCGATGCGTTTGCGGCGAGGATGATCTGATGGACAAAACCACGCTTCCCAAACGTTTTTACAAAACCGCTTCAATTGCGTCGAAGGACACCGGGTTTGCGGTTGAACTCGATGGCCGTGCGATTAAGACGCCAGCGAAAGCTCCGCTCCTGTTCCCGACAGAAAAGCTGGCGCAGGCCGTCGCGCGCGAATGGAACGCACAAGGTGAGACGCTCGACCTGCAAGGCATGACGCTGACCCGCCTCGGCAATGTCGCGCTCGATCGGACGCCGGATACGCGACCGGAGCTCGCTGATGAGCTGGCGCGCTATGCCGGAACCGACGTGACTTGCTACCTGGCTGAAACACCGGCTGAGCTCCGCGATCGACAGGAGCGCGCCTGGAAGCCCTGGCGCGAATGGGCCGGACAGGAAATGGGCGTGGTTCTGGTTCCGGTATATGGCTTGCTCGCGAGCCCGCAGCCGCAGGCAAGCATCGAAGCTGTTCGCGCTCACGCGCTCAGTCTCGACGATTATCGACTGACCGCATTAACATGGGCGTGCAGTCTTTTTGGGTCCGCCGTACTGGCGCTCGCCGTAGAGCAGGGCGCTCTGCCTGCCGAAGATGCGCTCAAGGCGTCTATCGTGGATGAGGACTGGCAAATCGAACAATGGGGCGAAGACGAGGAAGCGGCACAGGTTCGGGCCGCGCGCGCCAAAGATGCAGCCGTGCTTCAACTGTGGTTTGAAGGGCTGTCTTAACATTCGCCTGTAAGGCATTGTGCAGCTTGACGAAAACACAAATTTCGCGTCCAGTCCTACTGTTGGAGGACGCCTTATGTATCGTACTGCTCTGCTTGCGTGTAGCGCTATGGCTCTTTGTTCATGCGCATCGATCGGAAATCTCGCAGCGGTGAACAAGAAAGAGACGCTCGGTTCGGGCTTTGGCGGCAAAGCGCCCGCGGGTGTATTTATTGATGCAGAACAACGAGCGGTTCTATCCAATCGCCGGACCGATAAAGACCTGCGCGTCGTCTGTGCTGAACCTGCGCCAGATGCGCTGTCGGCGATCGCGGCTCAAGCGGGCGTTTCGGTTTCTGATATTTCGAACGCTGTATCCGCCGAAGGCGGTGTGTCGGAAGCAGCGGCGAATATCGGGCTTCGAACCCAAACGATTCAAACCCTGCGTGACGGCTTTTACCGGGTCTGCGAAGCGTACATGAATGGCCTGTCGGAAGAGCAATATTCGATCATGTTGCGCCGGTTTCAGACCAATATGATCGCACTTCTGGCGATCGAACAACTGACCGGAGCGGTCAAAGGCGGCGACGCAGTCGTCAGTGCGTCGGCCGGCAGCGGGATGGATTTTCGTGAGCAATATTTGCAGCGCGCCGCCATGGCATCGTCCGAACAAACGCGGCTGACGACCGAGATCGAGCAGACCAATGAAGAAATCAACATTCTCGAAGATGTGAATGCGCAATGCGACAACGGATCAGGCGGATCCGGGTGCTCCGCATCAGACGTCGAACGACGCGGTCGTCAGATCAATGACCTTCGCGCGCAGCGCCGCGCGATGGAGCGGGCTCAGGCCTCAGCAGAATCGACCGAGCGAACCAACAATCTTCTCGCCGAATCTGCGCCCTCTGCCACCGATTCAAGCGCAGGTGGAATGACCGGGTCATGGCCGTCGACACCGGCTTACCCGCCATCTTACGCCGTCGCCGAAGCCGTGCGCGACATCACCATGGCGATTGTGCAAAACGATTATGGCGTGCAGCTGTGTTTTGAGCATTTGCGCTACGTTGACGAGAACGGCGCCACAGCCTTGTCGTCGACCTGTGAAAAAGTCATGGACGCCTATGTGCAGCAATTGACCGATGCAAACGCCATGCGTGTTGAAATGCGGCGTGCGCAAGCGGCGCTTCTCGAAAGCGTTGCGAGCGGGTACATTTCGGCCGACGAAGCGAGCACGCTGGCCGCGTCTCTCTCAAGCACTGGCGCCGTCGCCTCAGGCACAAGCGTGCGGTCACTGACGCCTTTCGACCCGCCGGTCTCCGCAGCATCTACATCGCCAGTGCTTGCGCCGCCACCCCCACCGCCACCACCGACCCGGCAGTAGATTACGGCGGGTCGCCGCGTGAGACTTGCAGCGCCGACAAACTGAATTAGCTCTGCAAGACCGCTGCAGATTCTGGAGAGCTATATGATTACTGTACATCACCTGGAAGATTCTCGGTCACAGCGTGTCTTATGGCTGTTGGAGGAGCTTGGCGTTCCATATGCGGTGAAGCGGTACAATCGCGATCCAGAAACGTCGCTGGCACCCCCGGAACTCTATGCCGTGCATCCGCTGGGCAAATCTCCGGTCATTTCTGATGGCGACATTTCTGTCGCCGAAACAGGCGCGATCTTTGAGTATCTCATCGACACCTATGACAAGAATGGGCGATTGAAGCCGCCAAGCGGGACACAGGTGGGCCGCGATTACACGTACTGGCTGCATTATGCTGAAGGCTCGGCGATGACGAACTTGCTCCTCAAGCTCGTATTCTCGCGCTTGCCACAGCGCGCGCCGATGTTGATGCGCCCAGTTGTGAAAATGGTCTCGGCCAGCACGGAGGAGGGGTTCATCGATCCGCGGATCGCAGAACACACCAAATGGTGGAACGCGGCACTCGCCAAGACGGGTTATTTTGTCGGTGAAGAGCTTACCGCGGCCGACATAATGATGAGTTTCCCACTCGAGGCCGCGGCGACGCGCGCCGACGTGTCAGAGTTGCTTCACATCCCGGCATTCCTGCAACGAATTCATCTGCGGCCCGCCTATCAAGCGGCGCTCGAGAAGGGGGGTCCGTACGCTTACGCCTAAGCTTAGCAGTGTTTTCTACTGGAAACTGCCCGAACCCTGTGCTGATACTAACCCAAGGGGGCGTGCTCCTGAGGTGGGGACTCGCCTCTGGATCAGCGCAAAGTGGAGTGGACGCCAAGATGCTTAAGCGCGCACTTATTTCGATTTTCGTGAGCTTGTTCCTTCCTGTGCTGGCTTTCGCCGAAGCGCGCATTGCGCTGGTCATTGGCAACAGCAATTACCAGACGACGGGGTGGGCTTTGGTCAATCCGGAGAACGATGCCCGGTTGATGAAACAATCCCTGCAGTCGGTGGGCTTCAGTGTCACCATGCTTCTGAACGCCAGTGAAGATCAGATGGAAGATGCATTTTCTGCTCATGGGATGCGCCTCCACAATGCCGGTACTGATGCTGTCGGGCTGATTTATTTTGCCGGCCACGGCATACAGTCGGAAGGCTACAATTACCTTATTCCAGTCGATGCTGATGCCCGAACCGAACAAGATGTCTGGGCCCAGGCGCCGCGTTTGGGTCAGGCCCTGCAGCACGTGCGTTCAGCGGGAAATGGCGTGAATTTTATCGTCCTCGATGCGTGTCGGAACAATCCCTTGCCAAGCTCAAGTCGCTCGGCGGGGTCTGGCGGACTAGCGCCGGTGGCACGCGCGCGTGGATTGCTGGTATCTTATTCCACCGAGCCTGGGTTCACCGCGACGGATGGTGATGGCAAGAACAGCCCTTACACACTGGCGCTCGCCAATGTCATTGGTCAGGACGGTCTGATCGCCGAGCAGGTGTTCAAGCGGGTCGCGGACCAGGTGAATCAGGCCACGGGCGGAGCGCAGACGCCGTTTTACAATTCTGGCCTGATCGGCGAGGATTTCTGCTTTGGCGATTGTACCCGCCCTGCGGTCCCGGTCAGCACAGATACTATCCGTGTCGAAAGCGGTAGTGTGGGGCGAGATGTCGGGGATGCCATCGAAGCCTCAGAATCTGAAATGGTCGATCCGACAGACGCATCCGAGGATTTTGCCACGTTCACAGACTGCGATGATTGCCCTGAAATGGTGGTCATTCCGGATGGAACCTTTGCTATGGGCTCGCCGGAGGATGAATTTCGCCGCATCGAGAATGAAGGTCCGCAGCGCCAGGTCAGCATTGCCCGCTTTGCTATGGGCAAGTTTGAAGTGACGTTCGGAGAATACGCGGCCTGCCGCGCAGATGGTGGGTGCGCCCACCATGAGCCAACCGAAGACCTTCGCAAGGATATATCGTGGACGACGGCTAATCGCCCGGTCATGAACATCAATGTCGCGGGGGCTGAAGCCTATATTGACTGGCTCAACAGCAAGCTGGATAGCGCGCCATATCGCCTGCCAACGGAAGCGGAATGGGAATATGCTGCGCGCGGCGGGACGACCACGCCCTTCTCGACAGGCGAAGATATTTCCAGCGCTCAGGCCAATTACAATGGCCAGCGCAATTATGCCAATGAGCCTGTAAATGGCGCTTATTTGCGCCGGCCAACGGATGTTGGGTCTTATCCACCCAACCCGTTCGGATTGCATGATGTTCACGGCAATGTTTCCGAGTGGACCGCTGATTGTTTCAATAATTCTTATGCGGGGCACGCGACAGACGGGAGCGCTGTTTTGGGGGCAGCCAAGTGCGGCCGTTCCGTTCGCGGCGGAGACTATACCAAAGTCCCATCTTATGTGCGGTCCGCCAAACGTGACGGCGAGCCATCCCACCGCCGCGAGGCGCGCATTGGTTTTCGGGTCGCGAAAACGCTGGACTAAGGCCTAGCCGATCACCGCGCAGGCCACCCGCGCGCCTGCGCCGCCGATCGGCTGGGTCATGTGGTCGTCTCGGGCCGTATGGATGATAAGCGCTGCGCCGTCCGCATCGGCGAGATCTGCGCCGCTGGTCAGCGTGGTGAACGCCTCATAGCCGGCTGACCCGTCTGCCGCGGCCCAGATGTTAGGCAAGTCGCCGCCCTCAGGGCCGCCCGGATTGAGCAATCCGTGACCGCCTTCGACCTTACCGACATGGCCTCCGGACAATTTGAACGTGCCAGTATCAAAGCAATCGCCCACCTGATGGAGATGCAATCCATGCCAGCCGGGGGTCAGGCCGCCTGGATCGATCGTCGCTTCGAGCAAAAGTCCGTTAGGGCCGTCAAGAATGTTCAGCGACCCGATGACGCCGCCGCTCTCGCCGACAATCTCGCCGCTCATGCGCAGCATGCTCGGGAAGACGCCCTCGTCCGGGCCTGGCATCTCCGTTTCAGTCGGCAGGGTTGGCGCCTCATCTTGAGCGGGTGCGTCGGCACAAGCCGCAAAAGGCAGGAGGGCGACGAGCAGGGCTTTACGGATCATGTGCGGGGCTCCATTGGCTAGAACAGATGAGTGTAGAGCGTTCGCCGGAGAAGTCAGCCGTGTCTCAAAAACTTGATCGCGCCGATAAGGTTCTGGTCGCGCTCGGCCACTTCGACAGCCGGTCCGCGGCGCAGGCCGCTATCGCGGCCGGGAAGGTCTCAGTTGCGGGCAGGGTGGTAACCAAGTCCTCGGAAAAAATCTCTGCGGACGCGAAGATCGAAGCCGCACCGGAGCACCCATGGGTATCCCGCGCCGGCTTGAAACTGGCGCACGCGCTGGATGTCTTCAATGTCGACCCGAGCGGGTGGCATTGCCTGGACGTGGGAGCGTCGACTGGCGGGTTTACGGAGGTTTTATTGTCAAACGGTGCGGCGTCTGTGGTTGCGGTGGATGTCGGACGAGACCAGTTGCATGCAAAGCTGCGCGATGATCCGTGTGTGACGTCGCTCGAGGCAACAGATGCGCGAACGCTGACGGCTGATCTGGCCGGAACGCCGCGGCTTATTGTTTGCGATGCGAGTTTTATTTCGCTGCATAAGCTCCTTGAAATCCCGCTCTCGCTGGCGGCCGATGGTGCAGCTCTGATTGCGCTGTTCAAACCGCAATTCGAGGTCGGACCAGAACATGTCGGCAAAGGCGGGATTGTCAGCGACTCAGGTGCGACTGATCGCGCGGAACGCGCTTTCATCGACTGGCTCGAAACGCAAGGCTGGCGCGTCAACGCGCAGGCCGACAGTCCCATCCGAGGCGGAGATGGGAATGCGGAGCGGTTGATTCTGGCTAAGAAAGCCTAGCCCGCCGGGCCGCGCGGGGCTGGGCCGGACTGGCGGCGGTTCAAGAATGCGAGGCGCTCGAACAGAGCGACGTCCTGCTCATTCTTGAGCAGTGCACCATGTAAAGGAGGCGTCAGTTTCTCAGGATCCTGCTCGCGCAAGGTTTCCAGATCCACATCTTCGTTCATCAGCAGTTTTAGCCAGTCGAGCAGTTCCGACGTCGACGGCTTTTTCTTCATGCCGGGCACTTCGCGCATCGAGTAGAATGTCGTCAGCGCATCTGAAACAAGCTTTTCCTTGATACCCGGATAGTGGACATCGACAATCTCGGTCATTGTCTGCTCATCCGGGAATTTGATGAAGTGGAAGAAGCAGCGGCGCAGGAAGGCGTCTGGCAGCTCTTTTTCATTGTTCGAGGTGATGATCACGATCGGGCGCTGTTTAGCTTTGATCGTCTCATCGGTTTCATAGACGTAGAATTCCATGCGATCGAGTTCTTGCAGGAGATCATTCGGGAATTCGATGTCGGCTTTGTCGATTTCGTCAATCAGCAGGATCGGGCGCTTCTTTGCGGTGAAGGCCTCCCAGAGCTTGCCCTTTTTGATGTAGTTCTTGACGTCTTTTGCGCGCTCTTCGCCCATCTGGCCGTCCCGCAGACGCGAAACCGCGTCATACTCATACAGGCCCTGAGCGGCCTTCGTAGTGGACTTGATGTGCCATTGAATCAGCGGGCGTTCCAGCGCGCGGGCGATC
>SPJK01024618.1_pt1 | contig 10994 bp, 8 predicted proteins | sample 3741771 | NCBI WGS metagenome assembly SPJK01 (sample SAMN10925997, study PRJNA522277) | cold seep metagenome | isolation source: Elba SIP-enriched marine methane seep metagenome, extraction at timepoint T2 | place: Italy: coast of Elba, Mediterranean Sea
CCACGAAAAAGACGATGGGTTGGCAACACAATCATGCCGGGGTCACTCATCGAGACGCACATCATCAAGACAAAATTGGCCGGATGTTCTGCTGGCAATTCACCTCCAAATTCTTTGGCGATCTCATCACGATAAGCGCAAGCAGTTTCGTAGCGATGGTGACCATCGGCAATATAGATCGCTCGGCCATCCATCAAAGATTTGGCTTTGGCTATCGCATCAGGATCGCTAACCGGCCAAAGCTGGTTCAAAACCCCAGCAGCATCGGTCGCTTTGAGAGGACTTATTTCTGTAAGTTTCTCTTCCAATATTTGCTGAACTTCATTTTGTTCATCGGGGAAGAGACCAAAGATTTGGCTTAGATTTGTTTTGCAGGCACGCCACAAATTCAGCCGATCCTGCTTTGCTCCGCCATGGGTCTCTTCGTGTGGAAAGATGTTTCCTTTGCCGAACTCTTCTACTCGTACCCGACACATAAATCCACGCCGCGTGTAATGAACACCTGCCTCTTCGAAGCTTTGATGGTAGACGTAAACGGATGGTGCCGGCTCTTCTTCGAGTATGCCTTGGTTTAGCCAATCGGAAAGCAAATCAGCCGCTCGGCTGTACTTGTTAGGCTCTTGGCTTCCTGGTTCTCCATCGCCGTCTCGCTCTTCCGGCAGAATAAGGCTAACCACATTATGTGGATTTGCGGCCTCAAGTTGAGTACGCATTTCGGCATCAATTACATCGTAAGGCGGCGCAACTAAATCGGTGAGATCACCTGCTGCTGCGGAGTATCGCAATCCTTGAAAAGCTTCGATTTTTGGCATTTCGGATTCCTATCAATTAGTTCTTTCCTACCAAAACGGTAACGATTAGATACGAAAAAAGCTTCCCCCATTTCTGGAGGAAGCTTTAAATCGATAGCTCTTCTAGGCAGCTGATCGGTATCAATAACGGTAGTGGTCTGCCTTGTAAGGACCTTCTACTGGAACATTGATATAGTCAGCTTGCTCTTGGGTAAGCTTGGTCAGCTTGACACCAATCTTGTCCAAGTGGAGGCGAGCAACCTCTTCGTCCAGTTTTTTAGGCAAGCGATAAAGCTCGTTATCGTAGTTGCTTGAGTTTTCCCACAACTCCAATTGTGCCAAGACTTGGTTCGTAAACGAAGTGCTCATCACGAAGGAAGGGTGACCCGTTGCACAGCCAAGGTTTACCAAACGACCCTTGGCAAGAATAATGACTGAACGACCAGTTTCACCGAACGTGTAACGATCAACCGCACCAATGTCGGCTGGCTTGATCTCGCTCTTCGTCGCGCGGCCTGCAGCAACTTCAGCTTCTAGCCAGGCAATGTCGATCTCGGTATCAAAGTGGCCAATGTTGCAGAGGATCGCATCTTCTTGCATCTCAACCATGTGCTTGCCAAGAACGATGTCTTTGTTTCCAGTCGTGGTTACAAAGAGGCGACCTTCCTTGCAGGCTTCTTCCATGGTGGTGACTTCGAAACCTTCCATCGCAGCTTGTAACGCGTTGATAGGATCAATCTCGGTAACCAACACGCGGCAGCCGTAACGTTGAAGGCTGTGGGCACAACCTTTACCAACGTCGCCGTAGCCACAAACGACAGCAACCTTGCCAGCGAGCATAACGTCCGTCGCACGCTTAACACCGTCAGCAAGTGACTCACGGCAACCGTAAAGGTTGTCAAACTTGCTCTTCGTGGCGGAGTCGTTGACGTTGATCGCAGGAACTTGCAAGCGGTCTTCGCGAGCAAGGACTTCCAAGCGATGAATACCCGCGGTCGTCTCTTCCGATAGACCACGAATGTTCTCCAGCAACTCGGGATACTTGTCATGAACCATGGCGGTCAGGTCACCACCATCATCAAGGATCATGTTCAAAGGTTCACCCGAGGGGAAGATCAAAGTCTGTTCGATACACCAATCGAATTCTTCCTCGGTTTCGCCCTTCCAGGCGTAAACAGGAATGCCTGCTTTAGCGATGGCACAAGCGGCGTGATCCTGGGTGCTGAAGATGTTACAGCTACTCCAGGTCACTTCGGCACCAAGTTCAGCAAGCGTCTCAATCAAGACGGCCGTCTGAATTGTCATGTGCAGACAACCGGCTATGCGAGCACCTGCAAGTGGTTTTGATTTGCCATACTTCTCGCGAAGGGCCATGAGGCCAGGCATTTCGTTTTCAGCAATTTGAATTTCTTTACGTCCAAACTCAGCTAGACGCTCGAACTCTTCCGGTGAGCAATCAAGGACCTTGTAAGGAAGCTTTGCGGTTTCAACCGTCGCCACTGTCGTCTCTCCATCAAACAAAGAATAAGGTTAGCCAATCTTTGGCTGTTAGTTGTGTTTTTATTACAAACGTAATCTTATAACTACTGTTCGAGCTGTCACAGGCCAACGAGGCAGATTTCTGCTCAGGTGGACGTTTTCAAGAAGCAAATGCACGTCTAGCTTCGGATACCAACAGTTCCGTCATAGTGGCATCTTTCACGCCCGGAGAAGTCTCAACTCCAGAGGCCGTATCAATAGCATCAGGTTCTACAATACGTATTGCTTCAGCAACATTAGTAGGCGCTATACCCCCCGCCAGAGCTAGTTGAGCGTCTCCTAGCACCTCTTTCTCTGATTTGAGCCTTTCCCAATCAACCTGCTTACCAGTTCCCCCATAGGCCCCTTTAGAGGCTGCATCGATAAGAACCATGTCAGGAATCCGCCCCGCAGGAGAACATGCTTCTAAATATTCTTGCGTTTCATTCAATCCTGACTCCCCAACACGAAAAGCGCGTATCAGGGGAATCTCTTGAGGTAGCTCTGCTAGAAACTCTGGTGATTCATCACCGTGGATTTGGATCGCATCCAAACCAACTTGTCCGATTGTTTTTTCAATCTCTGTGAGTGAGGCATTAACAAAGAGCCCCACCTTCAAAAGCTTGTCGCCCAAATGCTCCGCAATTTCCTTTGCAAGATCCAAATCAATTGAACGTGGGCTTGGCTGATAAAAATTCAGCCCAATGGCATCGACACCTTTGTCAACAAGCATCTGTGCGTCGTCGATTGTTCGAACACCGCAAACTTTGATTTTGAAAAGTGGTTTTCTCATAATACGCATCCGTTACCACACGTCAGAGGTACGCAATCCTACACGTTTGCTAGCACTATAGCGATTACCGGTTTGTCAAACTAGGTAAATCAGAAGTTTTGGAACACTCATGACATGCTCGCACTGAAGGTAAGGTGTCTTCCTTGCCGATGCTGAAGACGAGTCCCTGCTGCAATAGCAGACTTACGTTGTCACCTGTCCACAACTCCCGAACTCCCTTTAATTTCGATTTAGGAAGCTACTGATGACGAAAGCCTATGTTAGCGCTCAACGTGCCTTTCCGGTTTTGCCAAACACCGATCGGTACTTTGCTTCTGAATCTAGTGAGAATGCACGGACTCGCCTAAGCACAGCAATTGAACGCGGTGATGGGCCAGCCTTGTTGATTGGGGCAGCCGGTTGTGGAAAGTCGATGATTCTTGAGGTGCTTGCCCAACAATTCTCAAATACCTTTCGGGTAGCTCGAATTTCAAGCACAACTCTTTGCACGCGTCGCGCCTTGCTTCAGGCAATCCTTCATGGACTAGAATTACCCTACGAAGAACAAGACGAAGGTCGCCTACGTTTTGCCTTGTCCGATGCACTCGGTAGTTTACCACCCGTTTTATTACTCGTTGATGAAGCACAAAGTCTTCCGACTCGTCTGCTCGAAGAGCTTCGGATGCTCACAAATAAGTCAAACGCGGGATCACCTGGCTTGCTACTCGTCTTAACAGGGACAAATGCCCTCGACGAAAAGTTCACTCTACCTGAGCTAGAGGCATTCAGCCAAAGACTATCATCACGTTGTTATCTTTCACCACTCGGCCGAGAAGAAACAGCGCAATATGTCCGAGCTCACATTGCTGCTGCCGGAGAGGACCCCGATAAATTAATCGAAGAATCGGTTTACCGAAATCTGTTTACAGCAACCGAAGGGATTCCACGTTTAATCAATCAACTTTGCGATCGTTCGTTATTAATGGCAATCAATACTGGTCAAAAGAAAATTGACTCAGCGGTTTTACAAGCGGCGTGGTCTGATCTTCATCAACTGCCTGCCCCTTGGTACACACCAGAGTCGGAAGAGCTTGCCAAAACCACAACAGAAGTTGAAACGGTAACTCCAACCTTTGATGAATCCCTCGCAGAGTTTGAATCATCTGCCTCCGTTGAAATTGAGGAAGCGGGTGGATGTTGCTCAACATCAGGAAAATCGTGCTCGCTCGGATGTAACAAGCCAAGCTTTAATGCGGATCAAGCACTTGTTGATTTGGATGTCGAACTCAATAAGGATAAAGAGGAGGATGAGCCTTGCATCACCGTTGCGTTCCCTAAGAAGGAACCGGTAAAGGTCGATACTTTCCAATTAGAATCTTCTAATACCCTGCTCGAAGAACCAGCCGGCTTCGAATTGGTTCGTCCTGTAATTAATAACTCTTTTGACGAATCTTTATTCAACAAAGAAGACCCTCTGAAAGAGAATTCGGATGACAACAATGATGAAAACCTAGCGTCTGATCCTTTTGATGAACCTTTCGACGAGGAAGAAATCGTTCTGGACCGTTGCCTTGGCATGGAAGAACTCATCAACAATAGCCTGCCTCAAGTTAGCAATTGTCAAGAAATAAACTTTGGCAACATGTTCGGAGCTCTATCTCCTGCCATTGAAAGCTTATTAGACGACGTCACCCAACGAATTGATCAATACAACACGTCAATCGATCTGAATGTTTTCGGGCTAAGTACGGATGAGGATGCGTCATCCAAGGGTGTCGCCGAAGTAGCTATTGAATCAGAAATTCAAACGGAAGCTGCATTGTTCGAGGGGTTGAACTCGACAAATGAATCGGAAATCCTTATTGTCGAAGATGGTGAGCCAACAGAGGTAGGCCAAGAAGTGGCGACCTCACAAGTAATCGCAGAAAGTGGGGCTCGTCGGCTCGAGTATCGCCAACTCTTCGCTAATTTGCGACAAGGCTAATAAAGCCAAATTATACCAATCGAATTATTCATCGGTGGTTACCTGACAGAATGAAAACTCATCTCGTAACTGGCGGTGCTGGTTTCATCGGCTCGCATATTGCAACCGCTTTGGTTGAGCGTGGTGACAAGGTCCGAATCTTGGATGACTTCAGCGGAGGCTTTCACCACAACCTTGAGCACCTCAAAGACAAGGTTGAAGTTATCACCGCCTGTGCTGCCTGCCCTGATGAGATAGCCAAAGCGGTCGTTGGGGTCGATACCATTTTCCACAAAGCATCGATTGCTTCGGTACCTGCGAGTCTGCGCGATCCCTTAAAGTCACACGCTGCTTGCTTGACTTCAACCGTCAACGTTCTCAACGAAGCGCAGAAAGCTGGAGTTCGCCGAGTTGTCCTCGCCGCTTCAAGCGCTGCTTACGGTGATCAGCCATTTGTTTCCAAAAGGGAGTCGGACAAACTGGATCCCCTCTCACCCTATGCGGCAGCTAAAATCGCAAGCGAGTATTATTGCAAAGCTTTTACAAAAAGCTTTGGTTTAGAGACAGTTTGTCTTCGCTATTTCAATGTCTACGGCCCAAGACAAGATCCCAACAGTGAATATTCAGCCGTCATTCCGATCTTTGTGAGTCGTATGCTCGGTGGCAAACAGCCAGTGGTTTATGGTGATGGTCATCAATCACGTGACTTTGTCTTTGTCGAAGATGTTGTTCAAGCAAATCTTCTTGCTTCGGAGAGCGACAAAGCAGTTGGTCATTCAATCAACATTGCTTGTGGCCAACAATCTAGTTTGCTTGATCTGATTGACGCGATCAACAACGCACTGGGCACCACAACAGAACCAATCTTCGAAGACGCTCGACCAGGCGATGTTCGCGAAAGCCTTGCCGATATTACCCTTGCACGTCAGCTACTTGGCTACGAACCAAAGGTAGGTTTAACAGAAGGGCTACAACGTTCGATCGATTTCTATCGGTCCATTGCCTAATGCCATGGTTGATCAAGCGAAAACTTCTCGTAATCTTGTTGCCATCGCAACGTTTAACGAGATCGACAATCTGCCGAGCTTGATCGAATCGATCAAAGAGCATCTTCCAAAAGCGGATTTACTTGTGATTGATGACAACTCTCCGGATGGAACCGGAGAATGGGTCGAAGAGGCATCCCAAAAAGATGAAAATCTTCACGTGATTCATCGTGAAGGAAAACTTGGTCTTGGATCTGCAACAATCGCGGCGATGAAATTCGCAATCGATTACGATTATGTAAAAATAGCAACCCTGGATGCCGACTGGAGCCATCCGCCTGAGTGTTTGCCAACGCTATTTGACTTACTCGATCAAAATGCGGACGTAGCAATCGGATCTCGATATTGTCCAGGAGGAGCCATCGAAGGTTGGCCCTGGAAGAGGCATGTTGCCAGTCGAATGGTTAATACCGCCGCCCGATGGCTACTTTGGCTACCCGTACGTGATGCCAGCGGTGCCATGCGAGCCTACGATTGCGATTTACTTCGCAAATTCGATTTCGATTCGATGCAATCTACCGGCTACGCTTATCTTGAAGAAATTCTTTGGCGGTTGAAGAAGCAAGGTGCGTCGTTCCAAGAAACCCCGATCACGTTTAAGGAACGACGTGCAGGGGCATCAAAAATCAATCGTAAGGAAGCGATAAATGCCATAGGCATGCTAGCAAAATTAGGATTCGCTGAATGGATTGGAATAGGAAGGTAATTCCAATAATGATATTTTAACGCTCGTTATTGTCAAAAATTGCAACTGCCAGCGCTATGACGGCTAATAACACTTTTTGTACTTCATTCCAAAAATAAGGTCTTTATGCCTGTCGATTATGTGATCGTTGGATCAGGTCTCTTTGGGACTGTCTTTGCCAGAGAAGCTGCCGAGGCTGGTAAGAAAGTCTTGCTAGTAGATCGGCGTCCTCACATCGCCGGAAATTGCTACAGTGAAAATGTCAACGGAATCGATGTGCATCGCTACGGACCACATATATTTCATACAGATAACCGAAAAGTTTGGGACTATGTATGTCGATTCACCGAGATGAATCACTTTCGATATCGAAGCATTGTTCGTAAGGAAGACAATCTTTACTCGTTTCCAATTAACTTGATGACCTTGCATCAACTTTGGGGCGTAAGAACGCCGTTGGAAGCCAGGCAAAAGCTTGATGAGGTTCGCATTCCTCATGAAAAACCTTCAAACCTTGAGGAATGGATCCTCTCCGAAGTTGGCCAAGAGATCTACGAGATTTTTGTTAAGGGCTATACAACCAAACAATGGGGATGTGATCCCAAAGAACTACCCGCATCGATAATACGCCGTATTCCAATTCGGCTTACCTGGAATGATCGTTACTTTGATGATCGGTTTGAAGGAATCCCAGTCAATGGCTACACGGCATGGTTTGAGAACATGCTTGATCATGAGTTAATCGAAGTCCAAACGGGGGTTGACTATTATTCCAACCGAAAAGAACTCGATAACGCCGGTAACAAACTTGTCTTTACCGGGAAAATAGATGAATACTTTGACTATCGATTTGGAGCGCTCGAGTATCGTTCTCTCCGCTTTGAAACAGAGACTTTTGAAGGAGACTATCAGGGGAACGCCATCATCAACGAAGGAAGTGTTCATGTGCCCTATACTCGGACGGTTGAACACAAACACTTCATGTTTAAGGATACCTCAAACACGATTATAACTCGTGAATATCCCGACAAATATGAGGTTGGTAAAGAGGCTTTTTATCCTATCCGGAACGAGAAAAATACGGCGATCTATGAGAAATACAATACTCTTGCCAAGCTGAATACTCCGAATGTTATTTTCGGCGGTCGACTGGGAAGCTATCGATATTATGACATGCATCAGGTAATTGCCGAATCGTTGCATACGGCTAAAGTAGAACTTTCACAACATAAAGACTCTCGACTAGCCGCCTAACCTAGACAATGCTAACATATTTTCTGATTTACATTGTCAAGGCAAGAATTATATGGCCTACAAAAAGTCTCTTGTGATTGGATTCGTTGGCGACGAATCTTACCACTCCACTTGGATTGATTCCAAGCAAGACGCTCTGTTTGATTTGTTCCTCTTCTATTTTGGAAATCAACCTAATCGATATAAAAACGATGCCGACTACTACTTGCCTATTAAAGGTTTTAAGTTTCACCTTTTAAAAAAATTGATGAGCTCGGAATTGAAAGGGGTAATAGATAAGTATGAATATATCTGGCTTCCTGATGATGACATAGCTGCTGATACGTCAAAGATTAATCGACTTTTCGATCTTTGCCGTAAGCACCAGCTTCGAGTTGCTCAACCGGCTATCCAGAGTGGAGAGCTTTCGTATGAATCCTTGAGGGTGGATTCACGTTTTGAATTACGCTTTTCACCCTACGTTGAGATGATGTGTCCTATTCTTCGACAAGATGCTTTTAAGGAAGCACTTCCGACATTTGATGAGACAGTCTCATGTTGGGGTATTGATTGGATTTGGTCGCGAAGATGTAGGCAGAATGAAATAGCTGTTATCGATGCCGCACCTGTTGATCACATGCGACCCCTCTGTTCGGGATCGTTGCACAAACAATTCTCGGAAATGGATGTTACTCCCCATCTTGAATTCAAACAGCTTTTAAAACGTTACAAAATTCGCTGTTCGCAAGTAAAGCATTTGCTACGGTACGGCAAACTGAGAATGAAGGGAATCAAGCCTGATGGTTCCTCACACTGGAACCGTTCAGCTCGTGATTCACTGTTTCAGATAGCAATGGGATTTTAGTTGCTTTTAAATCTTTATAAGTCACGCTGCCTTAGAAATTTCTTGATTCTTTTCTTCCGCTGATTTAACTCGCAATTCCTCTGCAGACTTATTCTTGCCACTCAATGCAATCGATTTCATGGCCTCTTTTGGTCTACCTTTGAGTATGGATTTGGAGATGCCTTTTGCCATGTGAATACCACCTCGTGCAACCCACTTGGCACGTCCAATCCCGCGAAGCATTGCTAACGATGCATGATTTGTTAGTGTTGGTTGAGGGATACTACCATTGCCACCTTTTTCGGAAATTCTAAGGTATTGATCGAGTATTTGAGGGGCTACCATTTCCAAGTATCTCCGCTGTGTGAAGAAGGCGTAATGTCCGAATAGTGCATCGGTGCATATTTCGTTTGGCCTATCAAATCGTTGCGGCAAAATATTGGTAATCAAATTCTCTTCATCAATTCCCTTGCGATGAAGTTCTTCTACTTGCTTTAAGTCTTTTCCAAGCCAACTTATAGCATTAACGCTAAATCGCTGAATTCCACTAAATTGATTGGGGCACCTTTTCCATTTGCCTTCGTATCCGCGTGCAATATCATGCAAGAATCGAGTATGTATCTTATTTGCAAAGGTACTACTCTCCCAACCGAGGGGATCTTGGCAGTCTTCCGAAAGCTTTCCCCATGATTCAGGGATTAAACCGGCTTTCTGGTAATAGTAAGAACAGACCGCATTATTAACGATCGAACCGAGCACTAAAAAAGGATTCTCATTAGCAAGACGATAGTCCAGCATATTCTGTATCGCATCGTCTGCGATGTAACATATGTCATCATCTAGCCGGATATAGACCGCATCTTCTTCAACACAGTCGCTTAGATAACTCCAAATCTGAGCACCGATTTGAGCTGAGGCATCAATCGGCTTAACGACGAGCTTAAAAAAGCCAGGGTAACGATCCACAAGCTGATGCAAATACGCAAGATCTCCAGGATTTCTAGTATTAACCCACCAGTGATGTTCATCAATAACATGACGGTTACGAAGCAGGTAGTTGGTAAGAATTTTTAAATATCGTCGACGACCGGCTGGTGTAACACTTATTAAACGCAATTGAGTTAGCTCCTTGTAACCTGAAATATTGTCCAGTCTCTTACATTGATGAGCAGACTTCGCACAATTTAACAGCTTGAGAACTTTTGAACAAAGCCAAACCGATACAGTCAGTATTACCCGTGTAACATGCAGTGCTAGCATGCCTATCCTTGATAGGAGTCACAGAAAATAGGCCTGACGAATCTCTTGGGTGACCTAACTTTGGTTGACATAACTCGGAAATCCCATGCCGTTAGCAACGGTTTCCCTACGACAAGGCAGAAGAGCAGATGAAACGTATTGGTATCCTCACCAGCGGTGGTGACTGTCCCGGCTTGAATGCCGTTATTCGTGGTGCTGTAAAGAGCTGCCATCACCTTGGTTATGATTGCGTCGGTTTTCTAAAAGGCTATGAAGGCCTTTACGATCCTGTTCAGTACGTCCACTTAACTCAAAAGAATACGGAAGGTATTCTCAATCGAGGTGGAACGATCCTTGGCTCGACCAACAAAGGACGTTTCGCTGCTACGGTTGGCGTTCAGGATCGCGTTGAGCTTGATCCTGAACTTATCAATGGCGTTAAAGAGACCATCAATCAACTAAGCATCGACGGCTTAATTTGTGTCGGTGGAGATGGCTCCTTAGCAGTTGCCCAGCAGTTCCATGAAAATGGTATCCCCGTTGTCGGCGTTCCAAAAACAATCGACAACGATCTTTCAGCCACTGCGTTTACTTTTGGATTTGATAGCGCCATCGAATGTGCCACCGATGCTCTTGATCGTTTGCACACAACCGCGGCAAGTCATGAACGTATCATGGTGCTTGAGGTAATGGGCCGCCATGCAGGCTGGATTGCACTTCATGCGGGCATAGCAGGCGGTGGCGACGTGATTCTTATTCCTGAAGTCGAATGGGATTTTGAACACGTTTGCCACAAGATCCTTCACCGTGAAAGCCAAGGCAAAAAGTTTACCTTGATCGTTGTTGCTGAAGGCGCTGAGCTTCCTGGAGGAGCGCTTGTCGGCGAACAAGTCGAAGGTCAAC